>Ga0315553_10000748_pt1 | contig 27987 bp, 30 predicted proteins | sample SalMarSW160140MG_FD_203099 | JGI IMG/M metagenome (GOLD analysis project Ga0315553, IMG submission 203099) | Salt marsh sediment microbial communities from the Plum Island Ecosystem LTER, Massachusetts, United States - Salt Marsh Sediment SW1601-40 ... | reverse complement strand
AGGAAATATCAGCCCCCGTCCGGTTTTTGCAGTGATTGTGGAATAAGGGAGGGAGTAGTTATTTTTGAAGGGGGTTTTTAACATCTATCTATAGATGTGTGACTGTATTGGATTATACAAAGAGTGAGCGGCATTCATAGCATGTCAAATAGAATTCCACTCTATTTAACATGTAAAACCATATGAGATTTTTTGGTGAGTTTATTACCAATAAAATTGTACGATTTTTGGATAATTTGCATAACTGTTATTTCATTCACTCTGTATAGGTGAATAACCATTCTAAAAGTCCGGTCCCATCCTCATCAAGTTCTTCACAGTAATGATGTGCCATATTCTCGAATAGCTCAGTACTTCCACCCTGAAATGCACGTTCAAATCGAACGAAGCTCTTAGGTGAAAGCGTCTTTGATTTGATGGTGTATTGACTCTCATCTGCACCATGTATAGTTGTAGTCGCGGCATAGGGTATCTTTTGCGGAGAGCCTACGTATTCAGTATCCACATCCACTTTTTCAATTGGTACATGTCCATCTACGGTCGAGATTCCACCAGATACAACAAATTCTCCCTTCACTTGATCACGTCGAAGGCCGAATGATATGTCTTTGAACTGAGCGTGAAATGCATACCATGCTTCGATGTGCCAATCTCTTGATCCCCATGACTTATCACGCTCACCATAACCTTTGAAGGCAAGTATGGGACCGGTAGGTAGTTTTATCGAGCCTTCAACAAATCCAGATTGCTCAAAATGTCCATTCCATGATGTACCGGAACCACCGCCAAAGTCGTATGCTGGAAAACGTGCTTTCCATTTGATATCCACCTCTAGATGATCAAGAATGTATTTTATTCGCCATTCCTTCAAGGGTTCTATCATCTCAAAGGATAGTCTATCAAATGATAACGAGTTACGAAAATCAGTAGGTATTGCACCATCTGGTTCTTCCCAATAGGTTTCACGCTCATTATCATAGAAGAGTGCAAAGACAAATTCCCTTTTGTTCGCATTGGGGAGAAGCCCGACTGTAGAAAATCCGGATATACCCCGCTTAAGGTCAACCCAGTTGAAGTAATAGCTCTCACGCCAAGCAAGTTTTGCATCTGGCTCATGTGCGTGGTCGTCCTTTTCTGATAGAGATGCCATCCGATTCACCATATCTTATTCAGGCAATAAGTAGAGTGTGGGGTCCTCCTCCATATCCTCGTCAAAACGTCCAAATCGAATAAAAGCTGGATCTGCATCATTATCCATAAAGAAGGGTACGTATTCCTCTTCAATGTCCTTCGATAGCATCCAGTCAATCTTATCGCTCACACCAACTCGGTCTGTAAATCTCATAAATCCTCGCCAGTATGCAGCAGCTCCTGCAAGCATAAGCTTAGACTTGTCCCACTCTGCAAACTTCATGTAAAGCTCTGTTTGAGCTGCATCTGCAGCCTCAGCATAAGCAGGCAACTCATCCAGACCAATAGGAACAATTTTTTGACCTCGATTAGTATATGCACATACGCTTGTTACAAGACCAGAATAATCACCGGGTTCTATCATCATAGTTCCGATATCATTGAAGAAGGCTGTCACATTTTTGATAGTCATAGCTATTCCCATTGCAGAAGACGGCAGTTTTGACTCTGTGTCAGACCATGGCATCCAAGGCTCTCCCTTACCATCATTGAGGCGAGTAAATTCTGAGATGACAAGGATTTCGTCATCAATTGGATATGGACCGTGATCTATGAGCTTGGCACGTGCTTCACATTCATCCAAGAAAGCATAGAGTTCCACCGAACCAAGAGACCTTCGGATTTTCTTTACCTGTTCTGTATCTACAGGTTCAAGATTATCCTTCAACCATTCGATAGTCTTTTCCTCAAAAGCTAGATTCGTACCTCCTGAAGCAGCTACAGTGGGTTCATTAGTATTGAAATAGGACTTCGCTAGTCTGTACCAGTTCTCAAGAATCCATTTCCACTGATTGCGTTTCTCCTCAGGCTCTTTTGAGGCATCACTCTCTAACTTGTTATTTATAATACCCATCCGTCCCAGACCATAATAGAGCCATTGGTAAGTGATAGAGAGTGCATGTACCTCTGAAAGTAGCACCTTGCTCTGCTTGGCTAAATCCTCAGGAGTAATCCTATCCCAGACTAGTTTCATTAAGTTGTATAGATGGTCATATGTGTGATAACAGGCTACTGAGATGTACTCATTTACCGGAAAGAGTTTAGATTCCAAAAGGCCACGCTCAGCAAGGATATCACTAAATACATTGGAAACATGACGTAATAGAGGATTGACTTCATTCACCTTCACTGCATCTCACCTGGCACTCTTGCAGCCTGATTATTCTCAGACTAGACAGCCCATTATGTAAGTATGGTGGTTTCACAATCAAATGCGCAATATGATTAATTGTAAAACAGAGTATCAAATCTTATATCTCCCAGTGGATTCAATTGCTGAAGCTTGCAAGGTGACTAATGAGATGCAAAAGGTTGGACAGGGATTAATATCCCTAAAATTAGAGGCTGATGGAGAGCTACGATATATTACATCCGTACCAGAAGTTATTCAATTATTGAAGGAGGGTGCAGAAGGAAAGATCGTTCTCGTCGATGATGCAGGTACAACTTTTCTCGCACCTGTACTTTCAAAGTTAGCAGGTGTAGTTTGCATGTCTGGAGCTCTTGGGTCACATCTTGCTATAGTAACACGTGAGTTTGAAATCCCTGCATTAATGGGTGTGAAAATTGATAATCCTCATGAACTGAACAGAAAGCAAGTTATCATAAAGCCAGATGATGGCCTCTCCGGATCATTATTCCTTACTGAATGAATGTGGTGAGTTGGTCTTGAACGAAGGAGATGACTCAATACGATGGGTAGTTCCCTTAGCTGAGATTGATTCGAAGGACGTAGTGAAATATGGAGGAAAAGGGGTCAATCTTGCACGTTTGCATGAAATGGGTTTTCCAGTTCCATTGGGTTTCTCAGTAACTACTTCATGTTTTCAGAGGATGTTAACAGATATACCTCAGCTGTCAGAGTTGGTTATGAATATTGAGAGATGTGATGATTATGAAGAGATGCTAGAGCTTGCAGTAGGTCTTCAAGTACTAGTGAATCGATACAGCATACCACGGGATATTGAAACACAGATAATAGAAGAGTTTCACAATCTTCAAACAAGAACAAGAAAGTTAGAACACGGATGTGCGGTCCGATCTTCAGCAACAATAGAAGATCGTACTGATATTTCATTTGCGGGTCAGGCGGAGAGTTTTCTGTGTATTGTAGAGCCTAGTGATGTTATCAAAGCAATCAAAGATGTCTGGATATCAGGGTTTTCTCCAAGTGCAGTCATCTATCTGAATACAAAAGACATCCCCCTAAGCCAGATGATGATGAGTGTCTTTGTACAAGAGATGATTTCTGCAGATGTGTCTGGAGTCACGTTCACTGCAAATGTGGTCAATAATGATATAGATGAGATGTTAATCAACTCAACGTGGGGACTTGGAAACACTTTGGTTTCAGGAAAAGTAATCCCAGATACATTCATTCTCTCAAAGAATCCCCTCAAGGTAACTGCAAAGAGCATAGGAACAAAGGAGAGATTTTCTCGACCCGAAGTTGTGGATGGTTATGTTCAGTCGGTAATGAAGGATACGCCCATAGAGAAACGTTCCGAGTTCACGTTGACCAATAATGCCTTGATGCAAGTTGCGGAGATTGGTCTTGAAATCGAGAGGAAAATGGGTGGGCCTCAGGATATTGAGTGGTGCATGACAGGAAACGAGATTATCATATTACAATCACGACCCATCACTACCTTACGATAGGAGATATGTCATGTACCTACCTATGTAGCTCTGATATATGCCAATGAGTCACCCGGAAAGACTTCAATTGCAGACTCTGGACATATTTCAGAACATTTCATACAACCTGTACATTTTGATAGCCATATGGCATCAATTACCCATTTTTCTGGATTATGAGGATCGGGGTGTTGCTCGAGTGTAGGATGAAGGAGTAGAACCGCGGGGTCGCAGACATACAGGCATTTTCTGCAGCTTCTCGGGTCGATATTGCCAGCAAATCCACATTTCGAATGGTCTATCTTGATTTTTGTCTTCTTTACCATATCTACCACCCATCATCAGTACTTACCAGCCTGTCCTGGAACAGACTCACGGGGGACGAGATTGAGTGCATCATGCTTACATGCATGTCTACAGACTCCACAGCCAAAGCACTTGTCAAGGTCAACTATCACTCGGTCAACTGAGGGGAGATATCTGAGAGCATTGAATTGACACATACTTACACAGCTCTTACAACCTTGACAGTTATCAATGTTAATTTCAATGATATATTCACCCTTGTATACTGTTTCCAATCCAAAGTCGTTTCTCAGACGGAGACCACCACACTCAGGAGTTTCGCATGAGCAAATCGCATTGATGTAGGGAACTGGTTGAAACCATACCGATGCAACGTAACCTTTCTTGTTCTGTTCCATCAGTGCTTCAATAGCTTCCTCTCTATCTAGTCGGTATTTCACACCCTCTGGGATGTAGCGGGTGTGTTTCTCGATAACTTCGGAAAGCTGCCCAAAATTAATGCACACAGCATCTTTTACTCCTCGCTGCATGTATCTGCATATGCAGTAGTTTTTGATTATAGGTTCGGCTGCCAAATTACCAAGGATATGAACTGCATCCTCCATTGGTAACACCTGACCAAAGTGACCATCCGCACGTACAGGATTCCTGTTCTTCTTTTCACTATGGATTTGCCCCTCAACGACTTTCCGTATTACTCTGCCAATGATTGGCATCTGCATCTTATACCCGAGACCAATGGAATTGAATCCCATGATTTTTCTGATGAACAAAGTTTCCATATTCTTCCATTGTTCTTCAAGGTATTCTTGAGCGTTGTACTCATCGGCTAATTCGTTGGAATAGAGACGGGCGTTCTCATACCACTTGCCGCCATCACCGTGTTTGAAGCACCATTTACACATACAAGTCACCGCGTTTGTTCTGAAGGCTTGAAAAAAGATTAGGGATATATAAGAATCGCGTATGTGTTGATAGATAGCTTCAAAATCAATAGAATAAGAAAAAGAGAACCCCTTGAAGGGGCTCTCGAATCAATGATTAGTTATTCGTTTCCCGTATAACCGTCAGTGTAAGTTGTGTATTCTTCTGACTCATTGTCATCTTTGGCAAAGAATCTCTTATACCAGCGACTACGCCTGTATTGTGGCTTACCCCAGCCACCTTGCCACCACCAACCTTTTCCATCTCGCAGGTATAGGGATATCTTAGATACTGATACCAATACTCTCCAGACATTGGTCACTACAAGAATGAAGATGAAGATGCTCCAACCAATTGCGAAAACAATTGTGAGGTCAAATACATCAATTGGTACAAGAGTAGTAAGTTCCTCCACAGTCATAGTCATCCAGACGCCATTAGTATTGTAGTAGATTTTGTCCATAGGATATGGAACTCCAGCTAGAAACAATGCAAGGATAATCCATGCAATACTCAATAGGGCTTCAAACAATAAGTTGAGATTGTTCTCGCCGGCAGTGTAGAAGAGAGACCCCTTTACGGAACCGATGAGCAACAGAAATGCTGCTATGACCATTGGGAGGAGGATAGCTGGATTTAGAGCAGCTAATACCGGAGGAAGAATGATCACTAATGCCCAAAGGAAACCAAAGAATACTTCACCAGCTGCATCCAGACGACCTTTAGGTTTGAAACCTTCACTTCCAGCACCAAAGATAGCCTCAAGTGTAGTTCTCTCTGTAATCCGCTTGTCGCGGTCCACGATCAATGAAATCAGGGCAATTATGGATACAACGATAAAGACATTCAGAACGACTACTATTGGGAAGTAATACGGGAGAACGCTAAGATCGATAAATGCATCAAATGCTATCCCGACTACATTTAGTCCAATAATTAATGCAATACTGATTGCAAGAAGAGTCAACAGAATTCTAAATAATGGTTGTACATATTCAGCAGGAACCGGACCTACTTTCTCGCCTGTGCCTGCGTATTCATTAGCAACTCTTTGGGGTTCACCAATTCGTTCAATCGCCATTATAACAGACCCCTCAGTCACCTTGCCTTCGCCTATTCGTTCGGCTGAATCTAAGATGTGGGTCCGAATCTCTGTCAATGTATCTTCGCTGCCTAGTGGCAGATATACTTTCACACGTTCTAAATATTCTTCAATTACTCTATCTGGATCTCTTGTCATAGTGCGTCACCTTCTAAAATGCGTTCCATTTCTCTCCCAAGTTCATTCCACTTTTCCTTCATCAGTCGAAGTGCTTCCTTACCCTCCGCGGTTGTGGTATAGTACTTCCTCGGCTTTGCAGGATCATCGTAATTCCATTCAGCCTTCAAAAGATCTCGTTGTTCGAGCCTCTTAAGAAGAGGATACACTGTACCTTCTTCAAAAGCGAGAAAATCAGCACCTTTCCGTTTCAGAGCATTTACTATCTCATAACCATAGTTGCTTTCGCCTTCCAAGACTGATAGTATCGCCAATGATGCAGCACCTCTCTTGACTTCTTTCGACCAGCGGTCAAACTCATCAAGGGCTTTTCGATGCAATTTACTCATTCGTTGTCACCGCCATTGAAACGATTTATGTTGTTTACCATTGTGTAACACCATATACTCTATGTTATATAGTACTATACATAATTTAGTTATAAATGTTACTGAGTACGCTGAAACATATCAAATACAATAGCAAACGGACTCCTAGGAACAGGTTATTCTGGTTTTGTCCATCGGAGGAAGAAAGAATGTTCTCCAATGTCCTCCTCAAGAAGATCAAATCCAACGTTCATTGCAAAATCCTTGAAATCAGAGAAGTTTTGTACACGTTTGGCCCAAGGACAGCCATACCCCGTTTCAATAGTCCTATCAGGCAGATGAATTTTCAACAATATAGCGTACACACGTTTAGTTTCATCGAATTGTTTGGGAACAACTAAATCCCAGATGAGGAATTCTCCCTTTGGAGCAAGAACTCGATATATCTCTCTGAAGACTTTCTCCTTCATTTCATTATCCATATACATCATCGAGAAGAATGCCGTAACAGTGGGAAAACTCCCTTCCAAGAATTTAAGGTCTGTAGCATCCATTACAACCCGGAGATAATCGCCAACATTAGCTTCCTCAAGTTCATCTTTGCGAATATCAATTGCAACAACTCTTCGTCCCTCAAGTTGACCAATAACACCCTCACCGCCTCCACCAATATCAAGAATGTAGCCATCACCTTTGATTCTCTCAACATTTAGTTCAAGAGTGGTTGCAAAATGAACATCCTTGTGCTTATCATCTTCAGTCAATAATCACACCATCCGATTTACAGTAAAGCAGTCTACATAAATTAAACGAACATACCAGGGGAACCAGAGAATTCTTCAAAGGGTTCAGTCTTTATGATTTGGGAGTGGTGATATATGTCGAAGAAGAGCAGGATACTGCTTTTGACAGGAAGAATGGCTCAAGATGATGTTAGAAGAAGTGTAGAAGCGTTTGACAATGTGTATGTTGATGTCCTTCCAATTTCAGTAGCTGCTTTCACAACGACCAGATTGGTGCTAAGACATGGATTGGAGTTCATATCCAAACATGATCCGGATGTGATTATTATCTCTGGAATGGCCCAAGGAGATTTCACCCAGGTCGGAAGAGAACTTAGAACACGTGTACTAAAAGGTACTAGAAATGTTTCGGGCTTGCCTTTACTCCTAAGAGGGTTCGAAGATTTTGCACACCTGCTATCACCAATTGAATCTGCTGATATTATAATCAAGGAGAAACAAAAGGAGAATCTTCACCAATATATCCAAGAATTAGAAGACAAAGTTAGTTTCAAAACCCGTAACTTTAAGCTAATATCAGGCATTCCAATAGGATTGGATTTCCCTCCAAAAGTCATGGCGGAGGTTGTAGATGTCACCACTCGTTCGATTGATGAGTCACTGGAGAAAGCAAAGAAATTTGTTGAATGGGCAGATATCATAGACCTTGGTACGAACATAGAGAAAACAGACCCTGAAAAGATAGCAGAACTAGTTACTGAAGTTAAAAAACTAGGACTGCCTGTCAGTATTGACACACTGAATCCTTCAGAAATTCTAGCAGGAGTTGATGCGGGTGCTGAAATCGTTCTCTCAGTTGACCATGGAAACATAGGTGTAGTACAACGACTTCCAGAAGATGTAGCGATTGTCTGCCTTCCAACGAATGTGTCAGAGGGTGTTTTTCCAAATGAGCCGTCAGAACGAGCTAGATTGTGTAAAGAGATTTGTGAAAAGTTAGAAAAGAAAGGCTATACTAAGCTATTTGCCGATCCACTGATGGAAGCTGCGATTCATCCGGGACTAATGAAATCATTGACTGCTTATTACATGTGTCGTCAATTAGATTCCGATAGACCATTTTTGGCAGGTTTTGGGAATGTTACAGAGTTCATAGACTCGGATACAACAGGAGTTAACGCATTACTTGCTTGTTTGGGCATTGAATTAGGAATCTCAGTGTTTCTCACAACTGAGGAGAGAGCTTCTACCGTGTATAGTACAAAAGAACTCCATCTTGCCAGTCAGATGTCCTTTGCGGCTAAGATTTTGAATGCTCCACCTAGAGATATAGGATTCTCAGCATTTTATATCAAATCTCCGCAATTTGATCCACAGACATTAAGCGACAATGATAGCTTTGAAGTTGTCATGAAGGAAACTTCTAAGCATCAAACTGATCCTAAAGGTTGTTTTAGGATTGCAGTGGATCGGCGTAGAAGAAGAATACTCTGCCAGCATAAAAAGTCAGACAACTCAACAATTAACTTGAAGTCCGAGACAGCTAATGCTCTGTTACAGGCCATATTGACCAGAGGAATAATCAGTCATCTTAGTCATGCTTCGTATCTAGGGTGTGAATTAACCAAGGCGGAGATTTGCATGAAATCAGGACGTAACTATGTACAAGATGAAATATGGGATTCTACATGAGAACGGACAACATCGAGATAGTAATCTTCATCGAATTGGTTTGAAGGCGATAATTTCATGGAGAGTTTCAGGGTCCAGCCATGCATCTATTACCTTGGAATTTATTATATCGACCATTCTTGATTTTTCTTCCAATGCGTGGATCATTAATTGCAACAAATTCCCTCATGGTTTCCAATATTACCAATTGACAGAAATAACCTGAATATAATGGTTCGGCGAGCTTTAAATGGGTGTAACATATGAGAGTACCTATGGAGAATCTTTTTCGGGGGGTTTACCAAAGTATTGTCGAGCTAGAAAATAATTGGTGCTCCTAATGATACGTCTGATTGGTGTTCTTTCAGAAGGCGGCATTTCAGTCCAGGTCAAAAGCAATTTTGCAACAAGAAGCGATATGCTAGTTGGAGCTCTAATTGAAGCCACTAAGACATTGAGTTCAACGATATCTTCAGGTAATGTATTGAAGCTCGATTTCAGAGAACAGAAACTGCTTATGACAGAGAGTAAGAAGGGGTATACTATTGTAGCCCTTGTTGACAGAGCAGAAGATTACATGGATATACTAATTCGTATTATTGCTGAAGAGATTGATGAGTCCCGCGTGCCTCCTGCTGATGGGAGCGTTACGGACTTGCACAAAGATCTAGTATGCGCAATTCTTGATTCATATGTGAAGCATAGTCTAGAATTCAGTTTGAGTGATATATTAGAAACAACATGGATTCCGATTTTAGAAACTTTGAAGAAAAATCCCACATACAAACAGATACTTGATGATTTAGAGAACACTGTTGAAACAGTCGAGCTTGAAGAAGAGTGGAAAAATCTAACAGAGAGCATTGAAACTGATGTTGACAGTGCAATGCGATATGCAAAAAATGGAGCGTTTGACAAAGCGTGTATAGCTAGTTTGAAACATGACAATCCAGCTGTCAAGTTATTTGCACTGAAAATGGGAGCCCTTGCATCCACTATGACTAAAACACGAGCACCCCCACGAGAGATATTCCGTGGTATTGCGAATTCACTTCCATCTGGAACGTTATACCAGCTTGGAAGGAGTATGATAGGTAGGATTTTTGGTGAGATTGCACCAATTGATTATGAACATTCATTTGAACACGCAATCAAAACCTTCCAAATTGAAGATAATGAAGACTGTCTACTCAAATCCTTTGTTTTTCTTGATTCGAGAATAGGAGACCATCCTGATTTTGCTAAACAGCTCTCGATGCTATTTGAAAAACATGGATTCGATGTCATTTGCAGCTATTTAGATGCGGTCATCGAGAGAAGTGCTTTGTTTCAAAAATTATACAGTATGACTAGTATGGATGACTTCAAAGATGAACTTGGTTTGTGGAAGGTTAGAATAGGTACTACGGTGAAACTACTTGATAGCGTAATCAGTCAGAATAACAAAGAATCTATTGAGAGTGAAATTATCCGTGCAGGCCAGACAGGATCCTTACAGCTTCAGAATTATATCACGCTATTGACAGCTATAGCTGAGTCCCCGGTTCTTTCAATTGGAGAAAAGAGAGGGTTTCTGAAAGAGGTCATATCACTATACTCCATGTATTTCAGAAAACTTCTCAGATTCAACATACCTCTCTTCTCTTACACAGTGGATAGTGTCTTTCAAAGTTTGAGTGTTGCTTACGCAGAATACTTCCATCTAACTACAGGAGGTGAGAGAGACAGTAATCTTGCTGATATTGCCGATTTCCTGCATGATATTGTGTTGGTTCTGGAAGAGGAGTGGCCAAAACTCAGAGGCCGTCTTTCTCTTGATGTATTTATGAATGCAATATCACCTGTACTTACAATTGCCGGTGAATTACATCATGACGAAATCAAGCTGATACTAGCGACCATTAAGACTCTTGACGTGGGAGATGTTGATGCACTAAGAATTCTAGACCCAATGACATTCGCTACGAATGTGGGAAATATCATGATGGCATTGGCATCTCTTGGATCTAAGGTTTTGGACAAGAGTTGTCAGTCAGAAGTGCAATATAATGCATTGAAAACGGTATTGTCAGTTCACCAATTTTTCATGACTCAGGGTCTTGTCTGCAGAGATGACATAATTGCCTTAACATACCTCTTATCAGAGGCAACAGACTTCATCGAAATGAAAGAACTCAGACAATTTGTTAGCATTATTGAGGTATTGAATCGTGTTTCCCTACAAGATATGAGCAAACACGATTATGAAGTCGCAATGATGGGGTATTCGCTTCTAAGCCTGTTAATGAAAGCTTGGAAAATACTGGGTGACGATAAGTTAAGAAGTAACGCACAGGAGATTCTTGAGATTGCGATAGGGGCTTGGAAGAAGTATGGATTCCATGAAAAAGCCAAGGAATTTGAATCTCTTTTTGGTGAGGTCAAGAGATAGTAGAAACAAATGTGATAGGCAATATTGGATTCACTCAAGTGATCTTGAGAGAGCATTGGATTTCGACATCACGTGGTCGCCAATAGATTGCCCATAGGTTTTGTTGAGCTTTAGTGATGTATACATGATGTTCATTAGATAGCTCTTTCGCCAATGCAACTGCATCTCTTGGATCGACAAATGATTCAGCAAGCTTGTAAACCTGTCCACCTACTAGTGTGTACTTGTCAATCTCGTCGGTCATGATGGTGTGTTTGAATCGGTGCTAATATGCTCATAGAGAATGAGTTCCAAATAGAGAGTATATGAAGCAAGTAGTTATAGGAGCTATATTGCTTGTACTCTTGTATGTCAAAGGAGAAAATGCACATGCATGAGCAATCTGATAACATGACAGATGGTAAGAAGAAAAGTCATGTTCTTGTAGAACAGAATAAGTTGCTGAGTGAGTTTGTTCATGGTCTGGCGCATGATTTGAAGGGGTTCCTACATAATATCATGGGATATGCAGAACTGCTTAGAGATGAATTGAATCCCGCATATATAGATAAAATAATTCAACTTTCAGAAGGTCAATCGGACATTCTTGATAAATCAGTTGCGCTTATAGATGCGGGTTTGGTTATTGAGAACCCTAGTAAGATAGATCTAAATCATATGTTAACAACACTGGCAAAATTAATCATTCCAGTCAATATTGACTATGAACAAGATGTTCTACCTGAAGTCATAGGTGATGGACAAAGAATTCAACAGATATTTACTCTACTCCTAGATAATGCCATTAAACATGGAGCTCCAACTCGAATTGAAATAAAAGCTGAGATCGTAGAGAATGGAAGAGAGATACATGTCTGTAATGATGGTGAACCATTATCAAGAGAGTTCCATTTAGAAACTTTTGGACAGGAACTTACTAAAAGGAGATTTGGAAAGGGTTATGGACTAGCGATTATTCAAGGAATAGTGAGTGCTCATGGATGGAAGATTCGAGTCAAATCTGAACCGATGACATGTTTCATCCTATTTATTCCGGACAAGTATTAACATAATTCATGTTGCTCGGCTAAGAGTAGGCAAATAGGCTTTGAATTCTTCAATAGACCGTACACCATTCTTGTATACAGCATCATATATTCTTAGACTCAGTCCGTTTCTAAGAACACCCAGATTGTGATAATATTCTTTGATTTCCAGAATCGCACTTCTTTGTTCAGCCGTTAAACTTTCGAGTAAAATATTGGTGACTTCGAATCCTGTAGTAGAAACATCGGAAGTAATCCAGATGTCTATATTCCAAGGACCTGTAGGACCGGGATATGCATCAATGGCTAATTTTACCGCACTCTTGCTTGAATATTTATCAACGCGAATGTTCCGGACCCATTTTTTGTCAAGCAAGACAGGAAGGACTTCACCAGCCATGGCGTAAGGGTCCTGTAGTAGAAGATGTACATGGATATCAATATCTCTCTTTACAATCAGATCTAGGGCAACACTTCCAACAATCTCAGCATGACCGTAAGCACGGAGTAAAGCCATTACATCTAGATCCTCTACAACTTGATGCGCTTCATCTTTGAGAGACAATGACATCACTAATCAACAATCGATGTTAACACGAAAGATAGTTTTACGTTTCGGTTTGGATGATGATGAAATAAAACACGCTGAAAAGATTCACACTGAAGGTTCAGCGCAAACAATTGCTTAAATCTCAGAACCTTTTGTTAAGGAGAATTGTAGATTGCACAGGTGCATTTACTGTGCGATATAATAATGGTAGAGCGCTCACATTGGTGGTTCTCTGTATAATGACTGTTTCATCATTTTCTATATACACCCATGCTAATGGGACATTATTGCCAGAAACTGTTGAAGAGCAAATCGAGATTCTTTTCTTGATGGACCATGATTATGGTGCTAATTATCATTACATTCGACCGATCTTAGAGAGTTACGGTTGGAATGTTACAATAGCAGGAACAGCTGAAGAATTAACACCATGTGATTATCAAAATGATGAGGAAATAGTGATTCCAGATGTTCTGGTGTGGGATATTCAAAACATTACTGAATATGATGCCATTTCCATTATGCCAGGGGAATCACATGAGATACTACGTACAGATCAGGATGTTCTGGATTTAATTGCGGATGCGGTATCAGCTGAATTGGTTGTAAGTGCATGGTGTAAAGCGGTTCGTGTCTTAGCCGCAGCGGATGTGATAGATGGAAAGAATGTCACAGGTGATGGAGGATTTATCGATGAATATGAAGCAGCAGGTGCCACATATATGGGAGTTGTACCACCTGTTATCGATGGCAATATAGTTACAGGTGTAAGAAGTAGATATTATAGAGAAGAGATGTGTATCGCGATAGCAACTGCGCTTGGTGTCTATGAAGAAAATCCACCTACAATCTCAAATATCACTATTAGTCCCATTGTGGTTGAACCATATGGCACAATAGAAGTACAAGCAGACGTATATGATGAGACCGGGATAGAATACGTCTATGTGAGATTTTATCCCTATTCATATGAAATTGGAGCACGTACATCGAATTCTTCAATCGATGCAGAACGGATGTATGATGAGTATGAAAATGGAACCTATTCTGCTGAAATAGATATCAGTACAAAGAACAACTACACAGTAGATTTCTGGTTAGTAGATATATTTGGCAATGAGATTACATATTATGATATGGCCATTATCGAGGTCACTAATATACCTACAACTACTACAAAGACTGAATCCACTAACACAAGTGGTTCTTCCACTATGGTTTCATCAACTGGATCAAGCACAAGTAATACCATCCCTTCAAGTGAGTTTCCAACTATCATTGTCATTGTGACCATTGCTGGTGTTACGGGCCTTTTAGTGATCACAGTAATTGCGATTAAAAAGAGAAGTTAGGTAGAATCGTGGAATAATTGGTTCTTCAGTTGATCCCCTAGTATTCATCAGCTGAGGTTATAACGAGGATTTGTAAACAGACTAAAGTAGAACCAGAACGCGGTGTCTACTAGATGGTGTTACAAGGGAATAACATCAGCCAGAATATTGCATATCTAGCCATGTTTACTGCACTAGGAGCAGTTCTCGATGTGATTCCGATAATCCCAGGCTTCTATAGTGGAATTTGGGACTCGTGGCTCTTTCTTCTAAGTCCACTTATTGGGATATTGCTCGGACCCTTTTATGGTGCGGTATCAGTGGGTATGGGAAGTGTACTCGGACATTTGATATATTTCAGAGACCCATTTGAGTTAGTCTTCATGTGGGGAGCACCCCTCGGAGCTGCAGTCGCGGGTTTCGTTTCTCAAAGAAAATGGCAACCTGTTTGTGGAATATATATGGTATTGCTTGCAGCATATTTCCTATTTCCAATATCTTGGATGCTGCCAATTTGGGGAATTTGGGACACATTAGTTGGATTTGGACTCGTCATTATATTTTCGCTATTGGTAGAGATGAACAAAAGGGATTTGCTAGCACCAAGACTTGATTCACTGACGATTGTATTTGCGGCAGTCATTGGATTAGAAGCGGACATTCTCTTTCGGATATTTGTTCTCGTACCAGGTCAGGCATATTGGTTATTCTATGGATTGACAGTAGAACAGTTACAATACATATGGGTAGGTGCGAGTATCATAACTCCAGTCAAGGTAATCCTTTCAGCAATAGCGACGCTCATGATAACAAAAGCAGTTCTGAAACAAATAGTGGAACCCAATGGTGGACAGATACAACCTGAATCTGATTTAGGCATTATCCGATAATTGGATTCCGGAAGATTTCAGTAATTCCAGTGTTTTGTCCCAGAGGGTATGTTGCAGTGTTTGATTGTACGATATCTCAGACGAGGTGATCTGCTCTTTTTTATGAAAATAAGCACCATTGACACCAATTAGATCCTCTGATGTCGCCAAATAGATGGAAGTTTCTGCACCTTCTTCGGGTCTTATCTGAAATGGTTTCATCATTTTGAACATTATTTTAGATGATGTGCTTCCTGAATTCTGACCAAGGTTAGTAGCCACAAATCCAGGATGGAGAACATTAGCAGTTACTCCGGTTCCTTCCAATCGTCGTGCTAGTTCATATGTGTACATAATAACATAGAGTTTAGCCTGGCCGTATACCTTTCTTGATTTGTATCCATGCTCATTTTGAATATCGTCTAAATTTATCTTTGCGGATTTATGAAGTCCAGAGCTGATGTTAATTATTCGTGAGGGTGAACTTGTTTTAAGAATTGGAAGGAGTTCATGTGTTAGAATGAAAGGTGCGATATAATTCACAGCGAGTGTTCTTTCGAGTCCCTCCTCAGTTACTTCGCGTTTTGAAAATACAGCCCCGGCATTATTGACAAGAACGTCCAATCGACTATATTTATTCCCGAATTCTTGAGCAAATCGCTTTATCTCACTTGTAAGTGCAAGATCACAGAGCATTAGCTCGATTGAATCATTGCCGGTATTCTCCACGATTTCGTTTCTTGCAGCTTCCCCTTTCTCTTTATTTCTCACAAGCATTATCACTGTTGCACCTTTTTCAGCCAATGCAATAGCTGTTTCCTTACCAATCCCGGAATTACTCCCAGTGACAATACAGATTTTTCCTTGCAATATGCTCCAATCCTTTTTTTCTATTAATGTACTACCTAATACATAATCTGAATCATGTTTCAGTAATTATTGTAAAATGATGTGATCCTAATGAAGACTTCTCATGTATTTCAAATCTAGACGCCCACCACATCTTCTGATTTCTTATAGGGATTTGGAATAGCTTCAGACCAAGAAAGAATGCCAACAATAATGAGAATGATGACAAACCATGATCCATAGACTATCAGTTCATATACAGGATAGGTTATTGTTGTCAAAAGAGTTGGAAAGATTATCATATCTACTATCACCCAGAAAATGAATAGTAGAATTGCACCTAACACACCTGTAACATTTCGTGTATTCACATTGACACTGACCTATTATCTGATTGTGGAAACAAAATTTGATGCATTATTGTATATTGTGTTAGAGCCGTAGAAAGTATGGTTGATAATACCTTCGAAGAAAGGAATAGTGAATTATACTACACCTGGAACCTTTGGAAATGCTGAGCATTCCCAAATATGGTCAATTCCACATACATATCGAGTTAACCTTTCAACTCCGACACCAAATCCCGCAGAGGGAGAGATACCTTCTTCTATCATTTTCATATACCATCCATATCGTGATGGATCCTCACCGGATGCAATCATGGATCGAACGACTCCTTCTTTTGTGTATTCACGCTCGCCACCACTTGACGCTTCTCCAAATCCTTCTGGTAGAATAAGGTCCATCGAGCGTAGAACAGAAGGATCTTCAGGGTCTTCAGCATAATAGAAACCTCGAGACCCACGGGGATAGTGGGTTATCCAGAAGGGTGTTTCAAACAGTTCGGAGAGTTTTTTCTCTGCAGTCCATGAAAGTTCTTCATCATGTGGAATATCGTACCCTTCAGCACGAAGCATCTCAATAGCTTCGTGATGAGTCACCCTAGGAAGATGCTTGGGTGGTTTTGATAAATCACGTCCAAGAAACTCTAAGTGTTCGCTGCAATGTTGATGAATAGAATCAATGACCTCGTATATCAGCTTATCACCCAGAGCCATCAAGGAGTCACATGTGCCATAGGCGACCTCAAGATCAACCTGATAGAATTCTGCTAAATGCCTACTGGTTGTGAGACCTTCAGGAATTTCAAGTCGAACATTTGGAGAGAACGAATAGATTTTCGGAAATGTTGCCACTGCCATTTGTTTGTACAGAATCATACTTGTCATGACTACGTATGGTTCGCCATAGTAGTCCATTCTTGCAGTACCTGCTCCTCTGACTCCCGGATCCGTCACCGGACCAATCACAGGAGGGAGTAATTCAACAAATCCTTCCGAGTCAAGACACGCTCGAATTGCTCGTGATAAGTTGTGTTGAACTTCAAGTATTCTTCTTGCTCGTTCTGTTCGAATGGAGCGATATCTGTAACGCACCCCATCTTCAATGGATGTTTCGTCTGGCATCTGTGTGGATATTAAGGTCATTTCTCATCATATTGCCAATATGTAAAGTGGGTATAAGCATTTTGTCAATATTATTGGCATAATGACGTAAATAGACAATATTATATTGCTATTATTATCAACTTGCCAATATGTTGGATTCCAATGATAGAAAAATCCTCACTGTGCTTAGAAGGGATGCATCTAAGCCTGTGACCAAGATTGCACGAGAATTAGACTTGCCAAGATCTACTGTACAGCATCGAATAGAAAAGTTGAGAGAAACAGGTGTGATTAGGAAAACCGTAGTAGTGCCGGACTATGAGAAGATTGGCCTGCCGGTGACCGCGATTATCTTGGTCACCTTTCTTCCAACTCACAAAACATCTCAACATGATGTGGCAAAGACGATTGCTGACATTGAAAAGATAGTAGAGGTCCATGTAGTGGCAGGTAGCTGGGACATCATTGTCAAAGCAAGAGGTGAGTCGCTCAAGGAAATCGGAGAGTTAGTAGTTGACAAACTGCGTCAGATACCAGGAGTGGGACAGACTGTGACATGTGGATGTTTTTTCACCCTTAAAGAGGAACCCTAGTTATTTCTTATCAGGCCAATATACGATGTTGTGTTCTACATAGAACTTGAGAAGAGTGAGTGCTTCACCCCATCCCGTAGCACACCCAATCATTGCTCTTAGACCCTGAGGTGTGTCTTGGAAACCAGATTCTACCACCCTCATGATAGTCCCATCTTCATGTGGCTCAAATGTCAGCTTTACGAGCGTTGCATATGATTCATCATCAGGATGCCATTGGAAGACGAACCGTTTCCCACGATCTGCCTCAATAACTGGACCTCCATCCTCTATTATGCCCATGTCAGGTCGCCAGTCTTCCCATCGGAACTTGATATGTCCACCGGGACGGGCATCTACCTCTCCACCTGTGCAAAACCACCCGTTGAGACCGACTGTGGTAGAAATAGCATCATAGACCACTTCAGGGGACTGTCTAACAAACGTGGAATGTCTTATCTCAGCATCAATTATCGAAGTCATTTTAATCAGATAGAATGAGATGCGAATTATCTTAACTATAGTGGAATGGCTATTTAGCTGACTGTTCAGATATGACTTGATTGAGTATTATCTTCGATAAATGCTCCCAGGTTCTCTTTGCTTCATCTATTTCAGCTCCAAGCAGAGATGACATTATCAATCCATCACGTAGAGCAACTAATCCCCTCCAAATTAGAGCTATGTCTGCATCCTCTCTCACAACACCGCGCTCTTTGAGCTTCTCAACTTGTTCAATGAGATCGCGATAGGCTGCATCATACAACTCCTTGATTCGAGTCTGAAGATGTTCATCCTTAGTCGCTTCAAGAAGTAAATCAAGTCCGAAAGCTCGTGTTTCAATGGCTCTTCGTATTTTCATATCAAAGAAATCACTTGTTGAAATGAACATTGGATTTTCAGATGTGAGTATCGTCATCACCTCATCTTTTTTGGATGTGATCATGAGGTCTATCACTGAGTAGAAGAGCTGTTCTTTGCTCCTAAAGTACTGATATATTGCCCCTTTACTCACCTCCATCGCTGATGCAATGTCATCCATTGTAGATTGATAATACCCTCGCTCTATGAAGACTGCTCCAGCGGCTTCGATAATTCTTCTTCTTGCTTGTTCTTTGTATTCAGGTACTACTCTTGGCATTGATGTTTAGACATCCAATTCTGGTTCATTTGACATATCTGCTTAGCTGGAAAGGCTTATAAAAATGACTGTTAAGTATGTATACTGACTATTGAGTATGTATTAGATACTCCGCATGGATGTGACAAGATGGCAGATGATATATTCTACAGAGCACTCTTCATAGGTCTCTATGCGTTGTTCTTCACTGTTCGTGGATATTATCGATTCGTGAAACCAAGACGAGAAGAACCCGATACGGAAGAGAGTGAAGTAAGAAGAAACCTAGGACTTGGTGGAGCATTAATCATCATTGGAATATTGGGCTCTTTTGGATCTTACATTCCTTATCTCATTGGCTTTCCTCTGATGGACCTATTTCAGTATGATCTGTATCCGGTCGTTCTGAGATGGAGTGGAGTTGTTCTCGTACTTATTGTGATTCCACTGCTCGCATGGATACATAGAACGCTCGACCGTCAATACTCAGCTCAGCTAGAGATAAAATCCAAACATAGGTTAATCACTGAAGGACCCTATACAAGAGTAAGGCATCCAATGTACACAGTGCTTGGTTTGTTCTCTCTAGGGATGGCTCTGGTCACTGCAAACACTCTGATTATTATATTCGCATTCATCATACTTGTTGCGTTTCCATTCGTAGCAAAACAGGAAGAACAGATGCTTACTGACGCATTTGGAGAGAAGTATCTGGAATATATGAAGCGAACACGACGGTTCTTTCCAGTCTAATTTCTAGATGTGAGAATCAAAAGATGATGAATTTGGAGGGTTCTTCACGATGAGATAGATTGCAATCATGGTGCTCATGATTCCAACACCAAGTAGAATGTAAAGCACAAGTTGAAAATCGTAAAAGAATGAGGTATTACCAAGAAATTCAATAGTCGATATGATGAGCAGTATGATATAGAGTATAAAGAAACGTCGATAACAAGTTCCTGATTGAGAGTCACATTTATTATAAATTGGCCAATTCAAAATGTGACATACCCATTATCAATTAGTCTTTAAAACCGATAAACCTTTTGAAAAATATTCATTAAAAACAGAAGTGTGGAGAGAGGATAAAACCTCTCTACACTTTAATTGTGCCATTTACTCGATTCTCTCACGAACGAGGGTTTCGACAACTGTTGGATCTGCGAGTGTGGAGGTATCTCCGATGTCCTCAATCTTTCCAGCAGCGATGCGTTTCAATATTCGGCGCATTATCTTTCCGCTTCTGGTCTTCGGTAGCGCGTCAGCAAACTGTACTTTAGCTGGTGTAGCGATTGGTCCAATTTCAGTCCTGACGTGTTTCCGCAGCTCTTGGCGAAGTTCCTCGGTTCCTTCGACACCTTTTCTGAGTGTACAAAAGACATAGATATCTTCTCCCTTTATCTCATGTGGGAAACCTACAACTGCACACTCTGAAACTGCGGGGTGCTTGACGAGAGCTGACTCAATCTCAGCAGTTCCAAGTCTGTGACCAGATACTTTCAGTACGTCGTCGATTCGACCCATCACGAAGAAGTAGCCATCATCGTTGAAGCGTGAACCATCTCCGGTCATATACATTGGATTGCCTGTTTCGGGATCTTTGTATTGAGTCCAATAGGTATTCACAAACCTCTGGTGGTCTCCGAAGACAGTACGCATGAGACCTGGCCATGGTGATTTGATACAGAGGTATCCGCCCTCATTAGGGCCTGTTGCAGAGCCGCCTTCATCTACGATGACAGGGTCAACTCCAAAGTATGGAAAGGTGCAACTTCCGGGTATTGTCTCAGTTGCTCCGGGAAGGGGTGTAAAAATTACTCCGCCTGTTTCTGTTTGCCAGTAGGTGTCCACAATTGGACATCTCTCTTTGCCTACTACCTCGTGATACCACATCCAAGCGGCTGGATTGATGGGTTCTCCTACTGTGCCCAAAAGATTCAGTGAGGAGAGATCGTGTTTCTTAACGGGTTCTTCGCCGAATTTCATCAGGGCACGTATGGCTGTCGGGGCTGTATAGAATTGGTTTACTTTCCAGCGCTCTACCTCCATCCAGAATCGGCTTGCATCAGGGTATGTTGGCACGCCCTCAAACATCATTGAGGTTGCACCTGCACCGAGTGGGCCATATACTTGGTAGGAATGTCCAGTTATCCAACCTATGTCCGCCGTACACCAATAGACATCACCAGGATGCCAATCGAAGATATTCAGGAATGTGTGAGCGGTATAGACCATGTAACCACCGAGTGTGTGAAGCACACCCTTTGGTTTTCCGGTTGAACCAGATGTGTAAAGGATGAATAGTGGGTCTTCAGCACCTAACCATTCGGGCTCGCACGTTTCCTCAACCTTCTCAAGTTCTTCATGGAACCAGAAATCGCGACCGGATTTCATTGGTACGTCAAGGCCATCAATACCACGTTTGACAACGAGGATTTTCTCAACCACTGAGATATTCTCAAGCGCGGCGTCAGCGTTTTTCTTCTGTGGAATGACCTTAGATGCGCGATAGTAACCATCAGCAGTGATGAGAACTTTGCTCTGACAGTCCTCAATCCTGTCTTTCAGTGAGTCTGCAGTGAAGCCACCGAAGACGATACTGTGGACAGCACCAATTCGAGCACAGGCAAGCATGAGAATAGCTAGTTCAGGAATCATAGGTAGGTAGATTGTGACGGTATCACCTTTCTTCAGACCGAGATTTTTTAGAACATTGGCAGCTTTGCTTACCTCGATTTGAAGCTGCTTGTAGGTGTAGGTACGCGACTCATCAACGGGGTCACCCTGCCAAATAATTGCGACCTGGTCACCACGACCCTGCTCGACCCACTTATCCATGCAATTGTAGGCCATATTGGTCACGCCATCGGCGAACCATGTGAATTTAACATTCTGTGTATCTTGCCATTCGAAACCCTTTGTCGGTTTAGTCTTCCAGTAGAACAAATCCGATGTTGCTATATCTAGCCAGAAGCCATCTGGATCCGAGATGGACTTCTTCCACATCTCCATTCGTTCCTCGTGAGACTTGATATATGCTTTATCGACAAAGCTCTTGGGAGGCGCGAATCTTCTTGCTTCCGCTTCTAAAACAGTGATCTTTTTTTCTTCAGACAAATTAGTCACCTTAAGCATCGATGCTTTGAGCGCCGTCCGCAGGTTTATCTATATAACGCTTATCCAAGGGCACGATATTTAATTGAAAAACGGATTTTCATCAAAGTATCGTTCAACTTGTCAAATCAGGGAGTGCTAAAAAGAATTGAGAGAGGTATGGGAAAATATCCCCATAACCTCGTTTTAGTATACTACTCGTATTTCCAGTATAGGTAGAGTGTTAGCAAGATAGCGAACATAGCAAGAAATTCTGTTGTTATGAATGCAAGGAAGTAGGAGCCAGTTAGACCTACAAATGATCCTGCAACAAGACCACCAACAATACCTGCAATACCATATGCTGTAAAGACTACACCATAGTTCTTACCTACGTTCTCTGAACCGAAATAGTCAGCTGTTGCTGAGGGGAAGAGGGCAAAATTCCCACCAAAACAGAATCCTATCACTGAAGCAATCAGAGTGACGGTAATCCAAAGTCCCTCTGTATCAGGTAATAATGCCACGAATGCAAAACTGTACATTGCAATCATGAGGAACAAGAACATTAAAACCATAGTCCTAGCTCGACCAAGCTTATCTGATGTAATACCCCATACAATTCGTCCTATTGCGTTAAAGATGGACATTATTCCACCTATCAATGCACCCAGACCGAGTGGAATCACTGTGGGGTCTACTTCAGCAGCGGCACTTTTCACATTGCCAAGGGTCATTAGACCAGCGGTTGCTGCAAATATAAACGAGAGCCAGAGAAGCCAGAATGTTGCCTTCCTAATCATTTCACCAGGCATCATTCCACCACCAGAACCATCAGCGATTGTGATGGGAGGTGTCCATCCTTCAGGAGCCCATCCTACTGGTGGATTGACAAGTATCTGTGAGCCCAGTACTACGCCAATGAGATATACGACACCAAGAACCAGAAATGCAAAGCCAATATAACCACCAAATACTGTATTGATCAGGAAATCTTCCACAAATAGAAAGATAAGTGCACCACCACCAAACCCTGCAACAGCAATTCCAGAAACGCTTCCTTTCTTATCAGGGAACCATTTGACTAATGCTGCAATGGGACATACGTATGCGAATCCAATACCAGCACCACCAATTATACCATAGGTGATGATGAGGTAAATGGTTCCGGTGAGTTCATCTAATGCTAGTGTATCCACCAAAGATGCAAGGAGATAACCAACACCAAGCAGAACACCGCCCACTGTGGCTACCTTTCGAGGCCCAGCCTTATCCTGCCATCGTCCTGCAAAGACCATGAAAAGGGCAAAAGAAGCAAGACCTGCGGCGAACGGCAATTGAGTGCTTAGAGGGGTCCACTGATACAGACCGCCTTCAAGTTTCAATGCATTCTGAAACTCGGACCATGCGTAGATTGTACCCAAACATAGTTGCACGATAATTGCACCAAGTATCACCAAATATCGATTACCAATTTTTTCTTCAGACATGAGAGTGTTCTCCCATAATATGTTGTCAAACAAGACTGAGCCCGAACATGGTGAGCAAAAAGGTTTCTGTCGTGTCATAATATCTTGTACCACTTGGAAAGTCCTATATGCAACCTCTAGCGGAATAGACGCATCAGGATGTTGGGATTATGACTGCTGAAAACTGGATTGAGAAATACAAAAAGAAGACTGTTGACTCTAGTACAGCCATTAGAAAAATCAAGCGAGGGACTAGAATATTCCTAGGTACAGGATGTGGAGTACCATATCATCTAGTTCAGGAACTCGCAAAGAATGCAGTAAAGATGGCAGATAATGAAATTGTGCATTTGCTTACTCTGGGAGATACACCATCAGCAGACCCTCAATTTCAAAATGCATTCAGGCATAACACGTTCTTTGTCTCTGAGAATATCCGAGAGGCAGTCACTGATGGACGTGCGGATTACACACCCATCATGCTCTCAGACATCCCACGTCTGTTCAGACAAAAGAGAATGCCACTTGATGTAGCCATGATTCAAGTGAGCCCTCCTGATCAACATGGTTATGTTTCACTAGGAATAGCAGTAGATATCACCAAGTCCGCAGCTGAAAGCGCAGATTTAGTAATAGCACAGGTCAACGAGAGAATGCCAATCACACATGGCGATTCGTTCATGAATGTGAGGGACATTGATTGGTTAGTATCGTATAATGAACCACTTCGTGAATTTGAGCCTGCAGAAGGATCAGATACTATAAACAAGATAGGAAGTTTTGTAGCCAGGTTAATTGAAAATGAGTCAACCATAGAATTAGGAATTGGTGCGTTGCCTCAGGCGGTATGTAATAGTCTCCTTGAAATTGGTGTACAGGACTTAGGAATTCACACCGAAATGTTCAGTGATAGTCTCATTCCACTGATCCAACAGGAAATTGTAACAAATAGGAAAAAGAGCATAAACAAGGATAAGGTAATCGCATCATTCGCTATGGGTTCAGAGAAGCTCTATGAATATATCAATGATAATCCAATGTTTCATTTTTATCCCACGGAGTATGTGAACGATCCGTATGTGATTGGACAGAACACGAAAATGATAGCCATCAACTCTGCGCTTGAGATTGACCTCACAGGACAAGTGTGCGCAGACTCAATTGGACATCGCTTCTTTTCGGGGATAGGCGGCGCAGTAGACTTCATTCGTGGTGCTAATAGATCAATTGGTGGGAAGGCAATCATCACAATGCAGAGTACAGCAATGGAGGGTACTGTTTCACGCATTGTGCCCCAACTCAGTGAAGGTGCGGGTGTCGTTACAACTAGAGGCGACGTCGATGTTATAATCACAGAATATGGTCTCGCGACACTACATGGAAAGACTATACGTGAACGTGTACTTTCATTGATTGCAATTGCACACCCCGACTTTAGAAACGAATTATTAGACGCTGCAAAGAAAATGCAATACGTCCACGAAGACCAAGTACCATTTCAGGTCACAGGTACGTATTTCGCTAGTGAATACGAAACACAAGAAGAATTCAAAGGTCCCGATGGTCCGGTGACTGTTTATTTCCGTCTTGTTAGGCCCGATGACACTGATAGGATTAAAGATCTGTTCTATGATCTCTCTGAAGAAAGCATCTATTTCAGATTCCTCACACCATTAAGAAGTCTACCAAGAAAGACGTTGCAAGACTTCTATGATGTTGATGCAGACAGAGATGTGTCCATTATCGCTGTAATATATCCAGACAAAGAACACGAAACTGAGAGAATAATCGGTGCAGGGAGATATCTCCTAGACAGAAGTACGAATGAGGCTGAGTTTGCACTATTGATCCAGGACGAATATCAAGGAAAAGGTGTTGGAACGTTCCTTCTCAATCACCTCATGAGAATTGCAAAGAGCAAGGGGATTGACGCATTTATAGCATATGTGCATCCAAGAAATCTACCAATGATTAGATTCCTTCATCGAACCGATCGTGTAGTGGAGAGTCATCTCTCAAGGGCTGATGATGAGTACATCTTCAAATTGAAACTCTGAGAGTACCGAAACGTACCTGAATCACGGATTAGAAGCATAAGAGATATGTGGATTTGATTGGCCATAGAGATTGTAAGGGAGATTGTATTGACAGATAAGTCAGATTCAGTAGATGAAGGAAAAATGACATGTGCTTGGTGTGGAGCTCCTGTTGAAGAGAGAACTTGGAAAGACGGAAAAAAAGTCTATTGTTCTTCATCACATCACTCTGCTGGAATATTCCCTGTGATGTTTGTTGTAACTCTAACCATGACCGCACTCATTTTAGTCACCATGCTATTCCCTCAGATTATTCTTGAGGCAATTCTTGGTCCATTAGCAGAGTCGCTCATCATTGTTGTAGGACTATACCTTGCAATGATCATATTCTATGGGATATTCTTGTATATCTGCTATGATGGATGGCGTGTTCGAAGCGGAAGATATCCTAAGCCAGATTCATCAGATATTGCCATAGAAGGCAGCTCCGCTGATGATTAAGAAAAGTAGTCGGGTCTAACGCGTTTTAGTTGAAAGCCCTAGAATCATCCCCATTGGTCTGAGTCCTCTATGAATGCTATCAATCCACTCATCCAGTGTTTCATAGATTTGGAGACCCTCAGCTCTCCCCACTTCTTGTCCTTTTTTGAAAACAATGAGCTCTGGCACTCCTAAAATGGAGAATTTTTCTATAACGGTGGGTATGTTCTCAATGTTAACCTTGGCAAAATAGACCTTTGACTTGAAGCTCTCTGCGAGCTCCTCAAGAATAGGTGTCATTTGTTTACAATAGGGACAATTTGTGGTATAAAATTCAATAATTGCAGTATTTAGACGCTTAATATTCTCAAGCCCTGTTGTATCTTCAATCTCATTTAATTCACCATTAGCGAGCTCCTCTTTCTTGTCTTCAAGTGCAGCTTCGAGTTTTTTTGCGATTGAATCAAATTTATTCTCGTCTTCGTCTTTCATTGCGAGATGATAGACAGAAAACAAATTGATTGGTTTTACTATAGATACCAAAATTAGGATTGGAACACGTGTTCCAATATATCCGTACTACAATTCATTGAAGTTGGGCATACCAAATGGTCCGGCTTGTAATTAGCCGATGCATAGCAATGTCTATAATATGGTTTGAAAATCCTCAACAGGAGCCCGCAATGTCAGATCTTCTATTTCTATCCATTTCGCTTTTATCAGGTCTACTTGCCATCCTTGTAGCTCTATACACATATCGCGTAGTTATGAGAGCGGATGAAGGTGACAAGAGAATGCATGAAGTCAGTCGGTTGATACAAGATGGAGCTGACTCTTTCATTAAGATACAATATCGTATACTTACATTCTTTACTCTGTTCCTAGCAGTTGTCATTGCAATTGTCTTTGTTGACTATGGAATACCCATTGCAATCTCATACATCATAGGATCCTTTGCTAGTATGGGAGCGGGATATATAGGTCTGGCAGTGGCAACACAAGCGAATCGACGAACAGCAGCTGCAGCCGCAGAAGGAGGGCTTGGTCCTGCATTCAAGATAGCGTTTAGATCGGGTTCGGTAATGGGGCTGATGATAGCAGGCATTGCTCTTGTTGGATTATCAGCTCTTTACTTGATGTGGTTCGTGATATTTCCAGGAATTGCGGCCCCATTCCTATGGGAGATGATTACAGGCTTTTCATTTGGCGCGAGTACTGTGGCGCTGTTTGCAAAAGCAGGTGGAGGAATCTTTACCAAAACTGCGGATATGTCAGCAGACATTGTTGGTAAAATCGAGCAGCACATTCCAGAGGATGACCCGAGAAATCCTGCGGCAATTGCAGACGCTGTTGGCGACAACGTGGGAGATGTTGCTGGAACAGGTGCAGACATCTTCGATAGCAATGTCGCCGCAATTCTGGCTGCTGCCCTTCTAGGAGCAGGACTTGATGCAACATTTGCATTACCATACGCCTTTGGACTCCTGCCTCTAGTAATAGCAGCATTAGGTACCATCGCATCAGTGATTGGAGTTTATTTGGTAAGACCTAATGAACAGGATGATCCTGGTCCAGCCCTTAACAGAGGCACTTACATAACAACTATTCTCTTTGGTGTATTGGTTGTAGCTGTAATTCTCATTCTTGGAATT
>Ga0315553_10000747_pt1 | contig 28051 bp, 21 predicted proteins | sample SalMarSW160140MG_FD_203099 | JGI IMG/M metagenome (GOLD analysis project Ga0315553, IMG submission 203099) | Salt marsh sediment microbial communities from the Plum Island Ecosystem LTER, Massachusetts, United States - Salt Marsh Sediment SW1601-40 ... | reverse complement strand
TCTTTCTGAACCGCCGCGGGGCTGAGACCTACATCTTCTGTCGCGACTGCGGCTGGGTTGCCACTTGTCCGCGCTGCGACCGCAGCCTGACAATGCATCACAACCCCGTGCGGCTGGTGTGTCACCAATGCGGGTACAGTAGCCCTTCGCCTTCGGCGTGCCCCGAGTGCGGGGGCGAACGTGTGCGTCATTTCGGCGCGGGCACACAACGCATCCAGGCTGAGATCGAACGCCAGTTCCCCGCTGCCCGCACGCTGCGCTGGGATCACGATGCGACGCGCGCCAAAGGCTCGCACGATGTCATCCTGGCCCACTTCGCCGCGCACCGCGCCGACATCCTGATCGGCACGCAGATGCTGGCCAAGGGCCTCGATATCCCGCTCGTCACGCTGGTGGGCGTGGTCTCAGCCGATGTCGGCCTTAACCTGCCCGATTACCGGGCGGGTGAGAGAACCTTCCAGCTGTTGACCCAGGTCGCCGGACGGGCCGGGCGCGGTCTGCTCGGCGGGCGGGTGATCCTGCAGACCTACCAGCCGGATCACTACGCAGTACAGGCTGCATCCAGGCACGATTACCGGGAGTTCTACGAACGAGAACTGGAGTTCCGCAGACAGCTCTCCTATCCCCCTTTCAAGCGCCTGGTTCGCTTCCTTTACCGGGCGACATCGTCTGCGAGAGCCGAACGCGCAGCTGGTCGCCTGGTGCAAACTTTGAGAGCGAAGGCGACCGAGTCTGGCGAGAAGCTGGACCTGATCGGGCCGGCGCCGTGTTACTTTGAGCGAGTACGCGGTTGCTACCGCTGGCATGTGATCCTGCGCGCCTCCGATCCTGCGCGTTGGATCCCGGATCCGCTGCCCGAGGGCTGGGCTGTGGATATCGACCCGGTAAGCTTGCTCTAACCCCGACAAGAAGAGTGAAGTGAATAGGACCATGCAATCGGTTCGCGAATTTCTCGAACAGCATCTCCAGGGGATCTTCGAGAACGACGTTGCCGCATACCGTGTCAGTACAGTTCCCGATCTGACGCTCTATGAATGGTATGTCACACCGCAGCGCATTGAAGGTCTTCCATTCCATGAATTCATGCTCGAGGAGACCGGCCGCGAGGATAGCCCCGGCATAGCGCTTGATCCGCAGGGCGAGGCTGGCCAGGCAGGGAGCTATTCGCGCCAGAGGTTTGATCTGGCAAATTATCGCGAACAGCGCTATGGCGACACTGCGATCTGCACCTAAACCCTGCTCATTTCCCGAAGTTCATACACGGGCGTGAACGTCGTCAGCGCTAATGAGACACGCATCCTGGTCGCAATCGCTGGTGAATGGCGCGTGGTACATGTCCATTAATCCCCCAGCTGGAAGGCACCCTTCCAAGCCCCCGCCTGATCTGCGATTCGCCGGGGCTGGATGCGCTTGTTCTTTAGGACAACCCTGATCTAAAATGGCATCACTCACGCCGGCCGAAAAAGGGTGCAATCTCCTCCCGCTGCGTTCATCCACCCTGTGGTTGTACTGGCGTCAAACGGGAAAGGATTGGCAATGATAAAGATCATTACAGACAGCACCAACAATCTATCCGACGAGCTCATTCGCAAACACGATGTGCGTATCGCCCCGATCGCGATTCAATTCAAGGAAGAGACCTACGAGGAAGGGATCAATATCGATCGCGCTCTCTTCTACGCGAAGATCGAAGACATGGGCATCATCCCCACATCGTCTCAACCCCCGCCAGCGACCTTTGCCCACTACTACCAGGACCTGCGCGAGCAGGGCAATTCCGGCCTGGTGGTCACCGTTACTGGGAAATTAAGCGGTACCTACGATTCAGCGCTGATGGCGAAGGAGATGGTTCCCGAAGCCGATGTAACCGTCTTCGACTCGGCCAGCATCTCGCTCGGTACTGGCTGGATGGTGCTTGAGGCGGCGCGTGCGGCGGAAGCTGGCCAGCCGCTGGAATCAATATTGCGCCGACTCGAGCATATCCGCTCTACCAGCAAGCTTTTCCTCACGCCGGCAACGCTCAAGTACCTGCAGATGAGTGGGCGTGTTGGTCGCTTGCAGGGTGCCATGGCTTCGCTATTGAACGTAAAGCCAATCATATACCTCGAAAACGGCGTGCTTGAAGCTGGAGAAAACGTCCGCACCCGGTCGAAGGCGCTGGAGCGCCTAATTCAGCTGCTGGCCGAAACATTCGCCCCAGACCTTCCCCTACGGGCAGCCGTGATCCACGCTCGCGCGGCTGACGAGGCAGAGACCGTAAAGCGAGAGCTCGAAACCCGCTTTACCCTCGACGAATTGCTGATGGAGGACCTGGTCGCTTCTCTGGCCGTGCATGGTGGACCGGGGATCATGGGTGTCTTCGCCTACCCGGCCTGATTACCCCTCTTCGTAACTTATAAACATGTAGGAGCACGATCTATTGTGCCCCTACTGCGCGAATCAAGGTCGTATATTGAACAGTATGGGCGCACCGCGGTGCGCCCATACATGATGAAGTGCATTGTAGCTTGAACAGCAAGCTCTTTGGACTCCCGAGTAGAGCCGATTATTTTAATTACAGACATGGTTGAAACTCAGACCGTAGCGCCGACCGTCCGGTACAGTTGTTCGCGGATGGACATCACCTCTCGCCGCAGCGAGTCGTCGGTTTCGATAAGCTCGGAGATTTTCTCCGATCCATAGAGCACGGTGGTGTGATCGCGCCCACCCAGCATATCCCCGATCTTGGGCAACGAGGTGTCTGTTTCCTGTCGCATCAGGTACATCACGATCTGGCGCGGCAAGGCAACCTCGCGCGTGCGCTCGCGACTGAGCAGCCGCTCAGTCTCAAGCCCATAACGGTGGGCGACGGCCTCGATGATCTGATCACCGTTCAGCCGACCCGTCTGGACCAGCATATCCGCCAGCGCGATCTCGACCAGCTCCGGGTTGAGTGTTTCACCACGCAGCTCGGCATAGGCAAGCACGCGCGTCAACGCACCTTCCAGCTCTCTAATGTTGCTTTGCACGCGGCGTGCAACTTCCTCCAGGATCGAAGGTGGCACCTGGCGACCCTGGCGTTCGGCCTTTGACCGCAGGATGGCCAGGCGGGTCTCATAATCGGCGGCCTGGATATCGGCCGTCAAGCCCCATTCAAATCGCGAGCGTAAGCGCTCTTCGAGAGTGACGAGCGCGCGCGGCGGCCGGTCCGAGGTAAGCACGATCTGCCTATCGCCACCGTGCAGGGTGTTGAAGGTGTGGAAGAATTCTTCCTGGGTGGATTCCTTACCGGCGATGAACTGGATGTCGTCGATCAGCAGGACGTCAATCTGCCGGTAGCGCTCACGGAACACAGCCGTGGTATGGCTGAGGATGGCGTTCACGAGATCATTGGTGAACTCCTCCGAGGAGACATAGCGAACCTGCAGCCCGGCCGCCAGGCAGACGTGACCAACTGCGTGAAGCAGGTGAGTCTTCCCCAGACCCACACCGCCGTAGAGGAAGAGCGGATTGTAGGCTTTAGCCGGGCTCTCGGCGACGGCTTGCGCGGCGGCGTGAGCCAGACGGTTGCTGGTTCCTACCACGAAGGTGTCGAAAGTATAGCGTCGGTTTAGCTGTGCCTGATGGCCGTTCGCTGCGGGTGGGTCATGTCGCATGCTGGGTCCCGCATCAGGAACTTGTTCGGCCACTGGACCGGTCCAGACTACAAAGCGGACATCAACCGTTCGCCCAACGATTCCGGTCAATATGCGCTTGACGGTCGCCAGGAGCCGGTCTTGCAACCAATCGCGGGCATATGCGTTTTTAACACCAATAACGAAAGTACCATCTTCGTAGGTAAGGTATTCTGCATCGCGGACCCAGGTGTCATAGGCTGCACGCGGCATTTCCATCTGAAGTTGTCCGAGCGCTGCCTGCCAGTTCCGCTCTGCACTCATACAGTCCTCCGTACTGTTCAAGCCGCAGTCATGATCACGACTCAACCTGGAGTTTCATTTTTATTAAGCGAAGACCCGAAGGTACCTCTGTGATGAAATTTCTGTCGTCGAGGAGACGACTTTCCCAGCCACAGCGACTTTGGGGCGTGTGGGCGCTCCTCCTCGTGCATGGTGCCGCCTTCACCCATAGTGGCTGGATTGTAGCAAAACCGCCCCAAGCCTTCAATACGATTAGCCGCCGAGTACCCTAAAACTTGGAAACTTTTAAGATAGCTAAATGTTAAAGGATGCCCAAGCCTCAATCACTTCTCGTCCGGAATGTGCGCTTCCTCACCAACCCAATCGACCGAATATGCCGTGAGGTTGCTTTACCCATACCCCATATCTTGTGGTACGGAACCCGTTATTATCTACCCACCCGCGTTAAACCTTAAAACTTAAAAAGGGAACTGGACGTCGAACAGATCGGCGACTCAGGCGCAAGCCCGATTCTGGAGGCTTCGCAAGCCCTGATTCTCGCAAAACGAGGTAAAACCATGCGTGTGCGCGTCACGCGTTGTACGCACCTGGACAAAGCACCTATCGATTAGGTCAGGATTTGCTGAACAACGCGTGCTGGGCTTCACCGATCGAACGGACCTGCTCGAGTTGGATCCCGGAAACTTTTCCTGGAATACCGCGCAGGCTCCTGGGGATAAAGGCGCGCTTGAACCCGAGTTTGGCCGCTTCCATGAGGCGCGGCTCGATCTGCGGCACTGCCCTGATTTCGCCTGATAGACCAATCTCACCGATCATGACCGCTTCGGCTGGGAGAGGTTGGTCCAGCATGGATGACACGATCGCCATCGCCATCGCAAGATCCGCAGCCGGCTCCCCGACTCGCAATCCACCGACGATGTTGATGAAGATGTCCTGGTCATCCAACCTGAGGCCAGCCCGGCGGGTGAGCACGGCTACGGTCAGCAGCAAACGATTGAAGTCGACGCCGTTCGCCGTCCGGCGCGGGTTGCCGAACCCACTACGGCTGGTCAACCCCTGCACCTCCACCAGTAACGGCCGGGTGCCTTCCATGGTCACCGCTACCGCAGAGCCAGGCGCGTTTACGACCCGCTCGGCCAGGAAAGCTTCGGAGGGATTAAGGACCTCGATCATCCCTTCCGAGCCCATCTCGAATACACCCACTTCCGTCGTTGCCCCAAACCGGTTTTTAACCGACCGAAGCAGTCGGTAGACATGATAAGGATCACCCTCCAGATAGAGCACCGTGTCAACGATATGCTCCATCACACGCGGACCCGCAATAGCGCCTTCCTTGGTGACATGTCCCACGAGGAAGACCGCAGTTCCAGTGCTCTTGGCCAGCGTCTGCAGGCGCGCCGTGCATTCACGCACCTGCGTGATCGAACCAGCACTCGAATCGAAGCTGGAGAGCTGCAGAGTCTGGATCGAATCGGCGATCACCACACCCGGCTCTACGGCTTCGATTTGCGCCAGGATGAGGTCCAGGTCAGTCTCAGCCAAGACGTAGAGGGCCTCAGGTAATTCCTGCTCCGGTTGCAGGCGCTGTGCACGCGCCTTGATTTGCGGTTCGGATTCTTCCCCCGAGACGTACAGCACCCGTACACTTGACGCCATCTGGGTCGCCATCTGTAACAGGAGCGTCGATTTGCCTATCCCGGGATCACCTCCGATCAGTATCACAGATCCTGGCGTGATGCCCCCTCCCAGCACCCGAGCAAACTCGGCGATCGGCAGGTGCAGGCGATCGGCAGCATCTCCCTGCACCAGAGATAGGGGAATAGCCCGCGCTGTCCCAGACAGACCTACCTTTCGGGCGGCCCGGGTTGGGGGGGAGACGACTTCCTGGACCATACTGCTCCAGGCGCCGCACTGGGGGCAACGCCCGAGTGCTTTTGGAGCCGTCCTTCCACACTGTTGGCAAACGTATTGGGTTTGGACTTTAGCCACCATGCCTCCGGGGAGGATTATACAGCGCCAGCCGGTGAGTCAAAACAAAAACCCGACACCGGCTGCGGTGTCGGGTTCTGCTTTGCGCTGATATAGATCAGGAGGCAGGTACCGCTTCGTGCGTCTCGTCCTCGGGCTCCTGCTCGCTTAGAACCAGGGTGATCTCATCATCCACCAGATCGACCTGGACATGATCGCCAGCTTTGAATTTACCTGAGAGCAGATCGTCGGAGAGTTGATCCTCGACCTGGCTTTGGATCACCCGGCGCAGCGGTCGTGCGCCCATATCCGGGTCATATCCGAGATCGGTCAACTTGAGTCGAGCCGCTTCGCTCGCCGTGAGGATGATCTCGTGGTCGCTGAGCCTATCAGAAACCTTGCCCAACTCCAGATCCACGATCCGGGTGATCTGTTCCTTTGTCAGCGCGTGGAAGACCATGATTGAATCGACCCTATTCAGGAACTCAGGACGGAACACCTTTTTCAGCGCCTCCGTGAGCTTCTTGTGCATTTCATCGTAGACCAGGCGCTCTTCCAGTACATCGTCTGCTGGCAGGTCAAATCCAAGCTGGGTCTGGCGCTTGATTAGATCCGCGCCCACATTGGAGGTCATTACGATGATGGCGTTCCGGAAATCAACTTTCCTGCCGCGCGCATCCGAGAGTTGGCCTTCCTCCATGATCTGAAGCAGCATATTATGCGCTTCAGGATGGGCTTTCTCGACCTCGTCGAACACAACGATCGAGTAAGGCCGGCGGCGGATGGCCTCCGTCAACTGCCCAGCATCCTCGTAGCCGACATAGCCAGGAGGGGCTCCTACCAGCCGGCTCACCGAATGGCGCTCCATCAACTCCGACATGTCGATCTGGATCAAGGCATCCTCTGACCCGAACATGAACTCAGCCAGTGCCTTGGTGAGCTCGGTTTTTCCAACGCCGGTCGGCCCCAGAAATATAAATGAACCAATCGGGCGCTTTGGATCCTTCAGCCCTGCCCGCGACCTGCGCACAGCCTTGGAGATGGCATTGATCGCTTCATCCTGTCCGATGATATGTTCGTGCAGCGCCTCTTCCATCTGCAGCAAACGCGTGGATTCGGCTTCGGCAATCTGCATCACCGGTACCCCGGTCCACATCGAGACTACCTCGGCGATATCGTGCTCGGTTACGCGGGGACTGCTCTCGCTTCGATCCCACGCCCCGCGCAGGAGTTCGAGTTGCTCTTCCAATTGCGCTTCATGCTGAACAAGCTCCTGGGCATCATCGTAACGCGACTCGTCCAGGGCAAGAGCATGTGCTTCGCGGGTCTTACGCAGCTGGCCGATAATTTCACGTAATGAAACGGCTTCCGGACTCTTATACATCCGGACCCGCGAAGCTGATTCATCGATGAGATCGATCGCCTTGTCAGGCAGGAATCGATCGGTGACATAACGAGCAGAGAGGTAGGCAGCCGACTCGAGAGCTTCATCCGTGATGTGCAGCTTGTGGTGCTCTTCGTACGGGCGGCGCACCCCGCGCAGGATATCGATCGTCTCTTCGATCGAAGGTTCTTCAACCATCACCGGTTGGAAGCGCCGCTCGAGGGCAGCATCATTTTCAATATGTTTGCGGTACTCATCCAGGGTTGTAGCGCCGATCACCTGCAGTTCACCCCTGGAGAGGGCAGGCTTGAGGATGTTGGCGGCGTCGACCGAAGATCCAGCCGAGCCAGCTCCAACGAGCATGTGAACTTCGTCGATGAAAAGAATTGCCTCCGACGACTTGAGCTCGTCAATGACCCGCTTCAAGCGCTCTTCGAACTGGCCACGATACATCGTTCCGGCGACCAGTGAGCCGACATCAAGCTGCAGGACCCGTTTACCGATCAACGGACCTGGTGTTTCCCCGGCGATAATCCGCTGTGCGAGGCCCTCGACGATAGCTGTCTTGCCAACGCCTGGCTCCCCGATCAGTGCCGGGTTGTTTTTTGTTCGCCGGGCGAGGATCTGGATCACGCGCTCGATTTCCATCTCACGCCCGATCACTGGATCTAATTTGTTTTCTTCAGCCAATGCCGTCAAATCGGTCGCCAGCTGGTCAACCAGTGGTGTTTTGGGCTGGTCTTTCCGCTGGCTTGTGCTGGATTTCTGAGCCATCCGCCGCGTGGGGCTCTCTTGCAAAACCCGGCGGGTCTGACGGCGGACTTGTTCGGGTGTGATCCCGAGGCGGCGCAGAACATCAACGCCGACCCCTTCGTTCTGTCGAACGAGCCCCAACAACAGGTGCTCGGTGCCTATGTAGTGATTCCCCAACTGGCGCGCTTCTTCGATCGCCAACTGGAGCACCTGCTCAGTGGCCGGGGCAAGTTCAATGCGCCCCCCGGTGTGCCTCCCGACCCCCGTTAGGCGCTCAACCATCTCTTTCACCCGGGCTGGATCGAGGGCGAGCTCGCGCAGGACACGCCCGGCGACACCCGCCTCTTCACGAACTAACCCAAGCAGGAGGTGTTCTGTACCAATGTAATTGTGATGCAACCGCTCCGCCTCTTCGTGTGCAAGACTTAGCACACGGCGAGCACGCTGCGTAAAGCGTTCCATCTTATCGGCCACCGCTGATCCTCCACACCATTTCGCCTAAATCCTCCTGATTGAATCCTATTCTACCAAATAAACTTCAACCACCTCGGAAAGTAGGATTTAATTCCCCCGTTGGCAAAATCAAAATCCGGGCGCACACTGGGTACGCCCGGATGATTTCTCTCACGCTGACCTGCGGTGATCCCCCAGGTTAGTTGCGAGGCATTCTACTCCTCGTCCGCATTAACCTCTTCGATCATTTCTTCGGGCTCGGAGTCGACCTCGATTTCCAGCTCCGCTTCGGCCTCTGGAAGCTCTGCGTCCTGGGTATCATCGACGGCCATTTCGACCTCGATCTCTTCCTCTTCCAGGTCTGGCGCGACCGCTTCGTCGGTTGATTCCAGTTCAGCTTCAACCTGTGCCGATGCCTCTTCTGACTCAGCAACATCCTCGGCCTCAGCTACCGGCGGCAGATCCGGGATATCGCCTTCCAGATCGGCATCGAAATCCTCGACCGGGACCGGTGGCTCGGGCTGGCTCTCTTGCTCCGCGCCGGCTTCCATGCCCTGCATGGCTGTCTGCCAATCAACATCGGTAAACTCGGCCGAATCGACCTGTTTCAGGCTCAACCCGAGCCGGCGGCGTTCGCGATCGATCTTGATCAAGCGCAAGGTGAGCGTTTGATCCTCGCTGACGACCTCACGCGGATGCTCGATCCGTTGATCGGAAAGCTCGGAAATATGGATCAGGCCTTCGATCTCGTAGTCTTCGATATCCTTGATCGTGGCGAAGGCACCGAACTTTGTAAGTTTGGTAATCGTGCCTTCAATTAATTGCCCTTCCTGGAAGGAATCCAGTATCTCATCCCAGGGGTTCGACTCGAGCTCGCGCAGGGAAAGGCTGATGCGCTTCTGTTCTGGATCCACGCTGAGCACTTTCACATCGATCTCCTGACCCACTTTGAGGACATCCTTCGGGTGGGCGACCCGCTTCCAGGAGAGTTCAGAAATGTGTACCAGGCCGTCGGCGCCGCCGATGTCGACGAAAGCACCGAAATCGGCCAGGCTGATCACCGTGCCTGTCCGTGTTTCACCGGGTTTGAGCTCCGAAATTAGACGTTCCTTCAGCGCGTCACGCGATTCGCGCGCGGCAGCCCGTTCGGAAAGGATCAAACGGTTGCGCCGCCGGTCGACTTCGATCACCTTGGCGATGATTGGCTCACCGGCCATCTTGCCCCAACGCTGGTCCGGGGTTTCGCCTTCCGCCCTTCGGCGGCGGGCGAGGCTGACCTGTGAGGCGGGGATAAACCCGCGCAAATGACCAAACTTGACGATCAAGCCGCCCTTGTTATAGCCCGAGATAAGGCCTTCGTAGGGCTCGCTCGATTCGAGCAGTTCTTCGGCTTCCTGCCATTCGTTCTCTTCTTCTGCGCGCGAAATGGAGAGCAGGAGCGTGCCATCACGGTCGGCCGAGCGAATAACATAGACGTTAATCTCGGAGCCCACCACGAGTTCTGCTTTCTGCTCATCGGTGAGTTGCTCGAGTTCGCGGCTGGAAATCAGCCCTTCTGATTTGGCGCCGATATCTACCAGCACGTCACTCTCTGTCACGCGTGCGATGGTGCCGGTGCGAATTTCTCCCCGGCGTGGTGTTTCTAAATCGTAGGCCTCTGCTTCAAGCAGGGCGTCCATCGGGTGTTCTTCAGGCTCGACGTTTCCTACGCCATGCATGATTTCTTCCCCGATGAGCTCGTCGTTTCGGTCCATAAATAATCTGCTCTCCGTCCTTAAGATTGAAGGGCATTATAAGAGCCTTTGCCGGGGTTGTAAACCTCTGAGCTGGGATGGCATGGTGGATGGGGGTATAATCCCGCCCGATAGGAGATACCTTTGGCCACTGTTTACCCCTTCAGTGCTATCGTTGGCCAGGACCGGATGCGGCGTGCGTTGATACTGAACGCCGTCAACCCGCGCATCGGCGGGGTCCTCATTCGCGGCGAACGCGGAACCGCCAAATCGACCGCCGCGCGCGGCCTGGCCGCCTTGCTTCCGGAAGTCGAGGTCGTAGCCGACTGCCGTTTCGGGTGCGACCCAGCGAAGCCCACCCAATACTGCACCGAATGCAAGGAGCGCATCGAGCGGGGTGAAACCCTTCCGGTGGAAATCCGCACAACTTCATTTGTGGACCTACCGGTATCGGCCACTGAAGATCGCGTCGTCGGTACGCTGGATATCGAACGCGCCATCAAAGAAGGCGAGCGTCATTTCGAGCCCGGCGTTCTCGCTGCAGCGAACCGCGGTTTGTTATACATCGACGAAGTCAATCTGTTAGATGACCACGTCGTTGACCTACTCCTCGATTCGGCTGCGCTTGGAATGAACATCGTTGAACGGGAAGGGATTTCCTTCAGCCATCCTTCTCGCTACATCCTTGTGGGCACAATGAACCCCGAGGAAGGCGATTTGCGCCCACAGCTCCTGGATCGTTTTGCGCTTTCGGTCGAGATCCACGGCCTGCATCAGGCGCAGGACCGGGTCGCTATTATGGAGCGCAACCTGGCCTTCGAAGCGGATCCTGTTGCCTTCCGAGAACAATGGCTCGAGCACGAACTTTCGCTTTCGAATGAAATCGAAGCTGCCCGGGAGATACTCGGGGGTGTCCGCTACAGCAAGCAGGATCTCCTCTCCATTGCTGCACTGACCTCCTCTATGCACGTGGACGGCCACCGGGCGGACCTGGTGATCCTCAAAGCTGCCCGAGCGCACGCTGCCTTTGAAGGGCGGGACAGTATCAGCCAGCGTGATATCGCTCTCGCCGCAGAGCTGGCACTCCCGCATCGCATCCGGCGTGGCCCATTCCAGCAGGTCGAGGTGCATATCGATGACCTGCAGTCCCGCATCGAACAATTCCAATCCGACTTCGAAGGGGGCGAGCAGCTAAGCGAACCCGACTCCGGCGAAGAGGATCCCCAGGCTAAAAAAAAAGGCCCCAAACCCGCCTAGCGCAGGATGAAAGCGAAGAAGGCGAAGAACGCGGCATTGTCGAGCCGACCCGGCAGGCCGTCAACGAATCCTTGAACGCCCGTTGGTGGGAGGGCGGAGACAAGGTCCGGGTCGGGAAATCCTTTGTCCCCAGGCGCATCGAAGGCCAGATCGATCGCCTCACCCGGCGCCAGTCCGGCCGGCGCACCCGCACCCGCTCAGACCAGAAGCGTGGCCGTTACATCCAGGCCCGGCCTGCCTACGAACGAACGAGTGATATCGCCTTCGATGCAACCATCCGCGCTGCTGCCCCGCACCAGCGCGAGCGCGAGGAGCAGCGCAAGCGGGTTTCGTTTGCCATTTTACCAACCGACCTGCAGCGCAAGGTCCGGGTTCGCAAGGCAGCCAACCTGGTGCTGTTTGTCGTCGACGCCTCCTGGTCCATGGCTGTCGCTGAACGCATGTCGGCGACCAAAGGCGCGATTCTCTCCTTGCTCACCGATGCCTACCAGCGCCGAGATCGGGTGGGTTTAATCGTATTCCAGAAAGATCGTGCTATTACGATCCTGCCTCCGACGAACTCAGTTCAACTTGCTCAACGCGCTCTTGTGGACATCCCGGTAGGCGGGAAGACCCCGCTTTCGGCTGGGTTGAGCCTGGCCTATGAAATCTTCCGTAAGGAACGGTTGATCCATCCCGACGTCCTGCCGCTGATGATCCTTCTCACCGATGGCGCCGGGAATGTTGCCATGGGAGCCCAACCCCCACAGGAAGAAGCTCATCGCATCGCCGACCAGATCCGCGAGGCGAAGATCCGCGCGGTCGTGATCAACATGGAGCACGCCGCCTTCGATCAGGGCCTGGCGCAGAATCTGGCTGACCGCCTGGGTGGGGCCTGCTATACCCTGCAAGAACTGCGTGCCGAACATCTCTATCAGGCCGTTCGGCAGGAACTCGATGAGGGTCTGGCAAACACTTCGTCGTGACCTCTTGCTCTCTACTTGCCTCTTGCCAAACCCATGCGCCAAGTTGCAACCCTGCAATCACAGCCAGTTGTGAAGGGATCTGGAGTGCCGTGAATTTGCCGCCCGTAAGCAGCTTCGCGGCTTGATGCTCTTCACCAGTTGGACCTCAATAAATTCAGGTAGCACAATCAGCAGGGACCTGCAAAATCATTCGAGCATGACCTCGTGGGGAGTGTTGATGAGGTGGCTAGGGTGATTGTGGAATTGAAAGCAGTAAGAACGTTTCGTCCTTGCTCATTCCGCGTCGAGCTTACGGTTGAGACGCCGTAGTCTATGCTCGATCGCCTCCCACATTTGGTCCCGCCGCCAGGTTGCAGGCCAGTGGCTCAGGCACAGCAGTGCGCTGTCCGCCCACTCGCGCGCCCGGCCCAGATCCGTGTTGTGCCACTCAAAATACTTGGCAAGCTCGATGCATGGTGAAGGATCATCCGGCGCCAGCTCATTCCATAGCATCCAATGAGTAACGGCTTCCTCGCGCCGGTCCTTGCGTTTGAGGTATGCGCTGAAATGTCGCAGGGCATCGATCCGGAATTCTGTTTTTTTCGCCCCCAAGGCCGCCCGGAATGCCGCTTCCGCAGAGTTCGACCGACCACGTTCCTGCTGCCAGCGTGCAACCCCAAGCGCCTCCGAGCCGGATAAATCCGAGATTCCGTCCGGCCGATGACGCTTCAGGATTTCTCCCGTTAGTGAGACCAGGCTGAGGATGTCCAACGCGTTGTGGTAGACCACGCGCTGCATCTCAGCCGCATCCCCCGTCCGCAGGTAATCAACATACATCCCGGGGATCAGTGCTCCAGGCACATCCTGCTCGGAGCGTTGGACGCCGAGCACTTCTCTCTCGAGCGTACCTAAGCGACAATCGCTGAGTGCGCTGCGCCACAGGCGGCGAGCCGGGTAGAGCAGGTCGAGATGAGGCCAGGAATTCAAACCGGAAGAAGCGCGCATGCCCAACTGGAAGCGCATATCGAGCAGCGGGATATCAAAGTTGCGCCCATTAAAAGTGACAAAGGCCCGGCCCTCGTCCAGTTTTGCCTGGAGGGCTTCGAGCATCGCTTGTTCCTGTGCGGGATCACGCAGGAAGAACTGATGTAGCAGGAATCCGTCCTGCTTGAATTGCCCGATCCCAACCAGGAACACAACCGTACCAGCCCCACCAGCCAGCCCGGTGGTTTCTGTATCTACAAACAGGAGTTCGCTGCGATCGACAGTATTGAGCGAGGCGTCACGGGCGACATCTGCCGCGAGCTCAGCCTCGAATTCGAAAGTATCAACGAGGGAGACTTTCCCATGTTTGTGATTGGCGGTGTAGATCTCTTCAATCAAGTATGCCGGACCGGATGATGTTTGGACTGGTTTACCCAACTGGCGGCCTTCACTGGAAATGGGAAGCAGGGGAGCTTCGTTAGGCGCAGCTTGCCTTCTACCTCCCAGCCGGCGCAAGCGTTGGTGCAGACGCTTGGTTCTATCCTGGTCGCCAGTCTCGGACATGCCTGGTTCGCCCTACTCTTCCATCCAATTGATCTGGACAAATGTGTGGAATATCGGCCGATAACTTTGCTTATGAAGAAAGTCACGCGCCCCCAATGACCTTCAACATTACCCGGGTTTCGCGCCTGCAAGTATTATAACGCTCGGAGACGAGAGACGGGGCACCCCTACGCTCATCGCTGTCTCCTCCTTTGGCGAAGGCCTCCGCCGGGTTACCCCCCCTCACCGCCCCGGCGGAGGCGCCTTTTAACCCAGAGCGCGCAGTCCGATTGGAATGCGCGTTTTGCTTTTAATGCAAGCTTGCGATCAGTTGGTGAGTGCGGGGAGCACCAGGGTGAAGGTTGCCCCCTGGCCGATTTTCGACTCGACCCAGATCCGGCCCTGGTGCTGTTCAACGATCGACTTGACGATGGATAACCCCAGCCCTGTGCCCGAGATGTCACGCGGCACATTGCTCGCCCGGTAGAACTTATCAAAGAGGTAGGGTTGATCCCCGGCAGGGATGCCAACCCCGCTGTCAGTGATGCGCAGGATGAGCTGGTCGTCCTCGACCGAGGCTTCAAGACGGACGGTGCCACCGGCCGGTGTGTACTTGATGGCATTCTCGAGCAAATTCCCGATCATCTGGCGTAAGCGAATCGGATCGCCGTGCACCATTGGGAGATCCTCGGCGATCTGGATTCCGAGCTCAACTTCCTTCGAGCTCGCCAGAGCCGCCAGACCCTGGACGGCGTATTGGGCGAGGACCGCCAGGGGTGTGTCTTCCATGGCTGTGTCCAGACCGGCCTCGATACGCCCGAGATCAAGCAAATCCGTCACCAGTTCCGCAATTTGCTCCACGCTGAGGCGAACCCGGCGCAAGAAATCCTGCTGCTCACCAGTGAGCTCACCTGCTCGATCAATAAGCTCGACGTAGCCCAGGATAGCAGTCAATGGTGAACGAAGGTCATGCGAAACTGTGGTAACAAACTCGGATTTAATCCGGTCAAGTTCTTTCAGGTGTGTGATGTCATGCAATACGACGGTTTGACCAATACCCCGGATGGGCGTCCGGGTGGCGTGAAAGATACGACCATTCTGAAGCGCGATCTCATCATCACGGTAACCACCGTCAACCTCGCGTAAGAGTTCCAACAGACGAGGTTCATCGAAGGCTTCGGCCGCGGACAGCCCCGTGCAGTCATTGTCAATGTTGAAAAGAGCTTGTGCGGTGGGGCTGATCAGCAAGATCCGGTTTTCTGTATCAACCACAATAACCCCGATTTCCGATTGATTCAGGATCGTCTCCAACTCACGATGGTGTCCATCCAGCCTGCCGTATAGCTGCGCATTCTCAATCGCGATCGCGGCAAAATCCGCCATCGATGTCAGCAAGCGTACATCCTGCTCACCCAACGGCCGGTCCGCTTTGCGGTTATCCACGCCGAGCACGCCAATGATCCTGCCATGTACACGCAGTGGGACATAAATCAGGGTATGTACGAGGTATGCGGTCTTGATCTTCTGCGGAGAACTCTGATCCAACAGGATCGGCTCGCCGCTCTCAAGCACGGTACCAGCAAGCGAATCGCGCACCTGCAGGCGGAAGGTGCGCGCAAAATCGTCATCGAAATTCTTCGAGGCGCGCATGGCAAGCTCGCCACTATCCGGATCGAGCAGGAGCAGGCTGCCTTCCTCTGCCCCGGTCAGTCGTACCGATTCCTCAACCACGATTGTCAGCACATGGTCGAGATCGAGCTCGGAGGTTACTGCCCGGGCACTGCGGGCCAGGGCTTCTAGTTCGTTGACCCGCTTCTCCAGCCGCCCATTCCCCCGGACCGGGTTAATTTCCGCTCCGGCAGACAGTTCAGAGCGAGCGCTGCGTGCTAAACCTCGTTCAATCGCGGACAGCATCTGTTCTGGCTCGAATGGCTTGGTGAGGAAATCTACTACCCCTGCCCGGAGCGCTTCCAACAACAGGCCCTTGGTCGATTCGCTCGACATCATGATCACCGGGATTTGGGGCAGATCACGCCCAAGCCTCTGCGTCAGCTCAAGACCCGTGAGGTTGGGCATTTGATGATCGGTGATGACCAGCCGCGGCAGCAGTTCATGGGCCAGCGCCAGCGCCGACATCCCATCCCCGACTGAATGGACCCGGTATCCAGCAGGTACGAGAATGTCTTCTTCCAGGAAGCGCCGGACTTCTGCATTATCTTCCGCGACAAGGATCAGGTCACCACGCGTGGCAACCCCGGATAGCTCGGGTAAAGTTTTACTCATAGGGTTCTTCGGAAAACCGATAGCCGCCGTGGTTGGAGGAACATGGTCATGCTTGCGAATCCTTCGGAGAATTAGCCTTAGAGAGCTTCTCCAGGATCGCGTCCAGATCCTCCTGGATAGTTGTAAGACGGCCTTTCTCCGGCATCTCCTTGTTTTCGTTCATCATCGTCGCCAGTTCAGCCTGTGCTGCGCGAACGCTGCGGTGCACATCGCTGAGCAAGCGAGGATCCGCTTCGCCCTCGATATCTCCCTGGATTTGCTGCTCAAGGCGCTGAGCGCGTGCTTCCAATGCCTGGAACAACCGGGCGTTTACTAACGAGATGGAAGCGTAATCGGCGACTGCCTCCAGCATCGCAAGCTGTCGTTCCGTAAATGGCCGCGCAGCAGTCCTGGCGACCGCGATCACACCGATCGGGCGATCCTTGACTTTGATCGGGGCGATCAATGCCGCCGCAGCGAAGTGCGAAAGCTTGAATTTGCTCAAGCCCTCACCGTGAATCGCCAGCGCCTCGCCTGAAAGCATGACCAGTGAGCTCACCCCGTCATCCCAGGGTTGATGGACCTTCGCCGATACGCCAGCTGGTAAACCATGCTCTGCCCGCAGGTAGAGCGCATCGGACTCTTCCGAACGCAGCAGGACCCAGCCCATGTCGGCTTCGGCGACGTACAGGCTGCCCTCCATGAGTTTGTTGAAGAGCTGTCCTTGATGCGTGGTGGAGGTGACCGTTTTGCCCAGACCGAAGAGTGTCGTCAGTTCGCGCACACGTCTCTCGAGCTGGCGGTTGCTTTCAGCCAGTTGTTCCGCCAGCTGCCGGTGCTCACGCCGTAAGCGTATCTCCATAATCACGCGTTCAAGCGCCGCGATCACCTCCGCTTCACGCAGAGGTTTGACTAGGTAATCATGGGCACCTAAACGAAAGGCCTGGATCGCATCAGCTTCCATGCCCTTTTTAGTGGTGACGATCATAGGAACATCCGTGCCTTGTGAACGGAGCGCAACCAGCAGGTCCTTGCCGCTCAAACCGGGCAAGGTAAGGCTGGCAATGATCAGATCGGGGCCAAACTGGAGAGCTTTCTGAATCGCCGCACCCGCTTCGCTGGCCGTCACGACTTGATACCCCTGGGGTGTCAGGACCTGACGCGAAAGCAAATCCAACGTATCGGGATCTTCATCCACTACGAGGATCCGTTCTAGGCGGATAATGTCCATCATATGGCTATGATAGCACGGATTGAGATGGCCCCTCCCTCCTACGCTAGTCCCCCGACTCGAGGTCAGGGCGTGTTAGAATCTGACCAGATCACGCCTGTCAGAGATCCGCTCTGCCAAAACTAGGCCCCGCGTGAGGGAACCGAAGGTCAATGGAATATAAGGATTATTACAAGATCCTGGGAGTCGAGCGGGGTGCCAAGGCCGATGAGATCAAACGCCAATACCGCAAACTGGCCTTGAAATATCACCCCGATAAGAACCCGGACGACCCGAAGTCAGAGAGCAAGTTCAAGGAGATAAACGAAGCCTATGAAGTCCTAGGGAATGCGGAAAAACGCGCCCGGTATGACCAATTGGGCACATCTTACCACGACTGGGAGCGCACTGGCGGACGTCCTGGTAATTTTGATTGGTCACAGTGGGCCGGTGGATCTCCAGGGGGTGTACGGGTCGAGATGGGCGATCTGGGGGAAATGTTTGGAGGAGGGTTTTCCGACTTCTTCAACGCCATCTTCGGCGGGCTTGGATCTCAGCCCCAGTCCGCAGGCGGGACACGCGGCGGGCGTGGCCGTGATATCCAGCAGACAATCCAGATTTCGCTTGTGGAAGCATACCAGGGGACGACACGCTCCTTTCGCCTCGATGGGAAAACCATCGAAGTTAAGATCCCGCCCGGAGCGAAGACCGGGACCAAAGTTCGTGTTAGCGGCAAGGGTGAAAGCGGGCAGCGCAATCGAGGCGACCTCTTCCTGGCCATCCGGGTCGAGGATGATCCCCGTTATGAACGCCGCGGAGACGATCTCCACACAAACGTTGAAGTCGACCTGTACACGGCGGTGTTGGGCGGTGAAGTAAGCGTTTTGACCCCGGGCGGGGATGTTGTTCTCACCATCCCACCCGGGAGCCAGCCCGGACAGAGCTTCCGCCTAGCCAAACGCGGCATGCCTGCCTTGAAATCGAAAGGCCAGGGCGACCTGTTTGTACACATTGAGGTGAAACTGCCGGCGAAGTTGACCAATCGTGAACGTGAACTCTTTGAGACGCTGGCCGGGGAAAAGAAATCCTGAGCAGGAACCGCTGCTCAATTCTTAATCAGAGGATAGGTAGTGATGACCAAGAGAATATTTGGGTTGGTAAGCATCTCTCTCATGGCGGCAATCATTGCCTGCGGGTTCCAGTCCACACCCTCCACAGAACCCACATTGACCAGCAGCCCTACCCAACCGTCATCATCTAATGAGGTGGAGACACCCACGGTTCTGACCCCAGGTATTAGCCAACCCTTCCTTGATGCATCGTATGATTTCTCAGCACTCTACGATATGACCAATCCCGGGGTTGTAACCATCTGGTCGTTCGAAGATCTTGGTGATGTCCACAGCGGATCGATCCCCACCGGACAGGGGTCAGGGTTCGTGATCGATCAAGAAGGCTACATCGTCACCAACCAGCACGTCGTGGATGGCGCCGATGAAATTGAGATCGATTTTGTATCAGGGGTAAAGGCATGGGCAGAATTGATCGGTACCGACCCGGATTCGGATTTGGCTGTCCTCAAGGTATCCCTCCTTCCCGAGCAGCTCTTCCCATTGTCTCTAGGTGACTCAGACCAGGTGCGGGTCGGGAATGTGGTCGTCGCCATCGGCAACCCCTTTGGCCTATCAGGCACGATGACGGTCGGGATCGTCTCCGCCATCGGGCGTTCGCTTTCATCAGAGCGTGCCGCGCCGGGGATAAACCGGGTCTTCTCCGCCGGCGATCTGATCCAGACCGATGCCGCCATCAACCCCGGCAACTCCGGCGGACCCCTCCTGAACATCGCCGGTCAGGTGATCGGTATCAACCGCGCCATCCAGACCGAATCCTTTACCGTGGACGGGAGTGCGGCCAATTCAGGCGTTGGGTTCGCCGTACCCGTGAACCTGCTCCGCCGGGTTGTTCCTGCCATCATCAACAATGGCAACACCAACTATCCATACCTTGGCGTAAGCAGTTTGAACGATGAGCTCTGGAACCTGAAGACGATTGAGGCGCTTGGTTTCACCAACATTACCTATGGAGCCTACATCACGGAAATTGTCCCGGGTGGGCCAGCAGATAAAGCAGGATTACGCGCTGGGACACGGGAAACTGCCATCCCTGGTCTGCTGGGCGGGGGTGACTTGATTATTGCCATCGATGGGCTTCCGGTCCGCCAATTTGATGATCTGCTCTCTTACTTGTTCAAGTCAACCGAGGTAGGTCAAGATGTTTACCTGACCGTCGTTCGCGGCGTGGAGGAGGTGGAACTGACATTGACGATCGGTCCACGCCCTTGAACCTGCCGTCCGCGCGAGGTGGAATTCTGGACCTACAGGAGGCTCGCCATGCTTAGCGAACAAATTCTGCATGAGTTGATCGCCTTACGATCTTCAACGCCTGTGCTCAGCGTCTACCTGGACGTGAGTCCACAAACGGGCGCGGCCGAGACAGCCAGACTCCGTCTGCGCCAGATGGTCAAGGACTATGTGGCACGCGCCCCAGCCGAAGTCGAGCAAGTGCTGCACTACCTGGATCACGAGTATGATGGATCGGGTCGAAGCCTGGCTATCTTTTCGTGCATGTCGGCCAAGCTCTTTAGAACCTTCACATTTGCCGTACCCATCCGCAGCCGGGCCCGCTTGCTTGACGTCCCCTACGTAAAACCGCTCGCAAATCTGCTTGAGAGCTTCGGCCATATCGGCGTTGTGCTTGTTGACCAGCAAGGGGCGCGCCTCTTCCACTTTCACCTTGGCGAACTTGTGGAACAGGAAGGCATCGTTGGGGAAGAAGTCCGGCAGAGCAAACACGGCAGTGGGTCGAGTTCACCCGGCCGGCGGAGCAGCGCTGGCGACCAGGCGCGCGCGGCCGACGAGCTGATCGACCGCAACTTGCGCCAAGCCGCGTCCTTCGCCGCCCAATTCTTCGCCCAGCACGAGGTGCGCCGGGTCCTGGTCGGGGCCAGCGAACCAGTCGCACATCCTTTCATCGAGCGCCTTCCTAAACGCTGGCAATCTATTCTCATGGGAACATTCCCGATCGAAATGACTGCCCCGCATGCTCTGGTCTTCGAGCGAGCCCTGGCCATCTTACAAGCTGCCGAACAGGCTCGTGACGAGCGGCTTCTGATGGAGGTAATCGATGCCTCCGCCAAGGGTGGGGAGGGTGTGATCGGACTTGAAGCCACCCTAGCAGATGTCCATGCTGGTAAGGTCCAGACTCTCTTTATACGTGATGGATACCGTGCTCCTGGGCATCGCTGTCAGAACTGCGGCTACCTGTCGCTGCGCGCGCAGGCCAACTGCCCGTTCTGCGGAGGCGAGATTGAATACATTGAGGATGCGGTCGAATTCGCAGTCCAGAGCGTAATCTCGAATGGCGGTGAGGTCGAGGTCGTCTCAGCCAATCCGCTTACGGAGCAGATGGGAAACGTCGGAGCCCTACTGCGTTACTGAGACCTACATTCTGCATACTAGCCAGAACACAAAAGCCCCCTTATCCGGGGGCTTTGCTCATCAAGCCAGATCAATATTAAAGGCCAAACAAAAGGCGCTCGAGGGACAGCAAGTTGTTGGCCAGGATCTCCAGATCCCGGCGGGCGGCAAACGCATCCGAATCGGCCTCCTCGATGACCAGTGCCACGCGGTCCCGCAGGCTCGCCACGGTCTGGGCGTCATTTACATCGAGCTGCTTTTCCAGGCTCGCCAACCGGGCGTCAGTGCCGCTCAAAGCCGCCTTGGCGGCCAGGACATCTTCCTGCAGCATACCAAGTTGTGCTGTGTTCACATCGACGAGCACAAATAACAGATCGAGGTGCTGCTCACTGGATTGAAGCGCGGCCTTCAGCCCCGTATTCTCTTCCTCCACCGGACGCAATCTTTCGAGTTCAGACTGAGCTGAAGCAAGTTCTGACTCTGCTGAATCAAGCCCCGTTTGAAGGGCAGCGATCTGTTCTGTTTGCGGCTTGACCTGGAGCGCCCAGGATGCCCCCACCCCAAGCCCGAAGATCAAGAGCACAATCACCGTCCAGATCAGGATGCGCCTCATACGCCTTGAAGGAGGCGCCGGTTCCATTACTTCCTCATGGGCCTCAGCGACAACATCCTGTACCTCACTCATCGTTTCCTGGTTCACCGGTTCCTGGGGTTCAAGCTCCGCGTTCGTCTCTTGTTCCTGCATCGACGTTCCTCTCCTATGTTATTCCGCCGCCCCATCCACGGGAAGCTCGGATGGAGGTGCTGTGATTGTTATCAAATATTGCCAGCAAATTTCGAGCTCTTCCCCAGCGAGGGCCTGGTTGGTGAGCACGCTCACCAAGGCCGAATCAAGTCGCTCGAGGGCTGCCCGCAGTGAGGGCGCGTCCGCCGGTATGGGCGTCTCATCTGTCCCCGGTTGGACCGCGACAAGAATGTCCCGAGCAGCCAGCATATCAACTTGCGCCAGGCCAAGGTTAACCTGGTTGAGTGATACACGCGCCCGGGTGAGAAGCGTCATCGCCCGCAGGAGTTGGAGATCTCGAAGGATGCGTTGGGTAGGAAGATCCGCACTTGCGAGCACACCCTCTATACCATTAACCCGTTCCGATAACGCGGATAGGTCCTGCGTCAGGCTAGCCAGCCGGTCGGTGATCACCTTGAAAGCCGTGATCTGATCGTTCTGTTGCTCAAGCTCCAATTGGAGAGTGCCAATCTGTGCCTCCATCTCAGAGATCGTTTCACCGGAGGCTGTAGCGCTCCCCTCCAACTCGGCCGCCCGGTCCTGGAGCGCGCCTACCTGGGCCTGGGTGCTCTCGTTCTGAAGCTCAAGCTTTGCTTCCAGCTCGGACAGCCGGCTGTCCACGGTGCGCAGCGGTTCAATGGTGTTGCGATAAAGATCGATCGTGCCATAGAACAAACCGGCTCCGAGGACAATGCCCAGGACAACGACCACCAGCATTCGCAGCAGGAAGCGAGCAATCCGTCCTGCGATCCCAGGTTTCTTTGCCGGTTCGGTGATGGGCGGGGCAACGGTCTTTTGGGGCTGCTCCACTTTAGGGGACTCGGATGATGTGATATCGGTCACTGGGTCACCTCCGGGGCGGGCGCAGGAAAGATCTGCCCTAGCAAGGTTCTAATCCCCTGCAGGAATTGATCAAATGTGTTCACGCTTTCCTTGATTGCGCCAACTTGATCTGAAAGCGCGGAGACGGTTGCCTCCACCCTTCCCAGTTCGGAGATCGCCGAATCCATCTCATCCCGCAGCGCCTGCGATTCGTCCTCGAGTAAACTCATGCGACCACTCAGCCCTTCGACGGCCCGCAAACGGCTGCGCAGTGAATCGAGATCGGCGCTTACCGCATCCAGCCGCGTGGTCATCACCTCCGCCTGGATCCGAAGTTGGCGGATCGAGGCCTGGCGCTCCACGCTCAGGGTCCCGTTGATGCCGGCCAGGATCGCCAGGCTCAGGATCACCGCCACCACCGCGCTCAGTACACCACCTCCGAGGACAAGCCAAAGAGCTCGCTCACGAGTGATGAATTCGGCCTGGCCCGTGTTAGCCGCTGGTACTTGTGCGGAGGGATCAGGGCGCTTCGCTCCCTCCTTCACCACCGCTTGGGCCGGATCGGTCCCGGATGGCGGCGAATCACCATGTTCGAAAACCAGGCCTTGCTTGATGCGGATCAGTGATCGTGGCCCGATCCCCGGGACACGCAGCAGATCATCCGCATCTGCGTATGGACGGCCGATGATGATTCTTTCGGCGACGGCTTCGCCAACCCCGGGCAGTGTTATCAACGCCCCACGGTCTGCGAGGTTGGGATTTATCTTTTGATTATTCTCCATCTACGTGCTCTCTTTCTTGGACACACTTTCATCCCGATATTTATCTATGAATGTATCCTATCATGGTGTGCACGATCCGGGCCGAAAAACAATCAGCGGTAGGTCCATGGATCTTGCGGCATAAGGGTTGGCGCTCTGCGTTTGGAGATGAACAGCCTGGCCGTTACAAACCCGAAAAGGAAGCCGCCAATGTGCGCCCACCAAGCGATCCCCTCCATGGCCACTCCCCCGAACATCAGGCCGTTGAAAAGCTGCAAGAGGAACCACACCCCAAGGAAGATCAAGGCCGGGACCTCAATAAACCATGGGAAAATAAACAATGGCACGAAGGTCATCACTCGTGCATGCGGGAAAAGCAAGAAATAGGCTCCCAGCACTCCCGCCACAGCCCCACTCGCACCGACGGTCGGGACGGAGAGCAGTGGGTCGAAGTACACGTGGGCCAAGGCTGCAAACACACCCGAAAGCAGATAGAAGCTCAGGAAACGCAGTGAGCCCATCCGATCTTCGACGTTGTCCCCAAAGATGAAGAGGATCCACATATTGCTGATGACATGGAACCAACTTCCGTGCATAAACATCGAACTAAAAACGGTGAGCAGGCTGAATGGATTTTGCAGTGAAAACTGAGCCGAAATGAGGCCGAAGTTCTGGATCAAAAGCACGAATGATGGGTCCGTTAATGAAGCCTGGAACAGGTAGACGAGCAGGTTAAGGCCAATCAGGGCATAGGTTACGATCGGAGTCGATCGGCTGCGGATCGTATCTCTGATGGGGAACATACCGGCTCCGGAAAAGAAAATGGGCGGCAGCTGCCGCCCATTGTACCTCAGAAGAAGCTCACGCCCCTCAGGAGGCCTTCACCTCGATCTTCTTCGGGCGTGCATCTTCTGATTTAGGGAGATGCAGCGTCAGCAACCCGTTTTCGACTATTGCTTCGGCGTGCTCAGCGTCAACCGGATCGGGCAGTCGCAGTTTGCGCTCGAATGATCCCTGCGGGATCTCGCTCATTAGCGTCGTTTCGTGGCCATTCTCGTGGTCAGGAGTCTCGGCTCGCAGGGTGAGAATATCCTCCAGAATTTCGATCTGGAGATCTTCAGCCTTCAATCCGGGAACCTCAGCTGTGATCACGAATTCATCGCTGTTGGCATGCACATCCAGCGGCATGCGGCGGCCGCCATTAAAACCTACCGGGCGATAACCGCTCCAATCAGTACGTTTACGGGGAACAAGATAGTACGTCATCGATCCACACTCCTTGAAATGGGCTTGTACTTCACTCATGCTCAGAATCCTACCCGGGGAGCATAAGAGCCGTGCATATAGAACATAGGAACTCTGTTAACGGCCAGCCAGACATTCTGTTAATACGACGCCAATCATCGTCATACCCCCTACTCATACAATATACTGAGTACGGCCGAGTTCTAGCTTACGTCCATCGTGCTCGTTCGAGCTGCAGAATAAATTCTTATCGGAGGTAGGTGACATGGATCTTGAAAGATATACACAAAAAACTCGTGAAGCCCTTGCCGCTGCGCAGTCACTTGCGAGCCAAGCAGGTCATACCTCCATCGAACCCGAGCATGTACTCATGGCTCTCATGGAGCAGCCAGACGGTGTCGTACCGGCAATCGTTACCCAGATCGCCGGAAGTCCTGCCCTGCTCCAGCAAGATGTGCAATCCAGGCTTGAGAAGAAGGCAAGCATGGTTGGTGGGGCCGAGCAGCCTGGCCTCTCGCGGGCAGCGGCCGGGGTGCTGGAAGCTGCCGAGCGGCAGGCTGCAGGGATGAAGGATGACTATGTCTCGACCGAGCATGTTCTGCTCGCGCTTGCCGCAGGACCGGGTGCAGAAATCCTGAAACCGTTTGGCATCACGCCAGAGGCAATCCTGAATGTACTGACCACGATCCGTGGCTCGCAACGCGTCGTGACCCCCAATCCCGAGCAAACCTTCCAGGCGCTCGAAAAATACGGCCGTGACCTGACCCAATTGGCCAGACGTGGGAAGCTTGATCCCGTCATTGGGAGGGATGAGGAGATCCGGCGCCTGATCCAGGTGCTCTCGCGGCGGACAAAGAACAACCCGGCACTGATCGGTGAACCTGGAGTTGGCAAAACAGCGATCGTAGAGGGCCTTGCGCAGCGGATCATCAACGGCGATGTGCCTGAGGGATTGAAGAATAAACGGGTCGTTCAACTCGATCTGGGCGCACTGGTAGCAGGCTCAAAGTACCGGGGTGAATTTGAGGAACGGCTAAAGGCCGTCCTGAACGAGATCACAGACGCTGCCGGCGAGATCTTGCTCTTCCTGGACGAGATGCATACGGTCATCGGTGCCGGATCGGCAGAAGGTGCCATGGATGCCGGGAATATGCTTAAGCCACTGCTCGCACGCGGCGAGCTCCATATGATCGGGGCCACGACGCTGGATGAGTATCGAAAGTACATCGAGAAGGACGCTGCGCTCGAACGCCGCTTCCAACCCGTATTTGTTGCTGAACCCACGGTCGAGGATACGATCAGCATCCTGCGCGGGTTGAAAGAGCGCTATGAGGTCCACCATGGCGTCCGCATCCAGGACAGCGCTGTCATCGCCGCTGCTACGCTATCCAAGCGGTATATCGCAGATCGATTCCTGCCGGATAAGGCGATTGACCTGATCGATGAGGCCGCCGCCCGTTTGCGTACAGAAATCGATTCAAAACCCCATGCGCTCGATGAAGTCGATCGCCAGATCATGCAGTTGGAGATCGAACGCGAGGCGCTGAAGAAGGAAAAGGATAAAGGTTCGCGGGACCGATTGGCGAAGCTCGAGTCCGAAATTGCCGATCTGCGTGAACAGTCTACCGAGCTTACCAGCCGCTGGCAGGCGGAGAAGAATGTGATCGGGGAGATCCGCACCACCAAGGGACGTATGGAGGAAACACGCCTCGAGGTCGAGCGTGCTGAGCGTAATGCGGACCTGGAACAAGCGGCCCGTCTGCGCTACGCCACCCTGCGCGAACTGGAAGATGAATTGGCAAAACAGGAACTCCGTCTGCGCGAGATCCAAGCTGACAACCCGCTCCTTAAGGAGGAGGTCGATGCAGAAGATATCGCTCAGATCGTCTCGCGCTGGACCGGCATCCCGGTCTCACGCTTGATGGAAGGCGAGATGGAGAAGTTAGTGCAGATGGAAGGGCGACTCCATCTGCGGGTGATCGGCCAGGATGAGGCCGTAAGCGCTGTGTCTAATGCGGTCCGACGCTCCCGCTCCGGGCTGCAGGATCCTGATCGACCGATCGGTTCGTTTATCTTTCTCGGTCCGACTGGTGTCGGGAAGACCGAACTCGCCCGGGCGTTGGCGCACTTTCTCTTCGATGATGCTCGTGCCATGGTACGCATTGACATGGGTGAATACCAGGAAAAACATACCGTCTCTCGCCTGATCGGTGCTCCGCCCGGATATGTCGGGTACGAAGAAGGCGGTCAGTTGACAGAAGCCGTCCGCAGGCGACCCTACAGCGTCGTCCTGCTTGACGAGATCGAGAAGGCACACCCGGAGGTCTTCAACGTCCTGCTGCAGCTGCTGGATGAAGGCAGGCTCACCGACGGGCAGGGACGGACTGTGGACTTCCGACATACGGTTATCATCATGACCAGCAACCTGGGAACCGAACTCTGGAGTGGGGAGATGGCTGAGGCCGAAGCGACCGAAACGCGCGTGCGCGAACTGTTGGTACATCACTTCCGGCCGGAATTCCTAAACCGTGTCGATGAGATCGTCGTGTTCCATCATCTCACGCTAGAAGATCTAAACCAAATTGTGGACATCCAGCTCGAGCGGGTGCAGGCCCGGCTCGCGGAACAAGGTTACACCCTTAAGCTTGGCGAAAATGTCCGGTCCTTCCTAGCCGAACAAGGGTATGAACCCACCTATGGCGCACGTCCCCTCAAGCGCACGATCCAGCGCCTGCTACAGGATGCGCTCGCACTGCGCATCCTGGCGGGCGATTTCGTACCTGGTGATACCATCCTGGTGGAGCGAGATGGGGAGGGCTTGAAATTTACCCACGCCTAAGCCACCAACCCTGTAGATAGATTCGCTAACACCGGTTCGGGCGTAACTTATATGATGCATGTACAACAAAGCACAACGGATATGGATCGTAGTGGCACAGCGGCGCCGTGCCACTACGCATCAAGCAAGATTCCAACATCGCGGAGCGGTTATCAAGCAGTTAAATGGCAGGCAAGCCGGATTGTGACGGTCCAGATTTGATTCCGTTAGGCAACCGTAGGGGCGCACGGCCGTGCGCCCCTACAAGAATACCTACCATTCACGCTCTCCAAGGACCGATTGAGCCGCCCGGGATCAACCAATGATAGGCTCAGCAATCTGGGTCGTGATGTTGAATTCGGGGGGTTGATGAAAATGTTTTTTTACAGCGCATAGTTCAGCGCTGTGCACCAATGCTCCACGATACTTCTCGGGGAATTCTGACGGGGCCTCGATTACAAGATCGACCTGTGAGACCATGCCGGTAACCGGGTTGCTGTGCATGCGTTGTACGATCCGCACACCTTCGGCTGACAGCCCACGCTGGCGCAGGAAGCCCAGCACGTAGATCCCGGCACAAGTGCCAATCGAAGCCAGGAAGAGCGCAAACGGCGTTGGCGCGACGCCTTCACCCCCACCCATTGGCGGTTGATCCGTCTCAACAGTGTAGGGCCCAAAACTGGCGTCGACTCGCGCCCCACCGGGGAATGTTATTTCCATCTCCATTATTCATCTCCAATGTATGTATTCATCAGATT
>Ga0315553_10000745_pt1 | contig 28080 bp, 21 predicted proteins | sample SalMarSW160140MG_FD_203099 | JGI IMG/M metagenome (GOLD analysis project Ga0315553, IMG submission 203099) | Salt marsh sediment microbial communities from the Plum Island Ecosystem LTER, Massachusetts, United States - Salt Marsh Sediment SW1601-40 ... | reverse complement strand
TCTTGCCCCGGCGCGGTCCGTGCGTCCAGATATCAGCAACACCGTCATCGGCAAAGCAGTACAGCATATCTTCCCACTGTTGGCTGGCGAGTGCATAGACATACTCTCTATGCAATTTTTTGATTGCCTCTATGTCCTCCAGAACTCCGATCCTTTTTTCCAGTTCCTCTAAAGCCATCATGACCTCCTTAGCGGTTACTAACCCCGCTCAGAATAATGTTTAAGCGCCCAGATTTAGCTCTCAGCACGCCATTTTCAGGCGTGTTCAGACGGGCTGCATTTTGTGGCTCAAAACCTGTCCGACAAGCTCCAGAAGCTTCTTTAATCCCCAGCCTTTGACTGCCGAAACGAGCACCGTGTTTTCATCAGCCTCGGTCTGGCCGGAAAGATAATCCAATGCCGACTTCTCGTCCCACTGTTGGCTGTCGTCCAGCAGCATGTCTATTTTGTTCAGCGCCGTAATGCGGGGCTTCTCGCTCAAATTCAGGTCGGACAAAATGTCCTCCACCGTCTGGCATTGCTCCGGGGCATTGCGGCTGGTCAGGTCAACGATGTGCAACAGCAGGTTGGCTTCGTCAAGCTCTTCCAGTGTCGCCTTGAAGGCGGTAACGATGGTCGGCGGTAATTTCCTGATAAAGCCCACGGTGTCGGTCAGTAAGATGGCGGTCTTATCAGGCAGCGTCAGGCGGCGGGTGGTGGGGTCCAAAGTGGCGAAGAGCTTGTCCTCGACAAAGACATCAGCATGGCTGAGGGCATTGAGCAAGGTGCTCTTGCCGGCATTGGTGTAGCCGACCAGGGCGACCACGGGGATGCCGCTCTTGCGGCGCTGCTGGCGGTATAGCTGGCGGTGCTTTCTGATGTCGTCAATCTGGCCCTTAAGGCGGTGTATCTTGCGCTGGATAAGTCGTCTGTCCGTTTCCAGCTGGGTCTCACCGGGGCCCCTGGTGCCGATGCCGCCCCCCAGCCTCTCCAGGTGGCTCCACTGCCCGGCCAGGCGCGGTAAAAGATACTGGTGCTGAGCCAGTTCGACCTGAAGTTGCCCCTCGCGGGTGTGTGCCCGCCTCGAGAAGATATCAAGAATTAAAGCTACGCGGTCGATGACCTTTACCTTGAGGGCTTCCTCCAGGTTGCGCTGTTGTAGAGGCGTTAGCTCGTCGTCAAAGATGACCACGCTGTATTTGAGGTTGCCTTTGAGCGCTATCAGCTCTTCCAGCTTGCCCTTGCCCATGTAATGCGTCTTGGCGGCCCGGGGCAGCCGCTGTATGAGCCTGCCCACCACGGTGGCTCCGGCTGTTCCCGCCAGCTGAGCCATCTCGTCGAGCGAGTCCTTCGCCGACCAGCGGTCGGTGCCACCTTTGCCGGACACAGCTACCAGGAACGCCCGCTCCGGTGACGGACGGGTAACGATTGGGGCTTTAATAGGCAAAACTCCCTAACATTATGTAAAGTCCACCCCCTGCCTTAGTCTCCTCCGACTGTCGCGCCAGGTAGCCAGCTTGGACAATCCTTTCACCAGCGAGGCATCGGGTATGGTTAGCGACAGCCGTATGTAACCCTCGCCGTTCTGGCCGTAACCCGTGCCCGGGGTAACCACTACCCCTACCCTCTCCAACAGGTCGGTGGCGAACTCCACCGAGCTATAGCCCTTGGGCACCCTGGCCCATATGTAGAGGCCTGCCTTGGGCGTCCGGGCTTTAAGCCCCATATTATTCAGAACCTCTATGACCAGGTCGCGGCGCCTCTGGTAGATGGCGTTTTGCTTCTGGATGGAGTCCTGGGGGCCGCTTAAAGCCTCAATGGCGGCGTATTGAATAGCCTGGGGAACGCCTGAATCTATGTTAGATTTAAGCCTTTTCAGGGCGTCTATCATGGCGGCGTTGCCCACCACCATGCCTATCCTCCAGCCGGTCATGTTGTAGCTCTTGGAGAGTGAGTTAAACTCCACGCCTACCTCTTTAGCTCCTTCTACCTGCATAAAGCTGTCCGGCTTATAGCCATCGAAGGCGACCTCGGAATAGGGCCCGTCGTGGCAGATAGCCAGGTTATTGCGTTTGGCGAATGCCACCGCCCGACTGAAAAAGTCGAGGTCGGCCACGGCGCCGGTGGGGTTGTTAGGATAGCTGAGCCAAAGCAGCTTGGCTTTCTTCAGGATATGGGCGGGCACGGCGTCAAAGTCGGGCAGAAAGTTGTTCTCCTCGGTGATGGGCAGGTAGTAAGGAGAGCCGCTGGCCAGCGTGGTGCTCATGGCATAGACGGGGTAAGCCGGGTCGGGAATAAGGGCGACATCCCGATAGTCGATGAAGCAGAAGGCGATGTGGAAGATGCCCTCTTTGGAGCCGATGAGGGGCAATACTTCTTTGTCGGCATCAAGGTCGACATCAAAGCGCTTCTTGTACCAGTTAGCTATAGCCTGGCGCAGTTCGGGCAGGCCCTCGGTCTCGGGGTAGCGGTGGTTAGCCGGGTCTTTAGCCGCCTTGCACAACTTGGCGATTATGGGAGGTGGGGTAGGGATATCGGGGTCGCCGATGCCGAAGTCGACAATATCTTCACCCTTAGCCCTTTTCTCGACGATTTTACGGCTTATTTCGGCAAAAAGATAAGGCGGTAGGTTCTCAATCCGTTGCGATATTCTCATCTGGCCACTCTCCGCTAAATACGATTTCAGCCGGACCGTTGAGGAAGACCTCCCCGTCTCCATCCCACTCCACACTTAAGGTTCCCCCCGGCAGTTTTATATCAATCTTGCTATCGGTATAACCATGTAGTTTGGCTATAATGGCTATGATGGCTATGGCGCAGGCGCCGCTGCCGCAGGCCAGCGTCTCCCCCACCCCCCTCTCCCAGACCCGCGCCTCTATCAATCCTCGGTTAAGCATATGGGCGACCTCGAAGTTGGTGCGGTTGGGGAAGATGGGGTGGTTTTCTACCTTAGGGCCTATCTGCGCCAGGGGAAATTCAGCCACAGGCTCTTCCACAAAGCAAACGGCGTGGGGGTTGCCCATGGAGACGAAGCTCAACGCCAGCTTTTTACCCTCTATCGTAAGGGGGTAGTCCATTATCGGCTCGGCTGGCTTAGCTTCCAGCGCTACCGGTATCTCTTGGGCGCTGAATTTCGGCTTGCCCATACCTGTCTGGACAATGGTTTCTTTACCCTGGGTGTGCAGCCTGGCTTTTCTTACGCCCGCTTTCGTTGCCACCGATATTTCGGCGGCTTTGCCGTCAACTATACCCTTGTCTAAAGCGTATTTGACTAGGCACCTCAAGCCGTTGCCGCAAGCCTCGGCTTCGGAGCCGTCGGGATTAAACATTCTCATCTTGAGGTCGGCTTTGTCCGAGGAAAGTAAAAGCAAGCCGTCGGCGCCGATACCGAAGTGGCGGTGGCATATAGCTATCGCCAGCTTTGGCCAGTTACACGGCTCTTTATCAGCCTCCACCAGTATAAAGTCGTTGCCCGCCCCCTGCAGCTTAGTGAAATTCATGTATTACTGCCTCTTAAGAACTTGTTCAGCGGCCCCATAATCTGGGCATCGCTTGTTCTCTGTAAATCGAACCAGTGTATTCTGGTGTCTTCCAGCCGGAACCAGGTGTATTGCTGGCGGGCGAGGCGGTGGGTTTCAAACTTGATTTGCTGGATGGCACCCGGCAGGGTCAGCTCGTCCCTGAGGAGCTGACCGATTTGCCGGTAGCCTATGCTCGAAAGAGCCGGCAGATTAAAGTCAAAGCCGCGGCTCGCCATTCGCTTGACCTCGTCGACCAGGCCCATCTCTATCATCCTGTCTACCCTCAGGTCGATACGGCGGTAGAGCTCTTCCCTGTCGGCGGTCAGGCCGATGATGAAGATTTGGGACGGCGGCGCCTCTTTGCGCTGAAGCTGGGAATATGGGGTCTCGGTCTCGTTAAATACCTCCAGCGCCCTTATGGTGCGGCGCACGTTACGGGGGTCGATCTTCTCCGCCGCCTCAGGGTCGACGGCGTTAAGCTCTTCGTGGAGCTTGTCGCCTTCCCCCATGTCGGCTCGTTCTTCAAGGCCCTGCCGGAATTCGGGGTTGGGAGCTACCCGCGGAATGCCCCACCCCTCCAGCACCGACCAGACGTACTGGCCACTGCCGCCGACTACTATGGGCAGCTTACCGCGCTGCTGGATATCCTCGATAGCCCTGACGGCCATCTGCTGGTATTGAGCCAGACTGAAATTTTCGTTGGGGCTGACGACATCAATTACGTGGTGGGGGACGATGGCACGCTCCTGGGGGGTGGGCTTGGCGGTGCCGATATCCATGAAACGATAGACCTGGCGGCTGTCGGCATTTATGATTTCTCCGCCCAGAGTCTGCGCCAGCTGAATGCCCATATGGCTCTTGCCGACGCCGGTGGGTCCCACTATACCGAGCAGGCGGTTCATTTTGCCCCCTTAATCTCCGCGGTCTGCTTGACGATACTCAGGAATTCACTGGCTTTAAGGCTGGCTCCGCCGACCAGGGCGCCGTCAATCTCAGGCTGTTTGACGAACTCGGCGATATTTTCGGCGTTAACACTGCCGCCGTAGAGTATGCGCACGTCCTGGGCAATCCCCTTGCCCTGTTCTTCGGCGATATACTGGCGGATAAAGCCGATGGTCTTATTTGCCTGCTCACCGCTAGCGGGACGGCCGGTGCCGATAGCCCAGATTGGCTCGTAGGCGATAACTATGCCACCGATGAGGTACAAACGAGCCGAGGGCGAGCTTAGCTGCTTGGTCAAGACCTCCTCTGTCTTGCCCGCCTTGTTTTCCGCCGGACTTTCGCCGATACAAAGAATCGGCTTCAATCCCACCTTCATCGCCGCTTTGACCTTCTTATCCACGATGTCTACGGTCTCTTTGAAATACTGCCGCCGCTCGGAGTGTCCGACAATGACATATTCGCAGAGGTCAGCCACCATCTGCGGCGAAATCTCTCCGGTAAACGCCCCCTTCTCCTCATAGTGGATGTCCTGTGCACCCAGCTTTATCGTGCTCCCCTCGAGCCGCGTTTTGAGGGCCTCCAGGGAAACAAAGGGCGGGCATATTACCTTGTCCACATTATCTATGCGGTCAAGCTCATAGCGCATCTTGACGACTAGTTCGATAGCTTCCTCTACCGTGGTATGCATCTTCCAGTTACCAGCAATCATCGGTACGCGCATCACGCACCTCCTTAAGCACCAAATTTAGCCAGTTTCAGGGCGTTAGCCATGGCTAAAGGCATAATCTGAGTGGCGGGGAATCGCCCCAGCCCCCCAGAGATACAGGCTGACTCGGCAAAATCGCCTACCCTATCGGGGCGGCACCACTCGGAATATAGGACTATGGGCAATGGGTGCCAGCTATGGCCCTTGAGCAGTGCGGGCGTGGAGTGGTCGCCCGTGACCACAATTACATCGGGTTTGAGCCTCGCCAGTACGGGCAGAGACTTATCCGCCTCTTCGATGATTTTGACCTTACGCTCGAAGTCGCCGTCCTCGCCCGCGGAATCGGTCTTCTTTATATGCAGGAAGAAGAAGTCGTAGACACTATAGTTCTTTTTCAGGGTGGCCATTTCCTCGGCGATAGTCATGCCTGTATTCAGCACCTGCATGCCGACCAGCTTAGCCAGTCCGCGATACATGGGGTAGGCGGCGATAGCCGCCGGCTTTAAGCGATAAACCTCGGGCATAGTGGGCAGTTTGGGTCGCTGGGAGAAGCCGCGCAGCAGCAGCATATTGGTGGGGTGGTGCTTGGCCAGAATGGCTTTGGCTTGTTCCACGAACCTGTTAGCTGCCACCGCCATCTGGTCAGCTTGTGGATTGAGAGCGGTAACCGCTTTCGGCGCCACGCCCGCCCGCTGGGGGTCGGAATCGCTGACATTTGGGGCCAGCCCCTTCCCCTGAAATACGATGACAAAGCGGTGCTCCCTGACGGGCAGGACGGAGAGCTTGACGCCGTCTATAACCAGCCCGCCTAGCAGCTGACAAAGCTCGGCGCACTTCTCTGTGGAGATGCGCCCCGCCCGGCGGTCGGTGATGAGCCCCTCTTTGTCCACGGTGCAGAAGTTGCCCCGGGCGGCTATATCCCCCGGTTTGAGGTCGAAATCGATACCCACCGCCTCGACCACCCCCCGCCCGATATTGAACTTAAGCGGGTCGTAGCCGAATAGCGCCAGGTGGCCGGGAGTACTGCCCGGAGTTATCCCCGGGCTTATCGGGTCAGTCAGGCCGCATATACCCCCTGCGGCTAGCTTGTCCAGGTTTGGGGTGTTGGCTGTTTCCAGCTCGGTCTTGCCTGTCTTGGGGTGGGGCAGCCCGCCCAGGCCGTCAATGACCAGCAGTACGATTTTGCTGGGGGAGGGTCGGGACAGTCCCCTGATTAGCTCTAAACTATCCATTGCAGTTAGCCCTCCCTATTGAGTAGTGCCTCGACACCGGGTAGTTTTTCGCCGCTCAAGAAGCGGAGTGAAGCCCCACCACCGGTGGAGACAAAGGTCATCTTGTCAGCCAGTTTCAGCTCGGTTACTATCTCGGCGGTAGAGCCGCCTCCGATTATGGTCGTCGCTTCAAGTCCGGCTAAGAGCTTAGCCATAGCCCGGGTGCCCTGAGCAAATTGGGCTATTTCGCACACGCCCATGGGCCCGTTCCAGAAGATTGTCTGGCAGCGGCGTAGCTCTCGGGAAAAACTATCGATGGTCTGGGGACCTATGTCCACGATTCTCCACTGCGGCGGTATTTTCTCCACGGCTACTACATTATACTCGGCTTCGGCGCTCACTTCAGCCGCCGCCACCACATCGACGGGTAGAATCAAGGGCAGTTTCCGCTCGGCAGCTTTCTGCATCAGCTTGGCGGCAAGGTCAAGCTTATCGTTTTCCACCAGTGACAACCCGACCTCATAGCCCAAAGCCTTTAAGAAGGTCGCCGCCATGCCGCCGCCGATGAGGAGGCAATCTACCCTGTCCATGGTGTTTTCCAACGCTTTTATTTTATCACTAACCTTGGCGCCGCCGGCAAGCTCGGCGAAGGGGCGGTTGGGGTTAGCTAAAAGCCCCTCCAGCACCTTGATTTCCTTCTCCACGAGCAGCCCGGCTACCGCCGGCAGGTAATGGGCGATGCCCACTATGGAGGCATGAGAGCGATGACAGGCGCCGAAGGCGTCGTTGACATAGATATCAGCCAGGCGCGCCAGTGTTTGGGCAAAGGCGTTGTCGTTGGCTTCCTCCTGGGGGTGGAAGCGGATATTCTCCAGGAGCAGGACATTGCCCGGTTTTAATGCATCCACCGCCTTGTCTACTTCAGGGCCAATGCCGTCGTTAGCCACTATTACTTTCTGCCCTAGAATCTGCGACAAGCGTTGGGCGACGACAGTTAAGCGCAGCTTTTCCACCACCCTACCCTTGGGGCGGCCCAGGTGAGAGCAGAGGATAATCCTGGCTCCCTGCTCGGCAAGGTACTTGATAGTAGGCAGCGTCGCCTGGATACGGCTGTCATCGGTAATGACCCCGTTTGTTCCACTCAGGGGCACATTAAAATCAGTCCTGACCAGGACTCTTTTGCGGGCAACATCTATGTCCCGGATGGTCAGTTTATTCATACCTTCTCCCTATACGTAGTTAAAAACAAACATCAGGTGTTTAAGCTGGCACCTGATGTTTTCAGCCTGGCTTTTGTTTATAAGCAAAGCTTTATCTCCGGTACTGATAGCTGGGGAGTAGTTCTAAAACCTGCTTGGTTATTCCTTCGGCATCGAGCCCGTATTTGGCGCGGAGGACAGCCTGACTGCCCTGCTCGACAAACTCGTCGGGGATGCCGATGCTTTTTAGCTGAATATCGCTGACACCCGATTGCTGCAACAGCCCAACGACGCTGTTGCCGAAGCCGCCGCGGGTGGTATTCTCTTCAATAGTGACCAGTCGCTTGATACGGCTGGCTGTGTCAATAATAAGCTCGGCGTCCAGCGGCTTGGCGAAGCGGGCGTTAACCACCGTCGCCTCAATGCCCTGCTTCGACAGCGCGGCGGCTGCTTCCAGCGCTGGGGTTACCATATTGCCGATGGCCAGTATAGCGACATCCTCACCATCCCTTAGTATTTCCCCTTTGCCGATGGGGATTTCATGCAGTTTTGGCTCTAAATCTACCCCTACCCCGGAGCCGCGAGGGTATCTTATGGCCATGGGGTGATTCGTCTTCACCGCCGTGTAGAGCAGGTGCTGGAGTTCGTTCTCGTCCTTGGGGGCGGCGATTATCAAATTGGGGATGAGCATTAGATAGGAAATATCAAAGGCCCCCTGGTGGGTCTTGCCGTCATCGCCGACAATGCCGCTGCGGTCGATGGCGAAGATAACGGGCAAGTCCTGGAGGCAGACATCGTGTATTACCTGGTCGAAGGCGCGTTGCAGGAAGGTGGAGTATATGGCCACGATGGGCTTGAAGCCCTGTGTCGCCAGCCCGGCGGCGAAGGTAACGGCGTGCTGTTCGCAGATACCCACGTCGAAGACCCGCTTGGGGAACTCAGCCTCGACCACGCTCAGACAATTCCCCTCAGGCATAGCCGGGGTGACTGCCACCAGCCGGTGATTTTCCTTTGCCAGGCGCAAAACGGTCTGGGCGAAGACCTCGCTGTAGCTGGGGATTACCCTGGCGGGGGTTCCTTTAGCCGAAACGCCGTGGAAATAGACAGCGTCGCCCTCGGCGGGCTGGTAGCCCTTGCCCTTGGTGGTAATAACGTGAATGAGGGTCGGCTCGGTGCGGTAGTCTCGGGCTCGAGCCAGAGCCTTTTCCAGCTCCTTGATGTTGTGGCCGTCAATGGGCCCCATGTAGGCGAAGCCGAGCTCTTCCCAGAGCACGGTGGGGATAATCAAGCCACGGAAGCCTCTTATGAGCCGCTGGCCCGCCTGCCATAGCTTTCTGCCCCAGGGGAAGGCCGAAATCACCTTCCGACTCTCCTCCTCCGCCCAGCGGTAACGGTAGTCAAAGCGTATCCGGCCCAGGAGCTTGGCGATGGAACCGACGGTGGGTGAAATCGACATCCCGTTGTCATTGAGCACCACGCAGACCCTTGAGCCCAGGTGGCCTACCTGGTTCAGTGCCTCGAGAGCCATGCCCCCGGTTATAGCCCCATCGCCGATAATAGCTACCACGTTGTAGTCATCGTCGGCAAGGTCGCGGGCAATAGCCATACCCAGGGCGGCGGAAACCGAGGTGCTGGCGTGGCCGGCGCCAAAGGGGTCGTGTTCGCTTTCGCTGCGGTTGGTGTAGCCCGATAGCCCGCCGTACTGGCGGATGGTGCTGAAACGCTCTCTGCGGCCGGTAAGCAGTTTGTGAACGTAGCTCTGGTGCCCCACATCCCAGATAATCTTGTCGCGCGGGCTGTCGAAAACACGATGTAGGGCGATGGTAAGCTCGACAGCTCCCAGATTGGAGGCGAGGTGCCCGCCGTTGGCACTGACTACAGCCACCAACTCCTGCCGAATCTCGGCAGCCAGTTGTGCCAGCTCTTCTTTTGCCAGTCCTTTTAGGTCGGCGGGGCTATCTATTTTATCTAATAGTCTCAGCGTTTCTATCCTGAACCGCCAGATTGGAGGGTCGACTTCATACTAGCAATGTGGCGGGATGATTGTCAAGCTAAAAACCGCCTTGACCTTTGCTGGCGCCCCGTGCTAAATTTGAGTGATTAACGGCATGTCCCTGTAGCTCAGTTGGACAGAGCGGCTGCCTTCTAAGCAGCGGGTCGCAGGTTCGAATCCTGCCAGGGACGCCTTTGAGAAAACTCCCCTAACGCCGAGCCGGATTTACTCCTCCCTTGATTGCAGCCAGGCGATGGGTTTTAGCTTGATTCGGGGGACGGTCTTTAGCTCGTCGAAGAATTTCATCACCAGCAGCGCCAGCACTGCCAGCATAAAAAATGTCTCCCACGAGCCTCCCCTGGTGACCAGCACGTAAGCCGCCGCTCCCGCAGCACCGAAGATGACTATCCAGGCGTCGATGGCGATAAAGAAGAATCCCAGTAACATAGCGCCGGCCAGGGCGAATAGAATATCGTGTTGGGGCAGGGCTAATATGGCGCCGAAGGTAACGGCTACCGCCTTGCCCCCTCTGAGCTGGAGTATAGGCGAGAAGGCGTGTCCTAGTATGGCGCTTATGGCTACCCCCAGGACAGCAGCCCGGGGAAGCTCGAAGAAGGAATGAGCTAGGAAGACGAAGGGTACCCCCTTGGCTGTATCCAGAAGCACCGCCAGAAGACCCGACTTGCGCCCCCCGGCCCGGAAGACATTGGCCGCTCCGGGGTTGCCGTCCCCATAGTCCCTGATGTCTTTGCCCAGCAGCCAGCGCCCGATCCAGAGCGAGAAGGGACAAGCGCCCAACCCGAAAGCACATAGAGCTAATAGGGTGAAATAGGATATTTCCACTACGGCTAATCCTAATACCTAGTAAATCTAGGTATAGAATAGCCTATCGCCCTGCCCCCGTCAATAGTAGGAATAGCGTTCCCGTCTCCGGAGGATGTAGCCTGCCACCAACCCCAGCGCCAGTCCGCCGGAGTGCGCTTGCCAGGCGACATTGGGCAGGAATGAGAAGACGGCGAAGATGCCGATAATAGCTATCCAGAGAGGCAAAGGCACCGGTATGGGGAAGATAATGACGCGCAGCTTGGGCCTCATTACCGCCAGGACCCCACCCAGGGCGAAGATAGCCCCCGATGCACCCACGGCTATGGAAGGCGCTGACGGCGGCAGGAGGAGAAAAACAAGGCTGCCCAGTATGCCGCCGGCAAAGTAAACGACGAGGAATTTTAGCGTGCCCAATAGTCTATTGAGGTAGCTGCCGAAGAAATAGAGAGTTATCATGTTGGCGATGATATGCCAGACGTTGGCGTGGATGAACATGCAGGTTATCAGGGTCCAGGGCCTGTCCCAGAACTCGGGTGGATACAGTCCCAGCTGAACGGCAAATTCCGGGTTTATAACCCTGACTACATACAGTAACAGGTTGACAACTATTAAGAGCCATGCCGCGATGGGACTGGAATCCCGACTCCGATATACCATTATCTTCCCCCTATCTAAAGGTTTATTATTTCCCCGCTGACCTCGGCGCCGATGGTCAGTATTCCGAAGGAGTTTTTGGCCTGCCCCGGATTGAAGAAAAAGACGCCGTTCTTGGTCTCGTTCTGTGAGTAGTGAGAATGACCGTAAATGATTATGTCAACTCCGCTGAACACATTCCCTACCCTATCATCGATGCCATGGGGGCTACCCCAGCCGTGAATGATGCCGATTTTCTTCCCCTCTATCTCTAGTAATTCCTTTTCGGGGAGAATCCGCTTAAGCTCGTCCGAGTCCATATTGCCCTGCACCGCCTTTACCTCCCCCAGTTGCTTCAAGCCGTCGAGCACGTCTTTAACCACGAAATCGCCGGCATGGATTATCAGGTCGACCTCAGCCAGCGTGCTTACCATCTTCCCGTGGAGTTGGGTGAATGAAGCAGCGTGGGTATCCGAGAGCACCCCTATTCTCATGCTATTGTCTCCAGGGCGGCGGCATAAGCCTGGTAGGTTCCGGCGTCAAAGAGAACGAAGACCACTTCTTTGAGCGAGGTGGCCTGGTTGCTGAGAAAAGAGGCCGCTGTCTTGAGCGCTATGCCGGCGGCTTTGGCTAGCGGGTAGCCGTAGGCACCGGTGCTGATTGAGGGAAAGGAGACGCTGGTCAACTTTTGTTCGGCAGCTAGCTTAAGGCTCTCGCGGTAAGCGCTCTCCAGGAGAGCCGCTTCGCCCTTATCACCACCGCGCCAGACAGGACCGACGGTATGGATGACATGCTTTGCCGGCAGCTTTCCACCTGTGGTGATAACCGCCTGGCCGGTGGGTAAACGCCCCTGCTTAGCTACGATTTGCTTGCATTCTTCCAGGATAGCTGAGCCTCCCGCTCGATGGATGGCGCCGTCAACACCACCACCGCCCATCAGCCCGGAGTTGGCGGCATTGACGATGGCATCGGTGGCTTGCTCGGTGATATCGCCCTGGATAACGGCCAGTCTGGCTTGACCGACCATCAACTCTCGCGTTGGGTTTTCCATAATCATCTCTGGTTTATTATAGAGTGGATAGAGGTGAGAGTCTAGTTTTGGCCGAAGTTGCACGGAGAGGCGAGATTTGCTAAACTGGCTTCGTTGTAGTGGGCCGTTAGCTCAGTTGGTAGAGCACCTGACTTTTAATCAGGGTGTCACAGGTTCGAGACCTGTACGGCCTACCAAAGCTCAATCCACAATTTCAACTAAAATCACAACGGTAATGTTTAACCGCCCTCTCAAAATCCAGGTTTAAGGCTAATCTTCTTCTTCGTCCGGGGGTATAATTTCGTCAGGGGTAATAGCCTCGTCATCAGGAGTATCTTGGTCAGACGGTATAATTTGGTGGGGGGCTACATCTACTACAGGCAGTTCATCGGTGAAGTGAGACTTTGGCGGCGTCGTTTTCTGCTTAGCACTGTAAGACAGTTCTTCGGTGACAGTATCCTCTAGAGTATAGCCTTTAGCTGTGGTACCATGATGGTCGCCGCTATGTCCCTGAGGCAGAGAACAGACGGTGACATCCCATTCCTTGTAAATATCCCGTGCCCAGATTGTCTTGATAGAAATACCCTTGGTGCTCGTCTTTTCGTCAGGGGGTATGACCTCTTCCTCAGTCTTATGCCATTTACCCACTATCGTCCGCAGCAGCTTTTTTGCAATGTGTCCACAGGCTTCCTCTTCTTTGCCCGGGGCTGCTCCTGGTGCCGCCGCTATGAGCTTTGCCTCAGGAAACCCTTTGCCTTCCGAGGTGTTCCCTACTTCATCTTCATATTTATGAAGGAGCTGCTTGAATTGATCCACCAGTTGCTCCTTGGTGGTTCCGGGGCCCAGTTTTCCATCTATAAGCACTATGGTCGGCGGGGCCGCTGCCGCTTCCGGTGCCACTGGCTTGGGCTGCGGAGGACGCAATAGACGGTAGAGTCCGAAGGCGCCGCCGATTAGGAAGAGGACGAGCAGGGAGATAAATACTGCCGGCCAGGTATAGTCAGGGTTCCAGGCTACAGTTACTGTCCTTGGGGAATTCATAACCTCGGTGCCAGTAGCATTCTCAGGTTTCAGCTTACCCCTGAAGAAACCAAGAAAGCCCGACATGGGAACCTCGGGCGGGTTAACCCCCCATTGAGCTACAGTTCCAGCCGTGTACCAGCCACTGCCACTCGCGTCGCCCTGAGGGGAGGTTACCGTCAGCAGGTAATAGGTGTCATAGGTAGCAGTTGCCTTTCCCGGTACGGTAACTTTCCAGTTCAGGTCTTCGTTGACGTTTTCATCACCATCGGGCAATACCCAGCAGGCAAAGCAGTATCGGGTGTCGGTTGACTCGTCAATCTGGACTGGAGCGGTGACTTCCAAGAATTCACCTACCTTAAACCAGTCAGCGCCGGTCAAGGTTGTTATCTGAGGCGGGTCGGTCTTGAGGTCAATATAATACTCGGCGGTATAGCTAAAAGTGGCATCGGGATTAACCTCGTCAACCAATATTTCGTTTTCATCGGCGATATACCTGACATCGGAACGGGTCGGGCTTTCGACTGCGGATTCAACACTTATAATCGGTTCGTCTCCCACAGCAAAGCTCCGGGTGAATGTCTCCCCGCCCTCCAGCGTGACTACATGTACTCCATCACAATAGACTTTGGTCTCGCCGGCGGCCAGGGAAACGCCTATTCTAATGACCGATTCGTAAAAGCCCGCTCCAACAACGAGGCTGTAGGAATATTGGGCGGAGAGATGTGGGATTGAGCTATCGGTAACCGTGATAGTAAAAACATAAGTGCCGGCAGAACCATCACTCGGGGTGCCCAGGATAATGCCATTAGTGGCATCCAGGGTTAACCCCGAGGGCAATGCACCGCTAGTCAGGCTGAAGGTATAGGGAGATGTACCCCCTTCGACAATGATATATGCTTGATAGATGGTGCCTTCTTTCGCCTGGAGCAGGGTTGTGGTGGTGAAGGTTATCGGCTCCCCGGATATGGTTATGGTATAGTTCGTCGTAGTAGTGTCGGAAGTCGCGTCTTCAACTGTAACCGAGAAGTGAAAAACGCCGGCTAGAGTCGGGGTGCCGGAGATAGTCGCCGAAGCGCCGGTACCAGCCGTAAAAATAAGTCCATTGGGAAATGCGCCACTATATGACCAACTATAAGGTCCGGTGCCACCGGAGACTGTTAGCGTGGTGGTGGGATAGGTCACATCCAACTGTCCATCAGATAATGAATAAGGACTGATAGATAGCGCTGCCGCGGCGGGGGTGGCGAAGAGCAGGCTGCTCAGGAGGATGACCAGAAAGGTAACGAGCAGACGACTCTTCCACCCGACAGCCCACCTTAAGTGGTGCTGTGATTGCCCCAAAATAGATTTCATTATTAATCCTGAGACTATTGTATTAGTTAAACGGCCATTCGTCAATGCCCCGCTGTTTCGCCTTTAATCAGGGTGCCGCAGGTTTCGGGCCTGCACAGCCTACCAACCTTATTTTTCTTTACCCTCTCGGGCTATAGTTCTGGCCTCTTCGGGGATAGGAGGAGGAACCGGCTCATCCAGAATCTTTTTTACCGCGCCAAAGCGAGGGGGGCAACTTTGAGAGCAAATTCCACACCCTATGCATTTCTCCTGGTCGATGACATGGATTAGATTCTTGCCACCTGTTATCGCCTCTACCGGGCATTTCCTGAGACAAATCATGCAGCCCTTACACTTCTCCGGGTCAATATAGTATGAGACCAGCTTCCTGCGGATAAGACTTTCAGCGGCTTCAATATCTCGTTTTACCTGCTCCAGGTCTTTGCCTTCGCCTATCCCAAGGGGCCCTAACTCCTTTAGCCGCTTGGTGAAGCTGGTGATAATTTCGGCATAACGAATTCCTTCGGAAGCCGACACCCATTCAATCCGCAATCTGTCCGGGCTTAACCCCATCTGTTCCAGTAATTTTTTAGCCCGCTTGGTCATCTTTTCGGCTTCGTAATTCCCCTCCGTGACGTAATGGCATTCACCGAGCCAACAACCGCCGATAAGCACTCCGTCGGCTCCTTTTGAGAAAGCCCGAAAAATGAATGACGGGTCGACTCTGCCGGAGCACATCACCCTTATCACCTTTATATTAGGCGGATATTGATATCGAGAAACTCCGGCAAGGTCCGCTCCTGCGTAGCAACACCAATTACATAAAAAACCTAAAATCTGCGGTTCAAAATCGTGGCTCACAACCATTTTTAGCTCGCTCCTAAAGGGTAACCTGCTTTATTCATTAGTGGACTTCGACAAGGGCGGGAAACGCCGCGTCAATTTCGGTAAAGATCTGCTCATCAGTATAGTGTTTCGGGGTAATAGCCCCTGTTGTACATTTTGTACTACAGTGACCGCACCCTTTACAGAGGACGGGGATGACCCTGGCCTTTTTGCCTTCCGGTGTATCATGCATCTCTATGGCGCCGTATGTACAAGCTGCCTGACACTGACCACACCCTATGCAAGCGCTCTCATCTACCTCACAAATAGCGCCAGAGGCTGTGACTGAATCCTTGGCAAGAATGGTCGCCGCCCGGCCGGCAGCTCCGTAAGCCTGGGCAATCGATTCCGTTATATGCTTGGGATAGTGAGCTATCCCACACAGGAAAATGCCATCGGCGGCAAAGTCAACGGGCCGCAATTTTACATGGGCTTCCATGAAGAAACCATCCGGGTTCAGAGGCACCTTGAATAACTTGGATATTTCATTACTTGTTGCTGAAGGAATAACGGCGGCAGCTAAAGCGAGGGCATCGGCATCTATGGCAATTTTCTTGCCTAAAATAGGGTCGGTCACGGTAACCCTTAGAATAGGCTGGCCACCCTCTTCAGCGGCTTCCACCTGGGGTTTATCCTCCGGCTCGTAGCGGATGAACTTCACCTCTTGGTTAGCCGCTTCACGGTAATAATCCTCGGCAAACCCATAAGTCCTCATATCTCGATAGAGAATGTAGATATCCATCTCGGGGTTTATCTCTTTTAGTTTCAAAGCGCAGGTTATAGCATTATTACAGCATACCCGGCTGCAGTAGTTTCTGTCTTCATTTCGGCAACCGACACATTGAATCATCACCAGGCTCTGGGCACCAGTCACCTTAGCGTCTCCCTTGGCGATTTGCTCCTCTAACTCCAGCAGGGTAAATACCCTGTCATCTTGCCCGTAAAGGTATTCGGTGGGTTTATATTCGTCGGCACCGGTGGCGATAATAGTTATGCCGTGTTTTATCTCCTTGACTCTTTCTCCCGACTTTACCTTAGTTACGAAATTGCCCACATAACCGGAGGCCTCGGTGATGATAGCATCAGTAGATACATGAATTAAGGGGTGCTGGTAAACCTTGCGTATAGTATCACTCAAATAGGCTTGAACATCCAGCCCTTCCAGGGTGTAATGAATTCTACGAGCTATTCCTCCCAGGTCTGTATCCTTTTCCACCAGGTAAACCTCAAATCCCTGTTCGGCTAAGCTCAGAGCACTGGTCATGCCAGCCACGCCTCCTCCGACTATTAACCCCCTTTTGTCGACCGGTAGCTCAAATTCCTTTAAAGGCTGTAAAATAGTGGCTCGGGCTACCGACATCCGAACTATACCCTTGGCCTTGGCGGTAGCGGCTTCCTTTTCTCGAGAGTGGACCCAGGAGCAGTGTTCCCTTATATTGGCGAATTCAAAGTAATACGGATTAATTCCCGCCTCGCGCAGCGTATCCCGGAATAACGGCTCATGTGTCCTGGGGGTACAGGCGGCGACAACCACGCGATTGAGCCCCTTTTCCTTGACGGCGTCGGTTATCTTCTGGGCGGCATCGGTAGAACACGAGAAGAGGTCTTCTTGAGCGTGGACAACATGGTCCAGGGTCAAAGCATATTCAACCACCGAAGGAACATCCACCACTCTGCCGATGTTGGCTCCACAATGACAGACAAAGACCCCCACTCTCGGTTCCTCACCCGAAACATCCCTTTCCGGCGGGTATTCCCTTTCTTTGGCCAGCTTCCCCCGCCGGTAGGCAAGGAGCTGACTGCAGAGGGCGTCAGCCCCGCTGGCGGTCATAACCGACTCGGGGATATCTATAGGACCACGGAAGGCTCCGCTGACAAAAATTCCCGGGCGGGAGGTCTCGATAGGGTTAGCCTGATTGATTTTACAGAATCCGTGAGGCTCGAGTTCGATGCCGAACGTATCAGCCAATTTCTCAACATCACTAGGAGGGTTCATCCCGACGGATAGCACCACCATATCGAATTCCTCTTCCTTCACCCCGTCGTCGGTAGTGGAGTATTTTATGGTTACGTTCTTGCTTTCGGGCAGCTCTTTGCCTATCGATACGTAGCTCCTGATAAATCGAATGCCGGGAAGCTTCTCCGTTCTTTGGAAAAATCGCTCGAAATCCTTGCCGAATGAACGAATATCGTTATGGAATATCGTACACTTGACCTCAGCGTCATGGTCTTTCGTTAAAATCACCTGCTTCTGGGTATAAGTGCAGCATACGGCGGAACAATAGCTGTTGCCACCCGGGATAATCTGTCGGGAACCGACGCACTGAATCCAGGCTATATTCTTCGGGAGCTTGCCGTCGGAAGGGCGCCTTATCTCCCCTTCGTAAGGACCGGTGGAACATAGTATTCGTTCAAAGTCGAGGCCGCTTACCACATTCGGCATCTTTCCGTAGCCATAGTCGCCCCTCAACCTGGCGTCAAACGCCTCATAGCCCGGAGACAGGATTATCGCCCCTACCTCTATTTCTACCTTCTCCTCCTTTTGGTGAAGGTCTATGGCGTTATTCTTGCAAACGCCTACGCAAATGTTGCATTTCTCATCCTGGAGGAAAAGGCAGGTTTCAGGGTCTATATAGGTGACCAACGGGACAGATTGAGAGAAGTATATATGGGTGCATTTGTTCAAAGACAGGTTTTGATTATATTTATCGGGGACCTTGACCGGGCAGTACTCGGTGCAGGTAGTACAACCCCGGCATTCATCCTCAATGATGTATCGGGGCTTTTTAATCAGGGTTACCTTGAAGTTGCCCGCTTCCCCTTCGACCTTGTCAACATCGGTATAGGTCATAATGTCTATGTTGGGGTGTCGGTTGCATTCGATAAACTTGGGAGATTCTATGCACAGGGAGCAGTCGTTGGTGGGGAAGGTTTTATCCAGCTGGGCCATCTTGCCGCCGATAGCCGGCGAACTATCGACCAGGTAGACCTTAAAGCCCATCTCAGCCAGGTCGAGGGAGGCTTGAATACCGCTGATGCCGCCGCCGACAACCATAACATCGCCGATATTATTTTCTTCGGGGCTATTAATAAGCTGGCCTTCAACTGGTTCTTTTTCCACTATTCTCCGTCCTTATCAGGTTTCTTGGCTTCTCCAATCGCCTCTTGAAGAATCTCCGTGATGTCCTTAATCTCTATGACTTCACTATCCTCCAGGGTTAACCGGCTATCCTCAAAATTGGTGATACAATATGGGCAGGAAGTAACCAGCACCTTAGCTCCAACCCCAATGGCTTGCTCTAATCTGAGGTCGGAGAATCTTTCCCCTTTTGGCGTGTCCATCCAAATCCGGCCTCCTCCCCCTCCGCAACAAAGACTATCTTCCCGCGAATCAGCCATCTCAATCAGCTCTAAACCGGACACCTTCTTTAAGACCTCTCGGGGTTCGTCATATATGCCATTATGCCGACCCAGGTAACACGGGTCATGATAGGTGATTTTCTTCCCATACTCCTTGGTGAGCTTTAATCTGCCCTCATTAATAAGCTCGAGTAAATATTGGGAGATATGAACCACCTCAAAGTTGGCCCTAAATTCGGGATATTCGTTGGTGAAAGTATGGTAGCAATGAGGCGAAGAAACCAGGATTTTCTTCACTCCATTATCAATAAAAGCTTTGATGTTTTCCCTGGCCAGGCGTTTGAATAATTCCTCATCGCCCGCTTTGCGGATGCTTTCTCCACAGCAATTCTCCTTGGCACCCAGTATCCCAAAATCCACCCCTGCCCTGTTAAGAATATTGGCTGTGGCCGTGGCTACCTTTTTCAATCTTGAGTCATAGCTAGGGTAGCAGCCGGGAAAATACAAGATTTCCATCCCCTCGGTGAACGGTTTTACCGATTGGCCTTCCGCCCACTCCGCCCTCTTGGCTCGTTCTTCACCCATAGGGTTGCCCTCGGCGCCGAGGCTTACGCTTACGGTGTGAATGGGAGGTGGGGAAATCCCGGCTTCCGAGGCAATCCGGCGAAAAGATACACTAACGTCCATCGTACCCACTCCCCGGGGGCAAGCTTGAGGGCAGGCTCCACAGGTAGTACAACGCCATATATCTTCACCTTCTATCTCGGGCAAGCCGAACGCAGCCTGCCGGACTATGTTGCGCATACTAAAGTCTCTAACCCGGTTCCAAGGGCAAACAGTATCACACAATCCGCATTGATAGCATAATTTAAAGGCTTCTCCACCGGCCTCTTTTATGGCATCTATTGCCTCTTTGAAGGGGGCTACAGTCTCCACTATCTTTTTTGCTCCTCTTATCTCGCTTTAATGTTTTAGCCCTTGGCTAATCGGGCGACAGTATCCATTACCGTCTTGGCTCCATGTTTTTTTATTAATGCTTCTAATCCTATCTCCATCTCCCTCGGCTTCTCTTCCTCCTCCTCTTCCTCTTCTCTTTCTTCGTAAGTCAGGGCGTCGGATAAGCACCACTGCACACACAGTGGCTCTGGTAGTGGCGGTTCTTCTTCACACATATCGCATTTTAGAGGGAGACCAGAATCAGGGTCTTTGAAAAGGTCCCGTGATGGGCAGGAAGCCCGGCAGAAGCTGCACTCGTCATATTGCTTGCCGTTAATCGTATAAGTGTCTCTGCCGTTGCATTCGGCCTCAGTATACTCACCGGCTAATACCGGAACATAAATATCTTTTAGCGGGTCAAAAAGCACCCTAATCCGAGACCTCTCCGGATTGGTGCTGCTATATTTTGGCTCAGCGTGAAAGGCGGAGCAGATTGCCTCACATGCCCGGCAGCCATTGCATTTATCAACGTCGATCTTGATTACCTTGACTTTTTTCATTTTTTAGAATCCTTCTTAGTTCTGGGTTTTGGCTGACTTGTTTCACCTTTTGGAGCACTCTTAGTTCCGGGGCTTGGCTGACTAGTTTCCTTTTTGGAAACACTCTTAGCTACCTTCGCTTTCTCTTTATAAACCCCTCTTTGTTCTAAGTCCTGGCCAACGTAATCCAAACCGAGTTCGTCTAAAGTCTCTTTGGTAGGAATACCTTCATTATTCCATCCCTTAAATTTATAATACTCGTCAAGCAGCTTAGTCTCCATCTCAGGGTATCTCTTTCTCCAATGGTCCTCCGGAGGCTTCTCATCAACTCTCCTCATGCCTCTTCTTATATTAATGGCCCTGATTAAATTTCGGTTCCTGCTGGCTATTTGCCATAGTTTAGCTTCATCGATATCCAGCCCGGTGGCAAATGAGATAAAACTCGGTAAATTGTGTATATGATAGGGAGGCTTAATGGGAAATGATGACAAACCGGCGCATATCCCGGTGGCGTCGTCAATGTAATGCATAGTCTCCTGCCATTCGACAAGCTCACAAGATGCTTCAATGGTTGGGTAATGTGGCAGTGTGCGCGGCTCCCAGTTCAAGACAAAGTCCTTAAACTCTTCCTTGGGAACCTGGACCCAATCCTCGACAAACTCCTCTCTCTCCTCTTTAGTAAGAAAAGGCGCCTGGGGTATCTGCCCTTCAATTTGGGTAATGTTGATTTTCTCGCCTGTTGACCACATGAGGTAATAAATGGGGTTCAGCACCCCCAGCTTGATAGGGATCTGCTCGTGTTTCTTAATAGTGTTATGGTCGTAGGCCTCAGCCCCCTTGCCAATCTCTCGGGCCGCCCAATAAACGCCATTGGCTAAAACATCTCCAATCCCTTCCCGCCGAACAATTTTTTCAAGCAACCAGAAGAATCTCTCCTCGTTATCGGACGGAAATCCGGGCAGGTCCTTGTCAGTCAAAATGCCAGCTTCATAAAGCTCGAGGGCGAAGGCCATAACCTGCGGGGTTGTATATCCGTCCACTCCATACTCTTGGGCCAGACCAGCGATTTTAAAACCAAAATCCAGGTCAGACATGGCCGCCATTGTATAGGTAAGTTTCGAGTAGCATTTCATCATGTATCTTTCAAGTTTCGGGTGAGTAATTATTCCCCCGCATTCCATCGAACAGTTATAGCAACTTATTAGCCGCTCCACCGCTTTGTCCTGAGTCTTCTTCCACTTCTTTTCGATTTCCTTGTTCCAGAAATCCTTCCGACGGTGGCGCGCGTTTCCCCAGGCGAAACTGGCCGTGTGCCACTGCTCATCGTGTATCGACATCTCCTGGGGTGACCCGAGCCCGGCTAAAATGGGCGGCACTCCCTTAATTGGATTTTCTTTTCGGTGCTTTATATATTCCAGCACCCCGTTGCAAAGCTCCATAAATTCAGCCGGCTGGGCAATATTAACGTCCTTTTTGCCACGAACAGCTATCGCCTTTAACCCTTTGTCTCCCATAACGGCGCCTATTCCGCCCCGGCTGGCGCTGGACCTACCCTGCTCGATGGAGGCAAAATAGACCTTATTCTCACCGGCCAGGCCAATAGCCGCCACCTGGGCTTTCGGCTCCTTCAGCTCCTGTTTAATAAGTTCGGCCGTGTCAAGAGCGCCTTTACCCTTCAAATGAGAGGCATCGCGTATTTCTATTTTGTCACCGTTTATCCACAAATAGACCAGCTTGGGGGACCTGCCGCGAATGATTACTTTGTCATATCCGGCAAATTTCAGTTCCGGCGCCCAAAATCCTCCCATTATTGAATACGCCATTAAAAGAGTCTGAGGGGAAAAGGTGGAAACAATGGTACGGTTAGCACCGGGAGCCGGTGTGCCGGCTAAAAGACCAGCGCTAAATATTAGTAGATTATCAGGAGAAAAGGGGTCAACTTCAGGGGGAACCCTATCCCATAATATCTTGGCGTTAGTACCCAGGCCACCCAGGTGAAGCTCAGTTAATCTTGAGTCGGACCCTTCCTTCTCAATGCTGCCTCGGGATAGGTCTATTTCTAAATTAACCCCTGTCTCTGCGTACCTCATTTTTTACCCCCGTAGGTTATTTATCCTCTAAATAACCCTTCCGATAATGATACTACACTCTATCTACTCTTGTCAGGGCTCCGTTTTGCTCCCGCTTCTACAAGGTCTTTCCTCAGTACCTTTGGGCCCTTCTGTTTAAGTCTCCTAGCGCTCCGGTAGTTCTTGGACACTGAGTCGAAGTATTCATTGGCTTTCTCGGTGAGCAAGCCGCGGTATTCATTGAATAGAGCCGCTGCCTCAGGCCGCAGCCAGTTCTCGGGAAGCAGTTCCAACGGCAGGTCCGGATCAAAGAAGGGCAACTTGCGGTATTCATGGATAAGCTTGAAACGGGCGACAAAACACTCACTGGGTTCAATAGTTTCACCAGCCTGTAATCGTTTCCGGTGCTCTTCCAGCCTGGGGCGATAGTCATTCAGGAAATCGGTATACTTCTGGTGTATCTTGCCCAGGTCCCAGCAGTGGGAGACGATCTTCCTCGGGTCAGTATGGCCCTGATGTTGAGCATTGAAGATATTAACATATTCCCCGATATTGAACTTCTGCAACAGGCTCTTCACCTCTCTGGTCAGGTCATGTGGGGAAATCCAGGTGGCCTCGCCTAGCGCTCCGTAGCCCAACCAGCCCAACTCAAGGCGCAACCTGTCCCTTCCCTGCCGCATGCTTTCCGGTATGGAGTAGGTAACAATATTCCAGTTGCCGTCCCAGTGGGAGTTCTTGCGCTGGAAAATGCGCTGTGCTCCCTCCGTCAGCAAGCTATGACCCTCACCGGTCAGCGAGTAGTAGCTTTTACGGTTGGCACGCTTTGCCTTCAGGAGACCGGAACGGCACATTCTTGAAACCGCTGACCTGATAGCCTGTTCCGACAGGCCAAAATTACTCAGCAGTGTGACCAGACTGCCAATTCCGATTTCACCACCCCTATTTAGCACGTAATCACCATAAAGGGTCAGCATGGCGGCTCTAGGACCAAACATCAGTATGTCTCATTTCCTATATTGCGTTAATTTCACGCTATATCAATATTATCTCATTTAGCCACCGCTTCGTCAAGCCCCCAGAGGCCCTGAACCGAAGCTAGCCAACTAGCCCTAAAGCCGTTATACTTAGAGAAAGCTGGAGGCCACATAAAAATGTCAAAAGGTAGCGGCATGGAGTGGGTTGAATACACACAGGTAAATGCCGAAGTTGCTAAGGCTAAGGAAAGAGTAGTAACCGAACTCGGTTTATCAATCATCGTGAACGGAAGGCATTTTGCCACAGCGATGATAACGCCTATGCTGAAGAAGGAGTTTGCCATCGGGCATCTATTTGGGCAGGAAATTATAGAAAATATGGCCGACATAGAATCAATAACGGTAAAAGAGAATATAGCTGAGGTAACTTTGTCCAAGCAAGGAGATAAGGCAAAACAGTCTCCGGAAATACATTCCGATTTTAAGGTTAGCAAAGAAGATATATTCGACGGCGTCAACGCGATACTACAATCTAAAATATATGCCGAAACCGAAGCCATACATTCCGCCGGACTGTTTAGACGAGGGGCAAAACCAATTTGCATAGCCGAAGACGTTGGCAGGCACAATGCACTAGACAAGGTGATAGGCTACGCATTGATTAATAGGATTGATTTTAGGGATACATTTGCGACCTCAACCGGAAGGATGGTCTCAGACATGGTGTCAAAGATTTGCCGAGCCAATATTCCGGTTGTGGCGACAAAGACCGCGGTAACAAAGTTGGCCGTCGAAATTGGCGAAGGGTGCGGATTGACAATCATAGGATTTGTCAGGGATGTAGGGATGAAGATCACCACAGATACGGATGTAAGAATTGCGACTAAGAAGGGAATGAAAATTTACACGAATCCCCAAAGAATACTTGGCTAAACTCCCACCAGGTAAACGACAACATCGCCCACATTAGTCCCCGTGTCCCCGGTAACTATCAACGAGTTGCCAATCTTTTTCAGCAGGCTATAACTATCGCATCTTTTGATATAGGATTCTATGTCTATTTGCTTGGCCCGTGCGGTTTCGAGCGAGTTCGGGTCGACGATGGCGCCGGCGACATCGGGCAGGAAATCGGAGCCGTCGGTGCCGACGCTAGCCACCACCCACCGTCCGGGGTAATCAGCCATCGCCAGCAACGAGACGGCGGCATAGTGCTGGTTCCGACCTCCCCTACCCGCGTTGGGGGGTAGCTCGATGGTTGTTTCACCACCGATAAGCAGTACGTCATAGCCCGCGTGTTTGTGCTTTAATACTTCCCTGGCTCTGGAACGGGCAACTTTGGTAGTGTCACCCGTCTGCTGGCCGGTTATGATATAGGGACTAAAGCCAAGCTCCTTAGCTTTGGCTGCCATCGCCTCCAGGGCCAGCTTGTTGTCGCCGATTATGTAATTTCGGCAGTTCTTTAAAACTTTGGGCGTCTCGGGGACTTTACCCCGCCGTCCCTTTTGGATGAAGTCGATGACGCTTTTCGGCGCTTTGGTTAGTAGATGGTATCGTTTCAGCACATTGTGGGCGTCGGTGAAGGTGGAGGGGTCGGGAGTGGTGGGGCCGGAGGCTATGGCAGCTGGGTCGTTGCCGATGACATCGGATAGTATCAGGGAAATAACCCTGGCCGGGGAGTAAAAATCGCCCAACTGCCCGCCTTTGACCCGTGAAAGGTGCTTTCTCACGACGTTGATTTCATCTATTTTTGCCCCCGAGCCGATAAGAAGCTCGGTGATTTTTTGCTTATCACTTAGGCTCACCCCCTCCACAGGGTAAGGCATCAGCGCCGAGCCGCCGCCCGAGAGCAGGCAGATGACGACATCATTTTCGCCTACCGAGTAGCGGTCTTTAAGAGCCAGCATTTCGCTAACGCCGCCGACGCCGTGCTGGTCGGGAGTGGGGTGGCCGGCAATTACGGCCTTAATCTTTTGTGTCTTAACCAGCCCGCCTTTGAAGTTGACCACGCCATCGGTTATATTTTCGATGCCGGTGATAGCCTCCAGGGCTTGTGCCATAAGCCCGCTTGCCTTGCCGCCACCGACAACGAATATACGATTCGTTGCTGACAGGGGGAAGCTATCGCCCTGTATCTTAATGGTTTGGTTGGGGGCGTCGTAGCTGACCGCTACCCTCATTATATTCGGGGGCAGGACGCGCTTAATGCCCACTTCAATAATTTGCAAGACGTTGTCTCTCAACACAGTGTTAGCCAGCTCGCGGCGATTTTTAATAATCATCGCTTCCTTATAATACACTAACCCCCTGCATCATGAAACCGACCTTAATCCCAAGCTTGACGCCAACTATGGATAACCCCTAAAATTGCCGAGGGGTCTTGGGCGGCGGTGGGACTTCAAAGAACGGAAACTAGCTTACTACTGTGGCAGACGCAACGTGGAAAAGTTACAAAGAGGATAAGTATTCCAAGCCATCCCCGTTAAAAGGCTTAAGGGTACTTGAGGTCTGCACCCTGCTCCTGGGTCCGGCCGGGCCGGGTTTTCTGGGAGAGATGGGTGCCGAGGTAATAAAGTGCGAGTTTCCCCCTATGGGTGATACCTGCCGCGACCTGACTCCCTTCGGCTATCTTTTTCGGGAACAGGGGCCGGCTTTCGCCCATATGAACACCAACAAATACTGGCTGGGGCTTGACCTGCACCGAACCGAGGCTCAGGAGGTGTTTCGTGAGCTCGCCGCTAAGGCTGACGTTATCGAAAACAACCTGAGGCCAGGGGTGATGGAGAGCTGGAACATCGGCTACCGCCAAATCAGAGAAATCAATCCCGGCATTATCTACCTGGCCAAGAACGGCTTTGGCCAGTGGGGGCAGTACGCCATGGAAAACCGACCCTCAAATGACGGCGCTTCGCAGGCGTTTTCTGGCTATGCCTGGCTTTCCAGCTTTCTGGGCCAGCCGCCGCTGAAAAGCCGCCTCTACATCTGCGATAACTACGGGGCGCTGATGGGGGAACTGGCAGTGCTGGCAGCCCTGCACCATCGGGAAAAGACGGGGCAGGGACAATTCATCGAGCTTTCTCAGAGCGAAGCCATAATGCGGGCGATGAGCTGGGTCTGGCCCTACCAGCAGCTTACGGGCAAGGTGGCTATGCCCGCCGGCAACCGGGACATATCCATCTGCCCTGCCGACACCTTCTACTGCGCCGATGACAGCTTCGTGGCTATCGCCGCGCCGGCCCCGGATGAGTTCAAGGGGTTATGCACCGCCATGGGCAAGCCTGAGCTGGCTAGCGACCCCCGCTTTAAAGACCATCTGACCCGACTCAAAGAGGAAAACGCCACCGCTATTCTCAAGATTATCGCCGACTGGGCGAGAAAAAAGACGGCTAAAGAGATTGAACAACTGGCGGAGAAGCACGGCTTTGCCGCCAGCCATGTTTATAACACCAAGGAGGTGGTGGAGGATAAGCATTTTCGGAAGCGAGGCTTTATGACCGAGGTCAATGATGCCATACTCGGTCACTACCTCGACCATGAGTTCCCGGTGATGATGTCCCAGACCCCACCCAAGGTTGAGTGGGGGGTCAGGGCAGTAGGCTTCGACAACGAATACATAATGACCGAGGTCATGGGCAAGAGCGAGGCGGAAATTAAACGGCTGTATGAGTGTGGTGCCCTGGGCAAGTGGGCCGACGTGCCGACGCGCCGCCCGCCCTCAAACTGGGACGGCAAGTCGGGCTTAAGAACGTCGCTGGATTTATCAAAGTTTGCCGTCAAGGCTCCCCCCTCCAAGAAAAACAAGGCGGCTTTTAAAGAACAGGCCGCCTTTTTGGACAAGATAAAGGATAGAGATGACCCGGCCATTGCCCACACCCAGCCCGAGGCTCTGAACGATATAACCGTCCTCGACCTGAGCTACAAGAGCTATGCCGGCTGCTACTGCTCCTCGATGCTGTCCGAGCTCGGAGCCAAGGTGCTGCGGATAGAGCCACCGGAGGGCGATTTCATCAGGACATTCACCCCCTACGGTAGGCTGCACAAGGGTGAGGGGCTTAACTACCTGACCGAGGGCAGGAACAAGCACCACATTACCCTCAACCTGAAAGAGGCGGAGGGTAGAGAGATATTTAAAAAGCTGGTCGCCAAGGCTGACGTGCTCATAGAAACCTTTATGCCCGGGGTGATGGATGGGTGGGGTATCGGCTACGAGCAGCTGAAGAAGCTCAATCCCAAGCTGATATTCGCTTCGATAACCGGTTTCGGGCAATTCGGGCCCATGAGCCGCAACCCGATGCCCGACTACGATAACATAGCCCAGGCCAGGTCGGGGGTGCAGTCGGCGACGGGAGAGGTTATGCCCGAGGGCAAGAGTTACGACGATTGTCCCTGGGCCGTCCCCACCAAGGCCGGGCCTTGGATAGCCTGGGCGCAACCGGGGACATTCATGGCCGTCGGCATTCTGGCGGCTCTGCACTGGAGAAAAATAAGCGGTCAGGGACAGGCGCTGGATGTGGCTACGGCTGAGGCTTACGCCCGTTTCGATGACTACGCCGCGCTGTGGTATCAGGAAACAGGTATTATCTGCGAGCGCTTTGGCAGCCTGGATACGGCGGGCTGGCTCTACTGCTTCGCGCCGACCAAGGACGGCGCCGTCTTCTTGGGGGGCTTAAGGCTGGAGATGTGGCAGGCTTTTGCCGATATGCTGGGCAAGTGGGACGAGTGGGATGCCGCCAGCTGGACGACCCTGCAGGTCTTTATGCGCAAAGACGAGCAGTTGAAATGGGCGCCGAAGGTATTTGCCGAGACACACAAGTACACTAATGGCGAGCTGGTAGCCATGTCGGTAGAGTATGCCCAGAAGGGCCGCTTGGCGCCTATTACACCGGTGGTGGCGCCGGTCTGTTCTCCTGACGAGTGCATGAACGA
>Ga0315553_10000744_pt1 | contig 28084 bp, 25 predicted proteins | sample SalMarSW160140MG_FD_203099 | JGI IMG/M metagenome (GOLD analysis project Ga0315553, IMG submission 203099) | Salt marsh sediment microbial communities from the Plum Island Ecosystem LTER, Massachusetts, United States - Salt Marsh Sediment SW1601-40 ... | reverse complement strand
CGCTGTGCCTCGCTCAACTCGACTTCCGGTGCGCGCCGCGCCATCATCCCTCTCCCCTTATCAGCGAATCGCTCACCCAGATAATGGCACGTATCTCTGAACCAGGACACTAGCTCCTTGTTTATGCATCAATTTTGCCAAACTCCGGCTGTTGCCTCCGTTTGGATCGATGCACTAGCGCAACGCGTGTCCAATTGGACGCGGGAACAGTTGCGCTCATCTTTTGAAATAGATCAAGTGAACCTCGTTAAAGTGATTCCCCTTGAACGAGGTTTGATCTAGCGCGACCCGTTCCGGCGCGGATGCCGTCTGATAGGTTCGAATGGATGGCTGTGCCGCAATTGCAACGTTTCGCGGAATGCCCGGCTTCATCAACAGAAACTATCCGAAATTGAGTAATCTAAGATGAACACCGTCGGAACGCGGCATCAAATCCCCCCACCCCACGAGCGCGTAACTATCGGCTTTCGCGTGCCCGGCGAGCGGCGGATATTGCCGGCTGGTTCAGGCCCCCGCGGCCGTCATTTCTCCTTCTGCGACCGCTTGGCTTCCTGCTTCGAGCCTGCTCCCGGCGGGCAAAGAAAAATCGGAGGTTCGTAGAAGACCGGGCGGAAGGTGATGAATGTCCTCGGACGGCTGCGCCATGAGCTATTATCGACCGAAAGCCAGGAGCCGGTCGCAATGCCGACATGGCGGAACAGCGTGCTTCCCCCCGTGGTCTGCTTCTGCGTCGTGCCGATCCTTGCGCGCGATCCCTTCCAACGCGAATTCCAGGCCACCATACAGCCGCCCCTTTGCGTTTCCGATGGACGCCAGCCGCCTCTTCTGCTGGCCATGTCATAGATCGCCTTTGCATTCGCCGTATATCTCGCCCACCGGCAACCGGCCCGTTTCAGGATGGCGTAGACGACCAGGGCGCAGGAGTTGAAGCCGGGCATGTCCCAGTAGCGCGTGACGAGGCGGGTCGCAGGCGTATGCGTTCGGACCCCGTAGAGCAGTCCGTTCTTCTCGGCCTCGAAGACATCGGGCGCCCGCTGCGCATAGTGGACGATCGCCTCGGGCGAACAGTCCGACTGCGGCTGATCTGCGGCTTGAGCGAAGCTGTAGAGCGACGCCAGCGCGCCGAGCGGCCGGTGCCATCTGCCTTCTGCGCCAAGCGACACGTATTCGCCGGAGTAGTTCGGCAGCGGCGATGCGTCGACTGCTGGGGGCACGCGGGAGAGCGCTTTCCAAAGCGCGTCCTTCTCGGAGATCTCCTCCGCTGCGTTCGCCGCCGCGGATTGGGCCAGGGAAAGCGCCATTGCTGCGGCTAGCAGGCGAAGTCGAGGATAAGAAGCGGTCGTTCTCAAGACGAACCGGCCACGCCGGATCACCGGCCGCGCCAAGCAGACCATCGCAATTCTCCGCATCCCACCCTCAGCTGTTTTTGACAGTAAGGTCCAATCCATCCTCTGGGCAAGTCCTAAGGAACGGGGAATCGTCCGCATGACCCCTGGATAAGGACGCCGGATCGGGTGCAGGACGGCGCGAAGCTCAGTCGATATAGGCGTATTTGATCAGCTTTTTCGACTGGGTGATGAAGTCGTCATTGTGATGCCGCCGAACGAGATCGAGAAGCTTCTTCCGTTTGACGATGAACGGCTCATCGGTCGCCAGGATGGCCTGAGCTTCCGGGATGATCTTGATCCCGCATCCACCGAATAAACGTCATTTTTCTCGCTGCGTTCCTGCGATTCAGATAGGTTAATCAGCAGGTTATGGGAGACCGAGCGAGGCGGCGATGACGAACCCGACGGGTGAATCCACCGGCGAAGGTCTCCGGCTCGATTTCGACCGCCGCTTGAGGGTTCAGTTCCGCGGCTTGGCGGTGACCTCGGATGCCGGATTGCTGGCCTATCGCGAGCTCGATGATGCCCTTGGACTGAGCGCGGCCGCGGGCGACGTCCTTGTCGACGCACGCACCGGCAAAAACGGCCGGCACGCTCTGATCGGCCTATTGCGGCAGGCCGTGTTCGGACGGCTCGCCGGCTATGAGGATGTGAACGATGCCGAGCGCCTGCGCCACGATCCGGCGATGCGCGTCATCGTGGGGGGCGGGGCCGGTGAACGGTCGGCAGCGTCTTCGAGCCAGATGGGCCGCTTCGAGACGAAGTGGCTTGCAGCACCCGCCAACTTTTCGGCTCTCTGCGCACTCTCCGGGCGATGGATCGACCGTGTTCATGGCCGCCGTCCGCCCCGGGGCATCGTGCTCGACATGGATTCGAGCGTAAGTCCGACCCATGGCGATCAGGAGCTGAGCGTCTGGAACGGCCACTACGCATGCACCTGCTACCATCCGCTGTTCGTGTTCAACCAGTTCGGCGCCCTCGAACGCTGCTCGCTTCGTCCCGGCAACATGCACAGCGCCAACGGATGGGAGAGCGTTCTGAAGCCGGTCGTGGCGCGATACCAGGACAAGGTTTCACGCCTGTACTTCCGGGCTGACGCAGCCTTCGCCATGCCGGAGGTCTACGAGTACCTCGAAGGTGAGGGCATCAAATATGCGATCCGGCTCCCGGCCAACCGTGTCCTGCAGGAGAGGATCGGCTACCTGCTCAAGCGGCTGGTCGGACGGCCCCCGAACGAGGTCCGTCGGTACCATGCCAATTTCACCTATCAAGCGGGAAGCTGGGCCAAGCCACGCCGGGTGATCGCCAAGGTCGAGTGGCATCCGGGAGAACTCTATCCGCGCGTCGGCTTCATCGCCACCAACATGAGCCGCCCGGCCGAGCGGGTCGTCGCCTTCTACAATCAGCGCGGCACGGCCGAGCAGTGGATCAAGGAAGGCAAGGGCGCCATCAAGTGGACGCGGCTGTCGTGCCGATCGTTCGCTGCGAACGCCGTGCGACTCCAACTCCGTGCGCTCGCCTACAATCTCGGCAACGTCCTGCGCACTCTCGCCACGCTCGAGCCGATCAAGGACTGGTCGCTCACGAGCCTCAAGGAGAAGCTGATCAAGATCAACCGCCAAGGTCGTTCGCCACGGGCGCACCGTTGCCTTCCAGATGGCCGAGGTCGCCATCCCGAGAACTCTGTTCGCCGACATCCTTCGGCTCATTGCCGAGCTGCGGCCGCCACCTGATCTTGCGCCGGCGTGAGCGGACCGGCGCATGAGTTCGAACGAAAACCACAGACGAGGTGTGTCTGGATGAGGACGAAATCACCAGTCCTGGCGCACAAGCCGCCCCAAGCATCGGCCATGACGCGTAACGGGCAAATTGGTCGAGGGTTGCCTTGCCAAAATCGCCCTCTTGCGCGACATTTCACATGGAGAAGCCGGTCATCCGGCGGATGTTGGATCAGACGAGCCACACAGCGCGTGGAGCCGGCGGGTGTGGGCTGAAAGGCAAAACGATGATCGAACAAACCTTTGGCAAATCCTATGCGGGCAGCGCGCCCGAGAACTACGAGCGGTACTTCGTCCCCGCCATCGGCGCGCCGTTGGCCGCTGCTCTCGTCGACGTCGCAGCTCCCCAGCCGGGTGAGCGCGTGTTGGACGTGGCGTGCGGGACGGGCGTTGTGACGCGGCTCGTGGCGGAGCGAGTGGGTTCGACCGGGGCGGTCGCGGGCCTGGACGCGAACCCGGGCATGCTGGCGGTGGCGCGATCTGTGCAGGGTCCCGGCGCTCCCATCGAGTGGCACGAGAGCAGCGCCGAGAAACTGCCGTTTTCAGACGACGCCTTCGACCTCGTTACATGCCAGATGGGCCTCCAGTTTTTCCCGGACAAGGCCGCTGCGTTGCGGGAGCAGCGCCGCGTCCTCGCGCCGGGTGGACGGGTCGCGCTCAACCTGCCGGGTCCCACGCCGCCTCTGTTCCAGACGTTCGCCGATGCCCTAGCGCGTCATGTCGGCCCGCAAGCGGCCGGCTTCGTGCACGTCGTATTTTCCCTTCACGACGCCGATGAAATTCGCGCCTCGATGACGGAGGCGGGCTTCCAGGACGTCCGCGTCGAGGCGGCGACGGCAACCCTACCCCTTCCCGCGCCGGCCGACTTCATGTGGCAGTACATCCAAAGCACACCGCTGGCGGGCGTGATCGGGCAGGTGGGCGATGAGCAACGCGACGCGCTCGAACGCGACGTGGGCGCCGAGTGGCGGGTAGCCGAAGTGGACGGCGGCCTGTCGCTTTCGGTGCGCGTCACGACCGTGACCGCTCGAGCGTAGGGAGTCGGCGAGACTCCGTAACGTGAGACCCGGGAACGGGCTGCGCACTTGCGGGCCTGCGGTAGAAGAGCTTCGGCAGCACCTCTACCTCGCGTCGCTCGACACATACGCCATTAATCGATATTCGCCTGCGTCCCGAACTGCGTTTTAGATTGTATCAGGAAGCCCAAATGGCTGCCGCGGCACACGAAGCTGGGGTTATCCGGGTTGAAGGCGTAGCCAATCTTGCTGTCGTTGAACATGGACGACACGAATTCCCCCAGCGTCTGCTGCTGGGCGCCGCTGGTCGAATATTCGCGGTGATTATCGACACGCTCGACCTTGACCCCGTAAAGCAGATCCCTGGCCAAATAAAGCTGTTCGCCGATGTGGAGATAAAAATTCTCGAATTTTACCGCGCCCTTCTCATTGGCGATCGCATCCAGCGCGTTGGACACGGCCAGCAGGGCCGAGCGCGCATGAAGGCGCAACAGCAGATCGACGATCTTGGGATCGATAATAGGCTGGCCCTTGAATCCGCCGGAGCCATCCTCCAACCGATGAACGGAATCCGGCGTCTGCATATCTGGCCCCGGACGCCACCGCCACACAAGGACGGGATCGGCAATGTTCTTCAGACTGCGCGTTCCGATCGAGAAAAAGCCGGAGCCGAGCTTCTGCTTCGTCTGGACGTGAACGCTGTCGGCGAGGTAAAACGCACGCTCTTGGCGGCGAGACGGCCCGGTGCAGGGGCCCTAAGTTCGCGCCCGGCTTTCCGCCGGGGAACCGCCGCCGATAAGATGCACGTCCCGCTGCGGAAACGGGATCGTCAATCCCGCCTCTTCCAGCTGAAGTTTGCCGACTTCGGTGAGGGCCCAGCGGGCCGCCCAATAATCCGCCGTCCGGGTCCAGACGCGGACGGCAAGCACCACGGCGCTGTCGCCGAGCTCATAAGCCAGCACTTGCGGCGCGGGATCCTCCAGAACCCGTGCGTCCTCGCGAACCAGCTCTTCGAGCACCTCCTTGGCCCGCCGGACATCGTCGTCATAGGCAATGCCGAATTTCAGCTCCAGGAGACGGGTCGGCAGGCGGCTAAAGTTCGTCACCCGCTTGTTCCAGAGCTCCGCATTCGGAACGAACTGGAATATTCCGTCCCAGCTATGCAAATCGGTGCTGAACAGTCCGATCCGCTTCACCGTTCCGGCGACGCCCTCGGCGTCGATGTAGTCGCCCACTTTGAAGGGACGCAGCCAGAGGAGCATGAATCCGGCCGCGACATTCGACAGCGTCCCTTGAAGCGCCAGGCCGACCGCGAGGCCCGCAGCGCCGAGAGCTGCAAGGATGCTCGTGGTCTGAATGCCGAGCTGGCTGAGAACGGCGACGCCGACCACGACGATGATCGCGTAGCGGATGACGGCGCTGAGCGCCATCTCGAGCGTCGGGTCCACGCGCTCGGTGCTTGCTATGAGCCTTTGCCCAGCCCGCTGAGCAAATCCGGCGAACCAAAGACCGGCAATCAGCAGGACGACGGCACCGATGAATTGCGGGACCATATCGGCCGCCCATGTCACGAGCTGGTTGACGAATAGCTCAACCCGCGTTGCCTGGGCCGCTACCGAGTTCATGGATATCTCCTGTTCAGCCGTTCTCCCTTAAAGCCCTTAACAAAGACTGGCGGGCGAGCCAAGGTTCCGACCCGACAGTTGTTCAAATCCGGATCGCATTGTCGCGGTCAGCGAGGCGTGCCATGCGTCAGATTCGAAACGCGGCGATCAATGGCGGACGGACATAAGAGTCAGACTGGTCAAAGTCCATTTTGGACACCATCTACGATTGAATTCCTGGGCGCCGCGAAAGTTTCAACTCTGGGAATGCGAAATGTTTGCGAACGAATAGATGCGCTCTCAGGCATGTTCTGGAATTGCGGCACGAGCGGCTCATGCCATTAACGGAACATAAAATCCGTTTAGTATCACTCCCTTAGTCGAATTTTTTGATTCGTAAGATGAAATCACATGGCGAAAGAAGCTTTAAAAAAAGCAAAACTGAATTTCAGCTTAGGCGGACTATGAACTGTTCGTTGCTTATGACATGTAATCATGGGATTATACGTTGAATAGCTGAGATGAAAGACGTGCTGTGGGTCAGTCGAATGCGTCCGCAGCGGCTGTCGGCGTCTCAGGAATGCTTGGGGGTGTTGCAGATGCGGGCACATTATTTGCCGAGGGAGATGGCGGGTCATGCAGGAGCGATTCGCGGGGATAATGGCATGTCTGTTCTGCAAGGAGACCTCTTCATCGCCTCTGAAGCATGGAGGATCGGCGTGTGGGCATTCGCCTTCGCCGGTCTCGCCGGATTTCTTTCCGGGCTTCTCTACAGGGCCGGCGCCGCCATCGTCTTGTCGTTCATCGCGCTCATTGCGGCATTCGCTCTCAGCATAAGCCACGGCTGGTCCCTTTGGCTCTGTGTGCTCTACGCATTTGGCACGGTTACGGCCGTCCAAATCGGCTATCTGCTCGGTGTCGCCCTGACGGTGACCCACGCGAAGGTCAAGGCCAATGCGAGGCTACGGGCGCGGATCCAATCCTTGTTCCGGCAGGACACCGCTCCCTGATCGGCAACGCCGTGAGCGGCGTCAGCCCTTCGGGGCAACCGGCTGCCATGGAATTTCGAGCGAGACTCCGTTCGCGCTCAGCTCCAGCGGCTCGACTTCAAAGATCCTTCGCAGAACATCCGCGGTGAGTGTCTGGCCAGGGGCTCCGAGGGCTGCGCATTTTCCCTGCGACAGGACGAGAATCCGGTCCGCGTAGCGCGCCGCGAGCATCAGATCGTGACTGACCGCGATGATCAGCCGGCCGGCTTTTGCTTCGCCGGAAAGGATATTCATGACGCCAAGCTGATGCGCCGGATCGAGCGATGTGACCGGCTCGTCCGCAAGGAGCAGCGGCGCCCCGACCGCAAGCGCGCGCGCCAGCATGATCCGTGCGCGTTCGCCGCCGGAAAGCTCCGTGATCGGACGGCAGATGAATTCGGCCGCTCCGACGGCGTCGATGGCCTGGTCGATCGCATTGCAATCGGCGCGGCTGAGCCGGCTGAAGCTCGACGCGAACGGCGCGCGTCCCATCGTGACCACGTCGCGCGCTTTGAGCGGCCAGTGAGCCACATGGCCCTGCGGCAGATAAGCCATCATCTTTGCCTTTTGCCCGGCGCTCAGGCTTGTCACGGGCTGGCCATCCCAGTCGAGCCGGCCCTGATGAGCGATGAGACAGGCAACGGCCTTGAGCAGGGTCGTCTTGCCGGCGCCGTTCGGCCCGACGACGATCAGCAATTCGCCGCGCTCCGCCCGGAAGGACAGATCCTGAAGGACGCGGCGCCCTCCGAGCGTCACGCTCAGTCCCTCCGCAATCAGCGTCATCCGGTGCCCCCCATGCCTTGCACAAGGTCGCGCCCACGCTGTTTCAGCACCAGCCAGATGAAGAACGGCACGCCGATGATCGCCGTCAATACGCCGATCCGGATCTCGCCTGAGGACGGAATGAGCCGCGACGCGCAATCCGCGGCAAGCAGGAGAGCGCTGCCGGCCAGCATCGCCGGGACGTGGACACGCGCCGGATCGTGCCCGACCAGCGGACGGACCAGATGCGGCGTGACGAGCCCGACAAATCCGATCACACCGGAAACCGCGACCGCCGCGCCGACGCCCATGGCCACGCCCGTCACCGTGACCAGCTTCAGCCGGCCCATATTGACCCCGCTGGTGCGCGCGACGTCCTCGCCCAATGTCAGGATCCTGAGCGATCCCCGTGCCCCGATCAGGAGGACCCAGCACACCGCCATCAAGGGTGCGGCCATGGCCACATGCTGAAAGCTGCGATCCTCCAGCGAACCCAGGAGCCAGAAGGCGATTTCGAGCGCGGCGAAAGGATTTGGCGCCAGATTGAGCGCGAGCGACACCGCCGCGCTGGCGAGGCTCGAGAGCGCGAGTCCGGCCAGGAGCAGCGTCAACATGCTCGCCGATGGGCCGGCCAGCATGAGCAGCGCCCCCACCGAGACGAGCGCGACGAGCATTGCGGCGATGGGCAGCGCGTAGGACAGGGTGTCGGCGAGGCCGGTGCCGATGGCGAGCACCGCTCCGAACGCCGCCGCGCTCGGCGCGCCGAAGATGGAGGGCGCGGCCAGCGGATTGCGGACCAGCCCTTGCAGCGCCGCACCGCTCAGCGCAAGCGTTGCCCCAATCAGGGCCGCCAGAATGGCTCTCGGCAGCCGCAATTCCTGCACGATCAGCACATCGACCGGATCGCCGAAGCCGAACAGGCCCCGGACGACCGCATCCAGACCGAGGGAGGCGGGACCGATCGCCAGGGAGGCGATGAACAAAACCGCCACGAGCAGGGCGAGCCCGGCGGTCAAAGGCGAAAGCCGAAATCGGACGCCTTCGGGGAGGACACGCAGGGCGTTCCCTTTTCGATCTGCAGCGGTTCGGTCTTCGGTGGCCATGCGGCGGTGATAGTGCGCGCGCAAACCCGTTGCAACGGAGAAGACGGCGCGGTGCCGTGGGATGGTGGGCGGATCAAAGAGGGGCAGGGTCGCCTTGCGCGCCGGCGGTGACGGTATATCAGTAGGCCGCTCTCCCGGAAAGCCCGCGAAAGTGCGTTGGACGATTTGGGATGAGCTTTTGCAAATGTCACGCGTTTTCAAGCGGACTATTGCCGGGTTCAAAGCTGGGGAAACGCAGTCGATGTGGATGAATCTAGGAGCGGTCCGGCGCACATTAGAGAAGCTGGGAGTCGAAACCACCGAGGGGAAGGTGTGAAGCGGCGAGAGGGCGAGATCAACCCTCGTTCAATTGGAATCAATTGAACGAGGGTTGATCTATTTCAAAAGATGAGCGCAACTGTTCCCACGTCCATCCCCGCTTTCGCGAGGACATGTTTGGACGCGCGTTGCGCTAGCGATGCGCGATGCTTTTTGAAGCGCAAGAGAACCGATTGAGAGCACAAAGATGGTGGGAACGTGGCCTTGCGTTCATCATCGGCATTGCGACCGGGTTGATTGCGGATTGGCTTTCACCAATTCTTCGCCACCGATGGCATCATTGGCGGGCCAGATCTGCCTTTGAGAATCGCCGCTGAGCCGCGAGCCCGATCCGCTTCTTCAAATCACTGCTTCTGCTAAATATGCCGCTACCTAGGAGATTTGCAGCGGAGTCATTGAAGAGATTGGTCGGAGTGAGAGGATTCGAACCTCCGCCCCCCTGCTCCCGAAGCAGGTGCGCTACCAGGCTGCGCTACACTCCGACTGGTTGAAACGGCTTATCACATGGGAAATCAGCTGGTCAACACAAGGGCACTTGCCCGGAAGAAAACAGAACAAACAGGACGCACCGGCCTCTCCGTCCCAGAACTGTGCTGGAATGATTTTCGCGGGTTCTCTCGACATCCGCGCTCTATGAGGTTCCGTCGCTCATGCCGAGCAATGGTCGGTAATCTTTTTTGAGGCGATAGCCATGCACAACAGTGTTCAGCGGCCGGCGGAACCCGTGCGTCGTATTCGGTCACCCGAGCGAGGCGCCTCCAAGATCGACCGAATTGATGTTTGTCAATGCGCCGTGATGGAGAAGCGCTAAACAGGCGGTATTTCAACGGGATCGCCCCCGCTCTTACGACAAAGGTGCAGGACCAGACGTCTCATGATCGACAAGCTATTTCGCACCGCCGATATTGGCGTCGCTGTAGGGGCCGGCCGGTGGCCGGATAGGTGTGGGCGCCGACATCGGATTTTGAGATCAGATTGCCAATCGGGTCGTAAGAGAAGCTCTTGGCGATGCTGACGCCGACCGTCGCCGAGCCAGCCGCCTGCAACGTCCGAGCCAGCCGAAAGTCCGCTCGACGATCCAGCGTTTTGGCAGAACTTCGAAGCCCCTTGCTGCATCACTGCGCTTCACAATTTGAAGCGGCGCCTTGGTGGCTCTGTAAACGGCGGCGGCGGTCTCGACACCCTGATAACCGCCATCGGCTATGATTGCATCCAGAAAAGGGTATTGCCGCCGCACCTGTTTCAGCATCGGGATGCACCCGTCGCGATCCCCCGCCTTCGCGAGGGCAGGCTCTGGACATCGGCCGCCGTAATATCGAGACCGATCGTCAAACCAAGCGTATCGACCGCCGCATGACGCTTGATGCCTTTGACTTTCTTGCCTGCATCATAGCCAACGGGATCAATTCTCGCCCCCCTTTTTCAGCGGCTTTCACGCTCTGAGCATCAATGATCGCGCAAGTGGGACTGGCTTCACCTCCCACCCCTTCGCGAATCTCGACATAAAGGGCGTGGTAGATCCGGTCGAGAATGCCGGCACACATCCACTCGACGAAATAATCATGCACCGTGCTCTTGGGCGGAAAGTCTTTCGGCAGCATGCGCCACTGGCAGCCGGTGGTTTGAACGTAAAGCATCGCGTTTAGCACCTCGCGTCTATCGACACGGCGCTGAGCGGGAAGATGCGGCTCAACCAGACCCCATTCCTCCTCGGTCACATAGCTGGGATATCGGTTGGAGTTCCGCTCGTATCGAGCGCGGCTCTCTGCCGTCCACATGCTCGCCCCCAAGAATCCTTTGAACGGCAGAGAATCATAAACGATTCCAATGACTCAACATGCTTCCGGACAGACACTTATGCGAATGGGGCCCGGCTCTCCGGCCGGCGCGGCGCAGACTATGCTGTTTCGCAGAACCCTCCCAAGGGAAAGGGAGGAACCGGCGCAAGCCTGATCGGCCCGCGTTAAAACAGCGCGCGCAGAACCGTCAGGCTTCCGACGCCGACGGCTATCGTCACCAGAAGCGGCAGACGAAAGGCACTTGCCGCCGTAATCAGCCCGGCGATGGCTTCCGGCGGTCCTGCGGCGAGGACGGAAGGGGCGATCACCGCGGTCAGCACGGCCGGCGGCACGGCGTTGAGAGCGGCGGCCGTCCTTGGCCCCAATGTCCGGCGGCGCATGATGAGATCGCCGCTAATGCGCGTGAGGTAGGTCGCCACCGCCATGCCGAGGATCGTGAGCAGTTCCATCTCATGCCTCTTTGACTTCGGCGCGTTCTGCGGGCGCCAGAAGCGCCGCAACACCGACCGCAACAAGGCCACCTGCGATCACGAACCATGGGGACGGCAGAAGCCGGTGGGTGAACACCGACACCGCCGCGCTGGTGGCGACCACCGGCAGCCAGGCCGGCATCCGGCGAAAGCCGACAATGAGGCCGATGAACATTGCGGCGAAAACGAAGTCGAGACCGAAAGTCTCCGGATTGCCGAGCACACGGCCGAACGCGCCGCCCGCGATCGTGCTCGAGGTCCAGCTTAGGAGAAGCGGCAGGACGAGCCCCGCATAATAGGAAGGCGTGAGGCGCTCCTTCAGGCTTCTCACCTCCGCGAGCGCCCAGACTTCGTCGGTGAGGCCGTAAAAGGCGGCGAGGCGCTGCGCCGGCGTGAACGCCTCCATGCGCCGCCCGAGCGAAGCGCTCATCATCACATGGCGCAGATTGACCAGGAAGGTTGCGAAGACGATCGCCGCGACAGGCAGCGGGCTCGCCCAGAGCCCGATCGCCACGAATTGCGAGGCGCCGGCGAAAACGGTCGCGCTCATGAGGCCGATCTCGAAAAGCGACAGCTCGCGCTCGACGGCCAGCGCACCCCAGACCAGACCGATCGGCACGGCGGCGACACAAATCGGCGAAATTGCGATCACCCCTTGGCGGAATTGCCGCCACGGGCTCCGTTCGTTGAGCATCACTGTCTTTCCGCTGATCGTCGATGACCCCGTCAGATCATCCGCGCGAAAGAGCCGGGCGTCACCCCGATCCGCGCCTTGAACGCCCGCGTCATATGGGCCTGATCGGCAAAGCCGGCTGCGATGGCGACGTTCACCGGCGCATCGCCTTCGAGCAGCAGCCTTCTGGCAAGCCGAACCCGCTGGTCGATCGTGAAGGCATGCGGCGTCAACCCGGTTTCGCGCTTGAACGCCCGGATGAGATGCGAGCGGGACAGGCCCGCAATCGCGGCGAGGGTTACCAGATCGACGTTCTCGGCGACATTCTCGGTTAGATAGTCCTTTACGCGCCTGACCGCCTGACGCTCGCCGGCAGACTTGCCATGAGCCGAAAGCCGCCCGTGGCGCATCAGAATCCGGCCCAGGAGCTGCACCATCGCCTCATCGGCCTCCAGCGCGCCGTTCTTCTGCTCCATCAAGCGGTGCGCCGTGACGAATGCGCGGCTGAGTTCGGGATCGTGCACCACCGGCGCGCCAAAGCTCAAAGTGCCCTTCGGCGCGCGGCCTGTCAGGTCCCGGGCGATCTCCGCCATCAGCTCCAGGCTGGGATAGATCATGCGATAGGCATAGCCGTCGCCCTCGGCCTCACCATCATGCACCGTGTCCGGATAGACGAAACACAGATCCCCCGGACGTGCCGCATAATGCACACCGGTGACCTCGAAACGTTCGCAGCCGGCAACGATGCTGCCGATGACATAGGTCTCGTGCGTGTGGCGCTCATAGGCATAGGTGCGGAACTGCGCCGTAAGGCATTCAAGACTGTCATAGCGCGGCTCACGCCAGAACCTTGCGGCTTTGCCGACACCGAGCGGCATCTGCCGCAGCGCCTCCGTCTGGGATAGCATATCCATGGACGGACCTTAGCATTTCGGCGCGCAGCTGGCTTGAATGAAAGTGCGGCGCTTTTTGGAATTGGTCCATAAGGCGCGAGCATCGTATGAACGATGCAAACGCTCGCCAATCGGCGGTAGCATTCCAAGCTGCCCCTAATAACCGTCGCGATTGGGGCGCGTGAGATGAAGTGAGAGGCCCTTCCTATGTCCGACCTGATCGACGAGCTCGCACCTTCGGCGGGCAGTCTGCCCGAAAGCGGCATTGTGAGAGTCTTCAATTATGGCCGCAACCGCGAGGGGCTGGTGCCGCTATGGGCGGGCGAAGGCGATATGCCCACCTCCGCGCTCATCGGGGCGGCGGCGAGTGCGGCGCTGGCCGAGGGGCAGACCTTCTACACCTACCAGCGCGGAATTCCCCCGCTCCGGGAGGCGCTGGCCGCCTATTTCGCGCGCCTCTATCATCGTTCCTTCTCATCGGAAGAGTTCTTCATCACCTGCGGCGGCATGCAGGCGATCCAGATGGCGGTGCAGCTCCTCGTCGGGCCGGGCGATGAGGTCATGGTGCCCTCGCCCGGATGGCCGAACTTCGCCGGCGCGATCCTCTCGCGCGGCGGCGTGCCGCGTTTCGTGCCCATGCAATTCGGCGCTGAGGGCTGGACGCTCGACCTCGATCGCCTGTTCGCCGCCCGCACCGACCGAACGCGCGCGCTGTTCGTCAACACGCCCTCCAATCCGACCGGCTGGACGGCCAGCCAGGACGAGCTCCGCGTCATTCTGGAATTTGCGCGGTCCCGCGGCCTCTGGATTATCGCCGACGAGGTCTATGGGCGCTTCTATTATGAGGGCGACGTCGCACCGAGCTTCCAGACGCTGCGTGAGGAGGGCGACCGCATTCTCTTCGTCCAGACATTCTCGAAGAACTGGGCGATGACCGGCTGGCGCATGGGCTGGCTCCAGGCACCGCCCGAGCTGGGGCAGACGATCGAGAATTTGATCCAGTACAACACCTCCGGCGTGCCGACCTTCCTCCAGCCGGCCGGCGTCGTGGCCCTCACGGAAGGTGAAGCGGTCGCAAGCGAGCAGATCGCGCGAGCGAGGCAGGGACGGGAGATTGTGTGTTCCGCGATCGAGCCGCTCGGCAATGTCCGCTTCGCCTGGCCGGCCGGCGCCTTTTATCTGCTGTTCGGCATTGAGAGCGAGACGCGCTCGCTCGACACGGCGCTCAGGCTGGTGGACGAAGCCAATATCGGTCTCGCTCCCGGCAGCGCTTTCGGCCCCGCAGGCGAGGGCTATTTCCGGATCTGCTATTTGCGCTCGCCCGATCAACTCCGTGAGGGGATGGCCCGCCTGACGGCCTGGCTGGAAAATCGCAAGTGAAGCCGCGAGCCCGCCAAGCGTTTGCCGCGGCTATGACCCGCTCTTGAGCTGGAAATACGTTTCGAACGAGCCGATCAGATCGAGCCAGTCCTCCATCAGGCGGGTCAACAGGAAGTTCTGCCGGACGCTCTCCTTGGCCCGCTCGCCCATCCGCATTCCCAGATCGTGATCCTTCACAAGCTGAACGATACGCTCCGCCGCCTCTTCGACGGTGTCGATCAGGAAGCCGTTTTCTCCATCCTGGATCTGATGCCGGATCCCGCCAACATTGCCGCCGATCACCGGCGTGCCCTTCCACATCGCCTCCGTGACCGTCAGACCGAATCCCTCGCGGATCGATTTCTGCAGCACGACGGCTGCGCGCCGTTGCAGAGCGTTGACCAGCGAGGAATCCTGCACGGACAATATTCGGATGCGCTCCTCTTCGGATCCCGCTACCGAGGCAAACACGTCCTGTCCTTCGGGATCGTCCGTTGCGACATTGCCGACGAGAACCAACGTGCAGTCCACCTGTTTTCTCGCGATCCGGAATGCGTCGATCACGCCTTGCGGATCCTTCCATTTGTCGAAGCGCGAGATCTGCACGACCAGCGGCAGGTCGTCCGGTATGTCATACATGCCGAGCCGATCGTCGATTTCGGTCTCCGACAACTCCTTGTTGGTCGTCGAGAAAGGGTCGATCGCCGGCATGATGAAACGCTGGGGCGCGGTCAGCTTCTGGGCATATTCCGGCAGGGACAACACGACGGCGTCATATTGCTCCACAAAGGGCATCATGTAATTCCAAAGCTCAGGGTTCGGATTGGTAAGATCGACATGGCATCGCCACACCCAAGGCGCCTTCTTTCGATAGCAGGCGATGATGGGCAAGGGCTGTGGATCGTGGACGATGACGATGTCGTGATCGAGATGGTTCCGGAGGGCGTTCTCGTAGGCCACCTCCTCGTAGATCTGCATCTTCATATCGGTGAGATTGATCTCCGCCCCTTGCAGCGCGTTGTGCATCTTCTTCGTAATGCTGAAGAAGTCGGGCCGGCCCTGAATCACGCGCCAGCCGGTCTGAATTCCGGCGAGATTCATCAGCAGCGTCAACGAACCGAGGAGCTGGGCGACCCCGCCGCCATAATAGGTCGAATTGATATTGATCACATGAAGGTCCGACAGGCGCCGGGCCTTTTCGAGAATGCGTTCGACGGTCTCTTCTCCGACCAGTTCGACGTAATCCCTCACCCTCGTCAAACTGGGGGTAATGATCGGCGGGTCGTCAACAATCATCATTGCTCTGACTCTGTGATAAGAGAGCCCGCCGGACCGGACCGGCCAAGGCGTGTATACATTTCTTCTATGTTACGCTGCCAGACTCAGTGATGGCTAGCATCGATTCTGGGAAAGACTACGCCCCAAGTGGCAAACAAATCGTATCCTTGACCGTCCGCACGACGATGCGCGACTGCGTATCGACGACCACCGTTTCGGCGAGCAGCTTCTCCCGCAGAAAATAGTCGAAACTGCGGACATCCTCGGTCACGACCTTGATTAGGTAATCGGCAGCGCCCGTCATCAATTCGCACAGAACGACCTCGGGCCAAAGCTGCACGTCGGTTTCGAATCTCTCAAGACTTTCGCGGCTGGTCTTGGCGAGCTTCACATAGACGTACACGACAAACTGCAGGCCAAGCTTTTCGCGGTCAAGCTGTGCAACCTGGCGTTTGATGACGCCGGTTTCCTGAAGCCGGCGAACGCGGCGCCAGCATGGCGACGAGCTCAGCCCGACACGATCCGCCAGTTCAGCCATGGACAGGGTGCAGTCCTGCTGAAGCTGATCGAGAATCCGGATGTCAGTACGATCAAGTTTCTCCAAGATAGTCGCCTTTCATGCACAATTGTTGCTCATTTTGTAGCAGAATGAGGCCAAATGGCAAATAATTCCATCAATCCTGGGCTATCGTCGTAAGCAATCCGAATTTGGCTCGTCACCAGCTTGGAGAAGCGTGATGAAAGCCCTTCGCATTTCTCTCGAAGACAAATATGCAGCCGAGCGCGGCTCCTGCCTCATGAGCGGGATTCAGGCGCTTGTCCGGCTGCCGATCGATCAGGCGCGCCTCGACCGCCGCGCCGGCCTCAACACGGGAGGCTTCATCTCCGGATATCGGGGTTCGCCGCTGGGCGGCTACGACCAGCAGCTGCACCGCGCCAGGACATATCTGGACGCCTGCAAAATTCATTTTCGGCCCGGCATCAATGAGGATCTGGCCGCAACCGCCGTCTGGGGCAGTCAGCAGGTCAATCTGCATCCCGGCGCCACGGTCGATGGCGTTTTCGGACTCTGGTACGGCAAGGCGCCCGGCGTCGACCGGACAGGCGACGTGTTCAAACACGCCAATATGACGGGCACCTGGCGCCATGGCGGCGTGCTCGCGATCGCCGGAGACGACCCTCTCGCGAAATCGTCCACGCTCCCCTCGCAGAGCGAATTCGCCTTCCTCGACGCGGAAATGCCCGTCCTGGCGCCGTCCAGCGTTCAGGAGGTGCTGGATCTCGGGCTGCATGGCATCGCCATGTCCCGCTTCTCCGGCCTTTGGGTTGGTATGATCGCGATGGCCGATACGATGGACGGATCGGCCACCGTGACCGTCGATCCCGACCGGCTCGGCATCGTGGTGCCCCCCGATGACGGATCGCCGCGTCATATCACGCTCGCCGGCCTCAAGCTTCAGAGCCGGCACGGCGCAGAGGAACGTTTGCGCCTCTTCAAGCTGCCGGCTGCCCAGCTTTACGCCCGTCATAACCGTCTCAACCGGATTGTCTGGGACAGCGCGGCGCCGCGGATGGGGCTTATTGCGAGCGGGAAGAACTGGCAGGCTCTGAGAGATGCGTTGCGCTTGCTCGGCATCGACGAGAAGGCGGCGGACCGGCTCGGGCTGCGGCTCATGAAGGTTTCGATGCCGTGGCCGCTCTGCAAGGAGGATATGCTGGACTTCGCCTGCGGCCTGGAGACGGTCTTCGTGATCGAAGCCAAACGGCCTCTGATCGAGATGCAGCTCAAGGATCAGCTTTATCATCTGGACGCCGCAAAGCGCCCCGCCATCATCGGCAAGAGCGATCTCGCAGGTAGGCCGCTGCTGCCGCAGACGGGCGACCTTCACGCGGAAGACATCGCCATCGCGCTATCGGGGCTGCTGCCCGAGACGGAACTCACAACCACGCTGAAACAGACGGTCCTCAAATTGGAGGAACGCAAACGTGACGGCCTGAAGCTCGCCACGCCCAGCCCCCGCTCGCCCTATTTCTGCTCGGGATGTCCGCATAACAGCTCGACCAAAGTGCCCGAGGGCAGCCGCGCCATGGCGGGGATCGGCTGTCATATCATGGCGCAAATGGTCGATGGGCGCGCGGACGACGCCTTCAGCCAAATGGGCGGCGAAGGCGTTGCCTGGCTCGGTCAGACGCCCTTCACCCGGACGCCGCATATCTTCGTCAATCTCGGCGACGGGACCTATCATCATTCGGGATCGCTCGCGATCCGCGCCGCCGTGGCCGCGAAAGCGAACGTCACCTATAAGCTTCTTTACAATGACGCCGTTGCGATGACCGGCGGGCAGAAGGTCGATGGGCCGCTCAGCGTCGCGGAGATAACGCATCAGCTTGCCGCCGAAGGCGTGAAGCACATCGCGCTGGTGGCCGAAGATCCGGCGCGCCACGATGCGCGGGGCCTGGCGCGCGGCGTCACGGTCCACGCTCGCGACGCGCTTGATCGGGTGCAGCGCGAGCTGCGCGAGACCGGCGGCGTCACGGTGCTCATTTTCGATCAGACCTGCGCGGCGGAGAAACGCAGGCGGCGCAAGCGCGGCGAATATCCGACCCCCGCCAAGCGCCTCTTCATTAATGATCGCGTTTGCGAAAATTGCGGCGATTGCAGCGTTCAGTCGAACTGCGCTTCGATCGAGCCGCTGGAGACGCCTTTCGGGACCAAGCGGCAGATCAATCAGTCGTCCTGCAACATGGATTTTTCCTGCGCCAAGGGCTTCTGCCCGTCCTTCGTCGAGGTCGAAAGCGCAGCGCTGAGGAGGCCGGACGTCGCGCCGCGGGCCATCATCGACGCCGCCGCGGACCTGCCCGCCCCTGCGAGCCTGAGCGCCGAGCGGGAGGTCAAGCTCCTGCTGACCGGCATTGGCGGCACGGGTGTCACGACCGTTTCGGCGATTCTGGCCATGGCGGCCCACATCGACGGCAAGCAGGCCGCATCGCTGGATGTCACCGGCCTGGCGCAGAAGGGCGGCGCGGTCCTGTCTCACCTCGCAATCGCCCCGGCTGGCGCGGCAGCGCCGATTGCCCGAATTGCCCCTGGCGGAGCGGACTGCGTGATTGTCGGCGATCTGGTCGTGGCCGCCAGCGCCGATGGGCTGAGCCTGTGCGATCCCGAGCGCACTGTCGCGATCGCCGATAGTGATATCGCTCCGACTGCTGATTTCATCCTGCACGGATCGCAAGCCTATCGGACCAGCCGCCCGGAGATCCGGCTGCGCCAGACCGTGCGCGATCTGACGAGCCACCCGATCGGCGCCGCCGCCGAAGCCATTCTGGGCGACAGGCTTTACGCCAATATGATGCTGGTCGGGCTCGCCTTTCAGCGCGGTTATTTTCCTTTGTCGCTGGATGCGATCGAACAAGCGATCACATTGAACGGCGTCGCGGTCGAAACCAATCTGGCGGCATTCCATGCCGGACGCCTGATCATGGCGAAGCCGGACGCGCTGAACACATTCGCCATCGGGCGGCCTGCTTCGGCTCCCGAGACGCTGGACGAGCTGATCGATAGACTTGGCCGCGAACTTGCCGCCTATCAGAATGAAGCCTATGCGGCACGCTTCCACCGCCTCGTCGGGCAGGTCCGCGCCGCCGAGGCCGCCTTGAGCGGATCGCCGGGGCAGCGGCTCGCCCTCACCGAAGCGGTGGCCCGCAGCCTGTTCAAGCTGATGGCGTATAAGGACGAGTATGAGGTTGCGCGCCTCTATAATGATCCGGACTTCAAGGCGAAGCTCGCCTCCCGCTTCGATGGGAAGCCGAAGCTCAAAGTCCTGCTTGCGCCGCCGCTCCTGGCGCGCACCGATCCGGCGACCGGCCGTCCACGCAAGATGACCTTTGGGCCCTGGATCTTCGCGGCTTTCAAGCTGCTTGCAAGGCTCAAGGTCTTGCGCGGCACGCCCTTCGATCCGTTCGGATGGACCTCGGAACGCCGCGCCGAGCGCCGGCTCATCGATGATTACGAGGGCACGATCGAAACGCTGATTCGCGTGCTTTCGCGGTCCAATCTCGATGTCGCGATTGCGATCGCCGAACTGCCGATGCAGATCAAGGGCTTTGGCTCGATCAAGGCCGCGAGCATCGAGGCCTACCGACAGTCGGAACGGCGGCTTGCCAATGCGTTTTGCGATCGTATGGCGACGCCGGATCGGGCAACCGAGCCGAAACTGATTGCAGCGGAATAATCAACGAAACGACGACAACAGGATGATGAGCGAAATGGTTTTCGATATCGCCGATTTCGATGATCACGAGAGGGTCGTGTTTGCGCGGGATCGCGCGAGCGGCCTGAAAGCGATCATCGCCGTTCACAATACCAGGCTGGGGCCGGCGGCGGGAGGCTGTCGCATCCTGCCTTACCCGGACGACCGGACCGCGCTGACCGATGTGCTGCGCTTGTCTCGCGGAATGACGTTGAAGAACGCCATGGCGGGACTTCCGCTCGGAGGCGGCAAGTCAGTCATCATCGCCGATCCGGCGCGCGCGAAGTCGCCGGCGCTGCTCCGGGCAATGGGACGGGCGATTGACCGTCTCGGCGGCCTTTATGTGACGGCCGAGGATGTCGGGACGAGCGTGGCCGATATGGTCGAAATCAGGAAGGAGACGGGGCACGTCATCGGGCTGCCGGTAAGCGCCGGCGGAAGCGGTGATCCGTCGCCCAGTACGGCGCTGGGCTGTTTCGAAGGCATCAAAGCCGCAGTGCGGTACAAGCTGGGACAGCAATCCGTCGAGGGCATTCGCGTCGCGATCCAGGGGCTCGGCCATGTGGGCCTCAATCTCGCCCGGCTGCTTTCGGAGGCAGGCGCCACGCTGATCGTGTCCGATGTAAGGCAACCGGCGGTCCAGACGGCGGTCAATGCTTTCGGTGCCGAAGCCGTCGAAACGGACGCGATCCACGCCGCCGATGTGGACGTCTTCGCGCCCTGCGCCCTGGGCGCGGTCATCAACGACGAAACGCTTCCGCGCCTCAAAGCCGCAATCATTGCAGGCGCCGCGAACAACCAGCTTGCGACGCCGGCTCATGGCGTCACCCTTCAACAGCGCGGCATTCTCTACGCGCCTGATTATGTGATCAATGCGGGCGGAATCATTCAGGTCGCCTCGGAAATTACAGGGGCGCCGAAAGAGGAGGTTGCACGCCGCATACGCGCAATCGGCGAAACGCTTCTGACCGTGTTCAACGCCGCGGATGCGGAGGGAATCTCAACAAGCGAAGCAGCCGATCGGATCGCGCATAGCCGGCTGTTTGCCGAACGGGAAGCCTCGGCGGCCTAGATCAACCCTCGTTCAAGTGGCATCACTTGAACGAAGTCAAGTTGATCTATTTCAAAAGACGAGCGCAACGCGCGTCCATCCCCGCCTCCGCGGGGACATGCCTGGACGCGCGTTGCGCTCGGTCCCATCCTCTGCCGGAAGCACGATGAAGTCGGATCAATGCCGCCGATAATGGGCGGCGCAAACATTGACGATGGTCAAAGTCCCATCGCGTCGAACGGCTATTCTTGACAAACGGTCAATGAATTGGGGCAGGACGACGATGCTTTCATTAAACAGGCTCATGCCGATCGCAGCGCTTGCATTCGGGCTGCTTTCGGGTCTGACGACAGCCTCTGCGCAAACCGACGACATCTGGCGCATGGGCGCCCGCATCAACGTGACTGCGAGCGATCATGCTAATGTTTCCGCGATCGGCGCGATCATTTCAATCCGCGGCTCGGTCCGCGAGGACATAAACGCCGCGGGCGCGGAGCTCGATGTCAATGCCAGAGCGGCCAATATGAATCTGGCGGGCGCCATCGTCTCCTTCGGCGGCGAGGCGACGGAGAACGCCAATGTGGCGGGCGCCCGCCTCAGCATCCAGGCAACCGTCGGCAACGAGCTGAACGCCGCCGGCGCGCGCGTGCTGATCGGGCCGCAGACGCAAATTCGCGGCTCATCGCAGATCGCCGGCGCGGATGTGGTTTTCTCGGGAACCAGCGAGGGTCCGGTTTCCATTTACGGTGATACGGTCCAGATCACCGGGCAGATCGCCGGAGATGTGCTGGTCCGCGCTCGCAATGTCACGGTCGGCCGGACCGCCGTCATCGACGGGGCGATTACCTTCGAGACGCTGAGCGAGCCGGTCATCGAAGAGGGCGCGACGCTGCGCGGACGGCAAACCGTGACGTTGCCGCAGCCGCGGAAAATCGAGGGTGAGCATGTTATTGCCGCGCTCGGCTTCGTCGTGCTCTTCGGCGTCGGAGCTGGACTCGTGCTCGGCATTCTTCTGCTGCTCATGGGAAGGCCGTTCGTCGAACGCGCCATCGACACGATCCGGGCGCAGCCGGGCTGGACCATGCTCGTCGGACTCGGCGTGCTCATTCTGGTGCCGATCGCGGCGCTCTTGATCATGGTCACGGTGGTCGGCGTGCCGGTCGGCCTGCTCACCCTCCTGGCATTTCCGCTGGCGATGATGACGGCGGGCGTCCTTTCGGCCTTCGCTCTCTCCGATTGGCTGCTCAATCGCGAGGGCGATCCCAAATCGATCGGCGGACGGATTCTCCTGCTCGTGGCCGGGCTTCTGAACCTGGCGCTCCTGGGTGTCGTGCCGATCCTTGGCTTTTTCGTCTCGCTTGCCGCTCTCCTCGCCGGGCTTGGCGCGCTCTGGCGGGCATCGCGGCCAGCAAGGGTCGCATCCGTATGATTTGAACCCGGCGGTGGCGGGCCGCGGCCGGCAACTCGCCGGACGATACCGTCGTCCGACGGCAGCCATCTGCTCAGAGCCGCTCGAAGATCGTCACATTGGCGAGGCCGCCGCCTTCGCACATGGTCTGCAACCCGATGCGCTTGTTCTGCTGCTTCATGGCGTAGACCAATGTCGTCGTCAGCTTGGTGCCCGACGCGCCAAGCGGATGGCCGAGAGCGATCGCGCCGCCATTGACGTTGAGGCGGTCCGGGTCCGCGCCGGTCTCTTCCAGCCAGGCGAGAGGCACGGGCGCGAACGCCTCATTAACCTCGAACAGGTCGATATCGTCGATGCTCATGGCGGCTTTGTCGAGCGCACGTTTGGTCGCGGGAATCGGCGCTTCCAGCATGATGACCGGATCATGGCCGATGACCGTCATGTGGACGATGCGCGCCATCGGCTCGACGCCGAGCATCTTCAGCCCGCGCTCATTGACGACCACGACGCCGGACGCCCCGTCGCAGATCTGGCTTGCGGATGCAGCGGTCACGCGCCCGCCCTCCTGAATGAGCTTAACGCCGCGAATGCCTTCAAGCGAGGCGTCGAATCGGATGCCTTCATCGACCGTGTGCATCTCGCCGCTGGTCTCCGCCCCCTGCACACGCGCCTCGACCGGCACGATCTCGTCATGGAACCGGCCGGCCTCAGTCGCCGCGATCGCCCGCCGATGGCTGCCGAGCGCATATTCATCGAGCGCGTCCTTCGACAGCTCATATTTCTCGGCGATCATCTCCGCGCCGATGAACTGGCTGAACTCTACATTCGGATAGCGCTTTTCCATGTTCGGGCTGACATAGAAGCCGAAGCCGTTCTTGCGCGGCAGCGAGGAGGGCATTCCGATCGGCACGCGCGTCATGCTTTCCACGCCTGCGGCAATCACAATGTCCATGGCGCCCGACATCACCGCCTGGGCTGCGAAATGCAGCGCCTGCTGAGACGAGCCGCATTGACGGTCGACCGAAACCGCCGGGACCGATTCCGGTAGGCTCGACGCCAGCACGGCATTACGCGCAATATTGGCGGCCTGTTCGCCGGCCTGATCGACGCAGCCCATGATGACGTCCTCGATCCGCTCCGGATCGGCCCTGGCGCGGGCGACGAGCGCGTCGAGCACCGTGGCGGCGAGGTCGGCCGGATGCCAGCCGGACAGACGCCCGCCCTTTTTTCCTCCGGCGGTCCTCGCGGCGGCGACAATAAAGGCGTCAGCCATAGGGGAGTCCTTTCCAGATCGTTGCGCCCCGGCGCCATTATACACCGTACCGGGCGCATGGTGCCAATGCGGCCGACGCCAGGATCAACGCGATGTCGTGTGGATCGGTTATGGCCGTTCCCCGCCGAGATGGGTGATGGCGGCGTCGATTTCCGCTCCCGTGAGCAGAATTGTGACGGTCAGCCAGAGCCATGTCATGAAGATTGCCGCCGCGCCGAGCGACCCATATGTGACGGAGTAGTTTGCGAAGTTCGTGAGATAGACCGAAAACAGCATGGACATCAGCACCCAGGAGACGGCTGCCATGGACGCCCCGGCCGTCAAGAGTTGCCAGCGCTTCTGCCGCCCGCAAGGCGCGAAATAATAAAGCGTGGAAATCAGCACCTGCACCGCGAAGAGCATCGCAACCCAGCGCAGCCGGAGCAACCCGCCGCCGACCGTCTGCAGTAGCAAATTCCAGACCGGCAGGATCATGATGTTGACCGCGACAAGCATGAATCCGAGAAAGGTCAGCGTCATGACGGTCGCGAGAATGTTGATTCGAAGCAGAGAGCGTGTCTCGCGCCGCTCATAGACGACATCAAGGGACTCGATCAGCGATTTCATCGCGGAGTTGGAGCTCCACAGGGCGACGAAGACGGCGATCATCAAGGTGCTCAGATTGGTTTGTGTCCTCGAAATGAGCTGGCTTACGAAGCTCTGCAGCAGCTTGATGATATCGGCGGGAATGATATCCGGCATCGCGGCAATGAAGGTCGAAATGTCGCCGGGATTGCCCAGAAGGCCGTAAAGAGCGACAAGCCCCGCCAGACCGGGAAATATCGCGAGCACGATGAAGAAAGCGCTCGCGGCCGCAACGCTCATGATGCTGTGGTCCATGAAGCGGTTATAGACCGTGGTGGTCACGTCCACGAGAAGCGAACTTGCGGAACGCTCCTCCGTCGTCGGGCTCTCCTTTCTCGATTGGAAGAGCAGGCCGCGCAGTATCCAGTCGGTCACGCGGCCGATGCCGCGGCGCGGCCTTTTGACGGTATCCCCCGCCCAAAGACCGACAGCGAAAATGCCGAGAACGGCAAGCGCCCATTTGGTTAACGAGCGCCCTCGTCCATTCGTGGTTTCCTCGTCAGCCACGTTTCAGAAGACTGGCAATGAATGTGATGACGAAAAGGATGATCGCGATCCAGAACAGGAGCGAAGCGGCTGAGGACGCCGTCCCGGCCACGCCGCCGAAGCCGAACAGAGCGGCGACGATAGCAATCACCAGAAAGACGAGCGCCCAATAGATCAGATTACCCATTCTCGGCCTCCATTCGGCTCTTCCCCTATTATGAAACGTCCCGATCCGGACGATGTTCCGGTATTCAGGACATTGAACCCCGCGCCGTCAAACGCTTTCTGACGCCGCCGGCGCGCGTTCCGGCAACGGCGTTGACCAAAACACCCGGCTTCCAGGGCGACCACGAGGAAAGTGGCGCAACACAAATGCCACCTCGTTCCCGGAGAATCCTCCGGTGGCTAATCGGCGTCCACAGGTTCGCCGAGATAGAGGCGGTGGAAAAGGACATCCGCGACGGCGGCCAAGGGGGTTGCGAGCGCAATGCCGAGCACGCCGAACAATACGCCGAAGATCACCTGGGCGAGGATGACGATCGCGGGCGGCACGAAGATCGCCCGGGACTGAATCATCGGTGTCAGCAGATAGCTCTCCATAAGCTGCAAGACCAGGTAGAAACCGAACACGATCAGGCCGAGCGACAGATCTTTCGTTACGGCGACCAGAATCATCGCGCTGCCGCCGATCAGAGGGCCGATATAAGGGATGAAGGCGGTCAGTCCGGCGATGAAGCTGAGCAGCAGCGCCAGCGGCACGCCCAGGAAGGTCAGCACGACATAGCTGCTCAGGCCGATGATCAGCATCATCAGGATTTTCCCGACGAGCCAGCGCCGCAGGACCATGCCGAGATCTGCGCCGGTCTGCCTCAGCTTCTCGCGCAAGCCGGGCGAGCAAACGGAAAGGCTTCCCTCATAGTAGCGAGCCGGATCGGCTGAAAGATACAGGCCGAACACGATGATGAGCACCGTTCCGGTCAGAAAGCTGACAATCCCGCCGATAATCTGCGCTGCGCCGCCTAGAACGCCGGCCGGGCTGGGCAGAAGACGGGCCAGTTCGCCCGAGTCGCTGCTCTGCAAGGCCTGGCGCAAGGGTTCGATGTCGCCGAGCGTCTGCCGAATCCATTCGAGCCAATTGTCGAAATAGCGCGCTAGCTCCGGGGTCTGGGCCACGACGCTGGGGATCACCAGGGCGATCGCGGCAACGACGGCCAGAACGACCAGGATCGCGGCGAGCAGATGCACCGTTCGCGGCAGCGGGGCGACTCTGCCGATTCCGGTGGCAATCGCGTCCAGCAGGATCGCCAGAAGAACGCCGCCAAAGAACAGCAGCAGATAATGCGCGACCTGCCAAACGAGCGCGGCCAGGGCGACAACTGCCACGAAGATCAGACTTGCATAAAAAACACGCTGTGCGAATGGCAGCTCCCGCGCAGGGCTCGATATTGCGTCTGAAGCCACGTTTGCTTCGTCCTTCGGCATAAACGCGTTCGTTTCCTTCTTACCCGAGTTCGGGCGGCACGGCCCGCCACGTGTCTCAAGAGTGGTCAGGTCGTTCCTAACCCCGCCCCCCGTCAGCCGTATCGTGCGGCACCAGGGGCGGCACATTGGAGCCCGGCGCGTCTGCCAATGGGTTTGGCTGCTCCGCGGTATAATCTTCCGTCGTCGTAAGCAGGGCGAAGCCGAGCACCACCGCTAAAATCGCCGATATGGTCAGTGCCCATAGCGTATAGCGGTTTGTTTCGCCCTGCCTTGCCTTTTTCCCCGAAAGAACGATGCGTTCCTCCTCCCGCTGCGAATGCGGCTGCCGTTCAGGGCTCATTGCGTACCTCTCTGCTTCGATCGTCGACCGTATTCTTCCAATAACGCGAGGGAAAAGAGGCGGTTCCGTCCGCGGCCTGGCGGCCTCATTTGCCGGGCGCCGGGTTCGGCGTCGAGCCTTTGGCTTTGCCGTTGCGGCCCAACATATTAAAAGACAGCAATCGAACTCTGACACGATCTTTGAAGAGAGCGCAGCGCCATGGGCATCCTGACTGTGACATTGAACCCCGCAATGGACCTTTCGACCGACGTCGACAGAGTGAGGAGCGCGACCAAGCTTCGATGCGGCCCGGCGCGCTTCGAGCCGGGCGGGGGCGGCGTCAATGTTTCGCGGGCCGTGGCCAAGCTTGGCGGCCAAAGCGCCGCATTTGTCGCGATCGGCGGTGCAACCGGGCAGATGTTCCGAAGCCTTCTTGAGCAGGAGGGCGTGAACGCCGTGTGGTTCGAGATCGACGGGCTCACACGGCAGAGCGTCATGGTGTATGAACGCTCGAGCGGCGAGCAATACCGCTTCGTCCTGCCCGGTCCGGAATGGAGCGCGGTGCAGGCCGATGACGTCCTCGCGGCAATCGAAAGGGCACTGCAAAACGGCAGCCGGCGCTTCGATTATCTCGTGGGGAGCGGCAGCCTCCCCTCCGGTGTTTCAGGCGATTTTTACGGCCGCATCAACGCGGTCGCGGAGCGCGCCGGAGCCCGGTTCGTTCTCGACACATCCGGCATGGCGCTCCAAGCCGCTTCGCACGGGAGCGAGAAGCCGCCCTATATCTGGGTCATGGACCAGGAGGAAGCCGAATCCCTGTCAGGCCGCGAAATTCCGGACATGGATGCGCTTGAGGGACTCGCCCGCGAACTCAAAGCGCGCCATCTCGTACAAATCCTGGTGTTGACATTTGCCAATGGCGGCGCCGTCGCCGTCTCGGGTGATGAAACGCTCCGCATCATTCCGCCGAAAGTGGACGTCATCAGCAAGGTCGGCGCGGGCGACAGCTTCGTCGCAGGGCTTGTCCTCAAGCTCGCCGCCGGCGCTCCTTTGCGCGAGGCGCTCGCCTTCGCGGTCGCCGCCGCGGCCTCGGCCGTCACCACGCCAGCCAGCCACCTTTGCGACGGTCCGCAAGCCGAGCGCTACTTTGCCATGATCATGAATGGGAAGCCTTGAATCGCGGCCCCAAACCGGCCTAATTGGTCGAGCATGGATTTCAGCGGAGGTATGCGACGTGCACAAGAAGGAAACCTACAATCTGGCCATCGGCCTTGTGCTGCAGGAGCTTCACGAGGAGCGCAAGCTGCCCCGCGAGAAAATCGCCGAAGCGCTCGAAATCACCGAGCTGGCCGTCACGCGTGTCGAGCATGGCGCCGAAACCATGTCGGCGGGCAGTCTGGTTCTGCTGCTCGACCTGTTCGACGTCTCCTGGGACGACTTCATGCGCCGGGTCAAAGCCAATCTCGACAAGGCGGAGGCGAGCATCCGCTGAGAGCTAGCGCAACGCGCGTCCAAGCATGTCCCCGCGAAGGCGGGGAGGGACGCGGACAGTTGCGCTAACCTATTGGGATAGATCAACTTGACCTCGTTCAAGTGACTCCACTTGAACGAGGGTTGATCTAGGCTGCGTTGACAAAAGGGATTCCCAAATCAGTTGAGTTTTGATTCAAGGATGTCTTTTAGGGGAGGCATCTTTGGGATATCCGAGTGACGTCAGCGAGG
>Ga0315553_10000743_pt1 | contig 28148 bp, 31 predicted proteins | sample SalMarSW160140MG_FD_203099 | JGI IMG/M metagenome (GOLD analysis project Ga0315553, IMG submission 203099) | Salt marsh sediment microbial communities from the Plum Island Ecosystem LTER, Massachusetts, United States - Salt Marsh Sediment SW1601-40 ... | reverse complement strand
GTGAGTTCCGCGATAAGTTCCGCTAGCCGCTGTTTGAATTTTCGGTGCTCCATGATCGGTCTCCCTTAATGGGAACAAATCAGGAACTTGAGCTGCCGTCAATCCCCATACTCAGCGCGGACAGAGCTTCGTTTGAAGCGGCCTTTGGAATGCCGGCTTTGGCTAGCGCATCGGACCGAAAAGTGGCATCCACTTTTCGGGTAAATCCGATGCCAAAACAAACAGTTAGAGCGACGGTGCGGATTCCGATTAAGGGTCCGGCGCTCTAGCGCAACGCGCGTCCAAGCATGTCCCCGCGAAGGCGGGGATGGACGCGGGAACAGTTGCGCTCGCCTTTTGATCTAGGATGTGCTTATCCCGTGGATCGCCGCCGCGCGGCCCGCTCAGTTGGCCGCCTTAGCCGCCGGCTTCAGCTCCTTGATACGCTGCTCATAGGATTTCCGGATGCATGGCGCATCGGCTGCGCAGGCATTTCGCTGCTTCAGCCATTCGCGCTGCGCCTTCTGCAGGCGGACGCCGTCATCCCGGCTGGCGCGGCCAAAGCTGCGGAAATAGAGTTCGGAAAGTTCGACGTCGAGCCGCGCCAAAGCTGCATTGTTGCAGATGACTTGCTCTGTTTGCCCCTGATCCTCCTGGCAATTGAAGCTCGGGGCGATCCGCGGCTGAGACATCTCGGAGCGGGCGTCGGCAGGCGCCGGCGCACTCGGCTCTTTCGGCTTCCCTTTCGAGAGCTTTGCAATCATGGTCTCCGCAATGGTCACATAGCGGCCATTGGGAAATTCCTCGACATAGCTCTTCAGCAGCCCGACGTCGCCCAAATTCCGGACGCTCTCCCAGTACAGCCGATCATCTTCCCCGTTTGGTCTTGTCGCTGCGGTCGAATTGGGAATGATTCGGCTTTCCTGCGGCTGGGCGGCGGACATATTGGCGCGCTGGAACTGGAAGCGATGCTCCAGCCGCAGCCACATTTCCGGCAATTGCTGGTTTCGCGTCGCTTCCCGGACGTCGCGCCGCACCTCGCGGAAGACATCCTCAATCGATGCAGACGGGCTTTCGATGTGATTGAGCAGCGCGACCGTAAACGGGCTGTGCGCACCGCGGCCGTCGGCGGCGACATCTCCGGGGGCTGTGGCGAACAGAATGACGGACTCCCTGCCGACCGGTGCCATGACGCTCAGACCTCTTGCAACATCGGCCGAACGCGATGCCGGTCCGAGCGAACGCGCGAGCTCGGTGGCGAGTGGATTGTTTCGGCAGGCGTCCAGAATGACGATGTTCAACCTGACCGACCGCGCCATTTCCTCGGCAATCCGGTCAATCGGGGTCATCTGAAACTTGACGTAGATGGCGCTTTCCGCCCTGGCATCGACCGGGACCAGATAGTTTCGGCCCTCGAAGCTAAGGCCATGTCCGGCGTAAAACAGCAGCGCCACATCGGCCCCTTGAAGCAGCTTTGCAAATTCGCTCAAAGGCTGCGCCATCTCGCTTTGCGTCACATCGAGGGCGAGAACGACATCGAAGCCGAGCCGCTTCAATGCGGCTGCGATGGCCCGCGCATCATTGGCCGGATTGGCAAGGGGCGCGGTATGGACGTAATTGGAGTTGCCGATGACAAGCGCGACCCTGCGCTCGGCCAGGGAAGCGCCTGACGAAAGCAGGATGGCCCCGACACAGATAAGCGTGCGCAAAGTGATAGAGTGCATGTCTTTGCCCCCATCGCCCATACGGGCGACCCCAAAACGAACCCCATCACCCTTCACGGGAAGGATGCCGACAGCCGGCATTATTGCGGACCGTCTGGCCCGTGTAAATCGGCCTATTGCATCGCCTTCTGCAGATTTTCGTCGATCTTGTCGATGAAGTCTTCCGTCGATAGCCACGCCTGGTCGTCGCCGACGAGCAGCGCCAGATCCTTGGTCATGGAACCAGCCTCGATCGTATCGACGACGACCTTTTCGAGCGTCTCGGCGAAGCGGGCGAGCTCGGCATTGTCATCCAGCTTGGCGCGGTGCTTCAGACCGCGCGACCAGGCAAAGATCGACGCGGTCGAATTGGTCGAGGTCGGATTGCCCTTCTGATGCTCGCGGTAATGCCGCGTGACGGTCCCATGCGCCGCCTCCGCCTCCACCGTCTTGCCGTCCGGCGACATCAGAACGCTGGTCATCAGACCGAGCGACCCATAGCCCTGCGCAATGATATCGGACTGCACGTCGCCATCATAGTTCTTGCAGGCCCAGACGAAGCCGCCCGACCATTTCAGCGCCGCCGCCACCATGTCGTCAATCAGGCGGTGCTCATAGGTGATCTTCTTCGCCGCGAATTTGTCCTTGAACTCGGCCTCATAGATTTCGGCAAAGATGTCCTTGAAACGCCCGTCATAGGCTTTGAGGATGGTGTTCTTCGTCGACAGATAGAGCGGGTAGCCGCGCGAGAGCGCGTAATTCATGCTGGCGCGGGCGAAATCGCGGATCGAGCCGTCGAGATTGTACATCGCCATGGCGACGCCGCTGTCGGGGAAATCGAAGACCTCATGCTCGATCGTCTCGCTGCCGTCCGCCGCCTGCCACCGGATGATCATCCGGCCCTTGCCCGGTACCCTGAAATCGGTGGCGCGATACTGGTCGCCGAAGGCGTGACGGCCGACGATGATCGGCTGGGTCCAGCCGGGAACGAGGCGGGGGATGTTCTTGCAGATGATCGGCTCACGGAAGATGACGCCGCCCAGAATGTTGCGGATCGTCCCGTTGGGCGACCGCCACATCTTCTTCAGGCCGAACTCCTCGACGCGCGCCTCGTCCGGGGTGATCGTTGCGCATTTGATGCCGACGCCGTGCTCCTTGATCGCGTTGGCGGCATCCACCGTCACCTGATCGTCGGTCGCATCGCGGTTCTCGACGGACAAATCATAATAGAGCAGGTTGACGTCCAGATAGGGATGGATGAGCTTGTCTTTGATAAGTTGCCAGATGATGCGGGTCATTTCGTCGCCGTCGAGCTCGACGACAGGGTTGGCTACTTTGATTTTGCCCATAATGATCCTCAAACCTGCTATGTAAGACGCGGCTGATCGCCAGCCTGTGCAATGCACCATAATCGAGCCGTGAATGCGCGCCAAGTCGCCTAAAGGTGAGTCTTCGTGGAAAATAGCGAGCCGTCGGCACCGAAGAGCGAGAGCGGGGGCCGGAACGGACGGCCGGCGCCACCGGCCGTGATCCTCGTCGAGCCGCAGCTTGGCGAGAACATCGGCCAGGCCGCTCGCGCCATGGCCAATTTCGGTCTGACCGATCTGCGTCTGGTTGCGCCCCGTGACGGCTGGCCGAACGAGAAAGCGCTGGCCAACGCCGCCGGCGCCTCGGCGATTGTGGAAAAAGCCAAGGTTTTTTCCACAGTGGAGCAGGCCATCGCCGACCTCCATTATCTCGCGGCAACGACCGCGCGCATCCGTGAAATGATCAAGCCGGTCGCGACGCCCGAAAGCGCCGTGCGCGAATTTGCCGGCAGAGCGGCGAGAGGCGAGCGGTGCGGCGTGCTCTTCGGGCGCGAGCGTTCGGGGCTGGAAAATGATGAGGTTTCGCTTGCAGATACGATCGTCATCGCCCCGGTCGATCCTCATTTCGCTTCGCTCAATCTGGCGCAGGCGGTGCTGCTGATCGGCTATGAGTGGCGGAAACTGACGGCGGGCGGATCGCTCGGACGGGCGACACAATTCGACGGTCCGGCGCGTGAGGGGCTAGCGCTGAATCGATGCATTCCGGCCACAGGTGAGGAGCTTCTGCATTTCTTTTCACATATCGAAACAGAATTGTCCGAAGCGGGCTTTTTCAAAACTGACGGGAAACGGTCAAACATGATACGAAATATCCGCAATATGTTTCTGCGGGCGTCTCTGACCTCTCAAGAGGTGAGCACTTTGAGAGGGATGGTGACAGCATTGACCAGATTGAGGCGATCGCGCCACAGGGTGGAGTAACGGGGTCACAGCTGTCATAGTTATGCCGCCTTTATGGTATTGCGGTTGCGTTGAGAGAGTGGCAGTTTTCGGCCCGCGCAAGACGACAGGGCAGGGGATGCAAATGATCAAGTTGAGACGATTGGGATCTATCATCGGGCTGTTGGCCGGGCTCGCATTCGCTGCGGCCGCAACGGCTCAGACCAGCGCCGCTTCGAAGGGCGACAAGGAGTCCGGCGGCAACGACCAGCTGAGTGCGAAATCGGTTCGGCTGATCACCGGCTTTGCACTGACGACCATTCCTAGCGAGATCAAGCAGCCTGACGGCACAGTTCTGAAAATCGACACGAAGAATCTCAAGAACATCCTCGTTCCCCTCGAGGACGCCCGCCGCATCATTCTGGTTGCCCGCAATTCGGCGCATGCCCAGATGTGCGACATGCCCGAGCTTCAGGCGGAAAATTATCTGGCCATGATGCGTCAGGAGCATGCCAAGAAGAAATGGTCCAAGGAGCAGATGCTCTTCATCAACCGGCTGCATCTGTTCACGGTGATGTGGCTCACCGGCAATGTGCGCTTCCTGGAAAAGGACGGCAAGAAGGAGCCTCAGGTCATCGCCGAGCCGGATAAGAACAAAAAGAAAGAATGCAGCGCCGAAGAGAAAGAGAAGGTCAAGGCCAATATCGAGGCCTTCCTCAAGACGGTGCAGAAATCTTAAGGCGTGTCAGCGCAAGGCGGCGTTGACAGCGCGCTGCGAGTTCAGCTATCAAAAGTGCAGGCGGGCCATCGGTCCGCCTTTTCTCATGCCTGTGGCGGCAGAAAATTGAGATGCCGCCTGTCGTTCTCCGGATGAAATTCGCTCGGTCGAAGCCGGAGAAAGAAGGAGGGCATGGTCAATTTGTCCAATCTCATTGGTTTTGGAGACAAACATGACCAAGCGCGTTAGCGCCAAACACAAGATCGACCGCCGTCTCGGCGAGAATATCTGGGGCCGGCCGAAAAGCCCGGTCAATAAGCGCGAATACGGTCCCGGCCAGCATGGTCAGCGCCGCCGCGGCAAGCCGTCCGACTTCGGCGTGCAGCTTCGCGCCAAACAGAAGCTCAAAGGCTATTACGGCAATATCACCGAGCGCCAGTTCAGAAAGATTTACGCCGAGGCGACGCGCCTGAAGGGCGATACCTCAGAAAATCTGATCGGCCTGCTCGAACGGCGCCTCGACGCTATCGTCTACCGGGCCAAATTCGTGCCGACCGTCTTTGCCGCACGCCAGTTCGTGAGCCACGGCCATGTGATGGTCAACGGCAAGCGCGTGAACATTCCGAGCTACCGTTGCCGCCCGGGCGATGTCATCGAAATCAAGGAAGGTTCGCGCGAAATGATCCTGGTTCTGGAGGCCGCGCAGAGCGGCGAGCGCGATGTGCCGGACTATATCGATGCGGACCATTCCAAGATGAAGGCGACCTTCGCGCGTGTGCCGCAGCTTTCGGATGTGCCTTATCCGGTGCGCATGGAGCCGAATCTGGTGATCGAGTACTATTCGCGCTGACGGTCGCGGCCGGCTGCGGGTGTCTTCGGCGCTCCGCTATATCTTCTGCGAATCGCTCTGTGCCTTCCCTGGCCAAGCGGGGAGGCACTTATGCTTCTGGCCTTGGGCTGTCCAGAACGGCGTGAAAGGCCAGCCTGTCGCGATCGACGCCGTTCCCGGCTTTATGGCCGCTCTTCTCCTTCTCACCCGCACCGGCATGCCGCTCCATGTCATGTTCGATTATGGCAGTGGCGATCATCGTCAGAATGACGGCGGAGGCGAAAAGGTAGACGCCGGGCATCGAAGTGGCGTCGGCAAGATTGGTGGCCTTGGCGTAGAAGACCACGAGCGCGAGCACCAGCACATCCAGCATCGACCATTTGCCGAGCCAGGAGAGGCGCCTCAGCCAATCCGAGGTGCGGTTCGGCTGAACATGCCGGATGGAATAAAGCGCCAGCAGATAGAGCAGCTTCAGGAAAGGGAAGATAATCGAGAACACGCAGATCACGGCCGCAAGCACGAATTCGCCGGAGAGATAGAGCTCCCTGACGACCGAGACCAGCGAATGAACATCGGTCCAGATATAGAACCGGGTCAGTCGGATGATCGGCAGCGTGAGGCCCAGAACCAGGCAAATCGTTGCGCCGATGATCAGAAGGCCGAGCAGAAAGGATTGCCTGCTGCCACTCATAAAGCGCACCCTTTGCCGGCGCGGGATTTCGGCACGATGGTCCCGAGGCGGGTGCGCCCGCACTCCGGTCCCGAAAGAATGCCGTTGCCGATCCGGACTCCGGCGTCACGCTGCCGCTTCAATGCACGCTTTCCCGCATTCGGCCCTTGTCAAGCCATGGCTTTCGAGAATTCGACCCCTTTTTCCCGCAAATGCTGCTCAAGCTCGCCCGACTGAAACATCTCCGTGACGATGTCGGCGCCGCCAAGGAACTCGCCCTTGACGTAAAGTTGCGGGATGGTCGGCCACTTCGCGTAGCTTTTCACGCCCTCGCGAACGCTCATATCTTCCAGAACGTTAATGTCCTTAAAGTCCAGTCCGAGATAGTTGAGGATCTGCGCCACGCGCCCCGAGAAGCCGCATTGCGGAAAATCCTTGGTGCCCTTCATGAACAGCACCACATCGTTGCTCTTGACCTGATTGTCGATCCAGTTCTGCACCTGATCTTCGCTCATAATCGTCCTTTCGTCGGTTTGCGTGCCGCAGCCGCGATCCGGGCCCGTGTCGGGTCCACGCGGATCAAGCCGCTCATCACGAATGGTTTTTGCATCCTACATCAATTTCCATATGGGGGCTATCGGCCTTGGACATACCCTCGGCGCGGAAAAGAGCAAGCCCCTAAGGATTCCCATGCCCTATTCCGGCGCGGCGGTCTGCAGGGCCAGGGCGTGCAGCGCGCCGCCCATATTGCCGCCGAGCGCGTCATAGACCATCTGATGCTGCTGGACGCGCGTTTTGCCACGAAAAGCGGCCGACACGACAAGCGCCGCATAATGGTCGCCGTCGCCGGCAAGATCTTTTATCGTGACCTCCGCATCCGGCAGCTTTGTCCGGATCAGCTCTTCGATCTCCTTGGCGCTCATCGGCATGGCAGCCTCCTTGCGGATCGTGGTGTTGCCAGTATAGACGGGCTCAGCGCTCGCCGAAATAGCCCGGAAACCAGCCTTCATATGCGGCTCTGAGCCGTTCGAGGGGCAAGGGCTGCTCGCCCGGCAGGATGATATCATGCCCGCCCGCATGTCCGAGGAGCCGGGCCGGCAGATCCGCCGTGCTCGCCCTCTCCAGGACCATGTCGGCCTTCCCGGCCGCAACGCCGAGCAGATAACGGCCCTGCTCCTCGCCGAAATAAAGGGCGTGGAGCGGCAGCGGTCCCTCGTGAGGCTCCAGCGCCAGGCCCGTGCCGCCCGCGAGCGCCATTTCGGCGAGCGCCACCAGCATGCCGCCGTCGGAGACATCGTGAGCCGTTTCGCAATGCCCCTCGCGGATGAGCGCCCTCACGAGATCGCCTGCGGCCTTTTCCGCCATAAGATCGACCGGGGGAGGCGCCCCGGCATTGCTGCCCGCAAACAGCTTCTGATAGACGGACTGGCCGAGATGGCCGGTCGCCGCGCCGAGCAGGATGATGGCCTGGTCCGGCTTCAGCGCGATGGTCGCTGTCCGGCTCAGATCGGGAATGAGGCCGATGGCGCCGATCCCCGGCGTCGGCGGGATCGCGACACCATTCGTCTCATTATAGAGCGAGACATTGCCTGAGACGACCGGGAAGCTGAGCGCGCGGCAGGCCAGCGCCATGCCCTGAATGCAGCCGACGAACTCGCCCATGATTTCGGGGCGCTCGGGATTGCCGAAATTCAGGCAGTCCGTTACGGCCAGCGGATCGGCGCCCGTTGCGGTCAGATTGCGCCAGCTTTCGACGATGGCCTGTTTGCCGCCTTCGAACGGATCGGCCTGGGCATAGCGCGGCGTCACATCGCAAGTGGTGGCGAGGCCCTTGTTCGTCCCGTGAATGCGCACGACCGCCGCATCGCCGCCCGGGCGCTGCACCGTGTCGGCCATGACCATGTGGTCATATTGCTCCCAGATCCAGCGGCGCGAGCAAAGATGCGGCGAGCTCATCAGCGCAATGAGCGCCTCGGCGTTGGAATTGGCGGCGGGCACATCATCGGCCCCGATGACGGCCGGAGGCTTCTTGAGTTGATAAGGCCGCTCATAGACCGGCGCCTCATCGGCCAGGGCCGGGATGGGAATATCGGCTTGGCGTTCGCCTTGGTGGAGAATTTCCAGCCGGCCGGTTTCGGTCGTCCGGCCGATCACGGCGAAATCCAGCTCCCATTTGCGGAAAATCGCCTCCGCGCGCGCCTCCGAGCCGGGCCGCAATACCATCAGCATGCGCTCCTGGCTTTCCGAGAGCATCATCTCATAGGCGGTCATGCCCGTTTCGCGCCGGGGGACATGGTCGAGATCGAGCCGGATGCCGACGCCGCCCTTGCTCGCCATCTCGACGGACGAGGAGGTCAGGCCCGCCGCGCCCATGTCCTGAATGGCGATGATCGCATCCTCGCGCATCAGCTCCAGGCACGCTTCGAGCAGCAATTTCTCTGTGAACGGGTCGCCGACCTGGACGGTGGGGCGCTTTTCCGCCGAGGCGTCGTCGAATTCGGCCGAGGCCATGGTGGCGCCGTGAATGCCGTCGCGCCCCGTCTTCGAGCCGACATAAACGACCGGATTGCCGGCGCCGGCAGCAGCCGAATAGAAGATGCGGTTCGCATCGACCAGCCCGACGCACATGGCGTTGACGAGAATATTGCCGTTATAGCGCTCATCGAAATTCGTCTCGCCGCCCACGGTCGGCACGCCGATGCAATTGCCATAGTCGCCGATACCGGCAACGACGCCCGCCACCAGATGGCGCGTCTTCGGATGATCGGGCGAGCCGAAGCGCAGCGCGTTCAGATTGGCGACGGGACGCGCGCCCATGGTGAACACGTCGCGCATGATGCCGCCGACGCCGGTCGCCGCGCCCTGATAGGGCTCGATATAGGAGGGGTGATTGTGGCTCTCCATTTTGAAGACGGCGGCCAGCCCCTCGCCGAGATCGACGACGCCGGCATTTTCTCCCGGTCCCTGAATGACCTGCGGCCCGTCCGTCGGAAGCTGCTTCAGCCAGACTTTCGAGGATTTGTAGGAGCAATGCTCCGACCACATCACGGAGACAATTCCGAGCTCGGTCAGATTGGGCTCGCGGCCGAGCAGCGAAACGAGCCGCTCATATTCCTCCAGCCTCAGGCCGTGCTCGGCGATGATTTCGGGCCGGAGCGCTTGCATCGATTTCTGGGAAGCGTTTGCCGTCATGGAATGGTCCGCGAGCTGGACGGAAGGTTCGGCCCTGCGATCCGCCTTGCCCGGACGTGCCGCTTGCGGTGGCAAAGGCGCGCGCAGGCGGGCCAGGTCGGTTGCCAAGCTCTCAGCTGTCTTCTTCCTGGTCGAGCTCGAATTCGGCGATGCCCTGCTTCAGCATTTCCGGCGCCTCTTCCAGAAACTCCTCCTCGTCGTAATATTCGACATAGGGCGGGAAATAGCCGGCATCGTCAAAATCGTCCTGGCCATCCGCCTCGCCGAGCGAGGACTGGAAGGTGACGCTGCCGTCCTCATTGACGGTGATGGTGGCGACCTTCTCCCTGCTCGGTATGTGGGTGATGTGGACGGCGGGCCCGTTCTCTTCGCTCACCGCGAATTCCAGCCGGCGGCTCTGAATGCGCTCGCTGAGCTTTGCCTGCAGCGCCGCGGTCGCCGATTTCACGCCGGCCGCGTCGAGCTTGGGTGTCTGCAGCTCCCGCTTCAGTTGATCGACTTCGTCATCAAACCCCATATCTCTTCCCCTTGGCGTGCGAAAGGCGCGTCGGATGCGCGCTGCCATTATTGCGATGTTTCGATCAGAGATTCGAACAGACGCCGTCCATCGGTGCCGCCATGCACGGCGTCGGCCGCGCGCTCCGGATGCGGCATCATGCCGAGAATGCGGCCGCGCTCATCGTAGAGCCCGGCGATGCCGCGCTGCGAGCCATTCGGATTGGCGGCGTCCGTCACCGCGCCGTCCTCCTCGCAATAGCGGAATGCGATCCGGCCTTCGCTTTCCAGCCGGGTGAGCGTTTCATCATCGGCAAAATAATTGCCGTCCTTATGGGCTATGGGGATTCGGATGGCGCGTTCGGTTTCGTAGAGCCTGGTGAATGCCGTGTCGTTCCGCTCTGGCCGGATATGCACGTCCTTGCAGATGAATTTGAGGGATGCGTTGCGCATCAGCGTGCCGGGCAGAAGCCCTGTTTCGGTCAGCACCTGAAAGCCGTTGCAAATGCCGAGCACGGCGACGCCCTTGCGCGCTTCCGTCACCACCGCGCGCGTCACCGGCGAATGCGCGGCCATCGCGCCCGAGCGCAGATAATCGCCATAGGAAAAGCCGCCGGGCAGAACGATCAGATCGCTTTTCGGCAGCTCGCTCTCGCCGTGCCAGACCATTTGCGGCGGTTTGCCGGTCACCGATTGGAGCGCGACCGCCGCATCACGGTCGCAATTCGAACCGGGGAAGACGATGACACTGGCCTTCATGCGCCCTCCAGCTCATAGCGGTAATTCTCGATCACCGGATTGGCGAGCAGCTCTTTGCACATGCGCTCAAGCGCCTCGCGGGCGCGCGCCGGGTCGGTCTCGGCGAGTTCGACCTCGATGAATTTGCCCTGGCGGACGTTTTCGACCCCCTCGATGCCGAGCGCGGCCAGCGCATTGGCAATCGCCTTGCCCTGAGGGTCGAGTACGCCGTTTTTCAAGGTAACCGTAACTCGAGCCTTCATGCCGCCTACCTCAGCCGAGTTTGTTAAGACTTACCTCAATTGGAGCGAACCAGCACCGGCCCTGTCGTCTTTTGCAATCCATTCTCCACAAGAATGCCGAGCCGCCGGGCGACCTCCTGATAGGCCTCGACCAGCCCGCCCATATCGCGGCGGAACCGATCCTTATCGAGCTTGTTCTGGGTCTCGACATCCCAGAGCCGGCAACTGTCCGGGCTGATTTCGTCAGCCAGCACGATGCGGATCATCTCGTTCTCGAATAGCCGGCCGAATTCGATCTTGAAGTCGACCAGCCGGATACCGATCGCGACAAACATGCCGCAGAGGAAATCATTGACCCGGAGCGCCAGCGCCATGATCTCGTCGATTTCCTGCGGGTTCGCCCAGCCGAAGGCGGTGATGTGCTCCTCGGAGACCATCGGGTCGCCGAGCTCATCATTCTTGTAATAGAATTCGATGATCGAGCGGGGCAGGCTGGAGCCCTCCTCCAGTCCCAGGCGCTGGGCGATCGAGCCGGCGGCAACGTTGCGCACGACGACTTCCAGCGGAATGATTTCCACCTCGCGCACAAGCTGTTCGCGCATGTTCAGGCGCTTGATGAAATGGGTCGGCACACCGATCTCATTGAGCCGGCTGAACACATATTCCGAGATCCGGTTGTTCAGAACCCCTTTGCCTTCGATACGCTCGTGCTTCTTGTTGTTGAAGGCGGTGGCATCGTCCTTGAAGTGCTGGATCAGGGTGCCGGGTTCGGGTCCTTCATAAAGGATCTTCGCCTTTCCCTCATAGACTTTGCGACGGCGATTCATCGGGATCGAACCTCGCTGGATATCCAAATATAAAAGGCCGCGTCGCGCGTCGGCGCGCGGCTTCTCGATCTACGGCATATATGGCCCTGGCCGGTTGCCGAACAAGCACCGGTCCCCAAGGCGGCGCATCTTAGCACATCCCTCAAGCTGGAATTACGCCGGCCATCTTCCGTGCGCAGAAACTAGCCGCTTTATGGACGGGAAACAATCTTTTGATCCGCGGGGCGCTGCGGCATGCCCTCTCGTTGAATTCGCAGGTCCGACAGGTTATTTGTGGTCGGCATTGGCCGCCGGTCGGATCTGGCGTGCTTTTTGCCCTTGCGGCTCTTTGGCCGGCCAAATTCAGAAGAGGACAGCGGCATGACGACGTTCGACGAGCGGGAAAAGGCTTTTGAGAAGAGATTTGCGCATGACGAGGAACTCCGCTTCCGGGCGACGGCCCGGCGCAACAGGCTTTTCGGCCTTTGGGCGGCGGAGAAGCTCGGTCTTTCCGGCACGGAAGCCGACGAATATGCCAAGAGCGTCGTCAGGGCCGATTTTCAGGAGCCTGGCGATGGGGACGTGCTGCGCAAGGTGCGCGGCGATTTCGACGCCAAGAATGTCGATCAGTCCGACCATCAGCTCCAGCGCACCCTTATCGATATGATGGCCGAGGCGGTCCGCCAGATCGAAAACGAACGCGGTCAGGCCTCCTGAGATGAGCGTGGAGCCGCGGGAGGCCTCGATTCGCGCCAAAGTCGCCGCGGGAAAGCCGCTTTTCAACGCCTGGATGCAACTCGGGCTGTCTTACGCGGTCGAACTGGCCGCCGAGGCGGGCGCCGATCTTGTCACCATCGATCAGCAGCATGGCATTGGCGGCCATGCGGAGCTGATGGGCTGCCTGACGGCGGCGGGCGCGGCGCGGCTTCCGGCGCTTGTGCGTGTCGCCAGGAACGATTTCGGACTCATCGGCCGGGCGCTCGATGCCGGGGCGCAGGGCGTGATCTGTCCGATGATCAACAGCGCGGACGATGCAGAGGCCTTCGTCGATGCGGTCAAATACCCTCCACTCGGGAGCCGCAGCCTTGGCCCGTTCCGCGCCCGGCTGGCCGTGCCGGATTATATCTCCGTCGCCAATGGTTGGACGATCGCCTGTGGGCAGGTGGAGACCAAGACGGCGCTCGACAATCTCGACGCAATTCTGGCAACGCCCGGCTTCGACATGATCTGCGTCGGCCCGAACGATCTGGCGCTGACGCTGTCCGGCGGCGTGCATGCGGATATCCGGGCGGCGGAAACGATTGCGGCAATCGATCTGGTGCTGGCCAAATGCCGGGAGCATGGCGTCATCGCCGGGATCTTCGCCAATGATGTGGACTATGCTAAGTCATTGATCAAAAAGGGCTGGCAGATCCTAGCGGTTTCGTCCGATGCGCGCTGGCTGACATGGGGCGCGAATGCGGCCCGCGGCGCCTTCGACGGCGGCTCGTGAGGGAGGGAAGAGGGCGTTTACCAAAGGAGCGCGGCGCGGTCGCGGCGGGGCGACAGGGCGTTTAGAAACGAAGCAAGAAAGAGTTACGGCAATAGCTTGGCCTCTTCCTATGGAGAGGGGAAAATCGGCGGCAGGGCCGCAGTTTTGGGGAAGTGTAAATGAGTATCGTCTATAATATTCTTCTGCTTGCCTTGGTATTCATCATTATGAAGGCTGTCCAGATCGCCTTCGACTTTTTCTACACCACCTATAAATCCGTCACCATTCACAAGAACCTCGAGCACGCCTTCAATCCCGGCTTCACCTATCGGCTGAAGCGCGGCCTGATCGGCGATATCTGCTATTTCATCGCCGGCATCGTGGTCGCGGTGAATGCGGACACGATCAGGAGCGCCATCGCCGGCTGATCGTCATCGGTCCCAAGAACCCAGAGCCGGCGAGCGTGCTCGCCGGGCCCCGGTTCTGCACCTCAATAGTCGTAATCGTTATAGTAACGATAGTGGCGCCGATAGCGGTGGCGATACGGATAGTAGTCGCCAGAAGACTCATAATGATAGGTGCGGCGGTAATGGCGCGGATAATCGCCATAGCCGTAATGCTTCCTACGGTACCGATACCCCGAATAATGGGGGCGGTAGCAGCCGCAACAGCTCCGGTCGTAATAGGAAACCGGCTGGACGGCATGGGCTACGGCAACCGACGTGGCCGAGGCACCGATAACCGTCGCCTTTGCCGCCGGTGCGCCCGTCATTGAGACGCACAGCGCGGCGAGGGCTGGCAGAATGACACCGGATAGACGCATGAGAACCTCCAATCGCTCTGCGCTGAAAGCGCTGCTGTCGCACGCGCGACTTGCAGCGCTTCCGGGAACAACCATGAGATTGCGCCGAATGTCCGGCCATTGCAGGGAATTTAGTTAAATAAGGTTAAACATTTTACGAATATGGTTAACGGACGGGCCGATGCCCACAGTCGTCATACGCATTTTCCTGTATGCGCGACGGGTATTTTGGGAGCCACATCCCATAACGGCGAATGCGGACGAAAGGACGGGGCAGGCCAATGATCACAATGCGGGCGTTCGATCATATCGTGCTCTGCGTCGCGGACGTTGCGAAGACGTGCCGCTTCTATGAACGTGTTCTCGGCATGGAGGCCCGCGAGGAACGGCCCGGCAAGTGGTCGCTCTATTTCGGCGCGAACAAGATCAGCCTGCAGGACGCGGCCGCGGCGCCCACCCTCGCAAGCGGGACCGTGCCGGGCAGCGGCAATTTCTGCCTGCTGACCGATGTGCCTCTGGACGAGGTCGTGTCACACCTGCGGACCGAAGGCGTCGCCATCGTTGACGGTCCCGGTGAGCGGACCGGCGCTGTGGGACCGATCCGCTCGGTTTATTTCCGCGACCCGGACGGGAATCTGGTCGAGGTGAGTAATCTTGTTAAGCCCATAAAGGGCTTTAGCGGTCGGTGAAAGCAATGCGTGATTATTTACTTAGGGCCGCAGGCGCCGAGTAAACGTTTCTTCTGCAGCATGAAATGCGCCGAGCCCGATGAGGTTCTCACCGGGCTCGAATTCTCATGCACGCGCTGCAGTGTCTAGTAGCGCCTGCGGCGATGCTCACCATATCTCTTGTGATGGCCATGGTGCTCGCCGTGCCATCTTTGGTGACGGTGATGCCTGCGCCAATGCCCGAATTCTCTCCCCCAGCGGCGATCATAACGGGAGTGGTGCTTCCTATAATGGCGACGGTAGTGCTTATGGCGCTTCCAGCGATAGTCGACCTTCGCTACAGCCTTGTCATTCGCCGATACTGAATCGTTTACCGCCTGAGCGATACCTGCCGCTGGATTGGCGGCTTGGGCATTGACTGCGCCCAGCAATGATGCAGCCGCCATCGCTGCTGCAGTGAACAGGATTTTTAAACGCATCTGAACCTCATTGTTTGTGCGGTTACAGGAAATATTCGCAACGACGTTGTTCGCGATGTTCCCTATAACGAAATATATGCTAGTGAGGTTTCAGACGTTGTGTAGATAGATTATGTAATGTTCATGCAATATAGACGAATATGACACATTTTATAAAACTTTTAAGACATGTAATCTCCGGTATTGTTATGTGCTGGGGGCTGGGCATGGCAAAATTTTATGAAAGCGGGAATTTTTGTTACAATTGCAGTTCATATTGGGCATGCGTCTCGATCGCCGGTGCGGTTGGCCGCAAGGGCGCCATTCGGCTCCGCCTCCGCGGGCGCGCGCTTGGCTAATATGCTTCAGCTGAATACGCGCGCGAAAATACTGTCAACGGCTTTGGTATGATGCGCCAGATCGAAGCACGCCTCGATCTGCTCCGGGGTTAGCGCCTTCGTCACCTCCTCATCCGCCTTCAGCAGAGCCAGAAAATCGCCCTTGCCCTGCCAGGCGGTCATGGCGTTGCGCTGCACGAGCCGATAGGCGTCCTCGCGGGAGACGCCCGCCTGCGTCAGCGCCAGCATGACACGCTGCGAATGCACGATGCCGCCGCCTTTCTCCAGGTTCTCGCGCATCCTCTCCGGATAGACGACGAGCTTGTCGATCACGCCGGCAAGGCGGGCGAGGGCGAAATCGAGCGTGACCGTGGCGTCCGGGCCGATCATGCGCTCGACGGAGGAATGCGAGATGTCCCGCTCATGCCAGAGCGCGACGTTTTCCATCGCAGGCAGCGCGTAGGCGCGCACCATGCGGGCGAGGCCGGTCAGATTCTCGGTCAGCACCGGATTGCGCTTATGCGGCATGGCCGAGGAGCCCTTCTGGCCCTCGGAGAAGAACTCTTCCGCCTCGCCGACCTCGGTGCGCTGCAGATGGCGGATTTCGGTCGCCAGCCGCTCAACGGACGACGCGATCACGGCGAGTGTGGCGAAGTATGCAGCATGACGGTCGCGGGGGATAATCTGGGTCGAGATCGGCTCCGGCTTGAGGCCGAGCTTTTCGGCCACATAAGCCTCAACAAACGGGTCGATGTTCGCAAACGTGCCGACCGCGCCGGAGATTTTGGCCGTCGCCACCTCCGCGCGCGCCGCGACCAGCCGCTCGCGCCCGCGGGCGAATTCGGCATAGGCATAGGCGAGCTTGAGGCCGAAAGTGGTCGGCTCGGCGTGGATGCCGTGGCTGCGGCCGATGCAGACCGTGTCCTTGTGTTCGAGCGCCCGGCGCTTCAGCGCGGCGAGCAGCGCGTCGAGGTCAGCCAGCAGCAGATCGGTCGCGCGGACGAGTTGCACATTGAGGCAGGTGTCCAGAACGTCCGACGAGGTCATGCCCTGATGCACGAAGCGCGCTTCCGGTCCGACATGCTCGGAAAGGCTCGTCAGAAAGGCGATGACGTCGTGCTTCACCTCGCGCTCGATGGCGTCGATCCGGGCGATGTCGAAGCCGCCGCGCTCGCGCACGGCTTGGGCGGCCTCTTTCGGCACGACGCCCAGCTCCGCCATGGCTTCCGTCGCCAGCGTCTCGATCTCCAGCCAGATGCTGAATTTGGTCTCCGGCGACCAGATTTCGGCCATTTGCGGGCGTGAATAGCGTGGGATCATGAGGAGCCGTCCGTTGGCGGGTTTTTCGCCTTTGATATTGCCGCTTGGCTCCCCCTCACCCGGCGCTTCGCGCCGCCCTCTCCCTCCAGGGGAAAGGGCAAGAACTGTGCAGCGAATTCCGTGATCGTCAGCGAACGAAGCGGATGCTGCCAGGAAGCCTTCTCCCCAAAGGTGAACGCTTGTCGTTCACCGTAAAGGTTCGCGGCTGGGAGAGGGCAGAATGCGCAAGCATTCCGGGTGAAGGGGCTCTCAAGGGCACACTAGCCGTATTGTTCTTCCTTGACCAGCGCCAGGCCATACTGCTCCAGCCGTGCGGCGAGGCCGGCAGACGGCACTTTGCCGGAGGTGAAAATCATCCGGCCCGGCTCGCGCGCGAAACCGACGCCGACCGCGAAGCCTCGTTCGGCGAGAATATTTGCCGTGTGGCGCGCGATTGCCGGAGCGGGGTCGAGCCATGCGACGGGCCAGGGCGCAAGCCGGTCGAAGGCATCGCGCAGCAGCGGATAATGCGTACAGGCGAGCACCACCACATCGGTGCGGCGGCCCTCCGTTTCAACGAAACTGGGCGCAATCTCCGTGCGGATCGCGGCGTCCGGCACCTCGCCGCCGGACATCGCCGCTTCCGCCAGCGCCGCCAGCCGCGCCGAACCGACAAGCTTGAAAGTGCGGCCCTGGCCGAATTCGGAGATAAGCGCGCGCGTATAGTCCCGTCGGATCGTTGCGGACGTGCCCAGCACCGAGACCAGACCGCTCCGGCTCAGCAAGGCGGCAGGCTTGACGGCAGGCACCGTCCCGATGATCGGCTGCGCATAGGTGGCGCGCAGAGCCGGCAGGGCGATGGTCGAGGCGGTGTTGCAGGCGATGACGATCGCGTCAGGCGCAAAGGCCGCGGCCGGCTGCCGCAAAACCTCGCAAACGCGCTCCGCAAGGTCTGCATCGCTGAGGGCCGCATAGGGGAAGCGGGCATCGTCGGCGAGATAAAGGATTGCGGCTTCTGGCGCGGCTTGGCGCAAGGCGCGCAGAACGGTCAGCCCGCCCAGGCCGGAATCGAAAATCAGAAGACGTGGCGGTCTCGTCTGCGCCATGTTCGTTCGCCGGTGAAACGCCTCCGGCCGCAGTCGCGGACCGAAGACTTCATACCGATCAAATAGCCCACATTCGGGCTTACGGCAAACACCGCGTGACCGCCAGGAACCGGCTGTTCGGCCCTTCGAAGCCGACGGTCTGCACATGGAGCAGCACGGCCCAGCTCGTTTTGCCGCCGTCCTCATAGCTCAGAATATCGGCGATCGCATAGCCGAGCGTGCAGCCTCTGCTGGTCGGCACTTGGGTCTCGTCATGCAATGTGATGGGTTTTCCCCCCTCGGGTTCCATCATCAGGTTGAAGCCTTTGATCGGCCTGTCCGTATATTGGCCGCACTCGCCCGGATCGATCGGCTTCTCCGTCAGCCGAAAGACGATGGGCTCCCGCTTGGGCGGCGTGAACTGATGGGCTGCGTTGACCACAACGCGGCGCGGGTCGGCGCCGAGCTCGGCGCGCGGATTGCTGGCCAGCAGATCGCCCGCCCGCGAAATGCCGAATTTCCCCAGGATCGGCCTGGCCGCCGACAGGGCCTCTTTGCGCACGTTCGACAGCTTGGCCGTTTCATTGTCTTTCCGCTTGCGTATCGGGGTGCCTTCCAGCCATGTGTCGTCAGTTGCGTCGAGAATGAAGATCTCCGAATAGGGGAAGCCGGAGCCATCCTGAACGCCATATTGCTCGAATGCGAAATAGCGTCCATCGGGCGAAAAGCCGATGATATTGCGGGAGGCGTAGTCGCCGGCACAGGCAATTGATTTGGCCAGCCCGGTAAAAAGTAGGAAACTAAGTCCGAATAGTCTGATTTGTCTGGTTCGGGTCACGGATTTTTCCTCCGGAGGTCCTGGGGTGCGCGCTCACTTGATCTTTTATGATCTCCAGATATAGGGAAGCCGGGCTGAACACTTTCGAAAAGGGTCATTCATGCTCGCACGCGACGAGGAAACGGCCAACCGCCCCATCGAGAGCAAAGACGAATTGGTGGCCTATCTGGAAGCGGGGTGCAAGCCCCGCGCGGATTGGCGGATCGGGACGGAACACGAGAAATTCGGTTTCCACAAAGCCGATCTGACGCCCGTCGCCTATGAAGGGCCCGCCGGTATTGCATCGCTTCTGACCGAGATGTGCACCCGTTTCGGCTGGGAGCCGGTCTATGAGGGCGACAAGGTCATCGCGCTCAAGGATCCCTGTTGCGAGGCGGGCGGGTCGGTGACGCTGGAGCCGGGCGGGCAGTTCGAGCTTTCCGGCGCGCCTTTGCAGACCATCCATGAGACCTGCAACGAGGTGAATTCGCATTTGGAGCAGGTCCGTGAAGCGGGCGATGCGCTGGGCATCGGCATGCTCGGCCTCGGCTTCTCGCCGAAATGGACGATGGCGGAGACGCCGCGCATGCCAAAGGGCCGCTATAAGATCATGGCGGCCTATATGCCCAAGGTGGGCAAGCTCGGTCTCGACATGATGTTCCGCTCCTGCACGGTGCAAGTCAATCTCGACTATGCCGACGAAGCGGACATGGTGCGCAAGCTGCGGGCGAGCTTGGCGCTCCAGCCGGTCGCCACCGCGCTTTTCGCCAATTCGCCGTTCAAAGAGGGCAAGCCGAACGGTTTTCTCTCCTACCGGAGCGAGATCTGGCGCGACACCGACAACGCGCGCGCGGGCATGCTGCCATTCGCTTTTGAGCCAGGGATGGGTTTTGAGCGCTATGTCGACTATGCGCTCGATGTTCCCATGTATTTTGTCTATCGCCATGGCCGCTATTTCGATGCGGCCGGCGCCTCCTTCCGGGACTTTCTCGCGGGCAAGCTTGCGCAGCTGCCGGGCGAGCGCGCGACGCTGTCGGACTGGTCGGATCATCTGACCACGCTCTTCCCGGAGGTGCGGCTGAAGAAATTCCTCGAAATGCGCGGCGCCGATGGCGGCCCCTGGCGGCGGCTTTGTGCATTACCGGCATTATGGACCGGTCTGCTCTATGGCGATCCGAGCCTTGAGGCCGCTTGTGAGCTGGTGAAAGACTGGACCGGGGAGGAACGCCAAAACCTGCGGGATACAGTGCCTCGCCTCGGTCTCGATGCACCGTTCCGCGGCGGCACCCTGCTTCCGATTGCGCGCGACGTTGTGCAAATCGCCAAGCAAGGCCTTCAGAATCGCGCACGCATCGGCAGCGGCGGCGATGACGAGACGATCTTCCTCGAAAGCCTTGAGGAGATCGTCGGCAGCCAGAAAACACCCGCCGAAATGCTGCTCCGGAAATATGAGCAGGAATGGCGCGGCGATATCGACAAGATTTTCACGGCGGAGGCCTATTAAGGCCTCACGCCGCGCGCTTCGCCTCAGGACGCGCAAAGAGCGCCCCGAAGACGGCGGCAATTCCCGAGCGGCGCTCCGAATCGCCATCATCGGCCGCACTGCGCCGCCGCCGGATCTCCAGCGCCAGCGCCTTATAGGGATTCGCCGCCGCGACCGGATCGGCCCGGCCTCGCAGCAGGCTCACCAGAATCTCCTTGAGCGGCTGCCGCGTCTTCACCTCGATCGCGCCGAGCGCCATGATTGCGACATAGGGGAGCATCTTCTCCAGCAGATCCGGCGGCAGCGGCAGGACCTTGGCGCGATTGCCGATGATCTTCTGAAGATGCCTGGGGTTCGGGAAAAGCGTTGCCAGGGCTGCCCGCCCTTCGGCCTCGACCTGGGGATGACCGAAAATGCCCGGATCGGCCAGATAGCGGTCATATCTGCGCGCGCCGAGCATCTCGAGGAAATAGATCAGGCCTTGCACGCGCTCCGTGCGCCTGGAGACGCTCTTGGTGATGGGGGGCAGAAAATAGCGGACGACCTGGGCGGCGAGTTCGTCACTCATGCCGAAAGCCACTCCCAGATTCGCGAACACCCGTCCCCCCTGGGCGCCTGCTATGCTGCGGAAAAGTCTCATCCGGTTTCTCTCGTAATGCCTCGATGTGAGGCGCGGCCGAGCGCGCCTCGAGGTTGAAAGCCACAACGCGGGACGCAGGAACCGAACGCAACTGAACTGATGAAAACGACTCGGGAGGAACGGCTTGCCGTCTACGCAAACGAAGATCGACCCGAATCACACATAAGGAATTGTAGAACAATTCGGCCTCAACCGAACGGGTCCCGCCGGGATTCCACAGCGTCAGGTGCCTAATGGACACGCGACTGTGGCCCATCAGATACAGCCATGCTGGTAGGGGCTAAGAAACGGCTTAATTCAGCTCGCCCAATCCGTCCGCGAAGCCGCCGAGCGAAATCGGTACGCCGATACCGAATTCAGGCGTCTGAAAAATAATGAAAACCGCGCTTGAGCCGGTCTTCATTTTCTCGATCAGATCGTCATTGGCCACGACTTCGGCGACGCATCCGACCGGGCCGCATTTCAGGAAAGGGGCATGACCCACATCGGCATTGTCGATCTTGAGCCCCAATCCGGTGGGCAGCAGAACGCCGAGCGGGGCGACGACGCGTAAGATCCGCGTCTTGCCGTCGAAGGAGCGCAGGAAGATGACGGTCAGCGAGACATTCGGCCGGTCCTCGGCCTTCACGCTTTGCACGAGCGCGCATTTTTCCACGCGGGCGCCGGGCGGCTTGCCGCAGCGCAATTGCCATGCTCCGTGCGTCGCTTTGATTTGGCTGGAGCTAAGGTCGGGGCCTGCGCCTTGTGCGAAAGCCGAGGAACACATTGCCAGGAGAACCGCGCAAATCCCTATGACCCGTCTATATGCAACCACGCTGTGTTCTCTCCGCAATCCCGGCTTCGTTCGATCCGCCTCGTAAGCCTCCGCTTAAACATGGCGTGCCGCCAGGTCAATAGGGTGGCGCGTTCCTCGCATCTCGGCCAGGAGCATGGTCAAAGTGAGGCGGCGGCAATAGCGGACGCCGTCTTCGGGGCGGTTGCGCGAAAATATGTCGCGAAGATCAGGCTGACCTTTATGGCTAACATTGTTGTACACGTGGTTAGAGCGGTTTATGAGGGTCTGGCGCAAGTTGGGTTTGCCTGAGCATTGAGTCTCATCTGGGCCTCTGGCTGCCAACAAGAAAAGCCTACGAAGGAATAAGCGATGCTACCAAGCTCAACCAGATTGGGTTCCAGAATTGCTGCCGGGTTCGGCGCCCTGACGCTGTCCGCCGGCGCAGCGCTTGCCGCGGAGGGGCGCGCGGAGGACTGGCAGCTCGGCTTTCAGCCTGCGGCGACGGCGATCGCCGAGCAGATGCATGAATTTCATAATCTGCTCCTGGTTATCATCATCCCGATCACGCTGTTCGTCCTCGGACTGCTGCTATGGGTGATGCTGCGCTATAACGCCAAGGCCAATCCTGAGCCGTCCAAAACGTCCCACAATACCACGATTGAGATCGTCTGGACCGTCGTTCCGGTCCTTATCCTGCTTGTCATCGCCATCCCGTCATTCCGTTTGCTCTTTGCGCAATATGATGTGCCCAAGGCGGACGTGACGATCAAGGCCACGGGACATCAATGGTATTGGAGCTACAGCTATCCCGACCAAGGCGGGTTCTCATTCGACTCGCTCCTGGTCGAAGAGCCGGATCTGAAGCCAGGCCAGCCCTATCTGCTGGCCGTTGACAATGAAGTGGTGGTCCCTGTTAACAAGGTCGTGCACGTTCTGATAACCTCGGCCGATGTCATTCACGACTGGGCGGTCCCCTCGTTCGGCATCAAGGTCGACGCCGTCCAGGGGCGCAATGCCCTTGCCTGGTTCAAGGCTGAGCGCCCAGGGGTCTATTACGGCCAATGCTCCGAGCTGTGCGGCGCGCGCCACGCCTTCATGCCGATCACCGTGCGCGTGGTAACGGACGAAGAATTTGCCGCCTGGGTAACAAAGGCCCAAGGGCAATATGCGTCGACCATGCCGAAGCCGGCTGAGCTGGCAAAGGCCGAGAGCCGGGACCGATCCGTTCATGAGCAGGATGTTGCGTCCGCTGAGAGACGATAATCGAGATCTGGCGCTGGCCGTTTGCGGCGAAAGCATGCCGGAAGATGAAGGAAGCGAAAATGGCGACAAAAGCTGAAAGTGGCTATCACGACGACCACAAGCCGGGCTTTGTGAGGCGCTGGTTTTTCTCCACCAATCACAAAGACATCGGAACGCTCTATCTGATCTTTGCGATCGTGGCCGGGCTGATCGGCGCCGCTCTGTCGGTTGGCATGCGCATGGAGCTGCAAGAGCCGGGACTGCAGATTTTCGGCGACCCGCATACCTACAACGTGTTCGTGACGGCTCATGGCCTGATCATGATCTTCTTCATGGTCATGCCGGCAATGATCGGCGGCTTCGGCAATTGGTTCGTGCCGCTCATGATCGGGGCGCCGGACATGGCCTTCCCACGCATGAACAACATTTCCTTCTGGCTGCTTCCGGCGTCTTTCACGCTTCTTCTTTTGTCGCTCTTCGTCGAAGGTGATTCGGGCGGATTGGGCGTGGGTGGCGGGTGGACGCTCTATGCGCCGCTCTCGACCACGGGCAGTCCCGGCCCGGCAATGGATTTCGCCATTCTGTCGATCCACCTTGCCGGCGCATCGTCCATCCTCGGCGCGATCAATTTCATCACCACCATTTTCAATATGCGCGCGCCGGGCATGACGCTGCATAAGATGCCGCTCTTCGTCTGGTCGATCCTCGTCACGGCTTTTCTGCTGCTGCTGTCGCTGCCCGTTCTGGCCGGCGCCATCACCATGCTGCTGACGGACCGGAATTTCGGCACCACCTTCTTCGAAGCCGCTGGCGGCGGCGATCCGCTTCTGTTCCAGCACCTGTTCTGGTTTTTCGGCCATCCGGAGGTCTACATCCTGATCCTTCCCGGTTTCGGCATGATCAGCCAGGTCATCTCCACCTTCTCGCGCAAGCCCATCTTCGGCTATCTCGGCATGGCCTATGCCATGGTGGCGATCGGCGTGATCGGCTTCATCGTCTGGGCGCATCACATGTATGCGGCCGGCATCAGCGTTGATACGCAGGCCTATTTCGTGTTCGCGACGATGGTGATTGCCGTCCCGACCGGCATCAAGATCTTTTCCTGGATCGCCACGATGTGGGGTGGCTCGATCGAGTTCAAAACGCCGATGCTCTGGGCGATCGGTTTTATCTTCCTGTTCACCATCGGCGGCGTGACCGGCGTCGTGCTGGCCAATGCAGGGATCGACCGGGCATTCCACGACACCTATTACGTGGTCGCGCATTTCCACTATGTGCTCTCGCTCGGCGCGGTGTTCGCCATCTTCGCGGGCTGGTATTACTGGTTCCCGAAAATGACCGGCTATACCTATTCGGAGTTTCTCGGAAAGCTGCATTTCTGGGGCACGTTCATCGGCGTCAACCTGATCTTCTTCCCGCAGCATTTCCTGGGGCTGGCCGGCATGCCGCGCCGCTATGCGGATTATCCGGTCGAGTTCTCTGGCTGGAACTTCGTGTCTTCGATCGGCGCTTATATTTCGGCTTTCAGTGTCCTCATCTTCCTGTTCGCCATGGTTCAGGCCTTTATGCGGCGTGAAAAAGCTGCGGCGAATCCGTGGGGGCCGGCCGCGACGACGCTGGAGTGGACCGTGTCCTCGCCGCCGCCGTTCCATGCCTTCGAAGAGCTGCCGCAGATAAAATAGGCAACCGGCCCGGCGGTCCCTTTGATCGCCGGGTTTTCTTCAAGCTTAACCTTGGGCGGCCGTTTCGTGCTTAGCGAAGGGCCGCTCATCGATCATTGTCGAAGATCGCGATCGATGACCGACATCAGCACGAGCCGGACGGACGGACTGACAGCCAGCGCCGCAGTGCATGGCGCGCTGCGCGATTATCTCCTGCTGCTCAAGCCCCGGGTCATGTCCCTGGCGGTTTTCACGGCGCTGGCTGGCCTCGTTGCCGCGCCGGGTGAGATTCACCCGCTGATGGGGTTTGTCGCACTGGTCTTCATTGCCCTCGGCGCGGGCGCGGCGGGTGCGCTCAATATGTGGTACGACGCCGATATCGACGGGGTGATGAGCCGGACCGCGATGCGGCCGATCCCGCGCAATCGTGTGCCCCCGGATGAAGCCTTGACGCTCGGGCTCGTCCTGGCGGGCGGATCGGTTTTCTGCCTGGGCGTGCTGATCAACTGGGTGGCGGCAGGGCTGCTCGCCTTCACCATCGCCTATTATTTCGTCATATACACGATGTGGCTGAAGCGCAGAACGCCGCAAAACATCGTGATTGGCGGCGCGGCGGGCGCGTTCCCGCCAATGATCGGCTGGGCCGCTGCAACGGGCACGGTTTCCCTCGACAGTATCCTGCTTTTCGCGATCATCTTCCTTTGGACGCCGGCGCATTTCTGGGCGCTCGCGCTCAATCGCTCGCGCGACTATGAGCGGGCCGGCGTGCCGATGCTTCCCGTCGTCGCCGGCAAGGACGCCACGCGCACGCAGATCCTGATCTATAGCGTCTTGACCGCGCTCGCCGGCATCGCTCCTGCCATCACGGGGCTCGGCGGCAAGCTTTACCTGGTGACCTCAGCCCTGACCGGCGCGGCGTTCGTCGCCCTCGCGCTAAGCGTCTATATCCGCCGCGAAGGCCATGCGTCGGACAAAGCGGCACGGTCGCTCTTCACCTATTCGATCTTCTACCTTTTCATGCTGTTTGCGATCCTGCTGGCCGAGCACGCATTGGGGCTGGTCTCATGACGGAAAACAGCGACACCCACGGCGTCGTTCTGACCGCTGAGGAAAAACGCCGCCGGCGGATTCGCTCATTGGTCATTGCATTGAGCCTCGGCGCGATCGCCATTCTGTTCTTTCTTGTGACGATCATTCGCCTTGGCAGCAATGTCGCAAACCGGCCGCTTTAGGGAGCGCTTGATGACAGACGACCATAAGGAACGGCAAAAGGCCACCGGCGGCATGGCCAATCAGTGGCTCGCGCTCGGACTTCTGGCGCTGACGGCAGGCATGGTCGGCCTTTCCTTCGCAGCCGTCCCGCTCTACCAGATCTTCTGCCAGACGACCGGCTATGCCGGCACGACCCAGCGCGGAACCGGGCCCGCCGACAAGGTGCTCGACCGCACCATCTCGGTTCGCTTCGACGCGAATGTGTCGCCCGGCCTCGACTGGTCATTCCACCCGGCCCAGAACAAAATCAACCTGAAGATCGGCGAAAACGTCATCGCCTTTTACAAGGCGGTCAACCACAGCGATAAGCGCATAACGGGCAGCGCGACCTTCAATGTGACGCCGGAGCTCGCCGGAAGCTATTTCGTTAAAATCGACTGCTTCTGTTTCACCGAGCAGACGCTTGACCCAGGCCAACATGCCGACATGCCGGTCTCCTTCTATGTCGATCCGGCGATCGTCGATGATCCGGAAGCGAAAACCATCGAGGAAATTACCCTGTCCTATACGTTCTTTAAGGTCGACAAGCCGGATCAACCCGTTCAGTCCCAACCGGCCAAGGGCGCGGCAACAAGGTCATTTGAAAAAGAAAACGGGTCCGGGTAGAAGCTTTAGGACATTGATCGGGCCTGCACACCAAGGGAAATAGAGGCATGGCGGACTCTCACGCGAAACACCACGATTACCATCTCGTCGATCCGAGCCCTTGGCCGCTCGTCGGCGCCGCCGCAGCGCTGGTCATGGCGATCGGCGCGATTGCCTGGTTCAAAACCTCTGCCGGCGGCGTATTCGGCCTCGAGGGACCGTGGGTCTTTGCGATCGGGGCGCTCGGTGTCCTTCTGACGATGATCCTCTGGTGGCGGGATGTGATCTCCGAGGCGGAGTATCGCAAGCTGCACACGCCCGCGGTTCAGCTCCATTTGCGCTACGGCATGATCCTGTTCATTGCCTCCGAGGTGATGTTCTTCGTCGCCTGGTTCTGGGCCTATTTCGACGTGGCGCTCTTCCCCGCCGACGTTCACCACATTCAGGGCGCGAGCGAAATGCTCGGCGTCGTTGGCCGCGATCAGGTAACCGGCGGGCAGTGGCCGCCCGTTGCCACGGGAGACGGCCGCTTCACCTCCACCTTCGATCCCTGGACACTGCCCCTGGTGAACACGCTGATCCTGCTCACCTCGGGCACGACCGTCACCTGGGCGCATTATGCGCTGCAGGAAGGCAATCGCCGCGGTCTGGTATGGGGCCTTGCGCTGACCATCGTGCTTGGCATTATGTTTACCTCGCTCCAGGCCTTTGAATATCACCACGCCCAGTTCCAGTTTGCCGGACATATTTACGGTTCGACCTTCTTCATGGCGACCGGCTTCCATGGCTTCCACGTCATTGTCGGCACGATCTTTCTGACCGTGATATTGTTCCGCGCGCTGGCAGGCCATTTCACCGAGAAGCATCATTTCGGCTTCGAGGCTGCGGCCTGGTACTGGCATTTCGTTGACGTCGTGTGGCTGTTCCTGTTCGTCAGCATCTATGTCTGGGGCGCGGGAACGCCTGCCGCGCATTAGATCAACCTTCGTTCAATTGATTCCAATTGAGCGAAGTGAAGTTGATCTATATCCAAAGGCGAGCGCAACCGTTCCTGCGTCCATCCCCGCCTTCGCGGGGACATGCTTGAACGCGCGTTGCGCTAGCCGGCGCTCAATTCGGATGAAGGCGGCGCAAACCGCCTTTAGCAGTTGATGGAACACGAAAGCGCTCACGCACATTCGGAAGTATCGCCCTTTTTCGCAGGGCTTCTGGGCCGTTGCCCGCGCTGCGGCAAGGGACGCCTGTTCAGCGGCTATCTGACGGTTGCCGAGCGCTGCGACCATTGCGGCCTCGACTATTCCTTCGCCAATTCCGGCGACGGTCCGGCCGTCTTCATCATTCTCATCGCCGGTTTCATCGTCACCGGCGCCGCTCTGTTTGTGGAAGTCTCCTACCAGCCGCCGCTTTGGGTTCATGCCGCGCTCTGGCTGCCTCTGGGGCTCGGCCTTCCGCTTCTGTTACTGCGGCCGTTCAAGGCGACGCTCCTGGCGCTGCAATACAAGTTCCGTGCCGAAGAGGGGCGCCGGCACGACAGCGACCATTAAGATCGTCAGGTTGCCTATGACCCTTTACCGGCCTCTTGTCCTGCCGATTGTCATGACGCTGATCGGCCTTGCCGTGCTGGTCAGCCTTGGAAAATGGCAGCTCGACCGGCGCGAATGGAAGCTGGGGCTGATCGAGCGCATCGACACCCGCGCCCATGGCGAGCCGATCTCCCTATCGGCAGCCAAGGAGAAATGGGAGCGAAATCAGGACGTCGAGTATTATCGCGTTCGGCTTGGCGGCCACTTCCTGCATGAGCATGAGCGCTATCTTTACACGATCGTCGACGGCCAGGCCGGCTGGCGCGTTCTGACGCCCTTTGAGACCCCGAGAGGCGATATCATCTTCGTCGATCGCGGATTCGTGCCGGAGGCGTTGAAGGATCCCGCCGC
>Ga0315553_10000742_pt1 | contig 28151 bp, 25 predicted proteins | sample SalMarSW160140MG_FD_203099 | JGI IMG/M metagenome (GOLD analysis project Ga0315553, IMG submission 203099) | Salt marsh sediment microbial communities from the Plum Island Ecosystem LTER, Massachusetts, United States - Salt Marsh Sediment SW1601-40 ... | reverse complement strand
CGCTCGCGCTACACTCCGTCAGCATCGGGGAACTCCATCGAATCGGTATAACTCGTTCTCGCAAAACAAGTTTACACCGTCAGAGACCCCGATGCGCCTCCGCCGCGTGAGAAATGCGGGCTAGCCGGAGAACCACGGTGGCCGCCTCGCCTGGCCGCCCGCGCGGGCTTCGCTTCGCCATAGCGAAGCTACGCGAAGCCCGCGCTACACCTTAAAAATTTACACCACGGGATGGGACGCAAGCTCCGCAACCTGTAGTGCCGTCAGAAAGCGGGCCTTTGAGCGCTCCACATGACTCCAATGTGAGGCATGAGCCTGCTCAACATCGCCTGAAGCCAGGGCCCTCACCATTTCGCGGTGTTCGCTATTCGAGACCGCCAAACCTCCGCCTTGAACAAGGCTCTTGGCCCGGAATAGATGCATCTTCTTGACGAAGCGCTGGTACTCGGCGATGAGCGTCTTATTGCCGGTCGACCCGACGATGAGTTGATGAAACTGAAGATTGAGTGGGTAATACCGCTCGAAATCGGTATCGCGCGCCGCCGTCTCCATGCATTCGAGGCATTTGTTCAGCTTCTCTAGCAATTCGTCATTCATTTTTTCTACAAGTAGGCGTCCGGCCAATCCGAACAGCGCGGCGCGCACGTCATAAATCTCCATCACTTCTTCGATGCCAAGCTGACGCACGAAAACGCCGCGATTGCGGATGACTTCAACAAAGCCCTTTGCCGCCAGGCTGCGGGTTGCCTCGCGCAGAGGGCCACGGCTCGTGCCGAATCGTGAGGCAAGCTGATTTTCGTTGAGACGTTCACCTGGCGCCAGTTCGCCGTCAACGATCAGGCGCTCGATCTGCTGCTCAAGCGCGTTGGTCAAGGAAATAGTCCTTACAACCCTAAGTGCATCGAGGGGTTGCACCGAATTTCTTTCTGTCAGAGTCACGTATCACAACCTTATATATGAGCTTTCCTCGCGCGCCCTCATCCCTTATTTGTCGCCAGCGCTGCTAGAATGCCGTTCGTCATAGCCGCAAGATCACCTGTCCCAGCTATGTCCTGTGTGCGGGTGGCCGGATCGGCCAGCGCGGTGTCGAGCGCCTGCCGCATTGCGGCGGCTGCTTCGATCGCCGCATTCATCTTATGCGTCCGCCCGAGCCAGTCGAGCAGCATCCTGGTCGAGTCGATCACTGCGTAAGGGTTGGCGATGCCGTTCCCCGCAATGTCCGGCGCGGAGCCGTGTGTCGCCTGCGCCATCGCCAGCGAGCCGCGCCCGATGCAAAGGCCGGGCGCCATGCCGAGACCGCCAACGAGGCCAGCCGCTTCATCGGTCAGAATATCGCCGAACATGTTGGTGGTGACGACGGTGTCGAAAGCCTGCGGTTCGCGGACCAGGCGCATTGCGAAGGTATCGACGATCACCTCGTCGACCGTGACATCCGGGAAATCCTTGCCGACCTCATAGCAGGACTCGACGAACATGCCGCAACCCAGCTTGAAAACAGTGTTCTTATGCACGAGCGTCAAATGCTTGCGGCGCGATCTGGCGATTTCAAACGCCGCGCGTGCGACCTTACGGCTGCCCTCCCGCGTAATGACGCGGACAGAGATCGTCACTTCCTCTGTCGGGCGGAACTCGCCGGAGCCCATGACGACATTGCGGTCGGGCTGAAAGCCCTCATTGTTCTCCCGCACGATGACGAGATCGACATCGTCATGGAGGCAGCCGATGCCAGGATAGGTGCGGGTCGGACGCACATTGGCGAAGAGGTCGAAATGCTTACGCAAGATCGGGTGCGGGTTGATCGCTTCTGGGACTTTCGGATAGTCCCGGTGCCCTATCGGGCCAAGGATCCAGCCGTGGAGTGCGGCTAGCGTTTCCAGCGTTCCCTTCGGCAAGGTTGAACCGTGGCTGTCGAAGGCGCGACGGCCGATCGGCAGCTCGATCCATTCGATAGAAAGGCCGGTCTGCGCTGCCGCCGCTTTTGCGATGCGCACTGCGACCGGGACGATCTCATGACCGATATCGTCGCCTTCGAGAATACCGAGACGCAGTCGGTCTTTGGTCATATCGTGCTCCCGATAACCAAACGGTGCTTCATCAAGGAACGGAGGCGCGGGCGACGGCAGCCGCATCTTCGAGCGCGTCGATCCGCCATGAAAGCGCCAGGAGATCGCGGGTCTGCGCCTCGCCGATGACGAGTTTGGCCTGATTGACGAATTTTGTCTCCAACTGCGCGTTGGTAAGCGGCCGTTCGCGGCTGCCAATCGCCCGCTCGATACGTTCGGTCAGGGTCGAACCGTCCTCGAACGTGACGTCGATCGTAACCGATGCTTCGTGACAGGCCGGGTCGGCCTCGGCTTTTACCTTGTCTCGCAAGGAAATGATTTCGGGCAGGTTCACGACTTCGTCGGTAAAGGCGGTCGGCGCGCCATCGCCGCGCAGCAGCGCGCAGGCGGCTGCGTGATAAACGCTGAACTTGCCCTCGAGCCCCGTCTTCGGCGCGGTCTTCCCGGTCAGTTCCAGCACCAGCGGATGTGTCGTGAGCTGGACCGCCTCGATCTCCTGCACGCGCTCTCCGATCTCATCGCGGATCTGCTGACAGCCGTCGATGGTCGGGTGAATCACGATGCCGCAGGCGAACGGCTTGTAGCTGTTGAGGGCGGCTTCCCAGCGCGAGCCGAGCCCGTCCAGGATTTCGCTGTAATCCTGCTTATCGGACATGACATTGGCGAAACCGCGTGGCGCTTCGATTCCACGTTCGGACGAGTCGAATCCAGCTTCGGCCAAGAAGGCACAGAATGCGCCGTTCTGCGCTGCCCTGCCGGGGTGGAAAGATTTCGTCATCGTACCGAACATCTCCCGCAATCCGGCGGACTGCGTGGCGGCAAGGCCGAGCGCCCATCGCATCTGTTGAGGGTTGAGACCGATAGCCCGCCCGACGGCCGCCGCTGCGCCGAATACACCGGCCGTCCCCGTAATGTGCCAGCCGTGGTCGTAGTGGTCCGGATAAACGGCATTGCCGATCCGGCATTCGACCTCCACCCCGATGATCATGGCCGTCAGTAGATCGCGGCCGGAGAGCGGCCTGATTTCGGCGAGCGCAAGAAGCGCCGAGGCGACTGGCCCGGCTGGATGAATGATGGTCTTCAGGTGGGTGTCGTCATAATCGAGCACGTGCGAGGTGATGCCATTTAAAAGCGCCGCGTGCAGAGCATCAAGACGCTCAGGACGGCCGAGAACAGTCGCGTTGCGTGGACCGGAAAAAGGCGAAACCGCCGCAAGCGCGCAGTCCGCCGTCTCATGACGGGCACCGCCAACCGCGCAGCCGACCCAATTCACAAAGGTTCTAACACCCTCGTCGCGGACCTCGGCGGGGATCGTGGAGGGATCGAGGCCGACGATCCAATCGGCAAGTTCGGCCGTTACTTTCGGCGGGTTCATATCCGTTCCTTGCTTAAAGCAGGCCGCGGGCGATGCCGCCATCAACATTGACGGCCTGTCCTGTGACATAGCTGGCGCGCGGGCTGGCAAGCCAGGTCACCATGACCGCGACCTCATCCGGCTGGCCAAAGCGCTGCATCGGGACGTCGCGGGAGAATTCTTCCAGCACCTGGGCTTCGCTGACGCCGCGCTCCGCCGCCATTTTGGCCGCACGGGTTTTCCAGAGCGGCGTCAGCGTGCGGCCCGGCGCGACGCAATTGACCCGGATGCCCTTTTCCGCCAGCTCGCCGGCGAGCGTTTTGGTGAGGCCAAGAAGTCCGGCCTTATGCACGTTGGAGACGATCTGATGCGCGTAGGGCATTTTCGATGCCGCCGCGCCGAGCGTGACGATCGCGGGCTTGTCGCCTTTTTCGAGGTGGGGCAGCAGCGAGCGGATCGCCCGGACCGTCGAGAGCACATTGAAATTATAATTGGCGAGCCAGTCTTCATCGCTCAGCGCGGAGAATTCGGACCTTATGCTGCCGCCGACGGCGGTGACAAGAACATCGAGCGCGCCCCAACGGTCGGCAACGGCGCGGGCGAGCGTGTCTCCTGCCGTGAAATCGGTGACGTCGGCCACGACCGTCGCCGGGCGCCTTCCGCTCGCCGCCTCGATTTCCTCCGCAGTCTTTTTCAGATTTTCCGCCGAGCGCGAGGCGATCATGACATCGGCGCCCTCCTGAGCGAAAAGCGACGCGCTTGCCTGGCCGATGCCGGAGCTGCCGCCGACGACGAGCACACGCCGTCCATTAAATCCGAGATCCATATGGGACTCCTGTCAGGTGGCTGTAGAGTTTGAAGACGATAAGGATCGTGGAACAAACGACGGCAATGCGCATGATATGAAAAGCGGTCACGGTCTCCGCTTCAAGATGCATGACTTTTGCGGTGATGACCATTTCGGTGACGGCGGCCGGGGCGAGCGACAGGAAGGCGGTTGCAAGGGACAGGCCGGTGACGCTTGCCATAACGAATGCGCCGAGCACAGCTGCCAGGATCATGAAGAGCGATACGGCGAATCCGGACACAGCGACCCTCGGCACCGCGAGTAACACCTCGCGCCTGAACTGAGAACCAAGCCAGGTGCCGATAGCGATCTGGGCAATGACAATCACGATCGGCGGGACTGCAAGTCGGAGAAGGCCGGATGCGCCCAGGACGAGACCGAGCAGCATCGGCCCGACCAGCCAGGGATTCGGTAAGGGCGTCGGTTTCAGGAGCCTTGCGACAATGAAGGATGCAACCAGAGCCAAAACAAGCAGAAAAATGTTCTGTTCGGCATCGCCCGCGACGGAAAGTGAGGTTGAGCCTGGCGAACCAAAGGTGATCACGAGCACCGGCACGATAGCGACGACGGTCGAGACGCGCAGCGCATGAACGAGGGCGACGGCGTTGGAGTCGCCGCCGCGCGCATGAGCGACGATGGCCATGTCGGCGACGCCGCCAGCAGCCGTCGCGAAAAACGCCGTCGTCCTGTCTACGCCGGCCAAAGGCCGCAGGACCAGCGCGGCGATGAACGTGAAAATCATAATGTAAAACGTGCCAAGCAGCATCTCCGGCAGAAGGTTCGCCGTGGCGGCCAGCGTCGCTGGCGTAAAGCGCAGTCCGACCGCAAGGCCAACGGCCATCTGAGCAAACTCACGGCCCATCGGCAGATAGGCGAGGCGCAGACCGGCTGCAGAGAGGGCACCGCAAAGGAAGAACGGCCCGAGCATCCAGGGGAGGGGAATTGAAACCTGTTTGGCAACGAAGCCTCCAGCAACGCCCGCCGCGTAGGTCAGGACGCAGCGCCCCCACCATGTCCAATCGCGCCACCACAGCTTTGCCGGTGCGGGCGTCCGATCGGGTTCGTTATCCGTTATCGTTGCCATGATGGGCTTGCCTTCAAGCCCTATTCACGGGAGAGCGCCCCCAGGAGCGCATCGAGTGACGGCAAATTTTCGAAATCGCGGACCATCGCCACCACGTCGGCTGCGCGGGCTTTGTCCCATCTGGCGAACTCGGCGCATTCGTGGAACTTCGCCGCCACCTCATCGAAGCTCATCGGATTGGCGGGGCTGCCTTTGCCGAAATCGGCCATGCCGGAGATTTTGCTGCCGTTCTTCAGCGTGACGTCGATATAGGTGGTCATCTTATGATAGCCTGCCGCCTCCGCACGTTCGTCGACAACGAAGTCGATGTTTGCGATCATCGCCTGAACGTCCGGCCGGTTTATCACTTCGTCAACGAATTCATTGAGCCCCGCCCGGCCTTCGAGCAGCAAAATCGCCATACAGAACCCCATCGAGAACTTTGCCTGCAGTTCGTTGACCGGCCGGTGATGAATTAGGGCATTCGGCATGTTGGAATTGGTGCCGACGCGCACATGGGCGACGTCCTCGGCCTTGATGCCATGCTCGCGGATCAGGCGCAGCATTTCGGTCATGCCGGGATGGGTGAGCGAGCCGGACGGGTGCGGCTTGATGGAGACCCCAGGCGACTCGAAGGTCCAGGGCGCGCCGAGCTTTCCGGCAATCGCGTTCACGTCATAACCGCCGCCAGCCGCGCTGAAGAACCCTCGCGGCGCTTCCAGAATCTTGTCCGTCGCCGTCCAGCCGTATGAGGCGAACTGCGCCGCGACGACGCCGCTCTCCGAGGACCGCCCTGCATGGAACGGCTTGGTCATGGTGCCGAAATTCTCGCGCAGCCCGGCCGACTGGCTTCCCGCGATAGACAAGGCGCGTTGCAGCCCATCCTCATCGAGGCCCATCAACCGGCCCGCCGTGGCCGCGGCGGCGAAGGTGCCGCAGGTCGCGGTCGCATGAAAGCCGGTCTGATAATGGCGCGGATTGATCGCTTCGGCGATCTTGCACTCGACTTCGACGCCGAGATGATAGGCAAGCATAATTTCGCCCCCCGATGCCCCGCGCGCTTCGCCAATGGCGAGGGCAGCGGGCAGGGCGGGCGCGGTCGGATGGGTGAGCAAACCGTAAACGCGGTCTTTGGCGACGGCGAGCTGGGTATCGTCGTAATCGTCGGCATGAATGCCCACGCCATTGGCGAAGGCGGCAAAACGCGGCGCCACCTTCAAGGAAGAGCCGATAACTGTCGCCGGTCCGGCGCCGAGATTGAGCTCGCTCAGATGCCGGCGCACAAGCTCGCCCGTTTTGGCGACTGACCCGGAAAGCGCCAGCCCAAGGCCATCGAGGATCGACTTCTTGCCGTTCGCGACGACGGAGGAAGGCAGATCTGCGAGCGTGGTGCCCCGTACAAATTCTGCTACGTAATGCGTCAGGCCTTCTCCCTCCGGTTTCGGTTCGCGTGCACTCACGAGATTCGATACTACGGTCATCGCGATATCTCCTTCGGGCCGAAATAATCCTCGATCGCCTAAAGCGAGCTTGCAGCGGTTTGCACGTACCACAGGGTCGGTAGCAGGAACCTCCGGCTAACGTAGACCTAAAACAAAGTTGTAGATTGTCAACAAAGGTGCGTGGCGGCAATCCATCGCAAGGTGATGCGCCGACGAACAAATTGGCAGTTCGTGAATGCCGGCAACCGCAGCGCGGTCATACCCCCAGCGCCGGATGCCACCCCGGAAATTAGCAATGCGTCATTGTTGACAGTTAACGGTATCGTACCTAGCGTGGGTAGAATGGCCGGCAGAGCAATAGCCGGCCCTTAATAACGAATGTTGCGGCTTCTCGGCTGTCGCGCCGGGTCGATCCAGGCATCTGGGAGGAAAAGAAAAATGGCTCAGAAATTGACTCGCCGTACCGTATTGAAGGTGGGCGCCGGCGGCATCGCTGGGGCGGCTTTAGGTATGCCCATGATCGCCCGCGCCGCATCCTATCCAGAACGTCCGATCAACGTCGTGGTGCCCTTCAAGACCGGCGGCTATAACGACCGCCTCGCGCGCGCCTTCACGCCATTCCTGCAAAAGACGATCGGCCAGCCGCTGGTCATCGTCAATCGCGGCGGCGCCGGCGCGATGCTCGGCCACACCTATTTCCTGCAGCAGCCGGATGACGGGTACACGATCCTGTGCACCTCGGCGGCGCCCTATATTCCGCTCAACATTCTGACGCAGAATGCGCCCTTCAAAGTTGAAGATTTTTATATGATCAATTTGCCGTCGCGAGACTATACGCTGATGGCGACGAGCGCGGACAGCGATCTGAAATCCGCGCAGGATGTGATATCGCGCCTCAAGGCCGATGCGGGCAGTCTGTCGATCGGCATTCAGCCGTCTTCGGCCGACCTGGTAAATATGATGCTGTTCGCCGATGCCAACGGCATCGATCGCAAGGGGCTGCGTCTCGTCACCTATGACGGCGGCGGACCGACCCGCAACGCCACAGCCGGCGGCGTCGTCAATATCGGCATGGTCGGCGGGCAGGGCTTCCTGCCGCTTGCGGAGAAGATCCGGCCGCTTTGCGTGTTCGATGACGCCAAGCGCGACAATTGGGACGCCCCGCCGGTAACTGAAGTCAACGGCGCGGACGCCAAGTTCGTCGCCGGTTCCCAGCGCGGCTGGGGCGTGCATTCCTCCTTTGTCGAGAAGCATCCCGACCGCTACAAAGTGCTCCTTGATGCGATCGAGACGACGACCAGGGACCCCAAAGTGGTCGAGAGTCTGAAGAGTCAGGATCTGGCCACCGACTGGTACGGCCCGGACATCTCGAACAAGGCCTTGCGCAACACCGCGAAAATAATGGCCGAACATGTCGATCTGCTGAAGGGGACCTGATCCTCGCCGCGATCATGAAAGACAGGCAGGTGCCGGCTTAGCCGGCGCCCGCATGGCTGTGCGCCGCCAAAGTGAGATAAGGCAATGAAGGAGCGGACACGCGGCCGGCTCGTCGTCGATTGGGGACATCTGGCGCTGCTGACCTTCATTAGCGGTGTGGTGCTCGCCTATCTGCTGGATGCGCGCGCCACCTCGCTGAAGATCAACAATCTGTTGCTGGTCGAGCCGGCGGCGATCATCGCGCTCATCTTCGTGGCGCTGGTGCTGCCGCAATGCTTCCGGCGCGTCAGCGAGGAAAAGGCGGCAGAGCCGGTCAGGAAGGAGACGCTGTCCGAGCTGGGAAAAGTTGCGGCCCTTGCCGCGGCCTTCGGCGCATTCGTGATCTCGCTCGAAACGGTCGGCTTCGACGTTGCGACTTTCCTCTTCACGGCCTTCGGGATCTATGTTTGCGGTGAACGCAAGCTGTGGCTGATCCTGCTGTTCAGCGCCATCTTCACGGCCGTCATCGTCTACGGTTACCAGATGCTCGTGCCGTTTCCCTTCCCGCTAAGGGTGCTTTGAAGGCGATGCTCGATCTGTCGGCAATCGGATCCGCGCTGTCGATCCTCTCCTCGTCATATCTCGCGTGGGTGTATTTGATCCCCGGCCTGTTAATAGGCTTGATCTTCGGCGCCATGCCCGGGATCTCCATTTCCATGGCGATGGCGATCTTCCTGCCGGTTACGCTCTATATGGACTTCCTGCCGGCGGTCATATTCCTGACCTCGATCTATACGGGCGCGGGCTTCGGCGGCTCGGTGCCGGCGGTGCTGATGAACATTCCCGGCACGTCCTCCGCCGTTGCGACGACCTTCGACGGCTATCCCATGGCGCGTCAGGGTAAGCACAGCCAGGCCCTCGGTCTCGCGCTCGCGGCTTCCGTGCTCGGCACATTGTCGAGCTATGTGCTGCTCCTATTCCTCATCGCGCCGGTCTCCGCCGTGGTGTTGAAGATGGGCCCGCTCGAAATGTTCGCTATCGCCATTTGGGGCATGATGCTGCTGGGCGCGCTCGCGGGCGCCTCGATCTGGCGCGGTCTGCTGGCGGGCGTGTTCGGCGTTCTGCTCGGCACCGTCGGCATGAACACCGCCGGCTATATTCGCGGCACGATGGGCATTCCCTGGCTGCTCGACGGCGTGCCGACCATCCCGGCGATGATGGGCCTGCTTGCCGCCAGCCAGCTCCTGAACCTGATCAACACGCATTATCTCATCGAGGATGAGGCGGACCGGAAGATCAGCTTCGCGCGCATCATCGAGGGTCTGAAGCTCGCCTTCAAATATCCGACGATCATTGCGCGCGGGGCCGGCATTGGCGTCATAATCGGCGCGATCCCCGGCGTCGGCTCCTCGATTTCCAATCTGATCTCCTATGCCGAAACGCGGCGCAACGCGCCCGACGGCGAAACCTTCGGCAAGGGCAATCCGAAAGGCGTCATCGCCGCCGAGGCGGCGAACTCCAGCTCCGAGGGCGGGGCGATGGCGACCATGCTGGCGCTCGGCATTCCCGGCGGCGGCGCGTCGGCGATCCTGCTCGCCGCTTTCGCCATGCACAATATCGTCGGCGGTCCGAGTTTCATCGGCCACAACAAGGACATTGTCTATGCGATTATCTTCTCGAACTTCGCCCAGGCTGTCCTGTTGCTCTTCGTCGGCCTCGGCTTCGTCTACGCGGCAAGCGCCGTGGTGCGCGTGCCCTTGCGCTTTCTGATCCCCACGGTGCTCGTCGTCTCGACCTTCGGCTCCTACGCGATCGAAGGCGCGCTGTCCGGCCCGATTACGCTTTTCGTCTTCGCCGTGATCGGCTGGGCGATGGTGCGCTACAATTATCCGGTCGCGGCGGTGGTCGTCGGACTGCTGCTTGGACGGCTCTTGGAGGCGAATTTGCTCCGCACCTGGCAGATCAGCCGGGGCGACCTCGGCTATGCGCTGGAACGGCCGGGCGCGATCCTGATCTTCGGGCTGATGATATTGTCGATCGGACTGACCAGCTATTCGCGCTGGAGGCGTAAACGCGCGGCCGCCGCGGCTGCGGCATCGACCATGGAAATCGGATCCTGATCAGGCGGTCGGACGCGCGAGATGGAATTCAGCACGCTCTGCCGGGTCGAGCTGGCTGATTAGCCCTTGCTCCCACGCCAGATAGCGCCGCGAAGACTCCAGATTGCCGTCATGGCGGTCATGGACGAAATGGAGAAAATCGATCGCGTCCTCACGGCTTGGAGTCTCCGGGCTGGCCTCTATCTCGGCGCCGCAGGATATGAGCGCCTCTTGGCCGCCTTCCACGACGAAGACCGTCTCAAAGCCTAAATCGCTCAGTTCCTGCGCCGCCAAGTTGGTGACCTCGGCATCATCGCCGACAAGGAATACCGGCGCGGAGCGTTCGAGAGGCGGCCGGTCGAGCCGAGGTCGAATTCCCCAGAGAGCACAGGCGACATGGCCCGCCCGGAAGGCGGACGAGCTTCTAACGTCTATGATCCGGCCTTTGCCGGATTTGATGGTTTGGAGGGCGTCCGCGGCGCCGATGTTTTGTGCCTCCGGCAAGGCAATTGTCTCGCTGGTCGGCTTCAATGAGCGCACCTCATCTCCGAGCCGCGCGACCGCCACCTCAAAGCCGAGCTGACGCAGCCAAAAACCGGCGATGGCGGCGCGCAAGCCGAGATCGTCGAGCAGAACGAGACGCGCATGGCGCACACCAACCCACTGATCGGTCGCCTGGACGAGCTGTCCGGAGGGTGCGGGGGTGAAGGCCGGCGGCGGATCGGCCTTCGCTTCATCGCTTGATCGCACATCGAAGAGATATGTCGTGCGCGCCCCGTCCTGGCGCCAGGCCTCGATCTGCCCCGCGTCGAAGACGGCAATGCCATGCTTGGCGAGAAAGGCGTTGGCGCCGTTCCGGGTCGCCTGCGCGGCGGCTTCGTCAAGCCGGGGAAATGGCGCGGCGGCATTGCCGCGTTCAAGTTCGAAGCCGGCGAGCGCCCAACCCTGCGTGCCGTTCTCCAGCGCATAGACGGGCGCGTCAACGCCCGCCAGGCGCAGCCCCAGAGCGCCGACAATGCCGCGCGTGCGGCCCGCACAGGTTACGACGACAGGCGCGGAGTGGTCCGTTACCGCGACCGGAAAACGATGCGCCAACTCGCCATTGGGCAGGCAGACCGCGCCTGGCACGCGCATCTTGGCGTATTCGGCCGGGGGCCGCGCATCGAAGAGCCGGAACGGCCGTCCCTCGACCCGCCATTTCGCTAGGCTATCCGCGTCGATCGTCTCGGGATGCCAAGCGTGTTCGGCCAATTCGCCCAGCGTCTTGGAGGGCACGTTGACGCCTTTGAAGAGCGTGTAACCCGCCGCTTCCCAGGCCGGTGCGCCGCCTGCGATCCAGTTCACGGAGCTATAGCCGAGCCGTTCCAACGCGCGCGCGGCCCTCTCCGCAACACCATCGCCGCCATCGATCAGCAGTACACGGACATTGCGGCGCGGAGCGAGCGCGCCGATACGCGCCTCCATCCGGCTATAGGGGCAAGGGACAGCAAAGAGCGGATGGCCTTCGCCAAACTCGCCGGTCTCGCGCACGTCGAGAAAAGCGATCTCCTCGCCGTCATGAATGTGCGCCTTGGCCTCGGCGGCGGCGATCTCCCTACTCATGCCGCCGGTTCCTCCGGCTCCTTGCCGGCAAAGAAGGCGCTAAACGCATCGAGGATCAGATCCGGGCGCTGCTCGGCGGGGTAATGGCCGGTCGGCACCGCAAAGCCGCGCAAGTTCTCCGCCCATTCCGCCCAGGCTTCCATCGGCTTGAAATGCCGGCCACAATGGCTGTTGGACCCCCAGATGACGAGCACCGGGCAGACGAGCTTGCGCTTGCCGTAATCGGCCTTGTCCATCTCGAAATCGACGCTCACCGTCGCCCGGTAATCTTCGCAGATCGCATGGATCTGCTCCGGCGTGGTGCAACGCTTATACTCGGCCATGGCGCGCGGATCGAAGATCGAGAGGCCGACGCCTTTCTTGTTGAGCTTGTACTCAATGTAACAGTCGAGATCTGCGGTCAGCAGCTTTTCAGGGAACGGGGCTTTCTGGGCCATGAAGAACCAGTGATAGCTCTCCAGCCCCCAACCGAGCGAGACATTGGTCAGCACATGATGCGTCGGCACGATATCGAGCGCCGCGATCCGCTCGATGGCTTCGGGCCGGTCCAGCCCCATGCGGAAAGCGACGCGCGCACCGCGATCATGCCCGGCGACGGCGAAGCGCTCAAAGCCCAGCTGGCGCATCACCTCGAAATTGTCCTCGCCCATGGCGCGGAAGCTGTAGCCGGAATGATCCGGCCCGCCATCCGGCTTGGAGCTGTCGCCATAGCCGCGCAGATCGGGTGCGACCACCGTGTAGTGCCGGGCGAGCTCCGGCGCGACCTTGTGCCAGCTCACATGGGTGAGCGGGTTGCCGTGCAGGAGCAGGAGCGGCGGCCCTTCGCCGCCGATCGCGGCATTGATCTCCGCACCGGCCGTCGTGAACCGCTCATGCCGAAATCCCGGCAGCAGTAGGGCGACGTCACCGCCCGGCTCATCTGCGCCCATTTCGCCTCTCATTCCCATGGTGTCAATTGTTGGGCCGCGTCGCAGTTTGAATTTCGGCTATCGGTGGCACAGCAGCAGTAGCGCAGCGAATCGTCAAATTCGTCTTACGCCTCGGAGCCGACATACGGCTCAAATTGGGCAAACGACATTTACATGTATCGTTCTAGGGCCTCGAAGCAACCGATATCGTTGCCTGCTGTCAAAAACTGTGACCAAGCCTCTGTAGTGAAACTAGACTGCCGAAGCCTCCAGGCGTGAACGAAGGGCTATCGTATAATACAGCGAACCAACGACGATCAGATTGATCATTCCCGCTAGTGCAGCGTTTGCATACGAGACGGTGTAGTCCCCGAACAGATCAAAAAAATACCCACCCTGAAAGCCCCCTATTCCATGTCCCAGCCAAGCGAATACCATGACTATGCCAAGCGCTGATGCTCGCTTTGAAACCGGCGTCAAGGCGCGTACGCAGACGAGAAGTCCTGTCATGACGCCTGCATAGCCGAAGCCGTAAATCACTGCGAAGGTGTAGAAGCTGCTCAACCCATGGAGCTGGGTAAAACCGAAGACGAATAGCGTTTGCCAGAATGAGGCAGTCATATAGGCCGGAATCGCTCCTATCACGTCGGCCAATTTGCCAAACGCGATTCGACCAACGATTGCGACAGTCAGCATAAGGAACAAAACGCTACTTGCCTCTTCTGCCGAAAAGCCGCGGTCTTGAATAAGCGGCACCAAATGCATCAATGGCACTGACATGCAGGTGCAGCACAAGACTACCGCCGCGCTTAGCCAGATTATAATTACATTTGTCGGGAGAGGGACAGGTGACACGTCTCTCGTCGCATTGTCCACCACGCTTTCACCGGCAGCAGCGGGCGGTTGACGGATTAACATTGCCAGCGGAACTAGCGTGACCAACGCAATAATACCCAATGTGCTAAGAGCGCCGCTCCATCCCAATGAACCGATCAATAGCGCTGAAATGAATGGCACGCCACCTTGACCGACGGCCTGTCCAGCAGATGCAATGCCTATTGCGAGCCCCGCACCGGTTTTGAACCAGTTACCTACGTTCGCAAGAAGAGGTGCAAACAGCGCTCCTGCTCCCAGGAAGCCTGCGATGAAAAACAGAACGTAAAACTGCCATAGAGCTTCTGCTTGTGACGCACCCAGCAGGCAAACACCAAAGATGGATGCGCCAATCAGAATCACGCGACGCGTCGTCGTGCAATCGGCCAGCCGTCCCATGACAATGCCGCCCAATGCAAGACCTGCAAGGCCGGAGAAGTTGATGAACGAGACGGCACCGCGTGGCCAGCCAAACTCTTCGTTTAACGGTATGACAAAGACCGATATGCCGTTCACCATCATGCCCATCGCAATGGCAAGCATTGCGGCAGAGGCAAAAACGATCACCCAGCGATAGACTGGCTCGGTTCGGGTATTCATAGCAACACCTATCGTCCTAGCACGACGCATAATTTTTGAAGTTGTGGCTCGCGGTGCTTTCAATTGTGAGCAGGTTATCGGAGCATGTTGCCTGCAATTCTAATAAGCAACTCGTTTCAATGTCTTTACACTGTTGAGTATACTTGCATGGAGGCATGTGGATTTTCGAGCTAAGAGAGCGTACTTTCAGAGGAACGCGGGGCTCGGTATACTCCACATATGAATTGTCATCCCGACACGACGCGAGAGCGAATTCTGACGAGTGCCTATGCTCAGTTCTACAAGAACGGGTTTGCACGTGTCAGTATGGATGCAATTGCGGCTGCGGCAGGTCTGACCAAGCGGAGTCTCTATTATCACTTCGAAAGCAAAGACAGGCTTCTAGAAGCGGTTCTGGAAAAACAACAAGGTCAGGCACTGGAGCTTTTCCGCAGCTGGGTCGCTCCAACTGCAAATTCACCTGGAGATTTTGTAAACAGCCTCTTCCAGCAGCTCAATGATTGGTGCTGCAGCAAGAACTGGACTGGATCGGGCTATACACGGCTTACCATGGAGCTGGCGGACATGCCGGGGCATCCTGCACGTGAAGCAGCCCGGCGGCACAAGGTATCTGCGGAACTTTGCTTATCAGCAAGTTTGTCCGAGCTTGGTGTGCAGGATTCTGATCGGACCGCCCGAGAAATCATGCTTTTGATCGAAGGGGCTATGTCCTTGACGCTAATACATGGCCCCCCCGATTATATAGATGCAGCTGCCCGGGCCGCACGAGCGCTGGTTGACCTGCCCCATATTCAGTGAGCAGTTGCTGAGACAGAGCTCGGAGTTCCTCACAATTAGACATTACATCTGCCGTCGTAATCCACGGGCATGTCCGCAATCACCCGCATAGCGGACGGCGAACTGCTGTATGCGTTTGTCCGCTCAACCGGCAACAACCGAAATCAAACAGACCCACGACCGATTGTTGACAGTTCTCCGATCCTGCCCAATTGCTTGACAAGCTGGACAATGGAGAGCCGCTATGAAAATCAAGGACATCCGAGCAAGCCTGCACGGCTTCTCCATCACCATCCCGCTGCTGGAAGGCCGCGTCGAAGGCTATGGCCGGGAGGAGCAGAAGCATTTCGTGTTCTGCGAGGTCGAGACCGATGACGGCCATATCGGTTACGGCCTGACCGGGCATTTCCTGGCAAAATCTGTGATCGTTGCGTTGCACGAACATGTGCTCCCCGCCGTGCGCGACATGGACGTTCGCGACATCGAGGCGATCCACCAGAAAGTCGGGCGGGCGCTCAACCCGCGCGCCATGACCGGCACGATTTCGATGGCGCTCTCCTGCCTCGACGTCGCGCTCTGGGACATCATGGGCAAGGCCGAGGGCCGGTCCATCGCCGCGCTGCTCGGCAATGCCCGTAAGCGCGTCCCGGCCTATTGCACTTTCGGCTTCCCGCAATATGACCGCGAGATGCTCGCCGAGGCCGCGCGCCTGCATGTCGAGAGCGGCTTTACCGCGCTGAAATCGGTTGTCGCCGTCGACAAGGGCGGCTGGCGCGAAGATGCGCGGCGGGTGCAGGCAATCCGCGAGGCCGTCGGCGGTGGCATTGATCTGATGATCGACGCCAATTATCTCTTCAACCCGGTCGAGGCGAAATATCTATGCCGCGAGATCGAGGATTGCCGCATCACCTGGTTCGAGGAGCCGCTCCAGCAGAACGACGCCCGCGCGCTCGCCGATCTGCGCCGTTCTACGGGCATCCCCCTCGCGGCCGGGCAGATGGAGGGCCACCGCTGGCGTTTGCGCGAATTCGTCGATCATCAGGCCATAGACATTTTGCAGCCCAACGTCGCTTATTGCGGCGGCTTTACCGAGGCCCGCAAGGTCGCCCATCTGGCGCAGATCTACAATATGCCGATCGCCAATGGCGGCGGCTGGCCGCTGTTCAATATGCATCTGCTGGCTGGCATGATGAATGGCTGGATCGTCGAATGGCATCTGGGCATGGCGGCGGTCGGCGAGCGGCTCTTCCCCGATGCGCCGAAACCAGAACAAGGCTGGATCACCATCCCCGACAAGCCGGGCCTCGGCCTCACGCTCGACCGAGACGCTTGGCGTGAGACGCGGATCGACGCGGCGTAATTGCCTCCAAGCGCTATGCCAGCAGCGTGCCGAGAGATTTCATCAAGCCGGAAGGCGATCAGTCGGCGAGACAGGGCGTCACTCCACGGAATTTCGCTCCACCAGCGTGCATTCCACCTTGATTTGCGTTGGTCCCGACTGAAGGCCGCCGGCCGCATCGATGAGGAGTTCTGCGGCAATCTCGCCCATCTCGAAATGCGGTAGCACGAGAGTCGTCAGGGGCGGACGGGTGAACTGGGCGATCTCGCGGTCGTCGAAGCCGATGACGGAAACATCCTGCGGTATTCGCAGCCCCATTTCCTTCAGAGCACCGAAGCAGCCGACCGCCATCATGTCGTTGGCGCAGAAGATCGCATCGGGCGGATTTTTCAGTGCCATCAGCACTTGCGTCATCTCATAGCCTGATGACGGCTCCCAATTGCCCGGCCGCACCAGATCGGGATCGAAGGCCAGATCGTTGCTCGAAAGGGCCTGGCGATACCCTTTCATGCGATCGCGGCTTGCATCCAGCCCTTCCTGCCCATTGATCATGGCGATCCGCTTTCGCCCAGCCCGAATCAGCCGCTCCGTTGCCACACGTCCGGCAACCAATTCTCCCGGCACTACCGATGGCAGCCTGCGCTTTTTTTCATAACAGTTCAGGAGCACCGTTCTGTGTTCGAACAATATCGGGCTCGGCTCCATCTGACGTGTCAGGATGGTTCCGTATATGATGCCGAGAAGGTGTTCGCCCATCTGGTTGACGACCACCGCCTCTGCTTCCGAATCCCCGCGCGCAACGGCCAGACAGACATTAAGACCGTATTCGAGGGCCTTTTCACGAGCACCGTCAAAGGCCAGCGACATCCAGGGATCAGTACTGATTTCATCGGCGATGAAGGCGATCAGGTTCTGATCGACAGGCACATGATGCTGGCCGCGCCGGACGAGCTGGTAGCCTAGCTCGTCCGCGGCCCGTCTTACCTTTTCGCGCGTTGAAGCGCTCAGCCTTGCGCCGGGACTTCCGTTCAGAACCAGAGAAACCGTTGCCTGCGACACGCCTGCTCTGGATGCGACGTCCATCATTGTTGGTTTTGCGCGACCGCCCCCGCGCCGCCTTCCATCTATCTCATGGTCCACTGCCGTCTCAGTCTCCTTGAGTTCTTGTTATTCTGTTTCACCATTATCCGTACACTGCTCAGGCGTCGGATTTCTGGCAAAGTGCAGCGTCGTCTCTGGATCTCATCATTAGTCCTGACTTCTCAATCTGCGGATACGGTCAAAGCCCACAGCTATGATGATGAAGCTGCCGATGAACGCGCCCTGCCAGAAGGTCGATATGCCAAGCAGGATCAGCGAATTGCGGATGACCTCGATAAGCAATGCACCTACGACGGCGCCAAAAACGGTCCCTTCACCTCCAGCAAGATTCGCGCCACCGATGACGGCGGCTGCGATTACGGTCAGTTCCATCGCAGTGCCGAGATTGGTCGTGACGCTCCCAAGCCATCCCACCATGAGAATGCCTGCAACGCCTGCCGTGAAGGCGGAGAACATATAGACGGACACCTTCGTCATGCGGACGGGAACGCCGGTCAGGATCGCGGCGCTCTCATTGCCGCCGATAGCAAAGACGTGTTGTCCCCACCGTGTCCATTTGAAGACGAAGCTCATGATGATACCGAGAATGACCATGACAATCAGCGGATGGGGAATGCCAAAGGTCGACCCGCCGCCAAGCCACAGCAGTAGGTCGTGGTCCGGTCCGAACTGATAGATCATCTTGTTGTTCGAAAGGACCAGAGCCATGGAACGCGCGAAAGACAACATGCCCAATGTCACGACGAAGGAAGGCATGCCGACAAAGGCGATGAGGACGCCATTGACCAGTCCGACCAGCAGGGCTGCGCCGATGGCGAGCAGCCCGGCCACCCAGATAGGATAGCCTGATTCCATTGAAGCCCCCATGGCGACTGCCGACAGGACGACCGAGGCGCCCACGGAGAGGTCGATTCCGCCGGAAGCGATGACGGTTGTCATCCCGATCGCGATGATGGCGACGAAGGCGAAATTGCGGGTTACGTTGAACAGGTTGCGTTCAGTCGCGAATGTGTCGGTTATGAGGGACAAGGTCAGGCAGGCCAGCAGGGCAGCCAGAAAGACCCAGAAGACCTGCAGACTCATGACCCGTGAAAGAAAAGAGTGATGTTGGCTCTGATCGATCGCATGTTCGAGTGTCGTCGTCATGAATGCCTTCCTCAAGCCGTGTGTATCGCGCCTGTTATCAGTCCGGTCACCTCTTCGGGAGAGCTGTCGACGGTCGGCTTGTGAGCCACGAGCTCACCGCGCCGCAGCACCGCGATCCGATCGGAAACGGCGAACACGTCCGGCATGCGGTGGCTGATCAGGATCACCGTAATGCCCCGGTCCCGCAAATGGCGGATCACGTCGAGAACTTCGGCGACCTGACGGACCGAAATCGCCGCGGTCGGCTCATCCATGAGCACGACCTTCGCGTCTGACAGCAACGTCCTGGCAATCGCGACGGCCTGACGCTGACCACCGGACATTTTCCGCACGAGGTCGCGCGGCCGGGTTTCCGATTTCAGTTGCGCGAACAATTCGCCGGCCCGCCGGTGCATCCTCTTGTAGTCGAGCACTTGGAGGGGGCCTACGCGCTGTCGGAGTTCGCGTCCGAGATAGACGTTCGAGGACGCTGTGAGATTGTCACATAGAGCGAGGTCCTGATAAACGATCTCGATACCGGCATTCTGGGCATCCTTAGGCCGGTGAAAATCGCAAAGCTCACCATCCAGCGATATCCCTCCCCTGGATGGTCTGAAATTGCCGGCGATGATCTTTACCAGCGTCGATTTTCCGGCGCCGTTGTCTCCCATCAGCCCCAGCACCTCGCCCTCGTTCACGGACAGCGATACTTCGTTGAGCGCGTGGATCGCGCCGAAGTGCTTGCTGATACCGGTCAGCCTCAGCCTTTCAACCACGTCTTTTCCTCCCTTGCTTGTGCTGAGCCAAGCGACCGCCTTAGAATAGGTTGACGGATACTTATTAGTAAATATTATCATCATTATCAGCTGGGGAGCGGTGATGAAAGTGCTTATGACAGGGGCGACGGGTAAGCTCGGCAGTCATTTCCTGCCAGCCTTCCTGTCGGATGATCGCTTTTCCGACGCTTTGGTCATCGCTCTGTGCAACAATCGCACTCTCCCACCCCATGATCGGACAGAGGTGGTCCGCGGATCACTTTCGGATCGCAGCAGCGTCGAGCAGGCAATGTCCGGCGTGACCCATGTCGTTCATATGGCCGCGGTCAAGGAATCCCCCGATCTTGCGATGGACGTCGGCGTCAAGGGGATGTTTCACCTGCTCGAAGCGTTCCGTTCTTCTCCCGCCGCGCGCCAGTTCATTCTGATCGGTGGCGATTGTTCCGTTGGGCACATCTTCCAAGAGTATGACAGCCCGGTAACCGAGACCTCGCCGCGCCGCGCTTATCCCGGCTGCTATGCGCTGACGAAGGTCATCGAGGAGGTCATGCTGGAACAGTACCAGATTCAGTACGGCATCAATGGCTGCTGCCTGCGGGCGCCCTGGATCATGGAGAAGGATGATTTCCGCTACGTGCTGAAATTTGGCGAGGACCAGTTCGGCGGGCCGCCCTGGACTGATCTTCTACCCGAAGATGAGGTCGCGCAGCGTTCGCAGCAGAACGCCGTGCCGCTGATGCTGGACCGCGCCGGGGCTCCTCTGAAGCGGAATTTCGTGCATGTCTCCGATGTCGTAAGCGCCATTCTTGCGGCGCTGGACAGCTCTGCCGCTCGGCAGCAGCTCTTCAATATCGCGATGAACGAACCCGTCGATTATGGCCGGGTTGCCGAATATCTGAAGGACACGCGCGGGTATTCGGTGGTCGAGGTGCCCACCGGTTTTTTCAGTAACTGGCTGGACAACACTAAGGCACGGCTGAAGCTCGATTGGCGCCCATTATACGACTTCAAAGCGCTGATCGAGGATGCGTGGACCTATGTGCGGGCGAGTAACGACCCGCGCCAAATCTGGTATCCGGGCTGATGGCCCGGAGCAATTCATAAATCGCAACGGGAGGAAGACATATGGAAGCGATTAAGAGACTGGCCTCAGCGGCAGCGGCGCTCGCGCTATTTGCCGGGGTAGCCCAGGCCCAGGACAAGGAGACGCTCGCGATCGTCGTCAAGGGGCTCGACAATCCCTTCTTCGAGCAGATCAATCTCGGCTGCCAGAAGTGGATGGAGGAAAACAAGGACAGCAAATATGAGTGTCTTTATACCGGTCCGGCTTCTTCGACGGACGAGTCCGGTGAGGTGCAGATCGTCGACGACCTGCTGACCCGCGGCGTTGCGGCAATCGCTATTTCGCCGTCCAACGCGCCAGCCATGGCCAACCGAGTTCGCCAGATCGCGCCAAAGGTTCCGGTCATGACTATCGACGCCGACTTCCTTGCCAAGGACAGGGATATACGCGCCACCTATCTCGGCACGGACAACTATCTCATGGGCGTGAAGATGGCCGAGGAGTCGATGAAGCTTAAGCCGGAAGGCGGGACAGTCTGCCTGCAGCTCGGCAACGTCGCCGCCGACAACATCAACGCACGCGCTCAAGGCTATCGCGACACGATTGCCGGGGAAAAGAATGTCGATCGCCTGACCGGTCAGAATGGCTGGACGGAAATCGAGGGCTGCCCGGTCTTCACCAACGACCAGGCCGATCTGGCCAATCAGCAGATGGCTGACACCTTCACGGCCAACCCCGATCTCGACGCCTTCATTCTTGTCGGTGGCTGGGCGCAGTTCGCCCCGCAAGCTTATGCTCAGGTGACCGATCAGGTCATGGACAAGCTGAAGTCGAAGGAGCTCATCATCATTGCTGGCGACACACTGCCGCCACAGACCAAGGCGTTCCGCGAGGGCCGCAGCCATGCCCAGATCGGTCAGCGTCCCTTCGAGATGGGATATCGCGCTCCTGATGTCATGATCCAGCTCATCAAGGGCGAAAAAGTGGACGATCCGCTCTATACGGGCCTAGATGTCTGCAACGAGGAAGATCCCGGCTTCTGCGCCGACCACTGATCATCCGATAACGCCGGATAAACCGAGCCGGACCGTTCGCGGTCCGGCTTGTTCGTGAGTTCTTCGATGGAGACGAGATATGGCAGGTGACCGGGTCAGATGGGGAATTCTTTCGACGGCGAATATCGGGCGCACCAAGGTCATTCCCGGGATGATGACATCGCCGTCCTCGGAAGTTGTTGCGATCGCCTCCCGCGACGGAGCCCGCGCACGCGAAGTGGCTAGCGAACTCGGTATTCCCCGCTTCTACGGTTCGTATGACGAGTTGCTCGCCGATCCCGACGTCGATGCAATATATAATCCGCTGCCGAACCACCTGCATGTCGAGTACACGCTTGCGGCTGCCCGCGCCGGCAAGCATGTCCTGTGCGAGAAGCCGATTGCTCTGAATGCGGAAGAAGCCGGTCGGCTGCGCGGCTGTCCGGACACCGTAAAAGTTGCGGAAGCCTTCATGGTCCGTTTTCACCCGCAATGGCTCCGCGTGCGTGAGATCATTCGGTCCGGCGAGTTGGGCGAAGTCCGCGCGGCGCGGGCCGCTTTCAGCTATTTCAATGTCGATCCGAACGACGTGCGCAACAAACCGGAAATCGGCGGTGGGGCCATTCTCGATATCGGGTGCTATCCGGTTGTCGGCGGACGTTTCTTTTTCGAGGCCGAGCCCAAGCGCGTCGTGGCGCTTATCGACCGCTGCCCGCAATTCGGAACCGACCGTCAGGCCAGCGTGATCGCGGACTTCGGCGGGGGACGGCACCTCACCTTCACCGTATCAACGCAGCTCGTGGGCCATCAAACGATCGAGATGATCGGCACCAAGGCCCGCGCCGAAATCCTGATCCCATACAATGCCCCGCAGGGCGAAGCGACAGCCATATTGATCGACGAAGGGCTTAGTTTCGACGGGCATCTCGCCAGGCGCGAAATCATCCCGGCCTGCGATCAATATGCAGAACAGGCCGAGATATTCGCCAAGTCGATCTTGACCGGCGAGCCGCTGCCCTATGGCATCGATGATGCGATCACCTCCATGCGCATACTCGATGCCATATTTGAAAGCGAGAAAAAGGGCGGCTGGGTCGAAGTTTAGCCAACACTCTTTCATTCCCGGCGAGGGCTACGCGGCGTGGAGTTGCGCGCCGCCGGCCGCGCATATCCGCTGCACGGGCAGATATCCAACCGCTGTCGGAGTGCGATTTTATATTGATGATTTTTCGGTAATGATATTAGCTAAAGATGTTAATAAACGCTGCGATTAATCAGCATCTCATGAAGCCGTCTAGGGAGGAACAATGAAGATCCGGTATCTACTCAGCACGATTGTGCTCGCTTCGGCGCTGTTCGGAAGCGCCCACGCGCAGGAAAAGCCGAAGCTCGCATTTGTCGTGAACGCCGCTTCCGACTTCTGGAAACTCGCCGAGGCGGGCGTTAAGGCCGCACAGGTGGAGCTGCCGAATTATGAGCTCCAGTTCCGCTATCCGGCGCAGGGAACCGCGGCGTTGCAGAACGCCCTGATGGACGATCTCGTGGCGGCGGGAACCGATGCCATCATGATTTCTTCCGTCGATCCAAAAACATCCATCGACGCCTTCAACCGCGTCGCCGCCCAGGTTCCGCTCTTCACGACGGACAGCGATGCGCCCAACAGCAATCGCATTGCTTATCTCGGTTCGTCCAACACAGATGCGGGCGTACAGGCGGGAGAAATAGCCAAGAAAGCCATGCCGAATGGCGGAAAATGCATGGGCTTTGTCGGCTTTCTGGGCGCCGACAATGCTGTGGAGCGTATCGCCGGCTTCCGGAAGGCGGTCGAAGGATCGGGCATCGAACTGGTTGACGTGCGTGGTGACGATGTTGACTTTGCGCGCGCACGCTCGAATGTCGACGACGTTCTGGCCGCTTCGCCCGACATCAACTGCATGGTCGGTTTTTATTCCTACAATCCGCCGAAGATCTACGAGGCGCTACAGGCGGCTGGCAAACTCGGCGAAATCACGGTGATCGCTTTCGACGAAGACCCGATCACGCTCGGCGCTGTGCGTGAAGGCGTCTTCGCCGGAACGGTCGTCCAGGACCCCTATCAGTGGGGCTATCGGGGCATGAAGCTGATGGCCGCCTATCTTGAGGGCGACAAGTCCGGAATTCCGGGGGACGGCCTGATCATCGTGCCGACCAAGGTCATCGACAAGGGCAATGTCGATGCCTTTGAAGCCGAACTCCGGAAACGGATCGGTGGGTAGATAACCTCCCAATCCTGCCAGGGGCTGTGCGGGCGCGCTTCATGCGCGCTCCGCGCGGTTCTGTCTGAAAGACGCCCCGGGAACAGGAGGTGCAGCGTCGATGAAGTCCGCTTTCTCCATCACCCTGTCCGGCATATCCAAGTTCTATCCGGGCGTTGTCGCTCTGGATAATGTCGATCTTGGCATTTCGGGCGGTGAGATTGTCGGTCTGATCGGCGAGAACGGTGCCGGCAAATCCACGCTGATGAAAGTGCTCGGCGGCAGCATCGCACCCGACCGCGGTACCATCGAGATCGATGGAGAAAGGCTCCAATCTCTGACACCCGCTGAGGCGACGGCGCGCGGAATCGCCTTCGTTCACCAGGAGCTGAATTCTTTTACAAATCTGGATGTCACGGCAAACATCCTGCTTGGCCGCGAGATCGTGCGAGGGCCGTTCCGCTCGCTCGACAGGAAAGCGATGAGGGATGCTGTGCGACCGATCCTGCAGATGCTCGATGCTCCCTTTGGTCCTGACGATCTTGTCTCTGAATTATCCCTTGCTGAACAGCAATTGCTGGAAATTGCGCGAGCCCTCTCCATCGACGCGCGCCTCGTCATCATGGATGAGCCGTCCTCGAGCCTGACCCTGTCCGAGACCAACCGGCTGCTGGATGTCGTGCGCGGACTGAAGTCGCGCAATGTCGCGGTGCTTTTCATCAGTCACCGCCTGAACGAGATCGAAGCAATCGCTGACCGGGTCGTCGTCTTGCGTGATGGCAAAAATGCGGGCGAACTCACAGGGGATGAGATCAGACGTGACCGGATGATCAGCCTGATGATTGGGCGTGATCTGAATCAGTTCTATGAGAAGCGCGCGCATAACAGGCAGGAGCCGATTCTTGAATTGAAAGATGTTGCCACGCGCGCCTATCCGAACGCCCGTGCGAACCTGACCGTTTATAAGGGTGAGATATTGGGGCTTGCGGGACTGGTCGGTGCGGGCCGTACCGAACTCGCCCGCGCGGCTTTCGGCATCGATCCGGTTGTTCATGGAGAGATCCTGCTCGACGGCAAGCCTCTGGCTCCGATGTCGGTGGGAAACGCCATCCGGCGCGGCATGTGTCTTGTCCCGGAAGATCGGAAAGGCGAGGGCCTTCATCTCGATTTCTCCGTGACCGACAACATCGCGCTGCCCAGCCTGTCGAAGTTATCCCGGCACGGAGCGGTCGTGCATTCGCAAGAGCTTGCGCTTGCGGAGAAGTCCCGTGACAGGCTCGGCATCAAGACCGCTTCCGTGAACAATGCCGCGGCGGAGTTGTCCGGGGGAAACCAGCAAAAAATCGTTATCGCGAAATGGCTGGCGATGGAGCCAAAGCTTCTGATCGTGGATGAGCCGACGCGCGGCATCGATGTCGGCGCGAAATCCGAAGTGTATCATGTGCTTCAGGCTTTGGCCGATCAGGGTGTCGGAATTCTGATGATTTCCAGCGACATGGAGGAGGTCATCGGCGTGTCGAACCGCGTCGCCGTGATGTGCGAGGGGAAGATAGCCGGAATACTTCCCTCCGATGAACTCACGGAACATCGTATCCTGAGCCTTGCAGTGGCGTGAACCGAGGATGGATCATGCAGAAGAAAGATTTGGGGCTGGCAGTACTGATCCTGATTGTTGGCGGAGTTGTCGCTCTTATCAATCCGCGGTTTCTGTCTCCCATCAACCTTGCGAACACTGCAAATCTGATCGGGCTCTTCGGGCTGTTCTCCGTTGCCGAAGCATTCGTGATCGTAACGGCGGGGATCGAGCTGTCGGTCGGGTCGGTGATCGCGCTGCTCGGCGTCATCTTCATAGACCTGATCGTCAATCAGGGTGTGCTCTGGCCGGTTGCATTCCTAGTCGTGCTCGTCATCGGCGGCATTATGGGGACCGTTCACGGATTGCTTGTCACACGAATGCAGCTCCAGCCATTTGTGGTGACGCTCTGTGGTCTGCTGATTTATCGGGGCATCGCGCGGTTCTACACGGCCGACGGCACGGCCGGATTTTCCTTCGGCGATAGTTTTCCGACCCTGGAGTGGCTGATATCGGGCCGCACAGGCGGTGTTCCGCATTCGATCGTGGCCTTCGCCGTGATTGCCGCCATTGCATGGTATGTCCTGCATCGCACGGTCTTCGGGCGGCATCTCTTCGCGGTCGGCAAGAACGAGGAAGCGGCGCGCTTTGCAGGGATCAACACGACGCGCACGATCATCGCGGCCTATGTCATCTGCCTTGTCCTGACCGGCATCTCGGCAGTGTTCTTCGCGATGTACACCCGGTCCATCCACCCCGCCTCACATGGAAATTTCTACGAGCTTTACGGCATCGCTGCGGCCGTTCTCGGCGGTTTCTCGCTGCGCGGCGGGGAGGGTTCGATCATCGGTGTGGTTCTGGGGGTCGGACTGCTGCAGGTGTTGCAGAATCTGGTAAACTTGCTCGGGATTCCGTCCTCGCTCAACTTTGCCGTTATGGGCGGCGTGATCCTCATCGGTGTGATCGCGGACAACCAGTTCACCAAATATCGCGAACGAAGACGTCAGGCGAACATGGTGTCCGGATCCTCGGATCGCCCCGAACAGGTTTTGGTAGGGTCCGCCCTATCCGAAGCAAAATAGCCGAGGCCAAGCGTCGTGAGGGAAAATGTGGGCCGAACGTCTAGGTTGAGTTGCTTAGTTAGTGCCTTTCCGCCGGGCGCATGTCACAATCGCAGTGTTCATCTCGTCTTAGCCGCAGAGGTGCCATTTCCGGCATCACCTTCAAACTGGCAATGAACGAGAGGTCCCCATGACACAGCGCATCAATGCATTCACCACCTCCGCCGAATGTATCGCCGCCCTCGTGAAGGTCGAGGCCTATGTCAAGACATCCGGGCTGGAAGCCAGTCTCCTCTCCCTCGTCAAGGTCCGCGTCTCGCAAATTAATGGCTGCGCCTATTGTTTGCATATGCATACGCTGGAGGCGCGCGAGGCGGGCATCGGCGAAGTAAAGCTTTATCTCCTCGATGCCTGGCATGAATCGGCGCTCTACACCGCTCGCGAGCGCGCAGCCTTGAACTGGGCGCAAACCCTTACCAATATCGCGGAAACCCACGCGCCCGATGACGCCTATCAAGAGGCGCGGTCTGAATTTAGCGAGAAGGAACTCGCCGATCTGTCAATCGCCATCGCGATGATCAACGCCTGGAACCGCCTCGCCATCGGCGCCAGAGCGGAGCACCCGGCCGATCACGCTAAGGCTGCCTGATGAGGCGTGGCATGAGCCTGTCTACTCCGGATCGGAGCGGTGTTGCAGCCTTCGAGAGCCACCGCGCTTATCTGACCGGGCTTGCCTACCGCATTCTGGGCTCTTTCGCGGAGGCCCAGGATGCGGTCCAGGACGCCTATCTGCGCTGGCACCGTGCGTATCGCCGTGTCGTCGCCAATACGCAGGCCTATCTTACGCGGGTGGTCAGCCGCCTTTGTCTTGACAGGCTGAAATCCGCCCAGGCTCAGCGCGAGACCTATGTCGGTCCATGGCTGCCGGAGCCGGTGCTGAGCGTGGAGAAATTTACCGCGGAGTGTCGGCCAGCGAATGTGCCGATGACCTGTCCATGGCTTTCCTGCTGGTGCTTGAGCGCCTCACTGCGCTGGAACGCGTCGTATTTCTCCTCCATGAGGTCTTTGATCTCGAATTCTGGGAAATTGCCTCGCTGACCAGCCGGTCGGAAGTCGCATGCAGGCAGCTCGCGTCACGGGCACGCCGTCATATTCGCGATGCCCGGCCGCGCTCGACAGTCTCCCGCGACGCAGAAGAGCGTCTATTGACGGCGTTTCTGGCGGCGAGCAAAACGGGCGATCCCGCCAATCTCGCCAGGCTGCTTGCGGAGGATGCCGCCCTCTATTCCGATGGTGGAGGCAAGGCTTCAGCGGCTCGCAATGTGCTCTATGGCCGCGAGCGCGTTTCGCGTTTCATTGCCGGTATCTTCAGAAAATTCCGGAACAGCAACACCGTATCCATGACGCTGGCGCGCATTAATGGCATGCTCGGCGTGATCACACGCTACCGCGACGCCAGTATTGACACCACGACACTGGAGATCCGAGGCGAAGAAATCGGCAACGTTTTCGTGACGCGCAATCCGGACAAATTGAGGCACCTCGAGCGATACCGTCATATCAACAACAAGCTTGGACACCGTGCCTAACTCGACGCGGAAGAGCTGGTGCGAATAAGGTCAACGCCATAACCAAGCCAACACCGGAGCCACGATGATAAATCCGATCAGGTAAGTGAAGGCTCTGTTCCAGATCGATCCCCCGCCGCTACACCCAACCGCCATCGACGATGTAGCTCTGATTGGTGCAGGCGCCGGCCTCGTCCGAGGCGAAGAACAGCACCGTCTTCGCCACATCCTCC
>Ga0315553_10000741_pt1 | contig 28154 bp, 23 predicted proteins | sample SalMarSW160140MG_FD_203099 | JGI IMG/M metagenome (GOLD analysis project Ga0315553, IMG submission 203099) | Salt marsh sediment microbial communities from the Plum Island Ecosystem LTER, Massachusetts, United States - Salt Marsh Sediment SW1601-40 ... | reverse complement strand
CTTATGATATTGCTGTTGAAGGCGGATTAGAATATAATAAGTTTGGCATATTCAATCAAATAGTTAGAGGTTTAAACATTGTTGCAAAAGAAGGGTTAAAAAACAAACAATTCTACACAGCAGCTACTTTAATTATGGAAAGTATCAAATTTTATCAACAATTAGATACGGCGAAAGAATTTCTTGTCAATGAAATGGTCAAAAATGTCTACAGATACTATTATAAAGCTGCCAATTTAAAAAAAATTGGCAATTCCCATATTGTGCAATCATATATAATGGCTGCAATATCAGCTATTCTCAACGGAAATATCAAAAAAGCACTCAAAATACTTTCTGAAATTGAGATGGAGGGAAAGACTGTGGAAAAATATAAAGAATTTGTGCAAATTATAATTGATTGGGTTTCTGATGGGAGAGAGGTTGAATTTGAAAACTTCCCATACGATATTCAAAGAATAATAACAGGTTCCGAAGAAATTGGCTATCTGCTAAGACTCTTTAAAGGGTATCGATTATAATCCCCATAAGTTTACGCTTTTCTATAAAACTAGAAACAACATAAATAAATAGATCATTGTTTATTCTATTTATAAGACCATATTATCATACGATCGTTTATTAGTATGGTATCGAATGAATTTTTGGGATATAAAACTTTCAAATTCAAACATTTTATTAGGTTTTTAAAATGAGAAAGCAATTAAAAGCAGTACTAATAATTATTTCACTATTACTCGTTTTAGCTATATCGCTTTCTATCGTATTACCGTATTTTAAGCAACAACCAACACCAAGCAGTTCAGGAGTTGTTAGGATTTATGTTAATAATACCATAGCCGGAAGCCTTTCAGATGAAATAAATCAGTATGAACAAGATGTGATTAATCAAGGATACACAGTCGAAATTATTAACTGGTCGCAAACTAATGTTGCACTTCTGAGAAACGATTTAATAAATGCGAGCAATCAGCCTGAAGGATTGGAGGGGGCAGTTTTGATTGGGGATTTTCCAGCAGCAATTCTACAATATTACGATAGTCCTTGGAATATGAACCGAACTTATCCTTGTGATTTATACTTGACGGATTTAGACGGAACATGGGTTGATAACGATCCTTCAGACGGTTTGTTTGACGCTCATAATAATGGAACGGGTGATATTTTTCCTGAAATTTGGATTGGTCGTATATGTCCTGAATCATTAAATAATACGGATCATCTAACAGCTTATCAAAACTATTTCGCTCGAAATCACGCTTATAGAACGGGACAGCTCACTCGTCCTCACTCACAGCTAGTATATATTGATGATGACTGGGCTACCACACAGCAATTAGTGAATGAATGGTTAGGTGATATGACTGCTTATTCAAATATTACTTGCATTAGTCTTCCTACTACGACAACAACAGCTGTAGATTATAAAAACAGATTGACTCACATCTATGAATTTGTGCATATTTTTGTCCATTCTTGGCCTTACGAGCACTTATTTGGTCCAGGTGGATATGGAGCTGAAGGAAAGGTTAATTATACGGATATTTTAAACATTGATACAAAAGCCCTCTTTTATAATCTATTTGCGTGTTCGGCTGCCAATTTCAAATACCAAACCAATTTAGGTACTCAATATCTCTTTTCAAACAACACGCTGGTGGTAATTGGCTCATCGAAAATAGGTGGTATGACGATGAATAGTTATTTTTACACTCCATTAAGCCAAGGCAAAATATTTGGTGAAGCAATGAGGTTATGGTATTGGAATCCCCTCCACGGTCCTAGCGATCCGGATTCAATTGGCATGACCCTCTTAGGAGATCCCTTGCTAACGATTTAATAGTTTATATTAAATTAATTATGGAATAATTCCAGAATTTACTTAAATTTATTTACTATTTTTTATTGAATTATATTTTTATGATGAAAAATAATACACTAATCTTAAAATTTCTTTTTCCACTGAATGTTTGAATAAACATAAAAAACTCATTAAATTCTTAAACTCTTAAATCAGATGTAAATATTTCATATTTCAAAATGAGAATTTAATGTAAACCTATTTATCATAAATCTCTTACTCACATATTTTTAATGTGTGGAAATTACCCATATTTTTATTAATTTCACATATTATTTCATTTAACATTTACCTATGCTTAACCCTTTTACATATACCAATTAATTTGATAAAATTTCACACATAAGAGGAGTGATTAAATCTCTTTAATAAATAATAATTAGAATAAATCTGAATTTAAAATATATCTATTCCTCCACTCCAATGCTTTTGATAATATTTCTTAATCTTTATGTATTTCTCCTTGTATTCCTCATCCTTATCTTTCCATTTAAAATCTTTAGTTAAATCCATTAGAATTTGATAATTATGATAAAAATCTTCTTCTGCTGTATTTGTTTCAATTGATAACATCATATTATCTATTAATCTTTTAACTTTCTTTCTTTTACTTATACCTTTGGATAAATCTTTTACAATATCATAACCATCTTTGATTTTACCCATATATTTATCACTCATTTAATTCAATTTCTTTATATCAATGCTTTATAACTATACATCTTATTATTACATCTTCGTCTTGGTTAAAATCTTTCACAAAAGCATCTACATCTCTTAAATTACCTCCCCTGTCATACACTAAGAATAAGATGTTTTTCCACTTCTTAGAGTATGGTTTAATATCAGCAGACATCTCCTCAATTATTTGCCTTTTTTTATCCTTTTTATCAAGGAACTTGACTTCTATAGCTGTACTTAATTCTTTTTGAGTAAAATCTGGCCTATAAACTTTACCAGAAAATTCAATACTTTCTTGTTCTCTTAAAAAATCATACTCTTTAACATCAAAGAAAGTCTCTAAGTAATCTTGAATATCTCTTTCATTTTCAGGATTACTTTTCACTATTTTTCTAAAATTCTTTTCAATGTCTTTAATAATCTCAAAGAAATCAATTTTCACCATAGCTTTTTCCAAATCTTCAGGATTTTCTATTATTTCTTTAAGTTCTTGTATGTATGCTAATAATGTTTGTATTACAGTAGGTATTAAAATAATTGCTTCATCTCTTAATCCGCGTGTACTTAACATAATTGGAAAATTAACAATAATTTGATAATTATTAAATACTCCTATTCCAAATGGTCTTCTATAAAAAATAGTTCCATGCCCTAACCTTATCATTTCTTTTTGTAATAGGCTGGCATTTGCTTGAATATATTCGAATTCTTCTGTTGTAAATCCCTCATTTTTACACTTTCTTACAAGAGCCAGATATTTTTCTGCTCTTTCAAGACTTTTTTCTAAATTTTTAATATCCATCGTGATGTTATTTTATCTCTTCAATTCTATTTTTATTTGTTAGTTATTTTTATCTTCAAATCGATTATTATGCTTTTTAAACTTAAAATAACGAAATTGTTATTTAAATTGATTTATTAAAGGTTAAATTTTATGAACAGAACTATCTTTAGTTACCCTTAATTTTCAAAGTAAGATTTAAAGGTATTTTTAAAGATTATCTCTGTTTTTTATTAGACTTAATGAGTATATGGAAATTATGTGCTGTTATAAGGACTAAATCATAATATGAAGATATAAAATTTGAGAACAAAATTAATAGGTATTCTTTATTATTTCGATTTGTTTATTAAATTATAAGACAAGAATAAATTAAGTAATATTTAAAATAAAAATCAACTGAAATTAATATGACTGTTGTAGACCAATTATCCTTCTCTAAAAATGCTCTTAATCAATATGCTCAAAAAATAGGAAATTTAATTGATTCTGAAGTAGCAAATGAAGAATCTTTTTACGCGGATTTTCGCGATTTATTAAAAGACTTTTTCAAAACTGATGAGTTCGAAATTATCATAGTTCCTAAATCAGAAGAAACTTCAGATAAACCCGATTTTATAGTTTATATGGATAATATTCCTATAATTCATATTGAAGGTAAAAATCCTTATGATCCTGTCGATAAATGGTTATTAGCTGATACCTCAAACCGACTTTTTGACCAAGTTTATAGGTTTAGAGGAAGGGAACTTAATTATATTCCAGTTATTATTACAGATTTTATTCATATCTGGGTTATAGATAAAGATTCTCCTAATTCGAAAGATTCGGATCATCAAGTAAAAACAAAGCTTAAATTGATAGATGACAGCCAATCTACTTGGAAAGCCATATCTGGAATAAAACAGAAATTTGAATCTATGTTGAATTATGAATCTATGTTGAATTATGTTTGCGAAGATATTGTTTTATCAATATCAAAAGTTAGTTCTATGATACCCCTTTTAGTATAGTCTAACAAGAAATTATTTTTTTATATTTATGGGATATTGTATTGTCCTACATATAGAGAAAGATATAGTCTGGGTTTAATGAAAGATTACCCCAGAATTCCATTTACCGATGAATTGGTTATTTTTTCGGAAATAGCAAATTTAGGAAAAAGACTAGTAGAATTACACCTATTAGAAGAAACAGATCTTAGTGATACATCTTTCTCGATGAGTATTTCTTCCGATTATAAAATTTATTATATACGTAGGAATGATAAAGATGAACTTGGAAACCAAATTCCAGACACATTTGATCCAGAAACAAATAAAATCTATTTTCAAAAAAGAAAAGAATCTCAAATTAAAGCTGAAAAGGAAGGAGAACAATTAGATGATATAACATGGATTGGAGGAATCACTCAAGAAATGTGGAATTTTGAAATAGGGGGTCGACAACAACTCAAAGAATGGTTATATACTCGTAGATTTTCAGAAAATCTAAAGAGAAACACAATTCAGAGATCATTAAATAATGATGAATTAAAATATTTCCTTAAGATGTGTGATGCTATTAAAAAAACAATTGAATTATTACCAGAGTTGGATGAATTATATAAACAAATTAATCCCTAAATATTTAGAATTTAGGACAAATTAAGGTAGCAAATTTAGAATTCTTTAAGAATAACAATTTCAATGTTTTATGTTGAAAAAATTTGATTTGATTCCCTAAAATCTGGATTGATTTAAATAAGTAATAAGAATTATATTCTATTTCATTAATTCTTAGATATTGATTTTTATCTTCTTTTATATCATCTAATTTAATGTTCAAATCTATGAGGTTTTTAAAATCTTCGAATTTATATAGTTTAAAGAATTTTGAATTAAAATCTTGAATCGGAGCAACAATCATTATATTTCTTTCATCTGTGAAACCAAAACCATTCTCTTGTCTATACCAAGAAGCTCCTAATAAATCCTTTATTTTTTGGAATTTTTCTTGTTGAATTATTAAATGGGATAGAGTTTTTTGAACAAAAGTCTTTGCTAATTGACTTTTATTTTGTAAGTTTTGGTTATTTTTATTAAGAGAAGTGTATCTTTTTTCATTTGCCTGTTTTGGCAAATCCAAGAAATTATCAAAAATTGTCGTTTGTTTCATACTACTTCCTATTATTCAATTAAATTGATTAAATCAATGAATTACTTATTTTAATGTATTTTATTAAGAATATTATCAACAGATAAATATCTAAATTTTAGAATTAAAAACTCTATAATATTTTTTTAAAAATAATAGATTTGGTTTTTTATAGTTTTACTGTATAAATCCATTGAGTAATTGAAGTAAAAGAAAGTTGACAGAATCAATTAAATATTAAAAGCATACATACTCAATAAATATTCTTTAAATATTTAAATTATCTTAGATAGTTGAAAAATTCTATTAAAGATCTTTATATTTAAATTTTAAGATCGCATATTTAGTTCTCATTTTTTTACCATTAAAAAGGTTTGTATTAATTTAAACTAAGTAGGATTGCTTTATTCTTTAGAATATAATTCTTTATAGTAATTTATATTATTAAATTTAATGTATTCCGAGAATCATTATTAATATTTATTTATTTTTAATTTGGGCAATTAGTAATGAAAAAAAATTATTTAGATTATTTTATATATATATAGGATTTTTTCATTACTACTCTTCAGCTTAGTATATGTACCAATATGCTATGTCCTTCTTTCTTGTATCTGATTCAAAGTACCTTTTTATGAATCTATCTTTAAATAGCTCGTTAAGAATATTCTCCACTTTGTCGTAATTCGATTTTGTTTTTTTCAATTTAAAATAATATTCCATTATTTCATCAGTAGTAGAATCTCCTTTCTTTTTTAACCAGTCTAAAAGACCTTTATATTCTATTTCCCACACATGATTAAAATCTTTATAATACTTTTTATAATAATCTATTTTATACTTCGATAGTTGATATAATATCTTTTTATTTGGATTCTCATTATCTCTTAACCTTCCAATTGCTTGTAATAATTCTGCCTCAGTATTTAAATAATTTGTAATCTCCTCTGTGTGACCAAATATCTTTTTCATTGCATTAATATACTCCTTCGGCTTTCCTGGAGTACCAAATAAAACACCCACCATGTTTTCATGATATACATTTTTTCCAGCTAAATTGTACCAATAAGCAGTGGATAAATAAATTTCAAATTTTTCAATCACGTTTTTAAGCAAATTAGGTAAAATATATTTTTCTAAGTGCTTTATACTTGTTTTAAAAAATTCCTTATATGCTACCAATAGAATCTTTTGTTTCCTATGTCTAACAAATAGTTGTTGTACTACTTTGGCTAACTTAAAATATTCTTTGGTAAAAGACCAATCAACTTTATCTCTTTTAGTTATTTTAAACTCAATATTAGTACTATATGGATCATAAAAGGAATCAGTTATTCCTATATGAATTTTTTGTCTCTTTAATAAAACATATTTTGGATATTCTCCTGAGGTATAACAATACACATTCTTAAACGCAGGCTTTATTCTCTTATCATTAAAGAAGACATAGTCTTTTCCTTCTATTAAAGTTGGAAAGTAAGAGTTTAAAATTTCTGGTTTTAAAATGGCAGAAGTAATTAAAACTTTAATTGAATTATTAAATATGTTTAAGATTAAATCTCGTTTATCAATTATGAAATTGAAAGATTGTTCTTTAACACTAAAAAATATCCTTTTTTTAATTTCATCTTCATCTAGGCTCTTAGATTCTCTTAAGATGTCTATTAACTTATTTGTTTGATTTTTGAAAGGTGATAGATAGCTATATTTTAATGTTAAATTCTTAACTTTATTATTCCATATGTCTAAATCGTCTATATTGTAAATATTTACAATATTTATAATTTGTTTTATAATAATCTTAAGTGTTTTCTCATATTTCTCTGATTTAGGTTTTGTTTCTATATTGAGTGAATTAATCAAATTTAATAATCCGTTCATATCTTTTCGTGTTTTAGTTCTTTTAGTTCCATTCCAAACATCTTTTAAAGAATCATCTAGTAAAATACACTTATTGATTAATCTTACATAGTTTTTTATTTGATTTGGCTTAAATTCAATTTGGTCATATAGCATTTGTTGAAAATTTTCATCTATAATAGTTGCTGTTTTATTTTTGAATAATTTAAAAATTCTTTCAGTAGTATAAGTATCAGCATATTGCTTTACAAGAAGCCACTGTAAGTTTTGATTTTTCCAAGAAGAGCTGTATGCGTATTTATAAGCTTTTGAAAAATTATTCTTTTTATGTTCAATCCAATTACAAGTTTTTGATAATGGACATGATCCATCTTTTTTACATACTCCATTTGGAATATTCCCGCTTTTGATAGCTTGGAATAAATCCTTATGTTTTTTTATACCCCCTAAATTACAAAGATAATCACCTTTAATATCTAAATCAAATAATGATTCAAGTTCTGCTTTTTCAGCATCATTTAACTTATAAGTTTTTCCAAATAAGATATTTGTAATAGGGGGTTTAGGTCTTTTACCCGTCTTATCCGTCATATATTCTAACCAAGCAGAACGGTCAAATTCATAAATAATGTCATGATTATCCATAAAAATTATGCTATTTTTATAATTTGATAATGCGAATTCCCTCGCAAATGTAGTTTTTCCCGTTCCTGTGGGTGAAATATCTATGAAAATATGATGATATGATTTTAATAGTTTAATTCTATCATTATTTATTTTATTGTAAATGATTAAGTCTTCTTTCGAAATCCCTTTGCTTTTTTTAGATAGTTTTACTCCTGTCATTTTTCTTCTTCAACTCCAAATATCTTGTGTAAAAGTCAACACTTCGCCTTATGAAGGCTGAAATGGATTCTTCCTTTTTTTTTATCTTTTTTATTCTCTCTATTTGACCTTGTGTTATATTCAGTTTCAATATTGATCCGCTTTCTTTCTTCTTTTATTTCACTTTTTCTCAAATTTATCTGTATAATGCCAAAAGATCGCTTTAAAACAATCCAATCTTGAATGTCTATATGGTCGCAATGCTTTCATAATTTCATAAAAAGTGCCATCATAATATTCGTCATTTCTCATAACAACAAAAACATCATTTGAAGGGTATCTCCCTCTCATATAAAATATGATGTGAAATTCCCCTTCTAGCAACTTAGTAATCTCACCAGTATCTTGATTGAATCTGAAAATACCATTCTTTCTAACCTCAATTAGGTATTGATCATAATAGATTTCTTCTAAGCATTCATCATTATCCAATTTTAATCACTCTAATCCAGACATCTTTCCATTTGAGATCATAGGTTATTCTTCATCTTTTACTTTAGATATGATAATTCTTCTAAGAAAACTTGAAATTGCTAATCCTTCCTCTTTTGCTATCTTCTCTAGTCCATCTTTCTGTTCTTTTGTAACATATGTTTGAACAAGTTTTATATATTTATCACTTTCAGCTTTTCTTTCCTTTCTTTTTGTCGTCATTTTTTAAATACATTCTTATAATTTAATTCAATATTTAATTAAATCCTTTAAAATACGATTATTTTCTTCCAATATAAATTTTAATGTAATTCCTCGACCCATTCTCAAGTTTGACTATATAAATCTGTGGATTTAAAGAATTCATTAATTTCATAAATTTTATGGATTTTTCTACACTTAGTAGAATGGTAGTAGAAATCAAAATACACTTAATAAATATTTTATATTCCTTTCTCTTAATCGAATATAGATAGAAAGTAAATCATAAATAAAGACATTTTATTTCTATATAAAAGAAAAATAAATTATTAAACTTTTAATACCAATTAATAACTTAAAAATCCGTAATTTAATCTTAAAATTTAGGAATCCAAATTAAACTGGAGTAAATTGGAATTTAACCTAAAAAAGTGACCCCACTTTAATTTACAGCTATTATTGTTTATTTGGGATGTAGATTTTAATATAAATAATTAATTCGCTATTTTAATTATTATTTTAGAATATAATAGGTTTAAAAATGATTTTAAACTGAAATCCTGAATTACCAACTACCAGATATTTTAGGTGGTATACCACCTAAAATAATACCTCCAAAGATAAAAGAAACTGATAATACCAGATGATTTTTACAAAATTGGAAATATATATGAGGAATTTAATCTGAATTAAAATCATTTTATTGACTGATCATGAAGAAAAATATATATTTTTATTAAAAAGAAAAAAATCCTAATTTCAAATCGCTATTCAATTTAGTCTCGATTACACGATTTATTTTAATTTATCATAAATCTTACCTATATAGATTCTATATTCTAAATATTATACTATATTATACGTCGAGATAATTATTATTTCGATCCTCTTTACTTTAATAAAGAACTAACTATAACCAAATTTAACTTAAAAGATGAAAAAATTATGAAACAAAAAATGTTTAATTATTTACTTTTAGTTGCCCTTCTCGGTACAATGGGAATAACATGGGGAATTCAAGCTTCTATGATTGGCCAGATTAGTAATATTTCTGGAGGAGAAACCTTTTACACCATTGACATCTCAGGCTCAACTACCTGTTTTCCTGTAGTAAGTGAGGCTGCCTTTGACTATATGGGGCTTCATCCAAATTATGGTATAAGAGTCTCTTCAGGTGGATCATCAAAAGGGGTATCTGATATTGACAGAGTAGATCCTCTTGTTGATATCGGTATGTCTTCAAGAAACCTTAAAGGTAGTGAAAATGTAACTGGAGAACTCGTTGATCATATATTTGCTCAAGATGGTGTAGCTACTATCGTTAACAAAGCAACTGTCGGTGCTGAAATAATTAATATTACTATGGATGACTTATTCTTAATCTACAACCATACCTATACTACTTGGAATCAAGTTGATGCCGATTTACCTGCTCAAAGTATTATCGTTGTTGTAAGGGAAGAAGCTTCAGGAACTCGCGAAACCTTTGAAATTAAAGTAAAATATAATGATACCATTGAACTTGAAGATGATCCTTGGTTTTCCGCTAATGCTGGTATATATACCGTTGGAGATGGAAATCCCGCAGTTGCAGACATAGTTTCTACTACAGATTGGAGTATTGGTTATGTCGGTTTAGCATTTATTGATGATGCCAGTCACGAAACTCTAGAAATAAGTTTAACTGGAGATTTAGCCGATGCAATTGAACCGACAATCGATAATGTTAAATCATTTTCTTACCCAATAGCAAGAAACCTGCATTTATTTACTAAAGGCGAACCCGTAGCTCCTGTACGAGCGTTCTTAGATTACATATTTGGAGAAGAAGGCCAGAAAATAGTTGAAGAAGTAGGTTACATCAGACTATATTATCCAGTATCTGATATATAGAAATAAGTTAGATTTTACCACATTAATTAACTAATTTTTTAATTTTTTTTAAAATGTTCTAAAATGTAGGAAAATGGAGACACCAGTTCTGATCGATGCAGAAGAATTGAAGGCACTAGAAGTAGCACTTTATTCAAAAGGCGTACAAACGAAAGAAAAGAGTATTAAAACTATTCTTTTTATATTTGCTTCCATTGCAACTGTAATAGTATTTTTGATTATCATCTTTCTTTTTACTCTTGGTGGGGATTTTTTCACTAAATATTCCATTACTGATTTCTTCTTTGGAACCTCATGGAGAGGACAAGACAATAGATTTGGGGCATTGTTTATTATTATAGGTACATTATTAGTCGCATTAGGTGCACTTGTTATAGCGATTCCACTTGGTATCGCTACAGCAATTTTCATTGCCGAAATAGCACCCAAAAAGTTAAAGAATATATTAAAAGGAGCAGTAGAAATCCTTGCTGGAATTCCGTCTGTTGTTTTTGGGTATTTTGGAAGAACCGTCCTAAAGGAATGGATTGAGTTTTCCTTTGATGTATCGATAGGATTATGCTGGTTAAATGCTTCACTCTTGTTGGGGATCATGGCTTTACCCACTATAGTAAGTGTTTGTGAGGACTCTATAAGCGCAGTACCCAATCATTTTCGCGAAGCCTCTTATGCAATGGGGGCAACGCGATGGCAAACGATAAGAAATGTTGTTTTACCTGCTTCTATGTCTGGTATCACAGCAGCTATTATATTAGGGATGGGAAGAGCTATTGGTGAAACAATGACGGTGGCAATGGTTTCTGGAGGAAATGTAGTACTTCCAAATCCTATTACAGATGTCTTTTCAGGCATAAGAACGATAACTGGAACAATTGTCCTGGAGCTAAAAGAGGCAGTGGGACTTCATGTTGAGGCTATTTTTGCTCTTGCTATCGTACTTTTCATGATGACTCTGATAGTTAACACAATTGCAAATATAGCATTGTCCCGAATAAATAGAAAATTTTCTGGCAAGACCAAAAAAAAAGATAGGAAATTGTTTGATAACCTAATTAAGTACAAAAATTTCTCCAATTTTAAAGATTTCATAAGAAAAAATAAGAAAATAATAAAACGTATTATTTATTTCTTTGTTATCCTCTGGTTACTTAGCAATTGGATTCCAATCCTTTATGCTCTGATAGCTGGTGTTTCTCTATTTGTAATTATCTATTTCGTTAGAAAAATACCTCCCAAATTTAAGCAAATAATAGCTTATTCATTTATTATAGCTATGTCTTTTCTTGTATTATTATTTCTTGGAATATTGATATCCAATATAGTTATGAATGGTTTACCTAAGTTATTGGAACCTGGTTTTTTAACTACTAATTCACGAGCAGATAAAGGAGGGATTTTGGACGTGCTTATAGGTACTTTAATGCTTACTGGTGGCACAATTTTATTTGCTGTCCCTATTGGAGTTTTTGCGGGAATTTATTTATCAGAGTATGCAGGAACCGGAAAAACTATTAAAGTTATAAGAGCTGGGATAGATAATTTAAATGGAACTCCTTCGATTGTGTTTGGCTTATTTGGATTTACTTTTTTAGTTGTACCTATGGGAACATTTAGCTTAATAGCAGGACAAATCACTCTTGCTTTAATGATTTTGCCGACAATTATCAGAACCACAGAAGAAGCACTTAAAGCAATACCCCAAACATTTCGTGAAGGAAGCTTGGCATTAGGTTCATCTAAATGGCAAAGTATTTCGAAAATAGTAGTACCCACCGCAATGCCTGCAATCATTACGGGTGTAATACTTGGAATGGGTAGAGCTGCTGGTGAAACTGCGCCAATTATATTTACTGCTGCAGTTTTTGTCAGAGAAGGGTTACCAAAATCATTTTTTGAACCTGTTATGGCGTTAACTTTTCACTTATATGTTTTAGTATTAACTTATCCTAATGCTCAAGCCCAAGCTGGAGGTACTGCCTTGGTTTTATTGTTAGTCGTCTTATTTATGTATACGCTCGCTTTTGCGATAAGGTTGTATTATCAACGAAAGAAAAAATGGTGAAATTACGATTATGGATGTAAAAGCAATTCTTAATGAAAGAAAAGAATCAAATGAAGGTGATAAATCTCAAAAAGTTAAATCATCAGATTCAATTATCCTCGAATGTAGGGATTTAAACCTTTGGTACGAAGATACTCAAGCGTTAAAAAACATCAACTTAGAATTATTAAAAAATCATGTAACAGCAATTATTGGGCCTTCTGGATGTGGAAAAAGTACTCTGATTAGGAGTTTTAATCGCATGAATGATGTCATCCTTGGATGCAGGACAGAAGGTGGAGTGCTCTTTCATGAAAAAAATATTTATGATAAGAAAACTAATGTAATAGAAGTAAGAAAGAAAATTGGAATGATTTTTCAGAAACCAAATCCCTTTCCAATGTCAATATTTGACAATATAACTTATGGTCCTGAGGTTCAAGGGGAAGAAGATCCACAAAAACTAGAGGAAATTGTTGAGTTTAGTCTCAAGAGAGCTTTTCTTTGGGATGAAGTAAAAGATCGTTTAAATGATTCCGCGTTGACTTTATCTGGTGGTCAGCAACAAAGGCTTTGTATTGCGCGAGCTCTTGCAATTGAACCAGAAGTTCTTTTAATGGACGAACCAACGGCATCTCTTGATCCAATAGCGACTGCGAAAATCGAAGAATTAGTTTTTGAGTTAAAAAAGTACATGACTGTGATATGCGTCACTCATAACATGCAACAAGCTGCTAGAATAAGTGATTTTACTTGTTTTATGTATCTTGGTGAATTAATCGAATATGGAGAGACTACACAGATTTTCGAGAGACCTCGTAAAGAATTAACAGAAAACTATATAACAGGAAGATTTGGATAATAAGGTGATAATATGGCAAAAGAATTACATAAGGAAATTTTGGAATTAAAGGAAAATGTTGTTAGAATGGGGCATCTCTCATTGGATATGCTGGATAAATCAATGAAAGCATTAAAAGCGAAAGATCCGAATTTAGCGAACGAAATTATACAAAAAAAAGATCTTATTAGGCAGTTAGATTCAGAGATTGAAGCTAAAGCTTTGAGACTTATTGCATTGTATCAACCTATGGCTATTGATTTGAGAAGGTTGGCAACTATCCTAAAGGTAATTACATATTTGGCACGATTAGGAAGATATGGTAAGGATATTGCTTCAGCTGTAGATGAGCTATCTGATAAACCTTATCCTGCTCCATTTGTTAACTTGGAACATATGTGGGAGCATATTAAAAAAATGATTTCTAATGCACTTAAGAGTTTCACCGAAGCTGATCTCAAATATATTCAAGATATAGGAAGTAGAGATGACGAGGTAGACGAAATGAGATGGAGTATATTTAGAGAATGTATTACATATATGATTGAGGATCCTAAAACTATTACTTCCTGTGCTTTTTTTGCGATGATAGCGCGATTTTTAGAAAGATGTGGAGATAATGCTTGTAAAATTGCTGAAAAGGTTCACTATATGGTTACTGGCGAACATATTGAGATCACTTGAAATTATATATTAAATCATATTAAGCTGATTTGTATGAATAGAAAAAAGATACTTATTATATGTACCCATAATTCTGCTCGTTCACAAATTGCAGAAGGGTTAATTAATGCTTTATTTAAAGATAGATTTGAAGCTTCCAGTGCCGGTACTGAAGTTGCAGAAGTTAGACCACAAGCAATCCAAGTTTTAAAAGAAATTGGAATTGAAATTTCTCATCATTATTCTAAAAATATGAGAGAGTTCTATGGAACTAAATTTGACTTAGTCGCAACTGTGTGTGATAACGCTAAAAAAGTATGCCCTGTATTTCCCGGTGTGAAAAAAATGATTCACAAGTCTTTTCCAGATCCCTCCGAGGTTAATGGGACAGATGACGAGAAACTTATAGCATTTAGAAATGTAAGGGAGTCAATCCTCAAATGGATTAAGGAGGATTTAATTCCTTTTTTCGATTAATGCTGATTTTATTATTAACTTGTTCTAAGGAGCAAGAGCTTGCTGAAATAACAACTTTGCTTCCTCTAAGAGTATCTCGTTAATTGTTGAAATATGGTATTTAATTAACACCTCGTCATATATAAGAGCTGAACCACGATTAAACATTAGAACGACTCTAAAAGAACTAACAGATACTTTTTTGAAGAAAACATTCGAACTATAAAGGTTATTTAGGAAAAAAGGAATCCCATAAAATTTGTGAAGCTTCAATACAAATAATTGATGATAGTCTAACTAAAACGCATAAGAAAGGAGTATGGAATGAACGAATTAGAATTTTAGGTAAATACACCTCAAAATCGAATTAGAATTTTAGGTAAATACACCTCAAAATCAATGGAAGAAATAAGAATTCGGAGTTTCTTATGTAAAAATCTTTTTTCTAGGCATTTTTTAAACACATAAATATTTTTTAAAAACTTATAAAATTCTTTATTAATCTTATTTTATTTTACCGCAATTTAAATTTATAGGTAATTATTTGACCTAATTCATAAATCCGATTATTTAGATTCTTATAATTAAGAAATTCATAAATTTCATTAATTTAATGGATTTTTCTACAATTAATAGAATAGGAATATAAACGAAATTATACTTAATACTTACTTAATATTATTTTCTCTTAATAGAATATAGATAGAGGGTGAAATACACTTAATATTTACTTAATATATTAAATCAATATTAAGTAAATGAAATGAAGATATTATACTATTAAAATAAGATGTGTTCTCTCCTAAATAGAAAAAACTTGTTGTTTTTGGAAAATCTCAATAGGAAAAATTTGGATTAATACCAAAATACAATTACAAAATAAATTAAAAAATTCGGAAGTTTTGGATATGTTCTCTTAATTTTTTTGATTAATATTTAGTTAACATTCAGATAATATTGATTTCATACTGATTTAATATTAGATGAATTTTCTATTATTTTTTATGTATTCCACACACCTGTGTTCTAGAATAAGAAGAGAAAGTGTGAAACTACCTTAAAACACACCCAAAACTATAGATTTTCATAATAGGTAGGTTAAATCAATATTACACATAAAAAGATTATCCACACACAGGTTTATTGAAATTATGATATTTTTCAGAAACCAAAATATCATATATCATTTTACTTATCATTAATCCATGAATTTCTCATCATAAATAGTGAAATCTCATATTCTATTTTATCCTTTTAGAAAATCCTGTTGAACTATAAGAAGATATAATATAGATAGTTCATTATGAGCTTATGTTAGAATGATAGTTCTAACTCTCTAATTTGGGAAATGTTAACTTCGTTAACTTCAAATTATCTTTCAAATATTAGTAAGATTAAAATTATCTCTAGGGCTTTTTTGGATTCATAACTATGATTCTATTAGGTTTACAGACTATCTTATCTGAATCTTCAAAAGGATTGATTTCTTTGATATGAATCTCTTGACTCCATTTTGGATTAAGAAAAACGAATTGATAGATAGTTTTCCTTTTTATCGCTTCTTCGTACTCAGGTTTACAATCTATAGATTGATAAAATGTTAATGTTTTATGTTGTCTATCTATGCGAAATTTGATACTATAAATATCATCATTCCAAATTATATCTGGAACATTTTCACTATGAGCTACGATTTCTCTTAGAAACTCTTTTGGTACACCAAGTTTAACTAAAGCAAAATAATCTTCGAACAAGAAACCTAAATTATTTTTATGGTTCACTTTTCTCAGCTTTTTTTGTTCTTTGTCAATAATAGCATATGTTAAATCTATATTTTCAGCATCTATTTCTATTAAAGTTTTACCTAAGCATAATCCTTCAGCTATTCTCGCAATTTCATCATTTTTTATAGTGTTTCTTACAAATTGTGGAAAAGTCATCTTTTTGTTAATAAATTCCTTAAAATCTTTCTTTAATTCATCAATTAAAAACAATAGAAATCCTAAATGCCAATAAACATGATAACCTCGTTCCAAGGCTTTGCTTAAGTGATTTATAAATTTCTTAAAATCTTGGTAAGAACGAGATAGAATCGGGAATTCTAAAGCTCTTTTTTTTATATATTTCTTTATCTCCTTTTTATCAATAAAATCATTAATAAATTCAATTATCTCTTTTTGTAAAATTATATCATCTTTCCCAAAGATTTCATTTACTATATTATCTGAATGTCCTCGTAAGCACCATAAATCATTCTTTACATCTGGCTTTGTATGTTTATTTAATCCTTCATCAATTTCTTTATCTCTTTCCATAGCATCCAAAATATGTTCTTCAATTTCATCTTCTGAAACTTCTGATATAGTTCTATAATACTCTTCATACCATTCTTTTGGCTTAACATTTCTCATTTCTGACATTTTTAACTCATCCCTTAACTCCTATTAGAAATTTGGTCAAAATGAATATGAATATTTTGATAAGGATATAAGTAAGAATTAATGAAACAATGGTATCTTCTCCGAAAATCTTTAATTGTAGGATATAAACCATTCCTGTGGTGAATAGAAGTGAAGCTATTAAAGTTGCTACTAAATATCGTATCCCTAATTTATTTAGACCCGTTGAATTTAATTCTAGGAAAGTCTTTGTGGCGGTTCTTCGATAAATTAATTGTAAAACAAGATAGGCAACAATTCTTCCAAAGAAATTAGTGATAATTGAAACAATAAAAATTGCTAAGATTGTCATTAAAAAATCAACTGAAAAAATAAAGTTCATTGTATCGCTTTTTAACCTGAAAAAGTTTAGGTAAATTGCTAACATGATGAATAAGAATGATGATATAACAGAATGTAATAGGTAGTAAATCATTTGGTCTCCTTCTGACCTTCCTTCTCGTTTTTTATATTTTTCTTTGCTCTTTACCTTTGGTTTCTTCCTTTTTTTCCTAATAGTTCTTTTTGGTTTTAAATCCTTTATATTAATGGTTTTAACTTCATTATTAGAAACATGCCTGCTTCTCTTTCTCTGTTTCCTTTCTATTTTATCCCATTTCTCATAAGTACCCTTTAAAAGATCTCCCATAGAATTGCTTTTGTCTCCTCCGATACTAGTGAAAACACTATTCTTTTTTCTTTTTGTCATTTTTAAGCAATTCCTCCAATTCTTCAGGATTTTTTATGAAATAATCTACTATAACTCTATAAATCTTTGATTTAGAAACCCTGTGCTTCCATTTTAAATCTTCAACGAAATTAATCTGCTCATTGGTCAAATTAACTGTCGTTGTTTTAATCATTATATATATACACTTACATATTTTATTACTTATTCTTAATATTAAATGATCTGAATTACAAATATAAATCCTTTTATCTAATTCATAAAATCCATATTATTCATTAATAAGATTGAAGATATTAGAATGGTATGGTTATATACCATAGATTTTAAATATTGGAAAAATAAAATTTAAGATAACCAAACTTCTTATCCATTAAAAAAAAAATATAATTTTTTGTTAGCTAATAGGCAACTATTAGCTTCTCCTTTTTTTTCTTAATAAAAAGAATAAAATATTTACAATATATTGAATGTAAATTATTCTTTTTATTCCAGGATTTCTATTTTAACTTTTACTTTTTTATCTTTTAATAAAGTGTAATTTCTAATAACATCAATAGGAATGGATAAATACAAATAATTTTTATCCCAAGCTCTTAAAAATCTATCAAACTCTATTATAATATCTAATCCTTTTTTAAAATCCTCAAATGTTAATCTTTTAACCTTTCTATAAGTTGATTTGTTGAATTTCTCAATTAATTCTGCTTTTAGTAAGGGATTGATGAACTTACTAATTCTACTTGCTATATTTCTTACACATTTATGATAAGTACCATTTGCACAGTCTCTTCCGTCTATACCAAGCTTTTCATAAATCATATTTTTTGCTATTTTACTGGAACTGAAATAATTATTCCCATTAATGAAGTTAAAGAAATATACCATTAGGTCTTTATTTCTTAAATTTAAATAGAAATCTTCTAACTGCTTTTCCAACATCCTATTCTCTTAGAAAAAATAAATTAATTTCAGATCTTAATTTAAATTCATTTATTCTACAAATAAAAATCCTAAGGTATAGTTTCATACCAAACTAAAATAAGAATATAATTATGAGTTTATTTTTTACAAAAAAAATTATTATTTCTTTACTTTCTTAGAAGATATAGGCTTAATCTTATCTGGCTTAATTTCTCCTTCAGGAATTTTAGGTTTTTCTTCTGGTTCTTTATGCTTTAAAAATTCTCTCTTGATAGCACTAAAGATTTCAGGAGTTAATATTTCATCTAATTTTTCCATCTTTTGCTTTACAATTTCAAATTCTTCACTCTGTTTCTCTAACCTTTCTGCTAACTCTTTATTTTCTACTCTTAAGCGTTCTATTTCTTTAATACCATTTTCTTCTAAATTTCTTATTTTTTTAACTAATGTTCCCACACTACCAATTAAAACCGTTTCTTGTATTTTATCCATATAATTAACCATTCTATCAAGTAAGTCAATTACATAATGTCTTGTCAATAGTTTGGCTTTATGTTGAGTCCAGATATTATAAATGTCATAATCCTTTAAACTAAACACTTCTTTTAATCTTGTAAAGCAAAGTCTTCTAATAGAACTCGGATTTAATTCTTTATTTAGTCCTCGTTTTTCTACATGATACTTAATAGCATCAGAAATATATTCAGACTTTTTTGTTGGAAATATCTTCTCTTTTCCATCTTCCTTCCAGCTATATTGACCTTCAAAAATTACATATTTATCTGATTTCTCATTTACTTTAAAATGAGGATTCTCTAAATACTTTTTAATTTTAGCTGGCTGTATATTTGTTTTATAATGCTTTATTATTTTTCTTTCAAAGTATTCTTTTATCTCTTCTATGAAAGTGTTTGAAAACAAAATTAAATATTTAACATCTTTATGCTTTGTTTTTATTCTTTCCTTATTAAGATAATAATAGATTTCACCTGTTTCTTTATGTTTATATCGTTTAAAATCAGATGGGGTTAAATATATAACATCTATAGGATTTAGTCCAGTGTACATTAAAATCTTTAAAATCAATTTTAACTTATTTGGTAGTATTTCATAAAGCTCAAGAACCTCTTCATAGGTAATATCATCATCTAAATGAAAACCATTTGTTCCTATTTGTGGTAACTTCTTCGGATTAGCTTCATAGTCTCTTCCAAGTTTAGACAAAAGACCTTGTATTCTCCACATATAATTTAAATTAACATTTTTTCTATCATCACCATTTCCATTAACCCATTTCACTAAAATGTCTGCTTTCTTTTCTGGTGTTAATTTTGACCACTCTTGAAAAATCAAATTGTTAACATTGGACTTTTCCCATTCTTTCTTTCTATCATTCTTCTCAGATTCACTTAATTCTTCAAAATTCTTTATATCAAATTTTGACAAAGAATCAATATCATTTTTGAATCGTTGAATTAAATAAGGAAAGAATTGATCCATAGCTAATAAATAGGTTTTTATGCTTTTAGCTGATTTTGGTGTATCTCTAAGATATTCTTTTATTGGTTTTATTTCTCTTAGATATTTCAAATATTTAGCTATTCTTGGCATTTTACCTCATACCTTTTTTAATTTTTAAAAATTAGATATTATTAAATTGATCAAAAAAATAAACATATTTAAATTTTAAGTAAAAAAAGGAATAATTCTACCATTATATATAATTAATTTATTTTTTATCTTTACTATTTTTATATAACAAATTAAGAACATGATAACTACTGAAAGATATAAATCAAATGAATAGCAATAAAAAGATTCTTTTAAGTTTTGATTTAGATAATACACTAATCGATAACAGAGAAGGTATCGTTAATTCTTTCAATTACGCTTTGAAAAAATATAATCTCCCGGTCCTCGAAAGAAATAAGATTGAAAAAATGATTGGTACGCCTTTAGATGACATGTTTGAAAAGGTTTCTAATGTCAATCCAAAAAAATTATCTATAGCTTTCCGCGAATATTATGGAAAAAAAGGGATATTTCAATCAAGTTTATTACCTGATGTTAAATTAAAACTTGAAGAATTAAAACGAAACTCCTTTACATTAGGAGTAATAACCTCTAAAAAACAAGAATTGGCGGTTAAGGTACTTCAAATTTTAGGAATTTTTGATTTTTTCGAGTATGTAATAGGTGAAAGCACACAAATCAAGAGTAAATTAGATCCCAATATAAAAATCTTTCTACTGGAAAAATACAAAGATTATAAAATTGTTATAATTGGCGATCATCCTAAAGATAAAGCCCTCGCTGAAAATTTAAATGTGCCATTTGTAGGCGTATTATCAGGAAATCATTCAGCTGAAGAACTACAGCACGGAAGTACAGCAAAAATAATAATCATGAACAGTGTTAAAGATTTGTTTCCAAATCTGATTTATTCTTTATTCTAAAAAATATTCAGGTTAAGATATAAAAAAAGTAAAAAAGAAAATCAGCTACTCCTTTAAATCTTCGTAAATTTTCATAAATTCTTCAGGTTTCCATAGCTCCGTCATATATTTACCAATTCCGGAGCTATCTCGCGGTCCAACTACAACGTAAGCATCTGCTTCGTCTTCTAAAGCCCCACTCAAGCGTGCGGCCATACCTGGTATGATTAATATACGATGATCTACTTTATCGAAGGCGCCAAATTCTTTTACTGCTTCAGCAATTGATCCTGCATTAAATTGTCCTCCCGCTACAGCCGATTCAATCCCGATTCCCTCGGAATCCACAACAAGCAACCAAGCGTCTGTGTTCGAACCTTTAATATCTATTTCTACAGGAATTTTAGTTAACCGGTAATTTGAAGTCACAAAAATAGGAGCCATTTTACCAGGTTCTCCTATTGGGAAACAACCAGGATCTGTTGTTGGATAAATACGCGGATCGCTGAATATGCTCTGTCTTAAGGTCATAATTGCTAGTAAGGCCCAAATATCTTCTTCCTTCTTACCACTGTGGAGAACAAGAAGACTTGTGTCAATTGACTCCATAATCGCCGCCATAATGAGTTCTTGGTATTGATGCTCCCAAAGCTTTTTATCGTCATCAGTATTCACTTGACTCCAATATGCAGCGGGCACCCCCATAACAGGAAAGCCTGCATTCACATCTTCCTTATTAATTGCAGAAAGTCTCAATCTCATTATGTTATCATAAGTTAAGGTTAGATTTCCGGGACCAAAAACAGTCATAGCGTCTAAAATCAGATTCTTTACACCAAGCTTTTGTAAAGAAGCACTTAAAGACATAAGTTCGTCTAAGTCACTTGAGACCGCTACAACGGGTAAATTATTTTCAACGGCAAATTTACCAATTTGTTCCCAGGATTCCTTTGTTGCAGCATAAAGTAGAGGCTTTAATTCTTTAATTTCAGCAGCGGCAGCGAGTAAAATATCTGGATTCAGACAGGCTAACATAATAGGGAGAACTGATAATTCCGTAAGTTTTTTCGCAGCCAACTTAAATTGATTTTCGTCACCAGATACACATCTTAACGCAATTCCATTCACTCTTAACACATCTCCCATCCTTTCAATAACAAGATTTGTTAAATACTTAGCAACTTCTTCTAAATCCGGATCGTCATCTGCTATTTCCATGAAAATCGCAGTTTCGTTGTAATATGTTAATTGATGGCGATTAAGAACCTCTTCTCCACCAATTATACATTTACGGTCACCTACTCCAATTTCAACAGACTTTTGTGGAGGAGTAGTTAGTTCTATTAATTTAACTCGTTTTTTCGTCTGTTTTGGATCCTGTATTAAGTGCGTACAATCTTGAACTGTAACCTTCCTTTCGAGCAAATCTGTAGCAAATGCCATGCAAGTATCTCTTCCACAGTCTTGACAATTACTTTTATCTAAAAGAGCATAAATTTCTAACGGGCTGGGTCTGGCCATTTTAATTTCTCCTAAATTCTAATTAGTCCTTTTTTAAATAATTATTTATTATTTTTTTATAGTAAGTGTAGTCTAAATTTACATTAAAAATTTGTTTTTTTTTCAAAATTTGATGTGTTAAGAATGAAAGTCAAATAGAGTGTACTATTTTTTTCATAAAATCTAAAATCTAGAGAGGTATAGTCTTAAAATTTATTTGACAAATCGGAGTAAACACATTGATATACCTTAAAACACACTAAAATTTCAGACTTCCGATATAAAAACTCCAACCTTTTGATTGTTTTTAAAAAGGCCAATAGAATTAGTTATTTAATTTTACTCTCATCAGCATTAGAGGAATTAATGATAAAATTGCCAAAAAACTTGCCGTAATAATCAGAATCTCAATTTGAATAAAAGCAGAAAAATAAGTCCCAAGCGGGATGAAAATCACACAACTAAATGCATACGCTATTTTCAAGCACTGATATGTAAAAGTTTTATACTTCCCATTATTAGAAATCGTCATCATCAAAGATGCGTAATTTAACATCATAACACCGGTAAGCATGTAAATAATTCCTTGAATAATCATCAAAAACAAAAAATCTGAAATCGCCATCAGAAAAGTTAAAACAGCATATAATCCAACTGTAATAGCGATGATCCTTTTTCGATTAGATAACTTAAGAGCATAGAATACTTCGTCTTGATTGTCACTTGTAAGATCCAGCTTATTGTGGGTTTCAACCTTGATATTGCAAATTCGTTTATTCTCTTTTTTTGAAATTCGTTGCCCTATTATACAACCCCCAACATTAAGTAAAATCAACACAATATATAATAACGAGTATATACTAAATCCTTCTGCTCCAAATCGATTTAAGATCCAAGATGAAAAAGGAAATTGATATAGTAAGTCACTCCAAATCAATAAATACGATAGAAATAACAGAACAACATTCAAAGAATTATTTCTCCCGAAACTTATAACATTTCTCTTTTTCTCTTGTTTATTAGCTGTACCTCTCATAAGTATTGTTGATAAAACAATTGGAAGGGATGCTAAGAAACCAATAAAGAAAAATAGATTCCATTGATTTATATTAAAGATATCATTTAGAATAAAAAGGAACACGACTGAAGGAATAAATGAGCCGACATTCGACGATATATTTATTGTAACTAAATTGTTATCCTTAACAACTTCATTTTTGGAAAGATCTATTATCAATTTTGAAACTCCGACCTTTACGATTTCTTGGCTTAACAAATTTATCGCTAATAAAAGACCAACTACACCTAAATTCCTTCCACCAAATACAGAAAGTAAGAAGCTAACCAAAAAAAGTATACTTGACGAAATCATTATTAATTTTTTATTTTTGGAATATCTATCAAATAAATACCCTAAAATTGGTCCCGAGAACATAACAAGATATATGAACACTTGAATGAATGCTAATTGACTTCTATCAACATTTAAAATATTTAATAAATAGACAGGTAGGTACACAACTAAATAAATTCTTATTACGCTAATAGCAAAATTCAGAAAGAAGAATCCAATATAGGTGGATTGTTTAACGCTCCTTTTTTCGCTCTTCTTAATGAGTCTGAGGTTCCACTTATACTTAAACTCTGAGCTTTCTATTGATCTATTCTCTGCGACTGTATTTTTGTGTTTTAACATTTTAAGTTTACCAACTCGAGACAAACAATAATTTGTTTTTCTATTTATTTGTTTTCAAACTTATAAACTACACAATTAACATAAATCTGAGGAATTTTGAGATTCTAACAAACATTTACATTAGAAGAGTAATAATAATTCATTCTATTGGAAATCTATTGCGCTACATTTTCAAAAAAAAGAGAGAAAATATGGTTTTCCCACTTAAGGTTAAATTCTAACCCTTTAGGTGAGAGAAACATTTAGGGAGTAGCATCAGCACATCCTGGCATTTTAGCCTTGCCTCAAATTATTTTGATGAAATTTAAATTGCTTATTGTATATAAACTCGCTATTTTCAACCAACGAGTTCTAATAGCATTATACTGTCTCACAATATTTATTCATAAATGAATATAAAAACATAGAGAAAAAGTAAAAGATAAGTGTGGATTTTTTATACTTACAAAACCGATTAACCATTAAATCAAAAAATTCTTGGCATAAAAAAGTATTTAAGTTCTTACACTAAATAAATTCATAATTCTAATGCGCAATTTTCCATAAAATTGAATATATGGCAAAATTAAATATTGATTTTTTAATAAAAACCCCAATCAAAAATATCCTCGAAAGGATTGATTACATCTTTCATGAACTTCTTCAAGAAATTGAATACTATCTCAATATTGAAGTAATTTACACTAATATAAATATTATTATTCAAACTGAAGAATCAAGCATTTCAGATGCGTCAGATAACATTTTTTCAATTGGAGTTGATAGATCTTATAATAACGATATTCTCAGTATTAAAATATATTCAGATTTTTTTCAATACATCCAATTTATTATGCTACGGGAAGCATATAGATGTTTTATTCCTCCTTTCGCTAATCAAATGAAAATCATTGAAGTTTTTATAAATCAAAAAGTATTAATTGATCTTGATAAAGTAAAATCTAGCAATGAATGGAACCTGCTCATACAGGATAAGCTGGTTAATTATGAGTTCCTTTCAGGTGAACTAGATCGTTTAGAGAATTTTTTGAAACGCGAAAGCACTGAGAACATTGATTCTCCGTTTATCTTCTTCTTTAAATATATAAGAAAAAATATCCAAATTATTGGAGATAAAGAACCAAATTTTTACGACACATTTTTCAAGAAATTTTTATTAGTTTCCTCAAAGTCTTTATTCGATAATGAGATAGTAGAAACAATAAGAGTTCTTGATAAAATCTTCGATGAAGTTCAATATTATACTGCATTATTGAACTATCAACATTATTTTAAAGAATTCAAAGAACAGGGATTCATTCAAACTCATCTAAGTCTGAATAAATTTACAGAAAATATGCAAAGGATTAAACAATTTAGTAATTTATCACCTAGCTATAAAGTAAATTGGCCCGCGTTGAATATCTACTCTATAAATTGTTCTATAAAGTTCGCTCCTATATTAAACAAATCAAAAGTAAATAAAGTTATAGAGGAATTACCTTTTTTTCTTCTTTCTAAAGAATGCAGAAATAGTTTCGGTTTCGAAATCGATGGCTATTTTGTTATTCCAAAAATTTATTTTGATGATTTAAAAAGGTTCCTTCATAAACTCGAGGATAATGGATATATCCTTCAAATTAAATTGACTAATCTTGAAAAAACCGAATCTTTTGTTAACCTAAATTATTTTCGAGAACATCATAACAAAAAAACCGTAGTTAATAAAGATAATACATTTTATGAAAAAAAATATGAATTAGATAATTCTCTGAATTATGGGCAAGAAGTTTATAAATCAAAGTTAACTCTCCTAGATTGGTTATTGATTGACAGATTCCGCTATTTTTCCCCAACAGGCTTTAATTTCGAAAGAGGAGCAGGAACTCTTAAATTATTGAAGTCAGACCTTATTAACGAGGTGATTAGTCAAAGAAAATTTATTACTGACTTAAAAACAAATTTGTTAATCATTCATTCCTCGTTAAAACTCAGGAACGATTTTTTTGAGTTTTTAAAAGCAAATGAATCTTTTGGATTCTTTTACATCAAAAATAAGCTTCATGATTATATCTTTATTTTTAATCTAATTAAAGAAATTTTAACTAAACATCCTTCTATCAACAATATCTTCAAATTTCGCGAACATTTTAAAAGACAAGGAGTATCAAATTCAATCGAAAATAATACCACCTTTAAAAATTCTACTATTAAAAAGGCTATTTTTAACCAGTTCCTACCATTATATTTTAAATCAAAGGAGAATTTTGAGGAAGAAATTAACAAATATACGAGTTTTTTTAAAGTAATTAGTTCATGTAACGATTTGAAGATCTTCAACCTTCAATCAATTCGCATGATTGCAAACAACAGATCTTTGATAGACACAATATATAAATCTAAGGAAGAAAAATTAATGAATTCATATGAAAGCTATGAATTATCCAATTTAACATATCAATTAATTGAGGAAAAGCTAAATTATTACTTAAATAGCAAACCACCTGTAATTAAACCAAATTTACTCTCAACTATAACTTTTCCAAACGTTCAAGTTTTTATTGTTGTATTGAAAAATAACGAGGAAACTCTAAAAAATCTTAAAAAAATAACTTCTATATCAAAGAGAGGTTCGATTGGATCTGGAGAAATACTAGATGTAGTATTATTCATTCCATACTTAATTAACAGTGAGAAGGGGACATTTATTTCATTTTTGATTAATCTATTTGAAGAAAATCTGATTAGTGTTAAAAGATACTTGTGGAGCTATCTTCAACAGGCGTTTTCACGTAAAGTTTTTTATGATTTAGATCGAAAAGAGTTTTTCTATACAAAAGATCTTTTTAAGCAATTTTTCCTTAATGTAAGAAATATTCTTGGTGAAGTGCAAAAACCGCTTCCAGAAACCCAAAATATACAGCAGAAACGATTCTGGTCTGAAGAGAAAGATGTTTCTTACTTGATTAAAGAGGTAGAAGATCGTGTAAGAAACGAAACTATAGATTTAAGCTCAGAAAATTTACGAAACTTATACGAATTTCATAATCTTTTAAGTAAAAAAATACTTAACATTGAAGAATTTAAAAAATCTCAAGAAGAGTTTTTCTTTAAAAATTATATCAAATCAATCAATTTATTACCATCTGTTCAAAATTTTGGAATGAGTCAGTATTTTTTGTATTTCTACCCCACAGACATCAATCAAATTGATTTTAAGTTAATATTTAACAACGCATTCCAATCAATTAGTTACCCCGCACAGATCGATAATTCAAATTCATTTTTAATCCAATATATTTATCCGTATCGCAATCCAGGCATATCTCCATACATTAATTGGCTAACCAAATCGAAAAAAATCATCAGAGAATATTGCTTATTTTTCGTTAAGAAATTCTATCAAATTTTGCATTTCGATTACAATCTGGGCTCTGAAGGTTGGGATCTTGACCCAAACCGCTTTAAGATATATTTCCAGAATATTTTGTTTAATCCTGATTATAAAGTCCAAATTCCTGATTTAAAGGAGTTCAACATTGGTGATGTAAACACTTCAAATTATCTTGGACCCAATTCCTCTGAATTTAAAGCACTATCTCAAATATATAACTGGAAATCGTTGGATATAAAATCTTACTTAACGAGACGTTATTTTAAAATAAATACAAGTATAATAGAGTTGTTAAATAAAGGATTAATTAAACCATTTCTTTCTTTAAAGAATTTAGATTTAGTGGAAGAAATTACTATCATTTTACCA
>Ga0315553_10000738_pt1 | contig 28262 bp, 25 predicted proteins | sample SalMarSW160140MG_FD_203099 | JGI IMG/M metagenome (GOLD analysis project Ga0315553, IMG submission 203099) | Salt marsh sediment microbial communities from the Plum Island Ecosystem LTER, Massachusetts, United States - Salt Marsh Sediment SW1601-40 ... | reverse complement strand
CCCTCGATCCGCGCGACCGGGCGACGATCCGCCGCGCCGCGGGTCTTTCGTAGACTCACCGGAGGAGCCGAGCTTGGACGTACGAGATGGATTCACCGACGCGATCGGCAACACGCCGCTGATCAGGCTGCGCAAGGCCTCCGAGCTGACCGGCTGCGACGTGCTCGGCAAGGCCGAGTTCGCGAACCCCGGGGGCTCGGTCAAGGACCGCGCCGCGAAGTACATCATCCTGGACGCCGAGGAGCGCGGCGACCTCCAGCCCGGCGGCGTAGTGGTCGAGGGTACTGCCGGAAACACGGGGATCGGGCTGGCGCTGGTCGGAAACGCGCGCGGCTATCGCACCGTGATCCTGATGCCCGAGACCCAGAGCCAGGAGAAGAAGGACATGCTGCGGCTGTGCGGCGTCGACCTGCGCTGCGTCCCCGCGGTGCCCTTCAAGGATCCGAACCACTACGTGAAGCAGGCCGAGCGCCTGGCGGTGGAGCTGGCGAAGAGCGAGCCGAACGGTGTGCTCTACGCCAATCAGTGGGACAACCCGAGCAACCGCAACGGTCACGTGCGCTCGACCGGGCCCGAGATCTGGGAGCAGACCGGCGGCCAGGTGGACGGCTTCACCTGCGCGATCGGAACCGGGGGGACGCTGGCCGGCGTGGGTGAGTTCCTGAAGTCGAAGAATCCCGAGGTGCGGATCGTCGCCGCCGACCCGATGGGCGCGGCGATGTACCACTGGATCAAGGACGGCGAGCTGCGCAGCGAGGGCAGCTCGATCACCGAGGGCATCGGGCAGGGGCGCGTGACCGGCAACATCGACGGCGCCCCGATCGACGACGCCTACCAGATTTCCGACCAGGAGATGCTCCCGATCGTCTTCGACCTGCTGCGCGAGGAGGGCCTGTGCCTCGGCGGCTCGAGCGGCATCAACGTCGCCGGCGCGATCCGCCTGGGTCGGGAACTCGGGCCCGGCCACACCGTGGTCACGGTGCTGTGCGACTACGGGACGCGCTACCAGAGCAAGCTGTTCAACCCCGAATTCCTGCGGAGCAAGGGCCTGCCGGTGCCGACCTGGCTGGAGGACTCGCCCTAGGCGGCGAGCCGCCGACGCGAGAGCGCGAGGACGAGTGCGGCTCCGGAGAGGAGCATCCAGGTGCCGGACGCTTCGGGAACCGTGATCACGACGGTCGCCGTGTTCGAGGTGTCGCCCACCTCGTCGTCGACTTCGTAGGTGAAGGAATCCGCGAACGCTCCCGATCCGGGGTCGTGGACGTAAGTCACCTCACCGGTCACCGGATCCACCGACAGGGGCGTCGACAGCGCGTGCATGGGCTGCGACACGATCGCGACGGTGGTGGGGTCGAGCACGCCATCGCTGTCGGAGTCGTTCGTCAGCACGTCGATCACGACGTTCCCGCCGAAGTCGACGTTCGCCGCGTCGTCGACCGCGACCGGAGGCTGATTGACGCTGGGGCAGGGGACGCCGAAGTACTTCTCGTCCACGTAGCTCTGCACCTGCAGGCGTTCTGGATCCGAGAGCGCCCGATCCCAGGCGAACACCGCCGCCACGTCCAGCTGGGAGAATCCCAGTCCAGCGATCTCCTCACCGATTACGATCTCTCCCGGCGAGGTAGAGAACGAGTGGCCGTCGGAGTCGATTTGGGCTCCGTCCTTGAAGTGCCGCGTGACGTCGCTCTCCAGGACCACTCCCTGGGTCAGCCAGCCGGCGCCCACACCCGGCTCCGCGGAGGGGAAGTCGTTCCCACTGCCCCAGCCCTGCACGGTGAGCAGTCCGCTGTTTCCATTCACGACCAGGCCGAAGGCCTGATTGCTCGCGCCGGCGCCGTAGGACACTCCGGCGAAGACACCCTGAGCGGCGATGTAGCGGAGCACGGCGATCAGCGTGCGATCGCTAGAGCCGCCTGGCAGGCCCGTCAGCCCGCCGATCCGCTCGAGCTTGTCACCGGCTCCATCGAGCGCGATTGCGGGCCCGCCGTGCGGTCCGCCCGTCGCCAGCAGCTGGGGGTCGCCGGCGGCCTGGAGGTCGTTTCCCAGACCCGACTGGTCGATCCAGCTCGAGACCGTGCCGCCACCCGCGTCGACTCCCGCATCGGCCTCCAGCTGCAGCACGAGCCCGCCCGTCACCAGGGAGCAGCTCCCCGAGAGAACGCCGACGATGACCGTTGCCTCGTTCGAGGTGGCGCCGTCGTCGTCGTCCACCGTGTAGCCGAAGGCGTCGCTCGTCTCGACGAGATCGGTGTGCTGGTAGCTGACCTCTCCGCTCACCGGATCGACGCCGACGACGGCGCCGTGCGCGGGCGCCGTCGTGATCGCCACCGTGGCGGGGTCCAGGGAGCCGTCCGGATCGCTGTCGTTTGCGAGGACGTCGACGATCACGGTGTCACCCGGCGCGGGGACTACTGCGTTGTCGTTGTTGGCGACGGGTGGCTGGTTCACGGGCAAACCACCGAAGTACTCCACGGAGAGATAGTCCTCGATCTGCTGTCGCTCCGTTTCGGTCAGGGCGCGGTCGTAGACCAGCACCTCGGCCACATCCATGGCGATCTTGCGGTTCAGGTTCTGTTCGATCCCGAGTCGGATGGCATCACTCGCGGTGGCGAAGGCGTGCATTCCGGAGCCGATCAGGGCTCCGTCGCGGTAGTGCCAGAAGTTGCCCGATTCGTACTTCACGGAGTGCGTGATCCAGCCCGCGCCCTGGCCCACGACGCTGGACGGGAAGTCGTTCGGACCGCACCAGCCCTGGACGAGAAGATCCGCGTCGGTCGCGGTCACGCCGACCCCGAAGGTCTCGTTGCACGCGGAGTTGCCCCAGGTGAACCCGCCGAATCCGTCGCCGAGGTATCGGACCACGAGGAAGACGGAGCGATCCGCGCTGCCGGTGGGCAACGCCGCGAAACCCGAGCGCCCGAGCCCGTCGTCCACACCGTCGAAGGAGACGACACTGTGACCATTGAGCGCGGCGGGCAGCAGCGTCGGACTCCCGGAGACGGGGACCAGATCGTTGCCAGAGGTGGTCTGGTCGGCCCAGGACGTGACGGCGTTGCCGCTCGTCGAGACTCCGGCGTCTCCCTTCAGGTGCATCACCAGGCCGGACAGCACGGGCACGGTGCAGGGCCCGGCCGGCGTGTAGCTGGCGGTGAGCGTCGCATTCGAGTCCGGCACGACGATGTCGTGGCTGGCGGCGCCGGCGTCGCTCCATGCACTGAATTCGTACTGTACGCCGCTGAGGCACTGGATCAGGGGTGCGGTGATCGTGTGCTGGAAGTCGATCAGCGTGTCCTTTACGAAGGGCGCCGTCTTCGGGATGCCGTCGATGGCGATGGAAAGGCCCGCCGGGACGGTGTCGAAGGTGAGGTCGACCTTGTCCGGCTCGATCTCGACGCTGTCCACGCCCTGGAGGCCGTCCGAGTCGGTCACCACCAGGTCGATCGCGAAGCTGGTGTCGTCGCTGAAGTCGTGGTCCGCGTCGTCCACGTTGAAGCTGCCGCCGCCGGGACCGAGCGACTCTGGGCCCGAGACGGGGTGGAAGTGGTTGTCGTGGTGGAACTTCACCGTCCAGGAGTAGTCGACGCCGCCGGGATCGGTCTCGTCCGGATCGATCGACGAGCCGGTGAATGCGATGATGTCCCCGGCGCGGAACAGCGCCCCGTCGCTCGGGGTGTCGATGATCGCCGTGGGGGGCGTGCCCACCGTCACGCGGATCGGGTTCGACAGGGTCGTATGAGTCGGATCGAAGACGCGGAGCAGAACGTCGAAGAGGCCCTTGCTGGTGAAGGTGTGCATCGTCGTCGGAACGACGCCGTTCACGGGGACGTTCCCCGCCACCGGCGTCGTGGCGTCACCGAAATCCCACTCGTAGGTGAGCGGCTCCGATTCCGCGTCGCTCACCGTCGCGTCGAAGGCGACCTCGAGGGGAGGAGCGGCTCCCGACAGCGGTACCCCACCGATGCTGTCGACCGATGGCGCCTGGTTCCCGTCGTCGAACACGAAACGGCGCAGATCGCCTGCACCCTGGGACCCCGCATTGCCCGATATCGTGAGGTAGTAGAGCGAGCCCTCCGGTCCTTGCTCGATCGCCACCACCGGACCCGCATTGGGCTCGAAGGGGAAGTCACCCGAGACCGTCAGGCCGGTCGGATCCCCCGGATCGAAGGTGAGGTAGCGGATCCAGTCCCGGACGAAGTCGCCGTAGAAGTAGGCGCCCACGTAGGGTGTCGGGAACTGGCTGCCTCGGTAGACGATGCCTCCGGTGATCGATGCGTTCGAGCCCGCGTGCGGGTAGGCAAAGATCGGATCGTCATGGGGCTCGTCATCGCAGTTCGGGAAGTCGCTGTGAGGCTCGGGGCCCTCGCAGGCGGGCCAGCCGAAGTTGGCGTTCGCACGCCCGATGTGGACGTCCTCCCAGGAGTCGTTCTGGTCGTTCCCGCCGACCTCCCCGATGAAGTGCCGACCCGTCGGAAGGTCGAAGCGCGAGCGAAAGGGATTGCGCAGGCCATAGGCATAGATGGCGTCGACGATCCCACCGGGACCGTCCTGCACCAGGCCGAAGTTGTCGGACGGAATGTCGCCATCCGGCTCGATCCGGATGATGCTGCCGGGTGCCTTGGTGAGGTCCTGCGCCAGGGCGCCGTCGAAGTGATCGCCCAACGTCAGATACAGATTGCCGTCCGGGCCGAAGTCGAGACCGCCGCCGTAGTGGCAGCAGGAGCCGTACCCCTCCGTGTCCTCCCACAGAAAGACCTCGCTCGCAGGGCTCGCGGTGCTGGTCAGGCCGCCCGCGTTCTCCTGGTGCGTGAATCGGGCGATGCGGCCGCGCTGAGGTGAGGCTGGCATGTAGTAGAGGTAGAAGTAGCCATTGCTCCCGAAGTCCGGATCGAGCGCGATGTCGATCAGCCCTCGCTCGCTTCCGGTGTTGATGTTCGTGAGGGTCATGTACGAGGACGTGGCCAGCGGCAGCGGAGCGCTGGGATCCCCGATCAGGATCTCGCCGCCCTTCTTCAGAATTAGGATGCGTCCGTCGGGGAGGAACGACATCGAAATCGGCTGGCTGATGCTGCCGAGGACGAGCTCGTTGACGAAGTCCGGCGGCGGAGCCGCATAGGCACGCGAGCCCAGCAGAAATGACACCAGGAGTGGCGCGCAGACCAAGAGAAGAACGCGGCACGGGACGGCGGGACGGCTCACCCGGGCCACGCTACCACGCGCGTCTCCGTCGGTGGAAGGATTCCGGAGCGGGAACGACAGTCAGCGACGGATGCCGAGCACTTCCGTGTGTTTCGAGCGTCTACTGCCAATCGCGTCCGCCGGCGTCACGGATCGAGACGCATTGTTTCTTGACGTCGGCTGCAATCGCGTGTTATGGACCACGACGATGCGTCGGCTGCGAGCACTCTCGTTCATCGCTGCCATGCTGCTTGCAGACCCGGCGGCTTCCGTCTGCCCTCTTCCGACCAGCGGGCTCGTTCTGCACCTCGAGAGCGATGCGGGCGTCGCGGCCAGCGGTGGCACGATCACCGGCTGGGCCGACCAGTCGGGCCTGGCCAACGACCTGACGGCAGCGGGGGATCCTCAGCTGATTTCCGCGGCGCTGAACGGCCAGGATTACGTCGAGTTCGATGGTGCCGGCGACAAGCTGGAGCGGACGACGACGCTCTCCGGCTTCCCGGTCGGGGCAGCTGACCGCTCGATGTTCCAGGTGGTGCGCTACGACAGCAACGGCTTCGGCGGGACGGCCTACGGTGACAACGCCTGCGGTCAGGCCTTCGGACTCATCGTGGACAACGGGGGGGATCTCACCGTCCAGCGGTGGTGCTCGGACTTCCAGACGAGCACGCCCGGGAACGGCGCGGGCTGGCTGCGCCAGAGCGCGATCGTGGATGGCTCCGAGGTTCGTCACTACAAGGACGGTAGTCTGCTCCAGACGGACGCGAACAACCTGGCGACGGTCTCGACGCGTTTCGTGACCGGTGCCGAGATCGACAGCAACCCCTACCTGGACATGGACGTCGCGGCAGTGCTGCTCTACGACGTCGCCCTCTCGGAGGCCGACCGGATCGCCGTCGAGAACTATCTCTCCGAGAAGTACTTCGGCGCGGCCTGCGTGATCGGAAGCGCCCCCGAGGCGGACGACGACGCCGCGCTGATCGCCAGCGCGGGAGACAGCGTGCTGATCGACGTCGTCCAGGGCGACGTGGACGCGGACGGCAGCGTGGATCCGACCACCGTCGCCGTGACGAGTGGCCCCACGAACGGGACGGCCGATCCGGATCCGGTGACCGGCGAGGTCACCTACCAGCACGACGGAAGCGGCGCTCTCACCGACACGTTCACCTATACGGTGATGGACGACCAGGGCAACGCCTCGAATCAGGCGACGGTGCGCATCTCCGTCGGGCCGCTGCCGCTGGACGGTCTGGTGCTGCGACTCGAAGGAGATGCGGGGGTTTCGGAGAACGCGGGGGCGGTGACGACCTGGGCGGACCAGTCGGGCAACGCCAACGACTTCACCGCGGCGGGCGACCCCTCGCTGATCGTCACGCCGGACGGCGTCGACGCGATCTCCCTGGACGGGATCGACGACAGGATCGAGCGGACCGGGACGCTGACCGGCTTTCCCGCGGCGAATGCGGACCGCTCGGTCTTCGCCGTCCTGCGCTATGTCGACGATCAGGGTGTGTTCGTCGGATTCAGCTACGGAAACGGCGCCCCGAACCAGGCTTTCGGGCTGGTCGTGAACGGGACGAACGGCTTCCTGACGGTCCAGGGCTGGGGCAGTGGCAACGACTTCCCATCGGGAACCGCGGGCGTCGGCGCGGGCTGGGTGCGTCAGGCGGTAGTGCTGGCAAACGGCGTGGTTCGCCACTTCGCAGACGGTGCGCAGATCGACAGCGATCCTCACGTGTATGCGACTTCGCTCACCAGGGCGGTGATCGGCGAGGAGATCAACCATCTCGGGTTCTCCGTGCTCGACACCGCGGGTGCTCTCGTCTACGACCGGGCCCTGGTCGACGAGGAGGTGGCCTTCGTCGACGCCTATCTCGCTGCGAAGTACTTCGGTGACGGGGACGGTGTACCGGGCGACGTCGACGTGTGTCCGGCCATCGCGGATCCGGGCCAGGAGGACTACGACGCCGACGGTGCAGGCGACGCCTGCGATCTCGATGACGACGACGACGGCCTCTCGGACGTCGACGAGGCCACTGCCGGCACCAACCCCCTCGATGCGGACAGCGACGACGACGGACTCAGCGACGGCGACGAGGTCGGCACCTACGCGACCGACCCGTTGGACGCGGACTCGGACGACGACGGTGTGAACGATGGCGTCGAGGTGGCCGCGGGGAGCGATCCCAACGATCCGGGGTCGGTTCCGGCGGTTCCGGGCGCGGCTGCTCCCGCCTTGGTGCTCGGGCTGACCACAGCGGCCGTTCTCCGCGAGGTCCGCCGCCGCCGGCGTTCCTGAATCGGAGCGGGCCCAGGGCACGCATCCGCGCGGCGGCTGATCTAGATTCCGCGGCGGAGGCTCCCCGTGATCCGCACCGCCCGCCTGCGTTTTCCCGGCTCCCAGGGCGCGCTCCTCGATGCGCGCTACGACCACCCGGTCGGTCCCGTGCGCGCCACGGCGCTCTTTGCCCACTGCTTCACGTGCTCTAAGGATCTCGCCGCCGCATCCCGCATCTCGCGTGCCCTCGCCCACCGCGGCCTCGGCGTGCTGCGCTTCGACTTCACCGGTCTGGGACACAGCGAGGGAGAGTTCGGGAACACCGACTTCTCTTCGAACGTCGAAGATCTCGTGCGGGCTGCCGATCATCTGCGCGCGGGCGAGGGAGCGCCGACGCTCCTGGTCGGGCACAGCCTCGGTGGCACCGCCGTGCTGGCGGCCGCCGACCGCGTGCCCGAGGCGAGGGCCGTCGTCACGATCGGGGCGCCCGCGAGTCCCGATCACATCAAGCGGCTGTTCTCACCCGCTCTGACCGAGATCGATCGGGACGGTGCGGCCGTGGTAGAGCTGGAGGGCCGCCGCTTCCGGATCCGCCGCGAGATGGTCGCGGATCTGGAGGCGCAACCTCTCGGCGAGCGGATCGCGAAGCTCGGGAAGGCGCTGCTCGTGCTCCACGCGCCCTTCGATGCCACCGTCGGGATCGAGAACGCCAGCGAGATCTTCCTGGCGGCGAAGCACCCGAAGAGCTTCGTCTCGCTCGACGACGCCGATCACCTGCTCTCGCGGCGCGCCGACGCCGAGTACGCGGCCGAGGTGATCGCGGGCTGGGCGTCGCGCTACCTGCCCCCCGCGCCCGAAACAGTGCGGCGCGCCGAGCCCGGCGAGGTGCGGGTCGAGGAGACGGGCTACGGGCGTTTCGCCAACGAGGTGCTCGTGGGCTCCCACCGGATGCTCGCCGACGAGCCGCGCGACGCGGGAGGTGACGACACCGGCCCCTCGCCCTACGGCTATCTTTCGGCGGCGCTCGGCGCGTGCACGTCGATGACGGTGCGGATGTACGCGAACCGGAAGCAGTGGCCGCTGGAGAAGGTCTCCGTGACGGTCTCGCACGAGAAGATTCACGCCCGCGACTGCGAGGAGTGCGAGACGGAGACCGGACGGATCGACCGCTTCGACCGGACGCTCCGGCTCGAGGGGCCTCTCAGCGACGAGCAGCGCCAGCGGCTGCTCGAGATCGCGGATCGCTGTCCCGTCCACCGCACTCTGGAAGGACCGGTCCAGGTGCGGACGCGGCTCGTCGGATGACCCGATCGTTCACGCTGGGCCTCCTGGCGCGCACACTCGCGGCGTTCGTCGCGGTCGCCACGCTGGCGGTCGCGGCGGGCGCCGCGGAGGAGCACGACGCCGCCTACTGGATCGACCGGATGGAGGCGTCGCTGCTGCCCAAGGCCTCGCTGCGCGCGCGCTTCGTGCTCGACACGGCTTCGCGTCCGCAGCAGGAGCTGCGCGGCCAGCTCGCCCGGGTACAGGGGCCGACACAGATCCGCAGCATCGTCGCCATCGAGCGTCCCGATCGGGAGCGCCGCGTCCTCCTGATCTCGTCGACGCCCGGCGGAGAGCTCGAGAGTGGTCTCTATCTCGCCGGCGAGGCGCCGCTGCGGATCCGGGTCGCGCGCACCGATCCCTTCCTCTCCACCGCCTTCACCTACGAGGACCTGGGCTTCGTCGAGCAGCGCAAGGCCGCCGACACCCGACTCGAGGAGGAGGACCTTCCGACCGGGCGCGTCATCGTGCTCACCAGCGGACCCTACGGGCCCTATGGACGCGTCGAGACCCGGCTCGATCCGAAGACGGCGCTGCCGAAGAAGGTGGAGTACTACGACCGCGACGGGAATCTGGTGCGGACGGTGACCTACGGCGGACTGGAGAAGCACGGGATCTTCTCCTTCCCGCAGCGAATCGAGGCCGTCGAGACGAAGACCGGGCGCCGCAGCACGCTGCGCATGCTGGACGTGCAGCTCGGCGCCGAAGTCTACGAGTACGAGTTCAGCGACGATGGCCTGCGCGAGCTGGCGATCAAGGTCAACCGGCAGGCCTCGCCCTACTGACCCGGGACGCTAGCGGCCCTTGAACACCGGCTTGCGCTTCTCGAGGAACGCGCGCGGACCCTCGGCCGCGTCCTCGGAGGCCATCGCCGTCATCCCGTGCCTCATCTCGATCGCGAAGGCATCGGCTTCGGGGAGGGTCGCGGTCTCGCGAATCGTGGCCATGATCGCCTTCACCGCCAGAGGCCCGTTGTCGGCGATGCGCTGGGCGATCTCCCGGGCCTTCTCCAGCGCCCGACCATCGGGCACGAGGTGTCCGACGAGCCCGAGCTCGAAGGCGCGGCGGGCGGAGATCGAGGTTCCCGCCACCAGCATCTCGACCGCGACGGTGTAGGGGATCTGGCGCGGCAGCCGCACCGTCGAGCCGGCCATCGGGAACAGGCCGCGCTGGACCTCGGTGACGCCGAACTCGGCGCCTTCGGCGGCCACGCGGATGTCAGTGCCCTGGAGGATCTCGGTGCCGCCGGCCAGCGCGTAGCCCTCCACGGCGGCGATCACGGGCTTGCTCGGCCGGTAGGTCTTGAGCCAGCCGTCGAAGATCACCGAGCCCTCCTTGAGGAGCCGCTCTTCGTACTCGTCGTCCGCTCTTCCCGCGCGCAGCTTCGGGATCACCGACAGGTCCATGCCGGCGCAGAAGACCGGGCCGTTGCCGGTGAGGATCGCCACCCGCAGGTCGTCGTCCTCGTCGAGGCGGTGCCAGGCGTCCGAGAGGCCGCACAGGACCTCGGCGTTGACGGCGTTCTTCTTCTCCGGCCGGTTCAACGTGACGACGAGGACGTGTCCGTCCTTCTCGGTCAGCAGCGCGGGCATGGGGCGGTCCTCCTCCGGCAGCGTGCGGGGAGGGCACGCTACCGCGCACGCTGGGCCAGCTCCAAGGCCGGCCCGCCTCCCCCGGAGGCCCCCGGGGCCGTACCCCCGGGCCCGGAACGCGAGCGCCAGCCACTTTCGGCCCCCTCGGGGGGAGAGGTCGATCTTTTCCGCAACCTGGGGGCCAGCGGGCGCAACTTCTCTCTCGAGGTGGTCGTGCGTCCCGCGCGCCGGCCGGGGGAAATCCGCATGCTGCGAACGCGCCAAAGCCGCCGAAGCTGCCGACGGGTCCCCCCGACCCCGAGGGCCTTCGAGTACGATGGGCCGATCGTGGCCGTCCCCCATCCGCTCGCACAGGAGGGATCCCGGTGACGCAGGCGCAGCTGCGCGTCGTCCGGGGCGGTCGCGGGCGCGCGCGGAAGGTCGGACCCGAGGACGACTCCGACCGGATTCTGCTCGCGCGCGTCGTGGAGCGGGACCACGGCTGCCACCGCACGCTCTTCGAGCGCTACTACAAGCGCGTCCTGTCCTTCGTGCGCCGCCGCGTCAACGACGACGGCCTCGCCGAGGAGATCACCACGGACGTCTTCTTCGAGGTTTGGCGCAACGCCTCCGCCTACCGCGGCGAGTCGCCCGTCTCGACCTGGATCTTCGGCATCGCCAACCTGAAATCGCTCTCGGCACGGCGCTACTACGCGCAGCCGCGTCGGGCCTCGGTCCGCGTCACCTCCGACGAGACGCTTGCGAGGGTGGCGGACCCGAGCGACGCCGCCGAGACGATCACGGCGCGCGCCGAGCTGATGCGACTGCTGCGCGCGATCGACCGTCTTCCCGAGGGCCAGCGAGACGTACTCCGCCTGGCCTTCCTCGAGGGCCGCTCCTATCCGGAGATCGCCATGGAGCTGCAGATCTCCGAGGCCAACGTCAAGACGCGAGTGAATCGGGCTCGCTCGCGTCTGCGCATTCTCGCCCGACAAGCACCGGAGGCATGACACCATGCCCGACGATCCCCGCTGTCCCGAGGCCATCCTCGCTGCGATTCCCTGGTATCCCGAGGGGCTCACGCCGGATGAGTGCGGCGCCGTCGAGGCGCACGCGGCCGACTGCCGCGCCTGCTGCGCGGAGCTCGCCTTCCTGCGCGGCGACGAGGAGCCGGCCATCTCGCTTCCCGATGCCGAGCAGGTCTACCAGCGCGTGCTCGAGCGGATCGCCGGGCCCGGCGGCGACGCCGAGTCGAGCGCCGAGTGGGCCACCTTCGCGCGTGCGCGCAGCATCGGGCGCCGCGCCGCGAAGCCGGTCGGCCTCGCGGCGGGTCTGATGGTCGCCGCGCTGTCCGGAATGCTCACCACCGGTGCGATCTGGGTCGCGAGGGTGGCCCCGACCTACGAGGCGCAGCCCGTGCCGATGGTCGCCGTTGCGGCGCCGGGAGTCGCGCATCTCGACGTCATCTTCCGGCCCGAGACGACGGCGTCGGAGATCCAGTCCGCCCTCTCGGAGCTGGACGCGAAGGTGATCTCCGGGCCGACGCAGGTCGGCGCCTATCGCCTGCGACTGGCGCCGGGCAGCGACGTGAGCGCCGGCATCGCCCGGCTCCTGGAGGGCGGTCGCGGCGTGGCGATCTTCGCCGAGCCGGCGAGCAGCTAGCGCGTCGCGATGCGCATCGCCGGCGTCTCTCCGGCGAGCTGGAAGCCGCGAAGGTGACGGCGGACACTCCTCGGCCGGGAGGGTCGTGCCGATCGAGACCGGGATGAGCCGCCGAATCCGCCGCGAGACCGGGGCCGCCGGGTTCGGCCGTTCTCGGCCGGCCGGGTCGCGATGGATCGCGCTGTGGGCCGCCGGGATCGCCGCCGGGATCGGGACGGCCTGCGGCGGCGGCAGCGGCGAAGAGACGCTGAACGGTCCGCCCTACACCGTGTCGGGGACGATGCTGGCGGCCTCGAGCAGCGCGATCGACTCCGACACCAACGATCCCGCGGCGCCCTTCGCGTCGAACGACTCCGCTGCCCTGGCCCAGGAGATCCCGAATCCCGTCACCCTGGGCGGACACGTGAACCGCGCCGGCAAGGGCTCCTCGGGTCGCACCCAGTTCGCGGGGGATCGTGAGGACTGGTTCCGCGTCGCCCTCGCTGCCGGGCAGACGATCCGGCTGCTGATCGCCGAGAACGGGACCACGAACGATCTCGACCTCGAGCTGCGCACCCTCGGTCAGACCCTCGTCGCCGAGAGCAACACCGCGAGCCGCAGCGAGCAGATCACCGTCCCCACCACGAGCGACTACTACGTCGTCGTGGTCGCGGACACGGGCTTCTCCAACTACACGCTCGTGATCGGCCAGACGGCGAGCGCCGCCGGCGCCGCGGCCGAGCCCGAGTTCGTTCCCGGCGAGGTGATCGTGCGCTACCGCGACGATCTCCCGCTGGCCACCGCGCGCCTCGGGCCCGACCAGCGGGCGGCGGCCTTCGGCATGCGCCACGTCGCCGGCGAGCGCGACAGCGAGATGCTGTTCCGGGCCGAGACGCCAGCGGAGCGCGCCGCGGCGATGCGCTCCCTGGGCCTGGTGTCGCAGGCGCAGGAGGCGGTCGCCGCCGCCCCGCGCCCGGTCGCCTCCGCGGCGATGGAAGAGGCGAGCGCGCGCGAGGACACCCGGCGGATGGTGCAGGGATTGCGCGCGCGGCCCGAGATCGCCAGCGCCGACCTCAACTACATCCGCCTCCCGACCGCCGTGCCGACGGACGAGTTCTATCCCCTTCAGTGGCACTTCGACCAGATCAACCTGCCGAGTGCCTGGGACGTCGTCGCTCCGGCCAGCGGCGTGGTGGTCGCGGTGGTGGACACGGGCATCAAGGCCGATCACCCGGAGCTGAAGGACCAGATCCTGGCCGACTCCGGCTACGACTTCATCAGCGATGTCACCAGCGCCAACGACGGCGACGGATGCGACGACGACCCGGAGGATCCCGGCGACGCGCCGGGCTCGGCGAGCGCCAGCAGCTGGCACGGAACCCACGTCGCAGGCACCGTCGCGGCGCGCACCTCGCTCGGGGGCGGGGGCAGCGCCGGCGTGGCGGGCGTGGCGTGGAACGCGCAGATCATGCCGCTGCGCGTTCTCGGTGTGGGTGGCGGCACCGACTTCGACATCATGGCGGCGCTCCGCTACGCCGCCGACCGCGACAACGCCTGTCCCGGAGCCCGCCCCCCCCGCCCCGCGCAGATCGTCAACATGAGCTTCGGCGGTCCTGGCTTCGACCAGAGCTTCCAGAACCTGGTGACCGACCTGCGCACCAACGCGGGCCTGATCTTCGTCGCCGCCGCGGGCAACGATGCGTCCTCGGCGCCTTCCTACCCCGCCGCCTACGACGGGGTGATCTCGGTGTCGGCGACGGGGCCGACGAACGCCCTGGCGCCCTACTCCAACTTCGGCGCCTCGATCGACGTCGCCGCGCCGGGCGGTGACTTCAGCCGCGACGTCGACGGCGATGGCTACCCCGATGGCGTGCTCAGCACCTTCTACTTCGAAGACGCCTCCCGCACTCCCAGCTACGGCTACGCCTTCTACCAGGGCACGTCGATGGCGACGCCCCACGTGTCCGGCGTGCTGGCCCTGATGCTCGGCATCAATCCGGCGCTCACCCCCTTCGACATCGACAACGCGCTGGCGACGGGCCGGCTCACCACCCCGATCGGATCGGCCTCGTTCTTCGGCAACGGCCTGATCGACGCCGTTGCCGCGGTGAACGAGGCCGCTCTGGGCGGAGGGGGGAGCACGGTGCTCGACCCGGTGCTGCGCGTCGATCCGGGCGGCCTCAACTTCGGCCTGCTGGCCGGCGAGTTCCTCGTCACCGCCAGCAACGGTGGCAACGATCAGGAGCTGCTCACGGTCTCGGGCGTCTCCTTCGCCAGCGACGACGGGGCCCCCTGGCTCGACGTGACGCCCGCGTCGGTCGACGCCCAGGGTCTGGGCACCTACCGCGCGACGGTCGACCGCAGCGGGCTCGCCGACGGGCTCTACACGGGGACCCTCTCCTTCGACTCCGACCGCAACGACGTGGACATCCCCGTGATCATGCAGGTGGGGGACGCGGTGAACGCCCAGGCCGACGCGGGCCACCACTACGTGCTGCTGGTGGAGCCGGGCAGTCTGTTGACGATCGACGGCATGCAGGTGAATGCCTCCGGCGGGTCCTACCCGTTCTCCTTCGACGGTGTCGACGACAAGCCGTTCCTGGTCGTCGCGGGCACCGACATGGACAACGACGGCTTCATCTGCGACGAGGGCGAGGCCTGCGGCGCCTTCCCGACCACGGAGACGATCCTGCCGATCACGCTGACCGACGACCGCAGCGATCTGCGCTTCGTCACCGGCTTCACCTCGAACATCGGGGCCGCCGCCGCGGGCGAGACGCCTCCGGCGCGGGGCTACGCGCGGCAGGTCGGGGAGAGCGCGGCGTCGGCGGTCCGCTAGGAGGCCGACTCGCGATTCGGCCGACGCGCAGCGCGCCGGAGGCGGCTCCTGCCGGGCTGGCGGGTGCCGGGCGTCGGGACCCTTGGCTCGCGCCCGGGGATCGCGTTACATCCACCCCATGGACCTCCGCTACGTCAGCGAGCGCAATCGCGATGTGGTCCCGGCGCGCCCGGGCGAGTTCGCGCCGCTGCGCATCGGTCCCCTCGCGCTCGAGGCCCCGGTGGTGCTGGCGCCGATGGCGGGCATCACCAACCCGCCCTTCCGCACGCTCTGCCGCGGCTTCGGCGCCGGTCTGTACGTGAGCGAGATGATCACCGCGCGCGCGCTGGTCGAGGGCAACGCCAAGACGCTGCGCCTGGCGGGTTTCGACCCGAGCGAGAAGCCGCGCAGCCTCCAGCTCTACGGGGTCGACGAGCGCTACACCGGCGAGGCGGTGCGGCGCCTGGTGGGCGAGGGACAGGTCGACCACGTCGACCTCAACTTCGGCTGTCCCGTGCGCAAGGTGACCCGGCGCGGCGGTGGCGCGGCGATCCCGCTGAAGCCGAACCTGCTGCGCGCGATCGTGCGCGCGGCGGTCTCGGCCGCTGGTGCAGTGCCGGTGACGATCAAGTTCCGGATCGGCGTGGACGAGGGCCTCGCGACGTTTCGCGACGCGGGCCGGATCGCCGAGGAGGAGGGCTGCGCCGCGGTGGCGATGCACGCGCGCACCGCCGCTCAGCTCTACGCCGGCGAGGCGCGCTGGGAGGCGATCGCGGAGCTCGTGGCGCAGGTGCGAAGCATCCCGGTGCTCGGCAACGGCGACGTGTGGGAGGCCTGGGACGCGCTGCGCATGATGCGCGAGACCGGCTGCGCCGGCGTGGTGGTCGGCCGCGGCTGTCTCGGACGGCCGTGGCTGTTCCGCGATCTCGCCGACGTGTTCGCCGGCCGTCGCCCCCAGGACCCGCCGGCCTTCGGCGAGGTGGCGCGCGTCATGCTGGATCACGCCGAGCGCCTCGCGCGCTGGATGGGCGAGCGTCTGGGCCTGCGGAACTTCCGCAAGCACGCCACCTGGTACACGAAGGGCTTCCCCGCCAGCGCGCGCCTGCGCGACGCGTTGATCCAGATCGAGAGCCTGGCCGAGCTGCGCTCGATCCTGGCCGGCGCGGATCCCGCCGCGCCCTTTCCCGCTCACGCGATGCGGCTTCCGCGCGGCAAGCGCGGCGGCCGCCAGCGCGTGGCGCTGCCCGAGGGCTATCTCGACGACCTCTCCGACGCCACGCCGCCTGCCGCGGAGCTGGCGGCGGAGGCGGTCTCCGGGGGCTAGCTCGATGGGCGCCGCGCCGCGGATCGCGCTGCGTTGCGTCGTCGCCCTGATCGCGCTCGGCGCGTGCGGGGCGCCGGAGGCGCCTTCCCCCGAGCCCGACCCGGTGACCGAGCGCGAGCTCGCGAGCGGCAGGATCGTGGGCTTCGCCAACGACGACGGGGCGCACGTCTGGCGCGGTGTGCCCTTTGCGAAGCCGCCGGTCGGCGAGCTGCGCTGGCGCGCGCCGCGTCCGCCGGAGTCCTGGCAGGGCACCCGCGACGCCACGCGCTTCGGGAACGCGTGTCCCCAGTTCGGCGGTCTGATCGCGCGGTTCTCCGGGGAGGGCGATCCCACGGACGTGATCGGCAGCGAGGACTGCCTGGTGGCGAACGTGTTCGCGCCGCCCTTCGCGCCCGGGGACGTTCCTCGCGGAGACGCGCGCCTGCCCGTGATGGTGTGGATCCACGGCGGCGGCAACTCGATCGGCAGTGCCGAGATCTACGAGCTGGGCCGGCTGGCGCGCAGCGAGCAGGTGGTGGTGGTGGCGCTCCAGTACCGGCTCGGCGTGCTCGGCTGGTTCCGACACCCCGCGCTCCACGAAGAGGGCGAATCCGCCGACGACCGCTCGGGGAACTACGGGACGCTCGATCTGATCCGCGGCCTGGAGTGGGTGCGCGAGAACGCGTCGGCCTTCGGCGGCGATCCCGATCGCGTGATCGTGTTCGGCGAGAGCGCGGGCGGCATCAACGTCTACAGCCTGCTGATCTCGCCGCGCGCGCGGGGTCTGTTCCAGGGGGCGATCGTCCAGAGCGGCGCCCTGTGGTCGAGCAGCGTCGACGAGGCGGTGAATCTCTCCGACGCGCCCGTCCCGGGCCACCCCCAGAGCTCGAGCGAGGTGCTGCTCTCGGTGCTCCAGCGGCGCGGAGCGGAAGACCGGGCCGCGGCGGTACGGGAGGCAGCCGTCCTGTCACCCGATCGGATCGGGGCGCTGCTGCGCGGAGCCAGCCTGGAGGAGATCTTCTCGCCCTTCGACGCGAAGGAGAGGGCGGGCATGTATCGGGGACCCTTCCTGGTGCGCGACGGTCACGTGCTTCCCGAAGCGCCTCCCCTGGCCGTGTTCGAGGCGGGTGCGCATCAGCGCGTGCCCGTGATCCTCGGCAGCAACCGCGACGAGACCAAGCTCTTCCTGCTCTTCTCCGACGACTCGGTGACGCGGCTCTTCGGCTTCCCGCTCTGGCTCTCCGACGCCCGCCGCTACGACCTGCTCGCCGAGTACCAGAGCCGGATGTGGAAGGAGACGGGGGTGGACGAGCCGGCCCAGGCGATGAGCCGGTACGGCGACGTGTTCGTCTACCGCTTCGACTGGGACGAGGAGCCGCGCGTGCTCTTCGCCGACTATGGTCGGCTGCTCGGCGCGGCCCACGCGATGGAGCTCTTCTTCGTGCTCGGGCACCTCGACGTCGGCCGCGCCAACCGCTTCCTCTTCGACGAAGCGCGTCGGCCGGCGGCCGAGGCCCTGTCGGCGGCGATGATGTCCTACTGGGGTCGATTCGCGCACGGCGCCGCTCCCGACCGCGGGCGCGCGGGCGACCTGCCCCGCTGGCAACCCTGGCTGCCGACGCCCGCCGGCGCGCGCTTCCTGGTCTTCGACACCGAGGCCGGCGGCGGCGTCCGGATGGCGGAGGACGTCGCCGATCGGGAGGATCTGTTCGGGGAGGTCGCCCGGGATCCGCGCTTCGCCACGACGCGCGAGCGCTGCGAGGTGTACGCGGGATTCGTCGGCTGGGACGAGAGCCTCTCCGAGGAGCGCTATGCGGAGGTGGCCGACGGCGCGTGCGCCGACATCCCGCCCGGCGAGTTCGAGTCGGCGCCCTAGGCGATGGACGCGGAGCGCTTCTCGCACCTCGGTCTGTGCGTCGGGAACCTGGCCCGCTCCCTGCGCTTCTACTGCGAGGGGCTCGGGTTCCGGGAAGCCTCCCGGCTGGAGGTCTCGGGCGCCGAGACCGACACGCTGCTCGAGCTGAGCGGCGTGCGTCTCGAGGCGGTCTACCTGCTGCGCGACCGTTTCTGCCTCGAGCTGCTCCACTACGCCGAGCCGGGCGCGGCGGGCGACGGCGCGCCGCGCGCGATGAACGCCCTCGGGCTCACCCATCTCTCGTTCCGGGTGGAGCGGCTGGAGGACGCGGTGGCGCGTCTCTCCGGGGCCGGAGGCCGCGTCCTGGACCACACCCGCATCGACAACCCCGCGATCGGCGCCCGCGCGATCTTCGTCCTCGACCCGGACGGCACGAGGGTGGAGCTGGTGGAGACGACCCGGGACGGCTGAGCCGTCGGTCGGCGGCCCGCCGCGCGTCACCCGACGGGCTCCGAGGGCCACTGATGGAGGGGAGGGGGGCCGGACGAGGACCCCCCGATGTCGCGTCGCCGCTTCGAGCACCTGTTCGTGGAGATCTCTCTCGCGGTCGATGCGCGCATCCCCCGCTATCGCCTCTGGCTCCATCTGCGCGAGCAGGGCCTGGACCCGGAGGCGCTTTCCCGCGAAGCGGCGCTCGATTACTGCCGCGGGCCGCTGCAGCGCTTCCTGGCGGCCCAGGGGTTCTGGCTCCTCGAGCGGGAGCGTCGGCACCTGCTGCGCAGCGTGGCGCGCTTCGCCGCCGAGATCCCGACGCCCGAGGAGTACTTCAGCCGCTGGTCGAGCTGAGGGGGACTCGTGGGGCTGCCGAGACGGGGCTCGACGAGAGCAGCGCCTGCGCGCTGCGCGCCCCGTCGATCGCGGCGCTCATGATGCCGCCCGCGTAGCCGGCTCCCTCGCCGATCGGGAACAGGTTCGCGAACCCCTCGGCGGTGCGGCGCAGCGGATCGCGCGGCAGGCGGATCGCGCCCGAGCTGCGCGATTCGATGCCGACCAGCTGTCCCTCGCCGGCGAAGCCGGGAATCTCGCGCTCGAAGCGCACGACCGCCCGGCGCAGGGCCTCGGCGATCCAGTCCGGGAGCAGCGTGTCGATGCGCGCGGGCGCGATGCCGAGCTTGTAGCTGGTCGCGCGCAGGGAGCGGCTCTCGCGCGCCGCACAGAAGTCGGAGACGAGCTGGGCCGGTGCGCGGTAGTCGCTGCCGCCCGCGGCGAAGAAGCGCGCCTCGAGCTGCTCCTGGAGCGTGGAGCCTGCGAAGGCATCGCCCCCGAGGCGATCCGGCTCCACCGTCACCACGAGTCCCGCGTTCGCGTAGGGCGAGGAGTGACGGGAGTTGCTCATGCCGTTGGTACACAGCAGGCCCGGCGCGGAGACGGCGGCCACGATCTGGCCGCCCGGACACATGCAGAAGCTGTGCACGCCCGCCGTGCCGTCTCCGGATCGGCACGTGAGCGCGTAGTACGAGGGGCCGAGCCGCGCGGCAAGCGCCGGATCGGCGCCGTAGCGACCGCGGTCGATCAGCGGCTGCGGGTGCTCGACGCGGACTCCGAGCTGGAAGGGCTTCGCCGCCACCTTCACACCCTGGGCGGCCAGTGCGCGCAGGGTGTCCCGCGCGCTGTGACCCGGCGCGAGCATCACCGCGTCGGCGGGCAGCTCGCCGCGCGAGGTCAGCACGGCGCGTACGCGGCGGGCCTGCGCCTCCGGGGCGACGATCGCCTCGAGCCGCGTGTCGAAGTGGAAGGACACGCCGAGCGACTCCAGCCGTTCGCGCAGCCGCGGCAGCACACGGTGCAGGCGGTCGGTTCCGATGTGCGCACGCGCGTCGTAGGTGATCGCCTCGGGCGCGCCGCAGGCGACCAGGGTGCGCAGGATCGGCTCCTCGAGGACATGGTGGCTGCGCGTGTAGAGCTTTCCGTCCGAGTAGGTGCCGGCTCCGCCCTCGCCGAAGAGCAGGTTGCGCTCGGGGTCGAGCTCGCGCTGGCGCACGAAGCGGGCGACCGCGCGCCCCCGGTCGCGGAGCCCCGGACCGCGGTCGATCAGCGCGACGCGCACGCCGTGGAGCGCGAGCACGTAGGCCGCGAACAGCCCCGCCGGGCCCGCTCCCACCACCACCACCTCGCGCCCGCGCCAGCCCGGGTCCGCCGTGTCGAGCTCGAGACGCGCCGGCGGCGGGAGCTCGCGCGCCCGGCCCGAGGCGAGTGCGCGACCCAGGCCGCGCTCGCGCGCCGAGGCGTCGAGCGCCACGTCGACGTGGACCGTGAAGCGCGGCGCTCCGCGATGGCGGGCGTCGAGCGCCTTGCGCGCGATGCGGAGCCGGCGGATCGCCTCGGGAGCGAGTCCGAGCGCGCGCGCGGCGCGCGCGCGCAGCACCGAGTCGGGCTCGTCGACGGCGAGCTCGAGTCCCAGCACGCGCACGCAGCGGTCCGGTGCGCCGGGGTGGGCCGTGTCGAGATCCATGACCGCGGGAGGATACCGGCCGTTGGCTCTCCCCTTCGGGTCGCGTAGGCTGCTTCGCGCGCAGGAGGCGAGGAAGCGGATGGCGAAGCGGCTGGTGCGCGCCGCGGAGATCGGGCGCTGGGATGAGGAGGCCGACGTGCTGGTCGTCGGCCTGGGGGCGGCCGGCGCGGCCGCGGCGCTGGAATCGGCCGCCGCGGGCGCCGATACCCGCGTGCTCGAGCGGGCGGGCGGCGGGGGCGGCACGTCGGCGATGAGCGGCGGCGTGCTCTACCTGGGCGGAGGCACGGAGCTCCAGAAGGCGTGCGGCTTCGAGGACTCTCCCGACGAGATGTTCAAGTACCTGATGGCCTCGGTCGGTCTCTCGCCCGACGAGGCGAAGATCCGCCTCTACTGCGACGGCTCCCCGGAGCACTACGCCTGGATCGTGGCCCAGGGCGTTCCCTTCAAGCCCGTGTTCTACCACGGCTGCAGCGGCGAGCCGCCCACGGACGACGGCCTGGTCTGGTCGGGGTCCGAGCAGTGCCATCCCTACCGCGACCTGGCCCGTCCCGCGCCGCGCGGTCACGTGCCTCAGATGGAGCATCAGACGGGGCCGCTCCTGATGCGGGTGCTGGTCACCGCCGTCGAGGCGAGCGCGGCGCGCATCGCCACCGACCACCGGGTCACGGCGCTCGTGATGGACGACGCGGGAGAGGTGGTCGGCGTCGCGGCGGAGCACTTCGGGGAGCAGCGGACGCTGCGGGCGCGTCGCGGAGTGGTCCTCACGACGGGCGGCTTCATCCACGACGACCGGATGCTCGAGGCGCACGCGCCGCTCGCCCGGCGCTGTCTCGTGCGGGTCGGGGCCGAAGGGGACGACGGCTCGGGAATCCGTCTGGGCATGGCGGCAGGCGCAGCGACGCTGCACATGGACGCCGTGTCGATCTCGCTGCCCGCCACCCAGCCCTGGGGACTCAAGCGCGGCGTCCTGGTGGACGCCCGGGGGCAGCGCTTCGTGAACGAGGACGCCTACTACGGACGGATCGGGGAGATCGCCCTCCTTCACCACGGCGGCCGCGCATGGCTGGTGGTGGACGAGGCCGTGTTCGAGAAACCGACCTATCCGCGCGAGGTGGCGGCGGTGGGCGAGACGCCGGCGGAGCTGGAGCAGGAGCTGGGCCTGCCTCCGGGCAGCCTCGAGAGCACGCTCGCGCTCTACAACCGCCACGCGGCGTCGGGCCGGGATCCCGTCTTCCACAAGGACCCGGAGTACGTGACGCCCCTCGTGCAGGCCCCCTTCGGCGCCTTCGACTGCACCACCGAGAGCTCGATCTACGCCGCCTTCACCCTCGGCGGCCTCCACACCGACACCGAGGGACGCGTACTCGACCCGGACGGTGAGCCGATCCCCGGTCTGTTCGCCGCGGGGCGGGCCAGCTCGGGGATCTCGGTCGGCGGCTACAGCAGCGGTCTCTCCCTGGGTGACGGCACCTTCTTCGGGCGCCGCGCCGGCCGCTGCGCCGCCGGACGCGTCTAGCGCTTGACCTGGCCCGTCGTCCTGCTCTGCGTCTTCACGACGCACCTGCCCTTCTTCGCATGGCGCTGGTGGCGCACACGAGAGCTGCGCTACGCGGCCACGTCGCTCACCTTCGCCCTGCTCGTGGTGACCTACTCGCTGCGCGTCTTCGCGCCCGAGCTGCGCATCGGTGGAGTGGAGTTGCACCGTCTGGTGCGCGTATTCGCCTGGGCCGCCGCGGCCGTCAGCATCGGGATGCTGCTGCGGTACTGGATCGGCCGGCACCGAAGCTGACGCGCCGGCGCGGGTGCCTCACGTCTCGCCGTGGCGCGGTGATGAACGGGTCCGTTGCCGGTCGGCGAACCCTTCCTGCACGTCGCGCGGGTTTCGCCGACCGGCAGCGACGGGTCGCGCCGGCTCGAGTTGTTACCTAACACATTGAGGCGACTACCTACAATCGGCCCCGTCGCATCTCGACGGCGCCCCTGGAGTCGTCACCGATGAAGCGTCGTCTCGTCCTCACCTTGTTGTTCGCCCTCCCCCTCTCGCTCGGAGCGGAGTGCAGCGGCGGCGGGGGCAGCTCTCACGCCGGAAGCTCCAACGCGGCGACCCGGACGGCCTTCGAGACGGTGGCCCCCGGCGCGATCGAGGTCGAGCTCCCCGGCGCGCCCGTGCCGGAGCCCAGCGCGGTCCTGGTGTTCGGCCTCGGCCTGCTGGTCGCGGGCGCCGTGTCGCGCCGCTCCCGCTAACCGGCCTCGGGGACTCCCGAGCGGGCCAGGAAACCGTCCGGCTCGGGTCCGCCTCAGGGATGGACGGAGTAGGCGAAGACGCCGGCGTCCAGCCGGCGTCCCATCCGGATCGTCCGTCCTTCCATGCGCAGCGCAAAGGAGGTGCGCCCGGTGCGGTCGGCGACCGAACGCTCGGCGAGCTGGATCATCTTCCGGGTGACCGCGTCCGCCTTGGCCGCGAAGATTGCCGCGTTGACGCGCTGGATCGCGAGGCGGGCCGAGTCGGGCAGGTGCCCGCGAGAGGCCGAGACCGACACGGTGAAGGCGACGTGGTCGTCGGCCACCTCGTAGCGGGTGCGGCCGACCTGGGCGGAGAACACGGCTCCCCCGGTCGAACGCTGCTCCTTCCAGGAGCGGACACCTGGATCGGCGGCGGTCAGCGGGTCGCGCATGCGCGCGACGATCGACGGCGTCTCGAAGCCGCCGATGTAGGAGCCGCCCGGAGCCACCGCCGCCGGACCGGCGGCGCGCGACTTCTTGTCGCTGCGCGCGGCGCGGCGATGCCCGGATCGCACCTTGGCCTGGGCGCGCCGCTGCTCCTCGGCCCGGCGCGCCTCGACCTGGCGGACCGTCTCGGGCGGCAGCAGCTTCAGCAGGCTGCCCGGAATCCGGCCCAGCTCGGTGACCTGGCTGCCCTCGATGAGGATGCGCTCGAACATCGCCGCCGCGTCGGTATCCACGTAGAAGAAGTAGAGCTTCTGCCGGTCGACGATGTAGTAGTAGTCGGGGCGTCCGTGCTTCGCGACGTAGGCGGCGAGCGTCTTGTCGATCTGGAGCTCGGAGGCGAAGCGCTGCGCCCCGCGCCCGCTCGACGGCGACAGAGGCTGGCCCGCGTACTCGCCCACCTCCATCGCGTGATGGACCGCCGCGCAGCCGAGCGCGAGCGTGATCCAGAGCGCACAGCCGGCGCGCCACCAGGCGAACGAGCGGAGATTTCGACGGACGCGATGCAAACGGCACTCCCACCCCCGGGTTTCCCGGGGTCGAAGGTCGTCATCGACCGCCCGTCCGCGACGCCTGAGCCCGGGACGAACGCGGACGCCCGCGCGGCCTCGTCCGCCTCGCCTGCGACCGCTCCGCTGTCACGGTAGTGCGTCGGGAGCCCGCGCGGCGTTCCGGGTCGATCCGTACGGGCAGGTGCTTGAGCCCGAACAGCCGGTTGTCCCGGGTCCACACCGGATCGCCGGCCAGCGCGATCGCGCGTCCGCTCTCGAGCAGCTCTTCGAGCATCACCCGGATCTCGAGGCGGGCGAGGTTGGCGCCCAGACAGAAGTGAACGCCGTGTCCGAAGCCGAGGTGCGGGTTGGGATCGCGCGCGACGTCGAAGCGGAAGGGCTCCGCGAACACCGCCTCGTCGCGGTTCGCCGACATCTCTCAGAAGGTGAGCTTGTCACCCGCCCGCAGCGTGTGTCCGCCGAACGAGACGTCGCGCGTCACGGTGCGCCGTTTGTACACCGAGGGCGTCGTCCAGCGCACGATCTCCTCGACTGCGATCGGGAGCAGCTCGCGCCGCGCGCGCAGCAGCTCCCACTGTCCGGTCTCCAGCAGCGCGAGCAGGGCGTCCGCATGACGGCTCACCACCCAGAAGCCCTCGCCGTCGGGCGTGTGGCGGGTGGGCTCGTGCCAGTACACGGGCGCCTCGCGCCGCAACCGGGTGAAGACCTCGTGGGGGAAGCCCTTCTCGAAGGCGTCGAGGTCGGTGAGGTCGACGTTCACTGCTGCACTAGTATACGAGCACTCGAGTCGCCCTGGACGGGAGAAGTCTTCGAAGATGACCGGACCGATCACAGCGCTGAGCGAGGACGAACGGATCTTCCGCGACACGGTGCGCGAGTTCGCCGAGCAGCGGATCCGGCCGCGCGTCGTGGAGATGGAGCGCGCGCGGAGTCAGCCCGCCGACCTGCTCGCCGAGCTCTTCGAGATGGGTCTGCTCGGCATCGAGATCCCCGAGGAGTACGGGGGCGCCGGCGCCAGCTTCTTCATGGCGATCCTCGCGATCGAGGAGCTGGCGCGCGTCGATCCCGCCCTCGCGATCCCGGTGGACGTCCAGAACACGCTGGTCGTGAACCAGATCCTGCGCTGGGGCGACGACGACCAGAAGCGGCGCTTCCTGACCCGTCTCGCGACCGACACCCTCGGCTCCTACGCGCTCTCCGAGGCCGGATCGGGCAGCGACGCCTTCGCCCTGGAGACGCGCGCCGAGCGCACCGGCGATGGCTGGCGGCTCTCGGGACGGAAGATGTGGATCTCGAGCGCCGCCGAGTCGGGTCTGTTCGTCGTCTTCGCCAACGCCGATCCGGCCGCCGGCTACAAGGGGATCACCGCCTTCGTGGTCGAGCGGGAGACGAAGGGGTTCCGCGTCGGACGCAAGGAGGAGAAGCTCGGGGTGCGCGCGTCGAGCACCTGCGAGCTGGTGCTCGACGACGTCGAGGTGCCCGAGGAGAACGTGCTCGGCGAGGTGGGCCAGGGCTACAAGCTCGCGATCGAGACGCTCAACGAGGGACGCATCGGCATCGGCGCCCAGATGCTCGGCCTCGCCCAGGGCGCGCTCGAGGGCGCCGTCGCCTACGCCGGGGAGCGGGAGGCCTTCGGCAGGAAGATCGCCGAGTTCCAGGCGCTCCAGCACCTGCTCGCGGAGTGCACCACGGACGTCGCGACGATGCGCCTGCACGTCTACAACGCCGCCCGCATGCGCGAGGCGGGTCTCGACATCGTGCGTGCCGGGGCGATGACGAAGCTGGTGGCGAGTCGCCTGGCCGAGTCGGTGGCCAGCCGCTGCGTGGACGTCTACGGCGGGATCGGCGTCACCGAGGAGTGTCCGGCGGAGAAGTACCTGCGCGACGCGAAGGTCGCCCAGATCTACGAGGGCACCACCTTCATGCAGCTCAACACGATCGCCCGCAGCGTGCTGCGCGACGGAGCCTAGGGGCCGCCGGGTCCCGGCGGCGCGAGGTGGAAGAACCAGACGCCGCCCTCCGAGCCCCCCGGAGGCGGCGCGTACTTGGCGAGGGCCAGCTCGCCCAGACGCGCCTGGAGCTCGGGGTCCTCCACCTTCTCGAGCCGCCGCCGATAGCGCTTGCCCTCGACCCGCACGACGGCGTCCGGGTGCGTCAGCGCCTCGCGGTGCCAGCGCTTGCCCGGCGGGAAGGAGAGGCTGCACGGGATGTAGGCCTCGCCGTCCAAGACCAGGATCCAGGTGGTGCGCGAGCGCAGCGGATCGCCGCTCTGGAGCTCGATCTGCTGGACGTCCGTGGCGAAGGTCCAGTCGACCGGCTCCGCCTCCACCCACTCCCCGCTGCGGAACGGCCCGCCCGGAATCATGCTGATCGGCCCGTCGGCGAAGCGCGCGCCGAACACCAGCAGGGCGACGCCGACCACGAGGGCGCCGAGTACGATGGCGACCCAGCGAACGAACCTCATCGCGAATCCTCCTCGCTTCCCTCCACGATCTCGACCGGGGTACCCACCTCGATCCGATCGAAGAGCAGGGCGACGTCCGCGTCGCGCATCCGGATGCAGCCGTGGGAGGCCGGCCGGCCGATGCGCTCCTCGTCGGGCGTGCCGTGGATGTAGACGAAGCGAGCGCCGCTGTCGCGGTCGCCGCCCCGGTTGCGGCCGGGTTCGTCGCCGTCGAGCCACAGGATCCGCGTGGTGATCCAGTCGCGATCCGGCTCGGCCGCGAAGCGTTCGGGCGTGCAGACCTCTCCCGTCGGACGCCGGCCCACGAACACGGCACCCGCCTGCGCGCCGGCGCCGATCTTCTCGCGCACCACGTGCCGGCCCCGCGGCGTCTGCTCGCTGCCCGCTCGCTCGCCGGCCCCCTTGGATGCCGTCGACACCGGGAAGCGCCGCACGACCTCTCCGTCCTCGATCAGCTCGAGCGTCTGGGAGGCCAGGTGCACGCGCAGGCGGCGTTCCGGCATCGCCGCAGAGGCTAGGCGCTCTCTCCTGCAAAGCCCAGCTTCGCGCGCAGGTCCGGGGGCAGCACCCTCTTCTGGCCATCCGGGCCGACGGCGGCCGCGACGATCCGGCCGCGGATCGCGCGCACGCCGTCGTGCCGCACGATCTCGTACTCCCAGTGGATCGAGCTGCGGCCGATCCCCGTCACCCGAGCGGTGCAGTCGAATTCGTCGGGGTAGCGGAGAGGCGCCTCGTAGTCGGCCTCGACGTGGACCCGGGGCAGCAGGAAGTCGCGGTCGGCGAGCAGCTCGCGCATCAGCACGTGCTCGGGAACCTCGAAATAGCGTAGCGCGGCGGTGTAGTGGATGAGACCGCTCGCGTCGGTATCGACCCAGTTCACGCGCATCCGCTCGGTGTGCTCGACGGGCATCGGGACCTCCTGGGGCGCGCACGCTAGCGCTCCACGAGGTGCGCGGCCTCCGAGGGCGAGGCACCGGCCTCGCTCCGGCGAGCGGAGCGAGGCCGGGCTCGGTCTAACGGAGAGCGCGCCGACGCGCGCCCGCGATCAGAAGACCCGCCGCGAACAAGAGGGCCGCGGAGGGTTCGGGAGCGGGGCTGCCCGGTTCCGTCGGGACACCGGGGGCCGAGATCAGATTCCCGTTGTTGGTACCCGTGGCATTGCCGTACTGGAACTTGATCGTCCACTCGTCGAGGACGCTGCCGCCCTTGACGAGGAAGTTCCACGAGTACTCCTTGTCGGTCTGGATGTTGGCGTAGCCGCTCGTGCAGACGAAGTCCGAGCTGCTGGGACCCGCACACGCCCCGCTCGAGCTCACGCCGGCCTTCTTTGCAGTCGACCAGCTTCCATCCGAGTAGGACACGAGCGAGACCACCGAGGCGCCGGCGATCGCCTTGAAGCCGGCCTGGACCACACCGCTCTTCGTGCCGGTGTAGCCCGTGGAATCGAGCTTGAGAATGACGTTCCAGTCTCCACCGCCGGCGGCGGTGACCTGGAGGGAGACGTCGGAGCCCTGGCACCCGAAGGAATTGCAATCGTCGAGGTCCAGGATCAGAGCATTCGCAGCACTGCACAGAAACAGAACGAACGAGAGGCCGAGAAGCGCACGCAACGTACGCGACATGGTCAAGTCTCCACGCGGAGGCGGTGACCGAACCCCGGGCGATGAACCATCGCCGGATGTAGGGCTTCACCCTCGCGTCTCCTGAGTAGCCGGCCAGCCCGTGCAGGTGACGTTGACAGTGTCTACAAATGAGTAGACAATGTCTACATGACCAGGCAACCCGGCCTGCCCACCGCCCGCGAGCCCGCCCTCCGCGACCGCCTGATCGAGGTGACGCTGGATCTGCTCGAGGACCAGGGGCTCGAGGGGCTCACGCTGCGCCGGATCGCCCGCCGGGCGGGGGTCTCCCACGGCGCGCCCCGGCGCCACTTCCGCAGCCTCTCCGACCTGCTGGGCGAGGTCGCCGGACACGGCTTCCAGCTCCTCTCCGAGGCCGTCGCGAAGTCGGCTGCCCAGCTGGCGCCCGGGGTGGGCCCCCTGGCGCGCCTGCGGGCCGGCGCGCGCGCCTACGTCGAGTGCGC
>Ga0315553_10000737_pt1 | contig 28283 bp, 33 predicted proteins | sample SalMarSW160140MG_FD_203099 | JGI IMG/M metagenome (GOLD analysis project Ga0315553, IMG submission 203099) | Salt marsh sediment microbial communities from the Plum Island Ecosystem LTER, Massachusetts, United States - Salt Marsh Sediment SW1601-40 ... | reverse complement strand
GCCCTAAGAATGGGAAGAGAAGCGGCTCCGACACGCCTGCCTTCGGCATGCGAATTATGGACTAATATATTCATATCACGGTCATTTCCATTCTGACCTAGGCAATGCTTCGACTTGGCACTCAGATTGCATGCAATTTTGCTAACGGCGCGGTTCCTGCGGAATCCTGCCGCTCGTTGCTTACGATCTGCATAGAAAAGGAGCACTCGATGCCGCGGCTCGACCCATTCGGTCTGGTCGGAGGACGGCTGCGTCGTCCTCATCCAGTGGGAGCGGCCGGTCGAGATATTGGAAGAGGACGAGGCTCAAGAAGAAGAGAAAGTAGCGGGAACGTCTGGATGAAAGAGGTTGAAAGCCTGCCCTTCACGATTCCGGAGCTGCATGCGGCCTACCGCGGCGGCCTTTCGCCTGTCGCCGTTGCTATCGAGGTGCTGCGGCGGATCAAAGCTGTCGACGATCCCGGCATCTTCATCACGCTGGCTTCGGAAGGCGAGCTGACGGCACAGGCCGACGCGCTCGGCGCCTTCGATCCGAAGTCGAAGCCGCTCTTCGGAATCCCGATCGCCGTCAAGGACAACATCGACGTTGCGGGCATGCCGACAACGGCGGCCTGTCCCGACTATGCCTATACGCCGGATCACGATGCGGAGGCTGTTGCGCGGCTTCGCGCGGCAGGCGCGCTCATCGTTGGCAAGACCAATCTCGACCAGTTCGCGACAGGGCTCGTCGGCGTGCGCACGCCCTATCCAGTGCCGAAAAACGCTTGCGATCCGACGCACGTACCAGGCGGATCGAGCTCCGGCTCGGCGGTCGCGGTGGCGCGCGGGCTGGTCGCCGCCGCACTCGGCACCGACACCGCCGGCTCCGGGCGCGTACCGGCCGCGCTCAACAATATCGTCGGGCTGAAGCCGAGCGTCGGCCTCGTCTCCAACCGCCGCGTGGTACCGGCCTGCCGGACGCTCGACTGTGTCTCCGTTATGGCGCTTACGGTCGCGGATGCGTGGAGCGTGTTTCAGACGATCGCACGTTACGACGCCGAGGACCCGTTCTCGCGCTCGACAGCGGCGCCGACCTACCAGCCGCGTCCGCCGTCTTTCCGCATCGGCGTGCCGGCGGAGAAGGAGCGCATCTTCGGCGACGAGCCGGCGCGACGCGCTTACGCCGATGCGCTCGGCCAATTGGAAGCGCTTGGCGCGACGATCGTGCCGGTCTCCTTCGTCGATTTCTTCGCCGTCGCCGCGCTTCTCTACGAGGGTGCCTGGGTGGCGGAGCGTTACGCGGCGATCAAGGAGATGATCGAAGGTCGGCCGGAGAGCCTGCATCCGGTCACGCGGCAGATCATCGGCGGCGCCGCGTCGCTTTCCGCCACCGCGGCGTTCGAGGGCATCTACAAGCTCAAGGCGTTGCAGCGGAAGATCGAGCCGGTGTGGTCCTCCGTCGATCTCCTCTGCGTGCCGTCGATCCCGGCGCCATGCACGCTCAAGGAGGTCGAGGCCGATCCGATCGGCGCGAACTCGCGGCTCACCTATACGAACTTCGTCAATCTGCTCGATCTCTCCGCCATCGCCGTCCCGACCGGCGAGCGCTCCGACGGGCTTCCCAACGGCGTGACGCTGATTGGGCGCTCCGGCGACGACGGGCGTCTTGCCGGCATCGCAAGCGATCTTCACGCGGCGACGACCAAGGCGCTCGGTGCGACGAGCTGGTCGCTCGAACGGCGCAGATCACCTGACGCGCGCTCGGGGGACCGCATCGAGGTCGTTGTGGTCGGGGCGCATCTTTCCGGCATGCCGCTCAACAAGGATCTCGTCGCGCTCGGCGGCGTCTTTTCCCGCGTGGTCAAGACGGCGCCGACTATCGGCTCTTCGCGCTCGAAACGAGCCCGGCGAAGCCTGGCTTGCACCGCTGTCGGCCAGGGGAGGGCCATGCGATCGAAGCGGAGGTGTGGACGCTCGCGCCGGAAGGCTTTGGCCGCTTCGTCGCCGACATTCCGCCGCCGCTTGCGATCGGCTCGCTGACGCTCGAGGACGGGAGCCTGGTGAAGGGCTTTCTGGCTGAAGCGGAGGCGCTTCGAAGCGCGCCGGACATCTCGAAGTTCGGCGGCTGGCGGGCCTACCTCGAAAGCAGATCGGTGCTCTCGGCCGCGCTGGCGTGATCCATCGCAAGTGTGCCGCGGCGCGCCGAGTCGACCACCACGTCGTCGACCGCATCGCGCACCACGACGATGTGATGCAGCATCTCGGTCGCCGCGGTCTCGGCGTCACCGCGCAGGATCGCGCGAACGACGCGGTCGTGCTCCTGGTGCGACTTCCGCAAGCGCCCGAGTCCCTCGAACTGCGCCTTGCGGAATGGCGCGACGCGCTGCCTGACGGAAGCCGTGAGCTCGGCGAGGAAGCTATTATGGGCGCCCTTGTAGACCGTGTCGTGGAACCGGATGTTGTAGTCGGCGTAATCGGCGATCGAGCCGGCGGCGGTCAGCCGCGTGCCTTCGGCGTGCACCTCTTCCAGCCCGCGCCGTTCCTGCGGCGTCATGAAGAGTGCCGAGCGACGCGCGCAGAGCGCTTCGAGATCGCCCATCACGGCGAACATCTCGTCGAGGCGCTCGGCGGAGATGCGCGCGGCGACGGCGCCGCGATGCGGGCGCGCCTCAGCCAACCCGATCGCTTCGAGCTGGCGAATGGCCTCGCGAATCGGCGTGCGCGACACGCCAAAGGAGGAAGCAAGCCGCGCCTCGTCGAGCGGCTCTCCCGGCGGTATGCGGCCGTGGACGATGTCGTCGGCCAGCACCGCCTGGATCTTCTGCGTTCGTGTCAGGGTCTTCTTCACGGGACTACGTCACTCCCGGTTTTCAACGTGCCGCATTGCGAGGCTGCTGTCACGAAATACGGCAGGAAACCACCGCCTTCCGCCCATTCTGGCAAATATGCCCTCTCATGAGGCATGCATGCCGGCACGTGCTGCATTGCAACATTGGCGTTTATGCAACGCACAAGCCGGCGTAATTTCCTCCGCTCGGTGGGGCGTCCGGCGCAAATCTTCGGAGAGCGAATATGTGGCCCTACACGGTCGAAGAGGCCGAAGCGGCATCCGCTCCGCGCGGTGAGCTCGCTTCGCGCGTTCTTGCAATGCCGGCGGACACCAATCCGTCCGGCGACATATTCGGCGGCTGGCTCATGTCGCTGATGGATGCGTCGGGCGCGATGGCCGCGTCGAGCTTCGCGCACTGCCGCGTGGTGACGGTCGCGGCGACCGATATGTCCTTCCACCATCCGGTGAAGGTCGGCGACACGGTCTGCTGCTATGCGGCGCTTGTCCGTGTAGGTCGCACCTCGCTGACCTACCACATCGAGGTCTGGGTGCTTCGCTCCGGCCATGGCAGCCGTACCAAGGTGACGGAGGCGGAATTCACCTTCGTCTGCGTCGACGAGGCGGGCGAGCCGCAGCTCATTCCGGACGACGCTGCGCAAGGTTGACCGGTCGCCTGCGGAATGGTCAGTGTGTGCCGCGCCAGTCCTCTCCAGTTTCCGGATCGGCCTTGTCCTACTTGAATCTTAAACAGCGCCGCGAAGCCGCGGAGGCGGTCATTCGCGAAGCCGGCACGCTCGCGGCGGATTATTTCGCGCGTCGCAGCTCGCTTTCAATCGACCATAAGGGCGCGCAGGACCTCGTCAGCGAAGCCGATCGCGCAAGCGAAGCGCTGATTGTCGGGCGCCTTTCCGAGGCGTTTCCCGACGACGGCTTCCTCGGCGAGGAGGGGAGCTCGAAGAGGCTCGACGCCGAAGCGGTCTGGGTGATCGATCCGATCGACGGCACGCGCAATTTTCTCACCGGCGTTCCCTTCTGGTGCATCTCGATCGGGCTCGTGGTCGGCGGGCGGGCGGCGCTCGGCTTGATCTACCACCCGGCAGAAGACGAGCTCTTCACTGCGGCGGCAGGCGAGGGCGCCTTCGCGAACGGCACGCCGATCAAGGCGAGCGGCGAGACAGACTTCCAGAAGGCGCGCATTTGCGTCGGCTTCAACCATCAACAGCCGGCCGTAAAGCATTGCCGCGTGCTCGAGGCGTTGCTGACCGCCGGCTGTGAATATTGCCGGCTCGGGTCAGGCGCTCTCGGCCTAGCCTATACGGCGGCCGGACGGTTCGACGGTTACTGGGAGGCGCATCTGAATTCCTGGGACGCGGCGGCGGGCCTCGTCCTCGTCGCCGAGGCCGGCGGTTATGTTAACGACTTCTTAGCCGACGACGGCCTTCGACGCGGCAACCGGATCCTGGCGGCGACCCCGGCTCTCGTTGAGCCGCTGAAACCGCTCGTCGGGTTCAGCGAGCGCTAAGCCTAAGACCCTTCTCCATCGCCTTTTCTCCGCCGCAGCGTTACAAGATCACGTGTTCGCCGCGGCGCTTTGGCATCGCTCTTGCTTCGGTGAAAACGTGCAGCGCGTCTAGGGTTCCGGCCGCTCGTCAAGCGGTGCTGGTCCGAGAGACGCACTCGTTGCGGCAAATTCCGCTTCGAGACACGGCGGGCCAAAATCCCGGGAGGTCACTGCACGGGTCAGCTGAGCGCGACCCTGCCTCCCGTGCTCGGCAGACGTTCGCTTCGAAATGGCCGTTACCGGCCGCTACGACACGAAGGAGCCGAGGGCATGAATCGCAAGAAAGCCGCCGTCTTGACCACCGCGTTCGCCGCGTTCGGCATCGCTGCCTTCACCTCCATGACCGCGGTGGCGGAGGAGAAGACCGACTTCAAGGTCTGCTGGTCGATCTATGTGGGCTGGATGCCCTGGGGCGCCATCCAGGATTCCGGCATTATGAAGAAGTGGGCCGACAAATACGGCATCACCGTCGATGTCGTGCAGATCAACGACTACGTCGAATCGATCAACCAGTACACCGCCGGCGAGTATGACGGCTGCACCATGACCAACATGGATGCGCTGTCTATCCCGGCGGGCGGCGGCGTCGACACGACGGCGCTCATCGTCGGCGATTTCTCCAACGGCAACGACGCGATCCTTTTGAAGGACGACGACACGCTTCCCGCGATCAAGGGCCAGAACGTCAACCTGGTCGAGCTCTCCGTCTCGCATTATCTGCTGGCGCGGGCGCTCGATTCCGTCGGGCTGAAAGAATCCGACATCACGGTCGTCAACACATCCGATGCCGACATGGTCGCCGCCTACGAGACGCCGGACGTGACCGCCGTCGTCACGTGGAACCCGCTGGTCTCGACGATCCTCGCCGGGGGCCATGCCCACGAGGTGTTCAACTCCAGCCAGATTCCGGGCGAGATCATCGACATCATGATGGTCAATACCGAGACGCTGAAGGACAACCCGAACTTCGGCAAGGCGCTGGTCGGCGCCTGGTACGAGATGATGGAGGTGATGTCGAAGGACGATGCCGCCGGCAAGGCGGCGCGCACCGCGATGGCGAAAGCCTCCGGCACCGATCTTGCCGGCTACGACGCGCAGCTCAAGACGACGCAGATGTTCTACACGCCGGGGGCCGCGGTCGAATTCGTCAACAACACCAAGATCGTCGAGACCATGCGCTTCGTCGCTCAATTCCTCTTCGATCACGGCATCCTCGGCACCGGCGCGACCAGCGCCGACGCCGTCGGGATCGCGTTTCCCCAGGATCGGGTCTTCGGCGACGCGAACAACGTCAAGCTCCGCTTCGATCCGTCCTTCATGGCCATGGCCGAGGAGGGGTCGCTCTGAGTGTAGTTCCTCCCCCGCATAGCGGGGGAGGGGGACCGCCGAAGGCGGTGGAGGGGGCGACCACAAACACTGCAGTCGGAGGCTGCCCCCTCCACCATGCTTCGCATGGTCCCCCTCCCCTATCTGCGATGGGGGAGGAACCGGGCAGCCACGCCGACACCTCCGCATGAGCGCAGACGCAACACTAGGGCGCTTCGCCCGCATCGTTCTCGGTGCGCTGCCCTTCGTCGTGCTGGTCGCGATCTACGCGATCGGCAGCCATCTCAGGCGACTGGAAAATCCCTCCGACAAGCTGCTGCCCTCGTTCGATGCGATGGCGTCGACGTTCTGGGCGATGGCGACACAGCCCGACCAGAGGAGCGGCAACCTGCTTCTATGGTCGGACACGGCGGCGAGCCTCGGCAGGCTCGGCGCGGGAATGCTGATTACCGCATCGGTCGCACTCTCGCTCGGGATCATAATCGGCTATCTGCCGCGCACCCGCGCGACGCTTGCGCCCTTCATCGCGGCGATCTCTCTCATCCCTCCGATCACCGTGCTACCGATCCTTTTCGTCGTGTTCGGACTCGGCGAAGTCTCCAAGGTGATGCTCATCGTCGTGGGCACCGCACCGATCATGACGCGCTCGCTGGCACAGGCGGTGATGGACATCCCGCGCGAGGAGATCGTGAAGGCGGAGACGCTCGGCGCTTCGTCACTGCAGCTCGTCTTCCGCGTGGTGCTGCCACAGATCTGGCCGCGCCTCGTCACCGCCATGCGGCTCGGCCTGGTGCCGGCGTGGATCTTCCTGATCTCGGCGGAGGCGATCGCCTCGACCGGCGGGCTCGGCTACCGCATCTTCCTGGTGCGGCGCTACCTCGCGATGGATGTGATCCTGCCTTACGTCGCCTGGATCACGCTCCTCGCTTACGGGCTCGACCGCCTGCTGCATCTCTTCTCACGCCGGCTCTTCCGCTGGGCACATCTCACGGGAGAGAGCCTGTGAGCGCCCCAAACCTTGTCGAGGTCAGCGGCGTCGGCGTCAGCTACGGCGATTGCCCTGTGTTGAAGCGCGTCAATCTCTCGGTCGCGGAAGGCGCGTTCGTTACGATCGTCGGCGCGTCGGGATGTGGCAAGTCGACGTTCCTGCGGCTGCTACTGAGCCAGGAGCGGCCGACGGCGGGCACGATCAAAATGGCCGGTGCGCCTTTGCCGTCCAGGCCGACGCCCGATCGCGGCATCGTCTTCCAGCGCTATTCGGTCTTTCCGCATCTGACGGTGACGGAGAACCTGATACTGCCGCTTGAGATCGAGCGCGCACGGCTCTTCGGAAGGACCTACGGCCGGCAGAGGCGGGTGCTCCGCGAAGAAGTGCAAGCGACGCTCCACCATATCGGACTTACGCCGGCGCGGGACCGCTACCCGGCGCAGCTTTCCGGCGGCATGCAGCAGCGGCTGGCGATCGCCCAGGCGCTTTTGAAGAAGCCGCGCATCCTGCTTCTCGACGAACCGTTCGGCGCGCTCGACCCGGGCATTCGCCGCGACATGCACGAGCTCCTGCTTTCGCTCTGGCAGGAGACCGGCATGACGATCTTCATGGTGACGCATGACATCGCCGAGGCGTTCAAGCTCGGCACGCGGCTCATCGTCTTCGACAAGACGCGCGGCGGCGAGGAGGCGGCGACCTCCGCCGCCACGATCACCTACGACCTGCCGCTGAGGCGTCCCGCCGCCGGCGTCCCTGATCTCGCGGCCGATTCCATCCGTGCTGCCGACACGCTTGAGCGCGCAGTCTCGATGCTCGGCGGCGAAACCAAGCGAGAAGCCAAGAAAGAAGAAGGAGAAGCGTCATGATCGCGAACAATGGGCGCGGGCGCAGCCGTCGCGTCGCGGGGCTTGCCGAGCGCGTGCCGCCGCGTCGCCGTCACCATCCGGACTTCAATGCCCGCGAGACGCGCGGGTGGAAGGCGATCGAGGCGGAGGAGAAGCTTTCGCTCGACGGCTGGCGCAAGGAGCAACAATGGGCGCTCGACATGGGGCTGCCGGGCGCCGACTCCATCACCGACAAGTCGATCCCGACTTTCTCGCGCGGCGAGCTTCCGCACTTCGCCGGCATCAACACCTTCATGAAGGCGCCCTATGTGGAGAATGTCCGCGACGTCGGCAAATACGACGCGGCGGTGGTCGGCATCCCGTTCGATTCCGGCACCACCTATCGGCCGGGCACGCGTTTCGGCCCACAGGGCATCCGGCGCATCTCGGCGCTCTACACGCCCTACAATTACGAGCTCGGCGTCGACCTTCGCGAGCAGATGACGCTTTGCGACGCGGGCGACGTCTTCACCATCCCCGGCAATCTGGAGAAGAGCTTCGACCAGATCACCCGCGGTGTCGCGCATATCGCGTCGTCGGGCGCGGTACCGCTGATGCTCGGCGGCGACCATTCGATAGGCTTTCCCTGCGTGCGCGGCATCGCCGAATGCACCTCGAAGAAGATCGGCATCATCCATATCGACCGCCACATCGACATCCAGGAGAAGGATCTCGACGAGCGCATGCACACGACGCCCTGGTACTGGGCGACGAACCTGGCGAACGTGTCGCCGACCAATCTCGTGCAGGTCGGGATCGGCGGCTGGCAGGTGCCGCGCGACGGAGTGCAGGAGGCGCGCCGCCGCAACACCAACGTGCTGACCATCCAGGACGTGGAGACGCTCGGCCTTGAGAAGACGGCGGAGATCGCGCTGGAACTCGCCTGGAAGGATACCGACGCCGTCTACATCTCCTTCGACATCGACAGCGTCGATTGCGGTTTCGTGCCGGGCACGGGCTGGCCGGAGCCGGGCGGCTTCCTGCCGCGCGAGGCGCTGAAGCTCGTCGGGCTGGTCTCGGCGCCGGGCATCTGCGGGCTGGAGGTCGTGGAGGTGAGCCCGCCTTACGACACCTCCGACATCACCGCGCTGCTCGGCGTGCGCGTGGTCGTGGAGGCGCTCGGCGCCATGGTCGCCAACGGAACGCTCGGCAAGCACAAGGCGATCATCGACAAGCCGGTTTCCTATTGAGCGGGGAGGGGACGATGCACGATCACGATGAGGGGCATGGGCGCGACCGTCGCAACGGCCACCACCATCACCACCACGATCACCATCACGTGGTCGGTGTCAGCGGCTACGGGCTCGCGCCGGCTGCCGGTCCCGCGGTGGGGCACAACGCCGCCGCGCAGGTGGCGCAATGGCAGGAGCTCCACGCGCATCCACACGACCATCCGGGGAGCCGGCCCGAGCCCGAACCAGACTTCGATCTGATCGAAGCGACCTTCGCGGAGTGTTTTCCGAAGACGTCGGACCCGACGAGCTTTCTGCGGCTCGCGCAGATTCCCTTCGTGGGCCGGCATTCCGACGGGCGCGTGCTGCGGCTGCTTCGCGTCGAGTTCGAGCAGGCAACCGATGTCGGCGCCGTCACGCCACATGTCGGCGGCGCGACGCTCCGCTACGATCCGCTGCCGGCGCAGATGGTCTCGCGACGGCAGCGCCTCAGCTTCGTCTATCAAGACGGGGAGGGGATCACGCGCCTCACGCTCGCCGAGGCGCGGGCGCTTTCGAATGACGTGGCCTGAAGGCGCAAGACGAGGCGCTAGCGCAGTGTCTCCATGGCGACCACGTCCATGTCGGCGAAATCCTGATTGTCGCCGCCCATCGCCCAGATGAAAGAGTAGCTGCTCGTGCCGGCGCCGCAGTGGATCGACCAGCCGGGCGACACCACCGCCTGCTCGTTGGCGACGACGAGGTGGCGCGTCTCCTGCGGCTCGCCCATGAAGTGGAAGACGCGCGCCGAAGGCTCCATGTCGAAATAGAGATAGGCCTCCGAGCGTCGGTCATGCGTGTGGCAGGGCATGGTGTTCCAGATGCTGCCGTCGGCAAGCGTGGTGACGCCCATGACGAGCTGGCACGACCGGCAGATGTCCGGGTGAATGTATTGCCGGAGCTCGCGGATATTTGCCTGCGACTGCGAGCCGAGCTCCAAACAGTTGGCGTCGGCCTCGCCGATCTTCACCGTGTCGTGGCGCGCATGCGCCGGATAGCTGACGAAGTAGAAGCGCGCCGGATCGTCCGCGTCGTCGCTGGCGAAGGAGAGCGATGCGGTACCCTTCCCCGCGTAGAGGCAGTCGCGGACGGCGAGGGGGTAGGTCGCGCCATCCGCTTCGACCGACCCGGCGCCGCCGATATTCACGATGCCGATCTCGCGGCGCGCAAGAAACGGGTCGGACCCGATCGGCTTCGACGAAAGGAGCGGCAGGGGCTCGCGCATCGGTACCGCGCCGCCCACGACCACGCGATCGACATGGCTGTAGGTCATGGCGACGCGGCCAGGCGCGAACAGATTCTCGACGAGGAAATTGTCGCGCAGCTCCGTCGTGCCGAATTGTCTGGCCTCGGCCGGGCTGCAGGCTTGGCGCACCGCGATCGTCATCACCTGAGCAGCTCTTCGTCGAGCTCGATGTCGTGAATGAAGAAGTCCGGCCGCATGTCGCGGAACTCGGCGATCTCGGACCTGAGCTTGTTCAGGTGCTCCTCCATGTGGCCGACCGCGACTTCGGCCTCGCCGCGCTCGATTGCGTCGAGGATTGCCGAGTGCTCGGCGATCACGCGTTCCATGCGGCCTTCTTGGGGAAGCGTCAGCCGGCGGTAGCGGTCTACATGGACCTTCACCTGTTGGATCAGATCCCAGATGCCGCGGTAGCGGCCGGCGGTGGCGATGGCGGAATGAAAATCTTCGTCGGCGGCGTGGAAGGCTTCGCGATCGCCCGCTGCTGCCGTCTCCTGTTGCCGCTGAATGATGGCGCGAAGCCCGGTGAGCTGGCTGGCGCTGGCGAAGCGCGTCGCCGCGCGCACCGTCACGCCTTCGAGCGCGCGCCGGACGACGAGCGCCTCCGGCAAAGCGGAGAGCGGGATGCGGGCAACGTAAGTTCCCGATTTCGGCGCGACCTCGACGAGCCGCTCCTCGGCGAGCCGCAGCACCGCCTCGCGCACGGGCGTGCGGCTGACGCCGTGCTCCTTGGCGATCTCCTTCTCCAGGATCGGCGTCCCAGGCACGAGCCGCATCGACACGATGTCGTGGCGGAGGCGCTGACGGATGATCTCCGAGCTGGTGTTCCGCGATGCTTCGCCGCTTCGCGTGACGCCGGTCGGCGGCGCGTTCGGCGCACGCCGTCGGCGCGTCGGCGCTGTCCCCTGCGGCGCTTGGCTGGGAACGCCATCAGTCATTCCGCGACTCTCCGGGCTTCAATCCCGCAGTGGCCTAAGCGCTGAGAGCGTGGAGGAAAAGGCACCCCGCAACAGATCATCTCCTCCCCGCCCTGAGCCACCCACGCAAATTCGGGGTGCAAATCATGTTGATCGCTTCTGATATACTAGATATGTTAGTTAATCAAAGGCGGAGCGGCAATGGCTGCCGGCGCCGCGGCGCTGCGGAAACAGCGTCGAAACCGGGAGGGAAGCCATGAATCTCAAGAGACTAGCGATCGCCTCGACCATAGCTCTCGGCGCGGCATTGGCCGGGTTCGGAGGCGCGACGGCCGAGACATACAAATGGGCGCACGTCTACGAGACGGATTCGTCCTACCACAAGTGGGCGGAGTGGGCGGCCGACCAGATCCGCGAAAAGACCGACGGGCGGGTCGATATCCAGGTCTTCCCCGCCTCATCGCTCGGCAAGGAAGCGGAAATCAACGAAGGCCTGACCATCGGCTCGGTGGACATCATTTACACCGGCCCGAACTTCGCCGAGCGCGACTACGGCCCGATCGCCATCTCGGACTATCCCTTCATGCTGAAGAACTACGACCACTGGAAGGCGTATCGCGACAGCGATCTCTTCAAGGAGCTGTCGGAGGGCTACAAGGAAGCGACCGGCCACACGGTGATGGCGATCACCTGGTACGGCTACCGGCACGTGACTTCGAACTTCCCCATCACCGAGCCTGAAGACATGAAGGGGCTCAAGATCCGCGTTCCGGACTCGCCGGTCATGGTGATGTTCCCGAATGCGGTCGGCGCCAACCCGACACCGATGGCCTTCTCCGAGGTTTATCTCGCCTTGCAGCAAGGTGTGGTGGACGCTGAGGAGAACCCGCTGCCGACCATCAAGTTCAAGAAGTTCTACGAGGTGCAATCCAACATCAATCTTACGGGTCATATCGGCAACTCGCTGATCATCATCGTCTCGAACGGCGCGATGGCCCGCATGGGCGAAGACGCTGCGGTCGTCGAAGAGGTGATGAAGGAAGCGGCTGCCCAATGCGCCGACGAGATCAATCAGTCCGAGCAGGATCTCGTGCAGTGGTTCCGCGACCAGGGCATCCAGGTCAACGAGGTCGACAAGGCCGCATTCCAGGCCGCGGTCCAGCCGGTGGTGACCGATCCGTCCAAGGTCCCCTATACTCTTGAGCAGTACAACCGGCTGCAAGCGCTCGCCAACTGAGGTTTCTCGCGGGGGGTGCGTCGCAATATGGCGCAAGGTGGCGAGAACGGCGACGGGCGTGGCCATGACGCGCCCGTCGCACTTCGAGTCGAGGACGAGCGGGTCTCGATCTCCGACATAGGCTGGATCGACGCGCCAGGGATTCTCGTCTTCTGGGTCCTCGCGGTCGTCGTCTTCCTGCAGTTCTTCACGCGCTACGTGCTGAACGACTCGCTCGCCTGGACCGAGGAGGTGGCGCGCTATCTCCTCATCCTGGTCACCTTTCTCGGCTCCGTCAGCGTGGTCCGGCGCGGCTCGCACATTATGCTGGAGTTCGTGCAGCGCGCCGTGCCGCCGCTCTACGGCAAGGCGCTGGCTGTCATCGCCGAGCTCATCACTTTCGGCTTCTTCGGCACGCTCACCTGGATCGGCATCGCGCTGACCCAGAAGACGCGGCAGAAGATGATCTCGCTGCCCGTCCCGAAGGCTTGGATCTATAGCATCTGCGTCGCCGCGCTCGCGGTCATGACGGTCTATTCGGCGCGCTCGCTCTGGCGGAAGATCCGGGCGAAGCCGGAAGAGATCGCGGCCGAGCTTGACCGACATCTGACGACCGACTGAAGGCCGGGGCACTCCTGAATGTCGATCCTTTTGATGATTGCGCTCCTGTTCGCTTTGATGATCATCGGCGTTCCGGTTGCTGTGGCGCTCGGTCTTGCGTCGCTCGCCTTCGTCGCGACCAACGGCATGCCGCCGATGATCGTGCTCGCCAACATGGTCAACGGCATCAACTCCTTCCCGCTGATCGCCGTGCCGTTCTTCATTCTCGCCGGGCATTTGATGAATACGGCGGGGATCACGACACGCATCTTCAACCTGGCGCGCGCCACCGTGGGCTGGATGCATGGCGGGCTCGGCCATGTGAATGTCGGCGCGAGCGTCATCTTCGCGGGGATGTCCGGCGCGGCCGTGGCCGATGCCGGCGGGCTCGGCAATATCGAGATCAAAGCCATGCGCGACGCCGGCTACGACACCGACTTCTCCGTCGGCATCACCGCGGCGTCTTCGACGATCGGCCCGATCATCCCGCCGTCGCTCCCGCTCGTCATCTACGGCGTCATCGCCAACGCTTCGATCGGTCAACTCTTCGCCGCCGGCCTCATCCCCGGTCTGCTCATGGCGGCTATGCTGATGGTGATGGTCGCGCTCTATGCTCGGCGGCGAAACTATCCGCGCGATACGCGGTTCGATATCAGGCGCTTCCTTCGGACGTTCGTCGACGCGGCGCTGCCGCTCTTCACGCCCGTGATCATCGTCGGCGGCATCGTGTCGGGGATGTTCACGCCGACGGAAGCGGCGATCGCGGCTGTCGTCTATTCGCTCTTCCTCGGCGTTGTCGTCTACCGCACGCTCGACTGGCGCAAGGTACTGCGCGTCTCCATGGACACGGTGGAGACGACCGCGGCGATCATGTTGATCGTCGCGGCGTCGGCCATCTTCGCGTGGATTCTCACCGCCAACCAGGTGGCGCTCCACTTCGCCGATTTCCTTTTCGCCTTCACCGACAACAAGGTCGCCGTGATCCTCTTGATCACGGTGATGGTGCTCGTCATCGGCTGCTTCATGGAGACGATCGCGGCGATCACCATCCTGGTGCCGGTGCTCCTGCCGATCGCCGTGAAGATCGGCATCGACCCGGTGCATTTCGGCATCATCCTCATCCTCAATCTGATGATCGGGCTTTTGACGCCGCCGGTCGGTATGGTGCTTTACGTGCTTTCGAAAGTCGCCAACGTACCGTTCGAGCGGTGCGTGACGGCGACCGCGCCGTTTCTGATCCCGCTCGTCTTCGTGCTCCTGCTCCTCACTTTCATACCGGAGCTTTCGATGTGGCTGCCGACGGCGTTCTACCGCTAGGCACGGACCTCGAAGCTTTGGTCGCATGCCGCACCGGATATCCCCGGGGAGAATTTGGCATGCGCATCTCACGCATGTCCGTTAAGACCTGCGGGCATCCGAACGAACCATCGGCGGACCCGCATGACTCTCGATGTTTTCCAGCGGCCGGGCCGCTTCTTCCGCGGCAATCTCCACACCCATTCGAACCGCTCCGACGGCGCACTCGAGCCGGAGGCGGTGGCGGCGCATTATCGCGACTCGGGTTACGATTTCCTGGCGCTGACCGACCACTTCCTGGAGCGCTACAACTTCCCGATCGTTGATACGCGGCCGTTCCGCACCAACCGCTTCACGACGATCCTGGGTGCCGAGGTTCACGCGCCGGCGAACTCACACGGCGAGATTTGGCACATCCTCTGCGTCGGCCTGCCCGACGATTTTGCGCCGACGGGTGAGACGGAAACCGGCGCTGAGCTCGCCCAGCGCGCGGTCGAGGCCGGCGCGTTCGTCGCTATCGCACACCCGCATTGGTCGGGACTGAGCATCGAGGATGGCCGGGCGCTGCCGATGGCGCATGCGGTCGAGATTTACAACAACACTTGCCAGCTCGAGAGCGGACGCGGCCATGGCGGCCTGCTCCTCGACCAGCTCCTGAACGAGGGTCGCGACATCCTGGCGATCGCCACCGACGACGCACATTTTCGCGTCGGCGACGCCTGCGGCGCCTGGGTGATGGTGAAAGCGGAGGAAAACGAGCCGGCAGCGCTGCTCAAGGCGCTCAAGGCCGGGGATTTCTACGCGACGCAGGGGCCCGAGATCCATTCCGCCGAGATCGTCGGCGGGGCGCTTCAGGTCGAGTGCTCGCCGGCCGTCACCATCGCGGCGGTCGGGCGCGGCTCGCGCGGCGTCAATGTCCATGGCCGGGCGCTGACGCGGGGTGAGCTGGCGCTCGACCGCTTCGCCGGGGACTGGTTCCGCTTCGTGGTCTCGGATGCCGCTGGCCGCTGGGCCTGGAGCAACCCGGTCCGACTGCCGTCCTAGGACAACGCGCACCCATCACGGCGGTTTGTAGGATGTGGGCAAAGTGCCCCTCGGCAAGCTGCGCTTCCCGGTTCACAATACCTCCGGTCGAAGGAGCGGAGGCCTACGATGATGCGGATCCGTAAGGTGCTCTTTGCCGCGGGAATCGTGTGCCTTGCTGTCGGGTCAAAGCCGGCCGTGGCCGAAGACACGGAGGTCGATCTGGAGCTCGTGCTTGCGGTCGACGTCTCGCGCTCCATGGACTCCACCGAGCAGGAGCTACAGAAGCAGGGCTATATCGCCGCTCTCCAGCATCCGGACGTGATCGAGGCGATCCGCGAAGGCTTCCTGGGGCGGATCGCGATCACCTACGCCGAATGGGCGGGACCCGGCTCACACCAGGTCATCGCTCCGTGGATGGTGGTCGACGGAGAGGACACGGCGCAGGCATTCGCCAGCACGATCGCGTCGGTGCCGCTCTCCTATCTCCACGGCACTTCGATATCGGGGGGGCTCCTCTTCGCGTCGGGCCTCTTTGAGGAGAACGGCTTTCGCTCGACGAGGCAGGTCATCGACGTTTCCGGCGACGGCCCGAACAACATGGGCTACCCGGTTCTGCAGGCGCGTGAGGCCGTGCTCGATCGCGGCATCACCATCAACGGCCTGCCGATCATGATCCATGCCGATTTCTTCGGCGGCTACTCGATCCCGAATCTCGATGTCTATTACGAGGACTGCGTCATCGGCGGGCCGGGCGCGTTCCTGGTCACCGTGGAGAACATCGACCGGATCGCCGAAGCCATCCGTCGCAAGCTGGTGCTGGAGATCGCCGGGCGCCAGCCGACGGTCATGCCGGCGGCGGCGTTCCCCGAGCGCGAGCGGCGCATCGACTGTCTGGTTGGCGAAAAGCTCAGAAGGCGCTGGACAGACCCGTAGGGCGGGGAGCGAGCCGCTGGAGGCGGCCGGGGGCGCTATTCGCCGGCCTGATTGGCCGCGCGCTTCAGCGCACGAATCTCCGCAAGCGCGGCAAAGAAACGGTTCTCGGCGTTGCCGGGGGCCTGCTCCTCGGCTTTCGGCGTGTCGTCATCGGACGCTTTGCCGTTGTCCGATCCCTTGCCGCTCTCCGGGGTCATGCGCAGCGCCACGAGCTCGCCGATGTTCCCCTTTCCCGGCACCGCGGCGGCGGGCATGCGCGGCTGCGAGGGGCCGGTCGCCTCGTCCGCTCCGGCGCCAAGCTCTTCTCTCGCCTCGTCGGCTATCCGCTGCAGGTCGCGCATGGCGTCGGCCATGACGTCGGCGGAGGGCTCCGGTGCTTCGGGCGCCTGGTGCTTCGCCCGCGTCGGCAGCGGGACGACGCTTCCACCCGAATGATCCGGCGTCTCCTCCGGCAGCGGGATGGGCTCTTCCTCCTCGCTGGACGGCGGAGCGCCGAACGCGCGCGGCAGGTGGCTCTGCTCGACCTCGAAGGGGACAGGCCCGCTCGGCTCCTCGCCGAGGCGGGCGCGGAGCTCGTCGGCCTCCTGCCGCAAAGCCACCAAAGCCATGCGGCGCTGGTCGGCGAGCAGGTTTGCCTCGTCGAGCGCCTCTTCGGCGCTGGCGCGCCGCTTCGTTTCGAGGTTGAGCGTGTACTGGGCGGCGCGCAGCGCGGAGCCGGCTTCGGCATGCCGCCGCTCCAGGTCCTGCACCAGCTCGCGCTCGTCCGCCAGCCGCTGCTCAAGGTCGCGGAAATCCTCCTGGTCGGCGATCAGCTCGGCCTGCGCGTTCAGGAGGTCGCGCTCCTTGAGGTCGGCTTCGAGGCGGTAGGACGTCGCCATGTCGAGCACATGGCTCACCTCGCGCTCAAGCCGGTGCATCTGCACGGCATGGCGCGCCCGCAGCTCGTCACGCTCGGTCTCAAACTCGGCACGTCGCGTCGCGATGCCGGAGAGCAGCCGCCTCTCAGTGAGGCGCCGCGTCCGACGTACGAGGGCGACGGAAAATGCAAGCCACGCCAGCCCGCTTACAAAGAAGCCGAGGGCGAAGATCATGGCCGACTGGATCATTGACGGCTCCGCTGCGCCAGCTCGCAGCCAGTATAGGGCGTAAAGGCGGTCCGTAACAGAAGGACCCTCGCCGTCCCGTTAATTTCAAGCCCGGGCTAAGTCAAATCCTTGCAAAGTGTGACGAATCTGGCACGGGCGCTGTGCCTAAAAGTGTATCAGAACGGGTTCCAGGTCGGTCTTGCCGTGAACTTCAGATAGCCGACATTGATACCGAGGCGCGCACCGACGCCGCTGCGAATCGGCACCACATAGACGGTATTGTTCGGGGCTTCGCTGTTGGCGAGCACCGTCATGCTGAGTCCGCCGACCAGATACGCCGAGCCATTGACGCCGGCGTAGCGGCGGTAGATGGCGAGCGAGTTCGGCAGGTCGTAGACGAGCATCATCGTGCGGTTGCCGTCGCCGCCGAAATCCCAGCCAATCGATGGGCCCTGCCAGTAGACCTGCCGCCGGCCCTCACGCTTGGTGTAGAGGAACCCGTCGCCGTAGCGCAGACCGCCGACAATGGCGCCTGAGCCCTCCTGGCCGATGATGTAGCCGTTCGGCAGGCCGTAATTCGAAACGGCCTTCTCGACCAAGGTGGCAAGGCCGCCGGAGACCTCGCCGAAGAAATGGTGCCCGGCGTCGACGAGCTCCTGTGCGGTGAAGGTCTCGTTCTGCTGGGCCGTGGGGCTCGCGGGAGCGGCCCCGGCGGCGCCGGCTGTCGCGGCGAGGAGCGAGAGAACGCAGAGGAAGCGGGAAAGAACACGGGAAAGGGCCATCGACGGTTCCTCGCCTTTGCTGGCGTTGAAGGCCGGGAAGCGGCACGACTTCAGGATCTCTACAGTTCGCTCACCACGGTAAATGCCGGGTTAAACCGACCGAAGCGCGAAGAGCGCTTGGCACGCGCGAAGGGGGCCTGTAAGCGTTCTCAGCCGAGGCGCTTTCAGGGGGGGATCCGCGGGAAGCCTCCGTTTCGACCGTGGAGGCCGCGCAGCAATCCGCATGACTGACCACAAGATCGACCCGCTTGAGCTAGCCTCGCTCGTCGCGAGCCGCGTTTGCCACGACATCATTTCGCCGGTCGGGGCGATCGTGAACGGGCTCGAGGTGCTTGAGGAGGAGAAGGACGAGTCCATGCGCGAGTTCGCGCAGGATCTGGTCCAGAAGAGCGCCCGCCAGGCGAGCGCCAAGCTGCAGTTCTCGCGGCTTGCCTTCGGCGCTTCGGGAAGTGCTGGGGCGGAGCTCGACATGGTCGAGGCGGGACGCTGCGCCGCCGCTTTGATGGAGCGGGAGAAGCCGACGCTCGACTGGCAGGTCATGGCCGGGCTCCTGCCCAAGGCGGAGGCGAAGCTTCTCCTGAACCTTCTCATCATCGCGCTCAACAGCGTCGCGCGGGGCGGCACCATCACGGTCAGCGCCGAGCGCGAGGGAGACGAAACGGTAATGCGTGTCGTCGCCGAGGGCGACCGCGCCAAGCTCCCCGCCGGCGTCAAAGAGGTGATCGCGGAAGGGGCGATGCCCAACCCGCTCGACGCCCATGCCGTGCAGCCGCTCTATGCCGCGCTTCTCGCCAAGGAGGCGAAGATGGCGGTCACCGCGGCGCAGGAGGAGAACCGCGTCATTCTCGCGGCGCGGCGGCTCGCCTGAGGCGCGGCCGGCCCCAAACCTTTCCGACCTCCTAACGTTCTTGCTCGGCTTGCCGCTTTGCGGCCGTCGGACTCTTAAGCACGCTCCTTGACCGCCAAGTAACCCGTTCCGCCTAAGACTTCTTCTCAAGATTGCCGCGAAAAAACAGCGGCTCAGGCGTCAGAACGGGGGTCAAGACCCATGAAGCATTGTCTCGTCGTCGACGATTCCAACTCCATCCGGAAGGTGGCGCGCAAGATCCTCGAGGAAGCGGACATCCGCGCCAGCGAGGCTGAGACGCGGGCGGACGCCATCGACATGTGCCGCGCCGAGATGCCGGACTGCGTCGTCGTCGACTGGCAGATGCCGGACGGCGACGCCATGAAGTTCCTGACCAAGCTCAGGGCGCTGCCCGGCGGCGCGCAGCCGACCATCATGTACCTGACCTCGGAGAACAATCCGGAGGATGTCGCGCGCGCCATGCGCAGCGGCGCCGACGTCCTTATCATGAAGCCGTTCGACCGCGAGAGCTTCATGAAGCCCTTCGCCGAGGCGGGCCTGGTCTAGTTTTCTTCACGCGGCGGACCAAAGCGAAAGGCCGGCCCTCGGGCCGGCCTTTCTCTTGGAAGGGAAGGAGCGGATCGCCGCTCAGGCGCTCTCGCGAAATTCCTCGTCGTCGGGCTCGCGCAGCACGTAGCCGCGGCCCCAGACGGTCTCGATGTAGTTCTTGCCGTCGGTCGCGGCGGCGAGCTTCTTGCGGAGCTTGCAGATGAAGACGTCGATGATCTTCAGCTCCGGCTCGTCCATGCCGCCGTAGAGATGGTTCAGGAACATCTCCTTGGTCAGCGTCGTGCCTTTGCGCAGCGAGAGCAGCTCCAGCATCTGGTACTCCTTGCCGGTCAGATGCACGCGGCTGCCATTCACCTCGACAGTCTTGGTGTCGAGATTGACGCGCAAATCGCCGGTCTGGATCACCGACTGGGCATGGCCCTTGGAGCGGCGGACGATGGCATTGATGCGGGCGACCAGCTCGTCCTTGTGGAACGGCTTGGTCATGTAGTCGTCGGCGCCGAAGCCGAGGCCGCGGACCTTGTCCTCGATGCCGCCGAGACCGGAGAGGATGAGGATCGGCGTCTTCACCTTGGCGACGCGCAGCGTCTTCAGGACATCGTAGCCCGACATGTCGGGAAGGTTCAGATCGAGGAGGATGATGTCGTAGTCGTAGAGCTTACCGAGATCGACACCCTCCTCGCCGAGGTCGGTAATGTAGACGTTGAAGTTCTCGGACTTCAGCATCAGCTCGATCGATTGCGCGGTGGCGCTGTCGTCTTCGATCAGAAGGACCCGCATCCCAATCCCCTTATCAGCCCCTTTTTTCGGAGAACGCTGCCCTCGACCACGCCGAAGCGAGCCAGACCAAGTCCGACGCACACGCTAGCGTGGAATGGTTAACAGATTCTGTTTGGCACGGGCAAGCGAACACACCGAAGTTCCCTTGATAGACTCTTGAATCCACTCTTGAATCCGAGCCGAAGCCGGGCTCGCGTACTGATTACCAACGGTTCGCTAGGGGAAGGCCACCCTTGCGGTTCGATGCCGAGGCTTGTGGCATCGAACGGCGCGCATCGCCGATTTACCCTGCTTTAAAACCTGTCCTCCATGATTAATGCGACCCGTAAATGAAACGTTACTGCCAGAGGGTGCGAGCGAAAGGGTCAAATTAAGGGCTGCCGGGTAGAGGCAGACCTCGCGGCTTTGGGGGAGTATTGCGTATGAAGTCACGAGACTCTGCTGTGCGCATGATGCGCTTCCAGGCCGAAGAGCGCCGACGGCAGGTGGGCCAGATCGAGACGATGATCGAGGAGTTCGGACGGATGATCTCCGACCTCGATCTGGAGATCGCCGCCGAGCACCGCCGCACCGGCATCGAAGACGAGAAGCACTTCGCCTATTCGACCTTCGCGCGCGCCGCCAAGCAGCGGCGCGTCAATCTTGACGCTTCCGTCGCTGAGCTCAATGGCCAGCTCGACACGGCGAAGGCCGCGCTCGATCTCGCGGTTGCCGAGCTCGAACGCGAGGAGGAGAAGATGGAGCGCGAGGGCGGCCACGACAGCGCCCGTCACGCGACGCGCGCGGCGAGCTAGCGCAGCGAATGCGCGGCGAGCCGCTCGTAGATGGGCAGCGCCGCGGCCTCGATACTCTTCAATCCTGGGTCTTCCAGCGTCGCTAAGGGGCGCGCCGGCCCGAAGCCGGTCGACTTGTTCACGGCGTCATACCAGTGCGCCGCCCACACCCCGTCGGTGTCACGCGGGCCGGCCGGCCAAGAGAGCATTCTCTCGCTGAACGGAATCGCCAGCGCCTTGCAAAGCGCCTGAAGCACAGCGGGCGGATCGGCGAGGAGCGCGTCGGCATCGATGACCGGCGGGGCGTCGCCGGCGATCTCGGCGGCCTGCTCGAAAAGCGCCTCCTGCTCGACAAAGCCGATATCGGAAAGCGCGACCGTCTCGCGCTTCGCCGCATAAGAGGCGAGCACGCGCGCCGGATGGCGGATCAGGAAGGCGTGGCGGCAGGCGCGCATCCAATCGCGGCCGATCGCCGGCAACATATGATGCGTCATGTGCTTCTGGTACCACAGCTTGGCGCCATTGGGCGGCGGGCCGGAGGCGGCATTGGCGACCTTCCGCCAGTCGGTAGGCTGACTTCCCAGCACCTCCTCGCGCATCGGATGCTCAATGCCGGAGAGCGTCAGATAGACGGCGTAGAACGGCTCGTCGGAGACGACGCAGTCGGGGCGATTTCCGAACGAGCGCATGAGCGCGGTGGAGAGGTTCCGCGGCCCCGACCACATGGCGATCCGGGTGGAAGCGTCGGGCCGGGCTGTCACGGCCGGAAGAGGAGGTCTGCCCACTCCGGGTGCTCCTGGAACTTCCGGCGGGCGTAGGGGCAGGCGGGGATCACCTTTTGGCCGGCGGTGCGGAAATCGGAGACCGCGCGCTCCACGAGCGCTGCGGCGACGCCTCGGCCTCGATGCTTCACCGGCGTCTCGGTGTGGTCGATGGTGACGACGCCCGGCGGACGTTCGAAGAAGGTCAGCTCCGCTTCCGAGCCGTCGGCGAAACGGTGGACATAGCGGCCGCGCTTGGCATCGCCTTCGAGCCGGATCGAAGCGGGATCGGTCGTCACGCCGATGCCCTTCCTATCGGCGTCAGCGAGCGGCGGACGAGATCGGCATAGAGCGCACGCAGCCGTTCGGAGAGCTTCCGGTTGCCGTTTCCGATCGCGCGGCCATCGACCTCGCGGACCGGAACGAGCCCGGCGAAGGTGCCGGTGACGAAGGCCTCGTCTGCGCCGTAGACGTCGGTCAGCGAGAAACGCTTCTCGAAGGTCGGGATGCCGGCGTCGCGCGCCACCTTCAAGATGTTGCTGCGGGTGATGCCGCCGAGGCAGTAGTCCGGAGCCGAGGTCCAAAGCTCTCCCTTGCGCACGATGAAGAAGTGCGTGGAGTTGCAGGTCGCGACGAAGCCGGCCGGGTCGAGCATCAGCGCTTCGTCGGCGCCGGCTTTCGTCGCCTGGATGCAGGCGAGGATGCAGTTCAGCTTGGAGTGCGAATTGAGCTTCTGGTCCTGCTCGGCCGGACCGGTGCGGCGGACGTGGACGGTGAAGAGCGTGATGCCGCGCTCGACCACCGCCGGCTTGGCCTCCTTGTATTCGGGGATGACGACGATCGTCGCCGGGCCGATCGTGACGCGCGGGTCCTGGTAGGGCGTGCGCTTGACGCCGCGCGTCACCATCAGCCGCACGTGCACACCGTCACGCATCTTGTTGGCGGCGAGACAGTCGAAGAGGCGCTGCGCCAGCTCCGCACGCGACAGGCCGATATCCATGTCGATCGCCTTGGCGCCTTCGTAGAGGCGGTCGAGATGCTCGGGGAGGAATGCGACGCCGCCATCGTGGACGCGCAGACCCTCCCATAAGCCGTCGCCGAGGATGAAGCCGGAATCGAAGACGGAGACGACGGCTTCTCCACGCGGTTTCAGCGCGCCGTTGACCGAGATCATGATCTCGGCGTTGCGCGGATCGTCCTCGTATTCGTGAGTGCCGGTGGTCATGGGCGCGTCACTGCTCTTTGGCGGGGAACGGCCACGGAATGACTGCCATGGTCAAGCCATGACATGACGGCGACGAACGACGGAAGCGAAATCTCGGGGCTGCGACCCCGTGGATCAGTTGCGGTATTTCTGGATCTTGGTCGTGCGCAGCCCGGCGAGCCCGTGCTGGTCGATCGACATCTGCCAGGAGAGGAACTCCTCGACGGTCAGGGTGTAGCGCTCGCAGGCCTCCTCCAGGCTGAGGAGACCGCCACGCACCGCGGCGACGACCTCCGCCTTGCGCCGGATGACCCACCGCTTGGTGTTGGTCGAAGGGAGGTCGGCGATCGTCAAGGGGCTTCCATCGGGCCCGATCACGTATTTGACGCGCGGACGAATGTGTTCGGCCATGAACATGACTCTACGCACTACAGCTAACGGTCGCCGTTTCTACGGTGCTTCCCCTTAAAAATCGACTAAGTGACATCCTTGAATTCCTTTAGGATTTGGCAACGGACGGCCTTGCTGGCGGGGGCGCGTGCGCCTACTTTCCGCCCGCCGGAGCCAAAAAAAACCCGATGCTCGATATCGACCTTGAGATACCCGGCCCACGGGAAAAGACGCGCGTTCTCGTTGCGATGTCGGGGGGCGTCGATTCCTCCGTCGTGGCGGCGCTCGTCTGCCATGCCGGCTACGACGCCGTGGGTGTCACACTGCAGCTCTACGATCACGGCGCCGCGAGGCATCGCGCCGGTGCCTGCTGCGCGGGCCAGGACATCCACGACGCGCGCGACGTCGCCGCGCGGCTCGGCATCCCGCACTACGTGCTCGACTACGAAGCACGCTTCCGCGAGGCGGTGATCGAGCCGTTCGCCGAGAGCTACGCGATGGGCGAGACGCCGATCCCGTGCGTCTCGTGCAACCAGACCGTCAAGTTTGCGGATCTCTTCCGCACCGCGCATGAGCTCGGCGCCGCCGTCATGGCCACCGGGCACTATGTGCGCTCGCGCAAGGTCGGTGAGCAGCGCGCACTCCTGCGTCCGCGCGACCTCGCGCGCGACCAGAGCTACTTCCTCTTCGCCACCACACAGCCGCAGCTCGACTTCCTGCGCTTTCCGCTCGGCGATCTCACCAAGGACGAGACGAGGGAAATTGCACGTGAGGTGGGTCTCAACGTCGCCGACAAGCACGACAGCCAGGACATCTGCTTCGTGCCGCAGGGGCGCTATTCCGACGTGGTCGAGAAGCTGAAGCCGGGCGCAGTCAGACCCGGCGAGATCGTGCATGTCGACGGGCGCGTGCTCGGCCGTCACAACGGCGTCATCCACTACACGGTCGGCCAGCGCCGCGGCCTCGGTGTCGCCACGGGCGAAGCGCTCTTCGTGGTGCGGCTTGACGCGGGAAAGGCCGAAGTCGTCGTCGGCCCGCGCGAGGCGCTCGCCGCGCGTGCCATCACGCTTCGCGATCTCAATTGGCTCGGAGACGAAGCATTGACGGAAGCGGGGCTTCCGGTTTTCGCGCGCGTGCGCTCCACGCGTCCCCCGACAGCGTCAACACTTCGCCTGCAGGACGGGCGGCCGGTCTTGGAGCTTGGCACCGACGAGATCGGCGTGGCGCCGGGTCAGGCGTGCGTCCTTTACGACTCCGACGGGCCGGAGGCGCGCGTCCTCGGCGGCGGGACGATCGCGGCGAGCGCAAGTCGCGGCGAGCACGCCGAGGCGGCTTAACGCGCGTTAAGAGGTGTTAAGCAGGCGGCAGCGCTTCTTGACCTAACGCAAACACATCTTCAACGGAACTTCGCCACCATAAGACCGTTATCCGGCGAAGCCTAAATTTGTCCGGAAACATCTTGGAGAGGCGCAATGGCGAACGAGTCGACGGCCGCATCGTCCGCAGCCAGGTCGGGTACCCGCTCGACGGCGAGCGAGGCGGAATCCCTGCAAGAACAGATCGAAACCCTGAAGACCGATCTCGCCTCAATCAGCACGACCTTGTCTGATCTGGTGAAGAGCGGTGTGCGCGAAGGGCGTGCCAAGGCGGAACGCACCGCCGATTATTACAAGCGCCAGGGCAAGGAGCAGGCGGAAGCGGCGGTCGACAGCGCACGCGCCTACGGCGAAGCGCTGGAAGGCCATATCGAGCGCAATCCCTTCTCTGCAGTGTTGGTGGCGCTCGGGCTCGGCTTCCTCATCGGCCTGATGTCGCGCCGCTAGAGTCCTATGCTCAAACTGGCAAGCTCGATCGGGTTCGCGCTCGCGCTCGCCGAACTGAAACAGCGGGTGCGCCGCCTCGTCACCCAAGGCATTCTGGGTGCGATCGGTGGCGTGATCCTGTTGATCGGACTCTGCTTTCTGCTCGTCGCGGCGCATCTTTACCTGTCGATGCTGCTCAACCCCATCGCGTCGGCTGCGATCATCGGCGGCGCGCTCGTGGTGATCGCGTTGATCTTCTTCGCCGTCGCCGGTGCGAAAGGCCGCGGGCAGCGACGGCCGCCGGCTCCACCGCGCGCGGAAGCCGCGCAGGAGAGCATCGGGCGGTTCGGAGAGGCGCTCGGCGGCGCGGCGCCGCTGGCGAGCCCCGCTTTCTTGGTCGCCGGCCTCGCTCTCGTCCTCGGGTTCATGTTCGGCCGCCGCAGCAAGGGCGACGACTAGAGGCCTTTTCCCAGTCGGCCCCGAGTCTGTTCCGTTTCTCAGCGCGTGATCTTGCCCGAAAACCGGTTCCCACCCAGATCGGGGCCCCGGGGGCGTGTTTTTCGGGATCCTGCTCTAGGGAAGCGGACTCAGCAGCTCCTTGCCGGCGAAGAACGCGGCGAGGTTGGCGAGCATCAGGTCGCCCATGGCGCGGCGCGTCTCGATGGTCGCGCTTCCCTGGTGCGGCTGAAGCACGACATTTTCCATGGCGAAGAGCTCCGGCGGCACGTTCGGCTCGTTGGCGAAGACGTCGAGCCCGGCGCCGCCAAGCCGCCCGTCTTGAAGCGCTTCGACCAGCGCCTTCTCATCGACGACGGAGCCGCGAGCGATATTGATCAGAACGCCATCCGGCCCGAGCGCATCGAGGATGCGGCGATCGACGAGCTTCTCTGTCTCGCGGCCGCCCGGCACGATGACGATGAGAACGCTCACATCGGCGGCGAGCTTCGCCAGGTCCGGATAGTGCGGGTAGGGGGCATCGGGGCGCGGGTTGCGGGTGTGATAGGCGACCTCGCAGTGAAAAACCTCGAGCTTCTCCGCGATAGCCTTGCCGATCCGGCCCATGCCGAGAATGCCGACCTTTCTCCCTGCGATCGAACGCGTCAGCGGCGGGTCGCCCTCCTTCACCCAGCGCCCGTCGCGCACGTAGCGATCGTAGGCGACGAGCTTGCGGGTGACGGCGATGAGGAGCGCGACCGCTAGATTGGCGACATCGTCGTCGAGCACTCCCGGCGTGTTGCAGACGGCGACGCCGCGCTTCTTCGCATGCGCCACGTCGATGGCGTCGGTGCCGACGCCGACGGAGCTGATGATCTTGAGATTGGGAAGGGCGTCGATCAGCTCTGCGCTGGCGCCGTGATGGCCGCCGGTCGCGATCGCCCGGACACTCGGAGCGGCCTGCTTCAGAAGCGCGCTGCGATCCTTCGCCTCATGCAGCTTGAAAAGCGTGTAGTTCTTCTCCAGCGCCTCCATGACATGCGGCATTTGCATTCCGTTGACGAGCACGTCCGGCTTCATTTTCGCTCCTTGGGTTCATTGGTGAGCCGCGGTAAGCGGCGAGAATCTTGGAAGCCGACTAGGAACCGACCTCGATTAACTGGCGTTTATGCCGTAGCCGACGCACACGACCGACAAATCGGGGGCGGGGCGGACATACGGTCAGGCGACCGCCGGAGAATCTGCTATGCTTGGAACCATACTCATCATCATTCTCATTCTGCTCCTGATCGGGGCGATTCCGAGCTGGGGCTACAGCCGCGGCTGGGGATACGGTCCCTCCGGGATCGTCGGCGTGCTCCTGGTCGTCGTTATCGTGCTTCTATTGATGGGCCGCATATAACGGGCGGTCAGTGGGCCATCAAAACCGGTAGGGCCATGTCTCGAAGCACATGGGTCGTGGCTCCCCCGAACACTGTCTCGCGCAGGCGCGAGTGGCCATAGCAGCCGAGCGCCAGGAGATCGGCGCGGTAATCGGCGGCCTGCTTCAATATTTCCTCCCCGGTCGAGCGCCCTTCGCTCTTCGATACGGCTTTCGCGACGACCTTCACTCCATGGTGGGCGAGAGCCTCGGCGAGGCTGCTCACGGTCGAATCGCCGCGCGGGCTTTCGACGGTGAGGAGGCAAAGCTCGGCGTCGGGCTGAAGCAGCGCGAGGCAGTCGTAGACGGCGCGGGAGGCCTCGCGCGAGCCGTTCCAGGCGACGAGCGCGCGTTTGCCGATGACGGAAAGCTCTCCGGACGTCGGGACGATCAGCACGGGACGACCGGTGCCGAGCACTAGCTCGTCGGGCGTGTAGCCGGAGGCTGCGGGAATCGAATCTTGATATTGGCTGGCGACGACGAGATCGGCGATGTTGGCGAGCGTCGACGTCGCACGCATTGTCGGCTCGTCGCCGGTATCGGCGATGTGCCACTCAGAGGCGACCGACGCCGCGTCGGCACGCGCGCGGAACGCGGCTTCGATCGCCTTGGCGTCCTCGCGGAAGGCCTCCTGCTGCGCCACGATGAACTCGGTCGACATCGAGACTGTGGCGTCGGCGTAGACGATGACCGCGGGAACGACATGGATGCCGAGCAGCCTGGCGTCGCGGTCTCGGGCGAGCGGGATCGCGGCGTCGAGAAGACGGTCCACCACGCCTGCGGTCGGAAGATGCACCGCGATTGTCTTTATTGCAGTTCCCGGCATTTCGCTGCGCCCCCAAGCGCCGACGCCTTGTCGCCGGCGGCGCGATCTTACTAAAGCGGGCACGAAGCACAAACGCCGGAAAAGGCCGCAGCTCGAGCTGCGCCGGCCCGCCCGCCTGCTTGACCCTCTCTTTGGCCAAACGTATATGCGCGGGCGCAGGGCGGAGTAGCTCAGTTGGTTAGAGCAGCGGAATCATAATCCGCGTGTCGGGGGTTCGAGTCCCTCCTCCGCTACCACCTTTGTCATCCAATCAACGGTTCCGGTGTTTTCGCCCTGCGCAATGAGGAACAGGCCGCCGGGATCGCCGTGGACTTCGATGGACATACTTCCGCGCTTGCCGCCGGGTTGCAGCACGATGCGATCTATCATCGTACGGAGGAGCCTCGATGCTTGGGCTTTCATAGCAGGGTCTGAGCCCAGCGTGTGCTCGAGTCCCTCGATCTTCCTACGGAAGAGGGCGGGAAGGTCTATGTTCGGCAAGGTCGACGTGGGTTGGCGCCTTGTGATCTGAGGCCGCAAAACTGGATCGTTTTTGGTTAGAGTTTTCCGCGGCGAGTCCCTGGCTGGGAGGAGCGGAAGAGCGATGAAGGCATCGAGAT
>Ga0315553_10000736_pt1 | contig 28378 bp, 25 predicted proteins | sample SalMarSW160140MG_FD_203099 | JGI IMG/M metagenome (GOLD analysis project Ga0315553, IMG submission 203099) | Salt marsh sediment microbial communities from the Plum Island Ecosystem LTER, Massachusetts, United States - Salt Marsh Sediment SW1601-40 ... | reverse complement strand
GACGGTTTTACCGGCAGGTTTGCGCTTCTGGATATCAATCTTCGGCCTGACTGCTACACCCGCGAGAACGTCCTGGAATCGATCCGGAGAGCGAATATCCTCAAACTCAACGACGGGGAAGCGGAATATCTGGCGGAGATCTACGCTGTGCCGCAGGGGGAAGCCGGCCTGGATCCGGGCTGTTTTTGCGATGCCCTGTTTGCCCGTTCGGATCTGCGATATATCGTCCTGACCCTCGGAGAGAGGGGAGCCTTTGCCGCCTCCCGGGACGGGCAGAAGGTGTATCATCCGGCCTTTTCCGTGCAGCTGCGGGACCCGGTAGGGGCGGGGGACGCCTTTACAGCCGGTTTTCTCGATGCCCTGCTGAACGAAAAGAATCTGGCTGAGGCCTGCCGCTTCGCCAGCGCTGCGGGTGCCCTGGTCGCCGCTCAGGAGGGAGCCACCCAACCTCTGGATCGTGCCCAAATCGAAGCGTTTCTTGGCAGTGCTGAGCTGAATACCGTCGAGGCGGATTACCGGCGATACCTGCTTTCCTGATCCCGGCGCGGTCCCGCTGATCAGCGTAGAATGCGAATGGGTTTGCTTACCAGCTCGATGAAACGGTTGAGGAATCGGACCGCGTAGGACCCGTCGCAGACCCGATGGTCGAACACGAACGAGAGCGGGAGGATCGTGGCAACAGCCAATTGTCCCTCCCTTGCGACCGGGGCCTGGTGTATTCTTCCCAGACCGAGAACAGCCACCTGGGGCGGAAGGATCATGGGCCGTCCGTAGGTGCCGCCGATCGATCCGTAGTTGCTGACGGTGAAGGTGCCCCCCCGCAGGTCTTCGATCCGCAAATCCCGCTTCGCAGCGGTGCTGCGGCGCAGGTCGACCAGTTCCTGGATCTCCGACAGGGTCAGCCTGTCCGCCCTTTCTACGACCGGAACGACCAGGCCCTGCTCGGTATCCATGGCGAAACCGATGTTTGCCTCCTCCTGAGGGTCGACGATCTGTCGCCCTTCGTCGTACCAGGCGTTGAGCAGGGGATACTGCCTCACGCTCACCGCTGCCGTCTTTATGAAGAAGGGCAGAAAGCTGAGCTTCGGATGATGGGAGCCTTCCGAATCCCGATTCAGAGCAGCCCGGGCCTCCACCAACTCATCGACCACGGCGAAATCGTGGACCACGGCTGCGGGAATCCTCCAACTGGCCTCCAGATTACGAACAACGGTTCTTCGCAGGGTTGAAAGCTGTTGTGGGCGCAATCTCTGTGGAGCCGCCCTGCCGCTGTTAACACGGGTATTGCCGTTGTCCCGGGACTCTATCTCACCGAGGATGTCTTCTTTGAGGATACGTCCCGAAGGGCCGCTTCCCTGCAGAGAGGCGAGATCTATTCCTTCCCTGGCAGCCAGACGCCTTGCGACCGGGGTCGCCTTGCGCTTCCGGTCTGCTTTGGGGGTGGTCGCGGTCTCTGTCCGTCCGGCCAACGATCCCCCAGAAACACCTTCCAGACTCGCCTCCAGGAGCGTGGATGAAGAGAATTCAACGGTTCCCACTACGGATGCACTTTCGGTATGGGTGCCATCGCCTTTCCCGTCCGCGATCTCGATCCGGGCGAGGATTTGCCCCACCCGAACCAACTGATCGGGCCCCGCTCCCAATTTGCGGATGACTCCGCTTCGCGGGGAGGGGATCTCCGCCACCACCTTGTCGGTCTCAACCACAGCCAGAACATCCCCTTCTTTTACGCTATCCCCGACGGCTCTTTTCCATTCCAGGATCGTTGCTTCGTGAACGCCCTCTCCGATGTCGGGTAGTTTGAAATCGTACAGCATAGGGGATTTCCTCCTGCGGTCTCTTGCGGCCGGCTAGGGCCGGTAGGCGGCCAGCTCGACAGCCGCGTCCACGATCTGCTCCGCGGTTATCAGGTAGTGATGCTCGGCCCGGGGAAGGGGAAAGATCGTATCCGCGCCGGAGAGCCGGGTGGGAGGGGCTTCCAGCCAGACGAAGGCTTCTTCCAGTACCGAGGTGATGATCTCCGCCGCCACGCCGAAGGATTGGGGGCCTTCGTGAATCACCAGGATTCGGCCGGTGCGACGAACGGAGTCTATCACCGTCTCCAGATCGAAAGGATAGATCGTGCGCAGGTCGATAAGCTCCGCCGAAACACCCCGCTGCTGAAGCTGGGCGGCAGCCTCTCCGGCCTCTTTGATCTGTGCTCCGTAGGAGACCAGGGTCAGATCATCGCCCGGCCGGATCACTTTGGCGCGGCCGATTTCAACTGTGTAGGCCTCCTCGGGGATCTCCTGCTTGAGGGAACGGTAGATCCGCTTGGGCTCCATGAAGATCACCGGATCCGGGTCCCGGACAGCGGCAATCAACAGACCTTTGGCATCGTGAGGGGTGGAAGGAATGACCACCTTCAAACCGGGGATGTGGGCGAACAGAGCTTCGGGACTCTCGGAGTGATGCTCGGGAGCACCGATGCCTCCACCGTAGGGCATACGCACCACCAGGGGCACCTCCATGGCGCCGCGGGTGCGGTTTCTCAAGCGGGAGGCATGATTGACCAGTTGATCGAAGGCCGGATAGGAAAAACCGGAGAACTGGATCTCCACCACGGGTTTCAATCCGGCCACGGCCATGCCCACGGCTGCCCCCACGATGCCCCCCTCGGTCAGGGGTGTGTCGAAGCAGCGCTCCGTCCCATAGCTTTCCTGCAGCCCCACGGTTGCCCGAAACACACCACCCTCCCGGCCGACATCCTCGCCAAAGACGATCACCGCCGGATCCAGGGCCATCTCCGTTTTCAACGCGTGGTTGATCGCACCGACGATGGTCTGGACGCTCATGAGCGCTTCCTCCGTTGCAGCTGGCGTTCCAGTACCGGAGGGAGGGAGGCAAAGGTGTAGCGGAAGGTGTCCTCCAGGGAAGGATCCGCTTCGCTTTCGGCCCGTTCGAAGGCCTTCTTCGCCTCCTCCATGGCCGCCGCAGCCAGCTCCGCCTGAGCCTTGCCGGTGAGCAATCCCTTGCCCGCCAGATACTTCTCCAGCCGGGTCAGAGGATCCTTGTCGAGCCAGTCGGCCACCTGGATCTCATCCCGGTAGAGTTTTGGGTCATCCGCCGTGGTGTGGGCACCGAGCCTGTAGGTATAGCCCTCGATCAGCACCGGGCGGCCCTTCTCCCTGGCGATCCGGGTGCCGGCACTCGTAGCGGCGTAGACGGCCAGCAGATCGTTTCCGTCGACCCGGATACTCTCGAAGCCGTAGGCGCAGGCCTTCTCCGCCAGGGTGCGGCTGGCGGTCTGTTTTTCCGTGGGCAGGGATATCGCCCATTGGTTGTTTTGGACGTAGAACACCACCCCGACGTTCCAGACGCCGGCCAGATTGAAGGCTTCATGCACCGCCCCTTGGGAAGTGGCTCCCTCCCCCATGAAGGTCAAAACGATTCGCCCGCTTGCCTTCAACTTCTCCGCGTAGGCGATACCCACGGCGTGCAGGGGTTGGCTGCCGACCGGGATGGCGATCGGCAGTGCGTGGTAGATCTCCGGCGCCAGATTGCTGCCCCGTTCGTTTCCGTACCAGTACATGTATGCCTGGTGAAGGGGAATCCCCTTGGCGATCAGGGCGCCCAGCTCGCGGAAGGCGGGAACCAGCCAGTCATCCTCCCGAAGAGCCAGTACGGCTCCGACGGCGTTGGCCTCCTGTCCCTTGTTCGGGGGATAGGTGGCCATCCTTCCCTGACGGTTCAGGCTCACCGCCCAATCATCCGCCTGGCGGGCCAGGAGCATCAGCCGGTAGGCGGACAGTATATCCCGGTCGGAGAGCAGGGGCGCTTGAGAAGCTGTGTCTTTTAGATTTCCATCGGTACCAAGGAGACTCAGATACTCCTTGTCATTCAGAGCGAGTGTTTCAAACATAATGAGCACCGTGCAATGCTCTATATAATACTATTTTAGTAATGTTTTAACAAATAAAAAACGGGTGCCTGAGGAGGATTCAGAATCTATCCAGGTATCGCCGGACGAAGCTCTCCTGCTCCCGGGTCTCCAGGGCGGAGCGGGTCCTGCGGACCGTGACGATTGCCCGGGCCGCGGGCAGCCGCAGGTATCTGCCCACGGTGCAGCACAGTACCAGGCCGGTGCGGCCGATTCCGGCGAAGCAATGTACGCAAACCGGTCTGGTCCGATTCATGGAGTCGATGATCGCGGTGATCAGTTTGTCGAACGAATCGACGCTGTCCGGAATCCCGAAGTCGGTTATCGGATAGTAGAGCCACTTCAAGCCGGCCGTGCGGCAGAGAGGGCCGAGATCCTCGGCCCTGCTGGTGAGAGATACGAGGCAGCGGATCCCCCGGCCGTATAGATCGGCCAGGTCGGTAGCTGTAATACCGCCTCCACCAAACAGGGTGCTCCTTCCGGCGTACGCTTCATCCGGGATAGCGGAGCCGGCCAGTTTATCGCGGATAACCCAGGAGAAATTGTCGATCATGATTCAACAGCCCGAACAAGCCTCAAGGTAGGTGCCCTGGCTCAGCATCACGTCCGGCTTCACGGCACGATGTGGGTACCGATTTTACCCTGGACTGCCTCCAGAGCCTTGTCCAGGGAGGTGATGATCGCTTCCTTTCCGCTCCACTTGACGAAACGTATGGCCGCCTCGATCTTCGGTCCCATGGATCCGGCCAGAAAGTGACCCTCCGCCGCAAAGCGTTCGGCCTCCTTCACGGTGATTCGATCCAGAGCCTTCTGTTCCGGCTTGTTGAAGTTGAGGAAAACCTTCTCCACGTCGGTGAGGATGAGAAACTTGTCCGCCTTTACCGCCTGAGCCAGCTTGAAGCCGGCCCGATCTTTGTCGATCACCGCCTCCACCCCGCTGTAGCTGCCGTCTCCGTTTTTCTTCACCGGAATTCCTCCGCCTCCGGAGGCGATGACGATCACCCCGCCGTTCAGCAGATCGTTGACCGATTCGGACTCCACGATATCCACCGGCTCTGGGGAGGGTACCACCCGGCGCCAGCTCTTCTCGATGCCCGGCTTCACCTCTTTGACGATGTAACCCTTTATTTCAGCCAGATGGAGGGCCTCCTCCTTGGTGTAGAACGGTCCGACGGGCTTGCTGGGATCCTGGAAGTCCGGATCCTGGTCGCTGACCTCCACTTGCGTAACCACCGTGCAGATCGGCGCGTCCAGGCCCTCCCGCATGAGATGGAATGCAAGCCTGTTCTGCATCATCCAACCGATCTGTCCCTGGGTCATGGCGCCGCAGACGGCCAGGGTTTGCGCCGGTACCAGGACCTCGCTCTCCTCCTGCTGGATCAGCAGCGCTCCGGCCTGAGGACCGTTTCCGTGGGTCACGACCAGGCGATATCCGGACTTGGCGATCTTGGCGATCTGTTTCGCCGTGACGTCGACATTGTGAAACTGCTCTTCCGTTGTGCCCCGCTCATCCGCCTGTTTGATGGCGTTTCCGCCCAGGGCCACGACCAACACCTCTTTGCTCATCAGTTGTTCTCCAAGTTTGACCAATATACGCCAAGTTTCTCTCTACGCAATTCTTTCTCGATGAAGGAGCGCCCCTATCGGCAACTCTGGCAATAATAAAGAGGGTATCCTGCTCTTGCAAGAGATAATTGAATTGAAGATTTCATATAATGAGAAGAACCCACGATTCCACCGCAGAAAGTGATGAAGAGGTGGAATTAGTTACGTAAATTTAATGAATATTCATTTTTTAATTTGACAACTTAATAATGTTAAATATAATTATCTGTGTCGTTCCCGGGAGCGATATCCCATTATTACACGTATCATACTGGAGGTTTGTATGTACGACGAAAAAGTTAAGAAAATGCTAGCGCGCAAGGATTGGCAGCAAGAGCCATATAAAGGGCTCAAAGTTGCGGGGATTGATATCTGGTTTTGGATATCGATTATCTACTACATTGTCTGGGGTGTTTTCATAGCTACCGCGATTATCGGAGAGGATGTCCTGCCTCAATGGACCAAGTTGACGCTGCTAATGATTACCTTTGGGGCGGGGGTGCCACTGCTGGTTGCATCCTGCATTGTCCAGTTCGCAAAGGGGGTGAAATAGCATGGGTGAGGTTATTGCGGTTGAAGGAAGGTGGATCTACGTAACAGTAATCGCTGTATACATGGCGATTCTATTAGTAATCGGCTATCTTGCCTCCCGGCGAACTAAAACCGCTGAGGATTACTGGGTTGCGGGACGAAAACTCGGTACTGGTATTCTGGCCGGAACATTCGGTGCCACTTTTATCAGTGCTTTCACCATGATGGGTTCTCCTTCCGGGGGCTACCGGTTTGGCTGGAGCTTCTGGAATCTTGCCTACGGAACGTGGATCGGTCCGCTTATCATGGTTCTATTCATTTCCTATTTCGTTCGTTTCGTCGGTTTCACCGTCCCAGATATCATTGAAGCGAGGTACGGTCCGAAATCGAGACCTGTCGCAGCGATTGTGGTTCTTTTCGGTTCATTTGGTTATGCAGCAGTGCAAACCATGGCTATCGGCACGGTTATCAACGCCATAATGGGCATTCCGTTCAACATCGCCCTGATAATTGGTGCCGGGATTGTAATCATCTATACGGTTTTAGGTGGAATGATTGCTGTTGCCTGGACGGATGTGCTGCAATTCATAATGCTCGTCGCAGGTATGTTCATTACCGCGGGGCTGGCTCTGGCGGCAACGGGCGGTCTGGCAGCCCTTAATACAGCTGCAGCCAAAGTCGATCCTGGATTTGTATCTCCTCTCGGACCCTATGGAAGTGCAATGGTCATCATCGGAATGGCAGTAGCATTCGCCCTGGGGAATCCGTCTCAGCCATCCTATCTGGCCAGAGCGTTCTCGGCAAAGAATGTTGGTTCAATCCGTATCGCCCTTGGAGTCGGTACTGTCGCCAACGTTCTCTGCATAGGTGGCGGCATAATCATCGGTTTAGCGGCAAGAGTGATCATCGGTGGAGATCTGCCCAAAGCAGACCTCGCCTTTCCGATTATGGTGACAAGGCTGATGCACCCATTATTGGGTGGTTTTATTATCGCTGCCATTATTGCCGCCATCATGTCCACGGCTGATTCCTTCCTGCTGGTGGCAGGAGTAACAATCGGCCGAGATTTCTACCAGAGATTTATCAACAAGGATGCGACGGACAGGCAGCTTATCACCATCAGTCGTATCGTAACATTGATCGTCGGAGCCGTTGGTTTGATAATTGCGATCATCTACCCCAAATCACTCGTATTCCTTGGCGCCTATGTCTTCGGTACCGTTGCCGCTGGACTCTTTGTACCGTTGTATATCGGGATGGTTTGGAAACGGGCAAACTCAGTCGGTGGAATTCTCGGCATAGTTTGCGGATTTATAGGAACATTTGTCTTCACAATGTTCAATTTACTACCGCTACACCCGATTATGACTGGGATCATAATTTCTGCTGTTGTCTACGTATTGGCAACACTGGTGACCAAACCTGAGCCTGAAAGAGTCAACGAGTTCATGGCTCGCATCGGGCGTAAGTAGAAAATATATACAGTACCTTTGACATCTGTGACTGTGTCGAATTTGTTTTTATGATAGGAACGGAGAAAATCATTCTTTCAATACGTCTGGATTCGGAATCGATTCTGAGTGAAATCACAAAGAAACGATTCTTAAGGCGTGACCGAGATGCCAGTGTTGTAGAGAAACGGCTTTTTTACCACACCTTCTGGCATATTTGTCTTCGGACGGTCATCAGGCAGATGTTGAGGGCGGACAAAGTCTACGAAAGATGCGTGTTGGTTGATGGGATCGAGGGGAGTGCTGGATTGTCTCCAGCTCTCCCCGATTTTTCTCCTTTTAATGACTCAAACGGTATTGACGTGCTTGACCCAAAGGTCGACCGAGAAGCGGCGATCGAGAAAGCCAAAGCAACTATAAAAGATCTTATTCTTCGTAAAGTGTTTTTACTGAAAGATCTCGAATTTGCTGTACAGAGTGTAAAACTTATCCATTCGCCGTACTGGCAGCTCACGCTGAGTACCACGAAGGGAGACGTAGAGACCCTGACCGTGGATTCAGTATCCGGACGCGAGGACAGACGAGTGGGATACTATTATCAAAAGTATAACTTGTAGTTTGTGCTGCATTCTCGCACCAGTGATGTTTTTATAAACTTAAGACGTCTGAGTATTGAACGGAAGAGAGGAAGGCTATGAAGGTAGCTGTTCTTGGGGCTGGAAACGGGGGCTGCGCCGCGGCAGCTGATTTAAGCCGACGAGGTTTTACTGTAGGTCTATACAGTCGAAGAAAGGAAACTTTGCAGCCGATCCTGGATGCGGGCGGCATCAGATTGGTCGAAAACCACTCCGAGGAGTTCGTCTCTATTGGTGCCGTAACTCGAAATATTGAGGAGGCATTGAAGGACGCCCAAATTGTGCTGATCACCGTTCCAGCGGTGGCTCATTCCTACTATATCGAAATGTGCGCACCCCATCTGCGAGAAGGTCAAATCATTGTGCTGAATCCAGGCTCCACAGGAGGTGCTCTCCATTTGTTGCACGGTTTGCGACAGCTGGGAGGTGGATACGTGCCGCCAATAGGCGAAACCAATACCCTTACTTACGTCTGTAGGCTGGTCGGAGAATCGGCTGTACAGGTCACATTGCATCAGAAGAATCTTCTATTCTCGACAATTCCGGCGACAGACACTGAACGATGCGCTGACATCTTTAGAATCATCTATCCTCAAATAATTCCCGTGGAGAATGTGCTGGTTACTTCCCTGTCCAACTTCAATGCGATCATGCATCCGGCTGGTACGATTATGAATATTGGTTGGGTCGAATTTGCCAAGGGAGATTTTGCCTATTATTACGAGGGAAACACCCCTGCGGTGTGTCGCATTATCGAAGCCGTAGATCGGGAGAGGCTCAACATCTTCAAAACCTTTGGTTATTCGACTCTGCCGTTTCTGGATTTTTTTTATAGAGCCGGCTTAACCACGGAGAAGGGATATAAAAGCGGATCTGTTTACACTGCGCTCCAGGAGAGTGAACCGAATCGTTTTATTAAGGCTCCTCAATCACTCGACCATCGTTATGTTCATGAAGATATAGGATACGGGTTGTTGCCCATGATGGAAATTGCAGGCCTGTTGAATCTGAAAACCCCGGTAATGCAGGCCCTTGTCACTTTAGCAAGTCAAGCTGTGGGCATCGATTTCTTGAATGAAGGATTGAACCTGGAGAAAATGGGTATCGCTGGTTTCAGTAAAGATCGCTTGCTCACCTACGTTCGAGAAGGTAAATGAGTATACTCTCATAGAAAGGAAACATCTATCATGGTACATGAGGTTGTTAAAAAGCAACAAGAATTGATGAAAAAAAAAGGATTGGCGGCGTTGGTTGCGGTCTCTCCGGAGATCATACGTTATACCACAGGAGTTATGATTCCAACACAGTCGATCATCAGAGAACGTCATGCTCTTTGCATCACTCCGGCCACTGGTGATCCCGTGGCAATAGTCGTAAACATTGAAGAGAATTTGGTAAAGAGTCAGAGTTTCATTCAGGATATCCGTAGTTACAACGAATTCACAGATAAACCTATTGTCATGCTTTCTAAAGTGCTTAAGGAGAAATGCCTTGAGAAAGAAACAATAGGCATCGAGCTCGATTACCTCCCGGCCAGACGTTACGAACTGTTGAAAAAAGAGATGCCTGAAACCGAATTCATAAGCTGTGAAGAACACTTCTACGAACTGCGTACAATCAAAACAAAGGAGGAGCTCGCGCTCATCGAAGATATCGGAAGAGCCGCAGAAGAATCTATTTACAGTGCTTTCGGCCAGTTGAGATCTGGTATGACGGAGCAGGATCTGGCGAAATTGTTGGTGGGGGAGTATTTTACTCGGGGCGGGGAAAAAATTCAAATATTGGTAGTGGCAACCGGCGAGAGGAGTAGCTTCCTAAATGCGTCCGCCACAGACAGAAGGATAGAGGCGGGAGATGTGATCAGAGTTGATTTGATTGGTACAAAGCAGGGCTACTATTCCGACGTTTGCCGAACAGCGGTTGTAGGCGAAGCAACGAAGGAGATTTCTGATATATGGAGTTCAATCGTGGAGGCAAGAGAGTTGGTGCTGAGCGAAATCCGGCCTGATGCGGACACCAAAGAGGTATACGGGAAATACCGGGATTTTGCAGTAAGGCGAAATCTTACACCCATTGACTTCGTGGGTCACGGTTTGGGTCTGGGTTTGCACGAGGAGCCGTATTTTGGAAAATATGGGGGGACCATACTCCAACCCGGAATGGTTTTCTGTATCGAGCCGATTCATGTAGTACCAGAGAAGATGGGCTTTCAACTTGAGGATGAACTGGTGATCACGGGGAGTGGCTATCGATTGTTAACGGGCGGTCCTAGGTCGAAAGAACTGACTGTCATCGAATAAGAAGAGAAGGATTTATGTTGAAGATAGCGGTTTTAGGTGGCGGGAATGGAGCGTTTATTACTGCGGCTGATCTCAGTCTCAATGGTTTCGATGTCAATCTATGCGAAGTTCCTCAGATGGAGGACAGTATTCAATTAGCCAAAGAGAAAGGGGGCATTGAACTGGAGGTTCGGGGTAATCCCGGATTGACCGCAGGATTCGCCGGGCTGAATTTGATTACAACAAACTTCAAAACGGCGTTGAGCGATAGAGATATCGTGTTTGTTATTGTTCCCGCTTTTGCCCAACGAATTTTTGCAGAGCTTTCCGCCAACGCGCTTTCCCCTGATCAGATTGTTGTTTTGGAACCGGGGAACTTCGGTGGTTCGCTCGAGTTCGCGGAAACACTGAAGAAAAAAGGGATAAAGGAATTACCGGTCCTAGTTGAACTTGAGTGTATGATTTACTCGGGATTCAAAAGCGACAGCGGATCAGTTTGGGTGAGCGGTTTCAAAAAGGGACTTAAAGCCGCTGCCTACCCCGGAATATATACTGACCGGGTCATCGCGAAACTCACGGAAATATACCCTGGATTGGACAGAGCCGACAATATATTAGAAACCGGTTTGAGTAACATCAACACGGTGGTCCATGCGCCTATTCTGGCGCTGAATGCGGGATGGGTCGAACACACCAAGGGAAAATTCCTCTTCTACTGGGATGCTGTTACACCGGCGGTCGGACGGGTAGTTGAGGCGGTTGAGGAGGAGCGTATGAGCCTAGGGCGGGAGCTAGGCGTACATCTCACACCTTCCCGAGAAACCCTTCTCAAATGGTACGGACACCAAGGCGCACAAGGGCAAACCTTAGCGGAGGTATTACGGACGAATCCAGCCTATGAATGGGACGATGCTCCGCCGACGTTGCAACACCGGTTTTTTCTGGAGGATATCCCTTACGGCATGATTCCAATGGAAACCCTCGGTGAGATTATCAGCGTGAGGACACCGATTATCAGTTCTATCATCAACTTGGGACTGAAGCTTACGGGGAAGGATCTGAAAGCGGAAGCCAGAGATCTGCGGAAATTGGGATTGGATCGAGTGAACACGGAGGATTTGATCCAGAAAGTATCGAACGGCGGTGAGGACGGCAATCTTTTTCATTGATCGATACGGTTACCAGTGGGCGCCCAGCTCGCCGTAACGGTAACAGCTCGTGATGTGGTCGTTCACCAGGCCCACTGCCTGAAGATGGGCGTAGATGATCGTGGAACCGACAAAACGGAATCCCCTGGTTTTCAGATCCTTGCTAACCGAGTCGGACAGTTCGGTCTGGGCGGGGATTTCCGAGAGGGCTTTCCAGCGGTTCACCAGCGGAGAGCCCCCCACGAAGCCCCAGAGGTAGGCGTCGAAGCTCCCGAACTCCTCCTGGATCTCGAGAAAGCATTTGGCGTTGTTGATCGAAGATTCGATCTTCAAGCGGTTGCGCACGATCCCGGCATCCTGCAACAGCCGTTCGACATCCCCGGCACCGAAGCGGGCCACGATCTGCGGATCGAAGCCGCGATAGGCTTTGCGGTAGTTCTTTCTCTTCTTCAGTATCGTGGACCAGCTCAAGCCCGCCTGGGCGGACTCTAAGACCAGGAACTCGAAGTGCTTCCGATCGTCATGGACCGGCACACCCCACTCCTCGTCGTGATAGCGGCGGTACAGGTCCGCACCCTCGCACCAGGGGCAGCGGTTCTTCGAATCCTCAACCATGGGGTGTCCCCTCCGGCGACGCCTCCCGTTTGTCCGGCTGGTGGTCGATAAACCAGTCTATCAACCGCCGAGCGATGCTCACCTTGTCGGGAATGCGGGGCAGCTCATTGGCGGTAAACCAGCGGGCATCCACGATTTCCGATGGATCGATGCGAATCTCTCCCTGGGCGTGTTCGGCTGTGAAGCCGACCATCAGCGAATTGGGGAAGGGCCAGCTCTGAGAGCCGAAGTAGCGCAAGTTCTTGACGCTGATGCCAACCTCCTCCGCGATTTCCCGCCTGACGCACTGCTCCAGAGACTCTCCGGCTTCCACGAAGCCGGCGATGACGCTGTACATGGCATGGGGAAAGCGGTGAGCCCGAGCCAGGAGTATCTCATGGCCCCGGGTGATGGCCACGATCACCGCCGGGCTGATGCGAGGATAGGCGATATGACCGCAGCGCGGGCAGATCTTGGCCCGCTCCTCCCGCTTGTCATCGGTCGGGGAGCCGCAGCGGCCGCAGTACTGGTGGTTCCGGTCCCAATCCATGATCTGAAAGGCCCGGCCAGCGATCCAAAAGAGCTCTTCGGGCAGGCTGTCCCAGAGCCCCCGAAGCTGTTCGAAGCGCATCCCCTCCGGCGGATGAGCATCAGCGGCCAGCTCGGCTGAGTAACAGCTGTGCTCGCCGAAAGTGCCCAAAAACTGCGTCCGCAGCGGCTCCACGCCCAGGCTCTGCAGTTCGGTGCAGACAGGCAGGCTGGCTCGTTGATCCTCCACCCGAACCAGCATTCTGTTTTCCTGGAACACAAACCAGTACCCGTGCGATCCCTGCGATTCCGGAGGCCGGATGGCCGGTACGAAGTTCATCGAATCATAACCTCAAGACTATTATATTGTGACCGTCGGGAATTTCCAGGTGGCGGCTTCAAGATGTTCAATGTGTCTTTCACTGTTGCTTCCCGGCTATAATGTAACTAATTTTGTAGGAGAATAAAGCTCCAAGTGGAGGGTTTTGCATCATGGGACCCAGAGCCTCCAGGTACTTGTTCGATATTGTAGTAGTTCTGTTGGTGCTCCTCGGTGTTGGAGTGCCGATTGGTATACGGCTGCACAGCTCAATTTCGAATACAGCCGCTCTGCGGGGGCGAGCCGCAGCAGCAGAAAGAAACATCGGGCAGCTGATTGCCCCGGCTCCGGAACTGCTGTCCGAATTTCCCCTTTCCCCCTGGCGGGTGGGCATCCAGGCGGGTCACTGGAAGATCGAAGAGCTGCCTCAGGAGCTAAGGCGGTTGCGTTCATCCACAGGGGCGCGTTACGGTAGTTATCGGGAGGTCGATGCCAACCTGGATATCGCCCGCCGCGTCGTGCAGTACCTCCTGGCCGCAGGCATTCAGGTCGATCTTCTCCCCGCCACGGTCCCGCCGGGATACCGGGCCGACGCCTTCGTTTCCATCCACGCCGACGGTGCCTACAGGGCCGGGGTACGGGGCTGGAAGATGTCCACGCCCTGGCGCTCATCCGCAGCATCGAGGATGTTGCTCGACTCTCTGGTCCGTACCTATCCCCTGTTCACCGGCTTGCCAGAGGACCGCTACGGCACCACCTACAACATGCGCGGCTATTACGCCTTCAGCCCCCATCGGTTTCGACACGCCATAGACATGAGGACTCCGGCGATCATCATCGAGACGGGGTTCGTAACCGTTGCCCAAGACCGTGAGGTCATTTTCGACGCTCCCGATACCGTAGCCCGGGGCATTGCCGCCGGGATCGTCCGCTACTTGAGCAGACACGATCCGCTGGACTATGAGGCGGTGGAGGTTCGAAGCTATCCCGTGATGCAGGTGATCAGCGAGCAGGCCGAGCTTACCTTCCTTCCGGAAGAAAACGGCAAGGTGGCGGGCAGGTTGGCTGGAGGTACCCTGGTCCGCCCCGTACACCAGGAGAACGGCTGGGTGGAGGTGATCGTCTGGGGTAACTACCGTCGTTTCGGCTGGATGCGGGAGGCGGATCTGGAGGTTCTGGGCGGCTCCTCCTGAGGACCATCACCCCAACCAGGACCAGGGGTGCGAGGATGGCGATTTTTTGTCTGGCATTGATTCCGCGAAGAAGATGGTTGCTTTTCAGTCGATCCTTGAGAGAACTCATCCTGGATTCCTGGGCCGGTAAATGCCTTTCACAGTGAAACACCAGCCCGCCGGGCAACTGTCACCGGGCTTGCGTGGAACGCATGTGGGGCACCTCCGCACCGTGAACCACCGCCACGATTTCCGCTGCGATCGAGATCGCGATCTCCGCCGGCGTGTCGCCGCCGATCTTCAGACCGACAGGGGCGTACAGATAATCAGGTGTCTTCAGGCCGGCCGCCTGGAGTTTTTCCAGGGTGGTGCGGATCTTGGAGCGTGAGCCGATCAGGCCTATGTAGCGATACCCGTCTTTTGCCTCCAGCACCTGCTTCAGGACTTGGAAATCATGCAGATGACCGTGGGTGGCGATGAAGCAGAACTCGCAGCTCTGCAAGATTTGCACCGCGCTTCCGATATCTTCATAATCCCCGGTAATGATCGTTCGGCCTTCGGATTCACCCAACAGATGCCGAACCTCCGACCTGGAGTCGAACACGGTCAGGCGAAAGCCGAGGGATTCCAGGATCGGGGTCAGTGCCCTGCCGATATGCCCGCCTCCGAACAGCATGAACCCCCGCCGACCCTGCATGAACTCGTACAGGAGGGTAACCTGGCCGCCGCATTTCATCCTGAGCTTTGCGAGATTGTATTCTTCCAGGCGGTTTTCCCGGCTTTTCAGTACCTCCTTGCCGTCCTCCACCGCCCGATGTTCGATCGCTCCGCCCCCTACCGTTCCGAAGAGCTCGCCCCGGTCGGTCAGGATCATCTTGAATCCCTCCTTGCCGGGGGTTCCGCTGCTCGCTTTTACCACGGTTACCAGGACTATATCTGTTCCCTGTTCGAGCAGGCTGCTGCACTGTTTCAAAATATCCATACGGATACTGTAAATCCTGACCTGCAAATGCTCAAGAGCAGAGGTGTTGTTCTGCGGGTGAGATTGGTCCCCGAGGATGGATTTAAGTACATTTACTAGTGAGAGAGGAGCAGCGGATGAGCCAGGTACTTCAGTTGGTTCTCAGCAACTACAACGATCAGCAGGAGGGGCTTGGACCCGGAAACGGAGGTTCCCGGAAAGGTGCACGGCCCAGCGATCAGGAGCTGCTGGATGCCTACTCCAGGGCCGTGACCAAGGTCGTGGAGACGGTCGGACCCTCCGTGGTTGCCATCAGCATCCGTAAGAATAGAACCGTCGGCCGGCGCGCTGCCGAGCCCGGAGATGCTGGTGCAGGATCCGGGGTGATCATCACCCCGGACGGTTTCGTTCTGACCAACAATCACGTTGTGGAGGACGCCGACGGCTTGGAGGTTTCCCTGACTGATGGGCGCACCTTCGCCGCCCAGGTGATCGGCGCCGATCCGGCGACCGACCTGGCGGTGGTCCGTATTTCCGACGGCAGCCTTCCCGCATCCGAGCTCGGTGATTCGGACCTTTTAAAAGTAGGACAATTGGTGATTGCCATCGGCAATCCGCTGGGTTTTCAGAGCACCGTGTCCGCCGGGGTTGTTTCGGCTCTGGGGCGAAGTTTGCGGAGCCAGAGCGGGAGATTGATCGACGGAGTGATCCAGACCGATGTTGCCCTGAATCCGGGCAATTCCGGAGGTCCCCTGGTGGACAGCCGGGGACGGGTGGTCGGAATCAACACGGCCATGATCTACATGGCCCAGGGGATCAGCTTCGCCGTCCCGATAAATACGGCCCGTTGGGTGGTGACCGAGCTGGTGATGCACGGGAAGGTCCGCAGGGCCTACCTGGGTATCGGAGCCCAGTCCAGGCCAGTGAACAGGCGGATTCAACACACCCTGGATCTAAGCAGTCCCACCGTAGTCGAGGTCATCAATATCGAGAAGAATGGTCCTGCCGAGCAGGCCGGCCTGGAACCCGGTGACTGCATCTTCGGTCTCAACGAAAACCCGGTAGGCACCGTGGATGATCTTCACCGTTTGTTGAGTAAATGGCCCCCGGGAACGCCGCTGGATATCAAGTTACTGCGTCGGGGACGGGTAGAGGTATTTGGTATTACACCGCGGGAGGGATAGCCGCGAACAGGCTGAGGTCAGCCAGTCTGAGATAACAGCCGGATCAGTCCCATAACGGGACGGACTCGACGCTCTTCACCTCGGGAATCGAGTCTTTGAGCCGACGCTCGATTCCCTGCTTGAGGGTCAGTTGAGCCATGGGGCAGCCGCCGCAGGCGCCTTTCAGTTTCACCTTGACGATGCCGTCTTCGGTCACGTCGACCAGCTCGACATCACCGCCGTCGGCCTGTAGGGCAGGGCGTATATCCTGCAAAGCCACTTCGACTTTTTCGCGCATCCTATACCTCCATGATAGCGGAAGAGTTTTCCGGTTCATCCGCGGAATACTATCCGCCGGATGAATGCACCACCGCCATTTTTTTTGCAGCTTCGGTCCGTAGCGCGCCGTCGGCAGACCTTTGCCCGTCAGGAAGAGCCAGAAGCCGTGCATCGTGCACAACGTCGAACTCAGGCCCGCTCTCCGATGGATCCCCCTCGACAATGCGGCAGATCTTTTCGATATCTTCGCGCATCAAACCGGAACGGGTTAGAACATCTTTGGCGGCTTTGAAACCGCCGGAGGCCGTTCCGCCATCGACATTCTGCAATATACTAGCCGGAATGACAATATGCCAATCCGCATTTTCTTCCTTCAATATCTCTTCGCTCCAGGAAAGAACCGCCTCGGCCTGTCGCATCCGATCCGTGTCCTTCTCCCAATATTCTTGCATTGTTTCCCGCAGCTTACGACGCAGCCCGACGGCCCGGTTCTTCATGTAGCGATCATAGGCTTCCTCCCCGATGCAGTCCTGAGCGAACTTGCACCACTCCAAACAGCTCATAAATCCCTCGCGAAAAACCGTCCGTCCGCAGTTGGAACACACGCCGCGGATCTCATCGGTCCAGATCTCCACTTCCTCTCCGCAGGAGGGGCAGTCGAACATCTCCGGTTGGGGTTGTCTGAGGATTTTTGCGCCGGGGCAGAACTGATGATCCATGGGTAAAATATAAGCAATTCAGTCAGAAAATGCATTGACCTGGGTCAACTTTCCATGCAGGTTTTTTTCTCCTATCGAGAACGGTCTACGATCATCGATCACGTCGAGCAACCCTGCCGTACATCCTGCCCGTAGATTTTCCCGTGATCCTGATACCGGCCTGTCTTGGTAAAAGCTTCTGTATGAAAAATGAAGCCATCCGATTTGTGAATGCGGGAACCAGAACGGATCGTTTTCCTAAACACCCCAACGATTCTTCCGCAACCTGCTCCGGCGACAGGACCGGGGGAAAAGCGGGGGGGCGCTCCCCGCGCAGACTGTTGTTGAACCCCGGCGTGCCCGTGGGTCCGGGACAGCAGGCAAGAACATCGACATCGGCAGATTTGAGCTCGTACCACAGCCCTTCGGCCAGTACCAGGTTAAACGCCTTGCTCGCAGCGTAGGCGGCCACGTAGGGTGTGCCTCGAAACCCGCTCATGGAGGACATGAGGATAAATCCCCCCTTCCCGCGCTCTGCCATTTTTTCTCCAAAATGGCGGCAGATGAGCAGCGGTCCCGTACAGTTTGTTGCGACCAACCGCGTCAACATTTCCGGCTGCCGGTCCAGAAACGGTCCCGTGTAGGCAAGTGCCGCATTGTAGACTACCAGCCCGACATCGAGGCCGGCGGTAACATCGCCGATGCGCTCCACTGCACCGGAGGTCGAAAGGTCCTGTGATAGAGGCAGGGTATCAATATGGTATTCCCTCTTCAGTCCTTCGGACAACTTCACCAACGGTTCTTCCTTCCTGGCGATGAGAACCAGGTGCAGTCCCCTTTTTGCCAGGGACAGGACGAATGCCCGTCCGATCCCTTCGGAAGCGCCGGCGACTACAGCCCAGGGGCCGTATTTTTCCTGGAATATTGTCGCTTTCCTGGTTTTTCGATTCTGGATACGCATAAGCCAATCAGCCTAACGCCTTCATATGCAGATTCTCAAAGCTGCTATTCTGGCGGGTGCTCCACCCCGGGTCGGGACGATCCCGCTTGTTTATACGCGGCCTTGATCTGAGCACAGCGGCCGTACAGTCGGCTGAGCTCCCGGAGCCTGCCTATGATCTCCTCCGTGATCATATCCTTGGTAAAGCGCCACTGCCAGTTGCCGCCGCTGCGGCTGGGGATGTTCATCCGGGCGCTGCTCCCCAGTTTCATCGCGTCCTGCAGCGGAATCACCGCCGTGTTGGCCGATGAGGAGAAAGCCAGGCGAATCAGGTCCCAGACGATGTCGTGACCGTCCCGGCCCAGATAACTGCGCACCTGGTCCCGTACCGCATCCCTTTCGTTCTGGAACCAGCCCAGGGTCGTGTCGTTGTCGTGGGTGCCGGTGTACACAACGCAGTTGTGCAGGTAGTTGTGGGGCAGATACTCATTGTCGGCGTCTTCGTCGAAGGCAAATTGGAGTACCTTCATCCCGGCAAAGCCGAAACGATCCCGCAGCTTCTCCACCGCAGGGGTGATGACCCCGAGATCCTCGGCGATCAGGGGCAGATCCCCGAACTCCTGTTCGAGAGCCCGTTTGAGGGCGGTGAAGAATTCCGTGCCCGGGCCCTTGACCCAGCGTCCGTTCACTGCCGTCTGCTCTCCCGCCGGTACTTCCCAATACGCCTCAAACCCTCGGAAGTGATCGAGCCTTAAACTGTCCACCAGGCGCAGACCGGCCCGGGTTCGTTCGATCCACCAGCCGTAGCCCGTCTCCTTGTGTCGCTTCCAGTTGTAAATGGGATTTCCCCACAGCTGGCCGGTGTCGCTGAAGTAGTCCGGCGGTACCCCGGCCACGACGGTGGGCGATCCCTTGTCGTCGAAGTAGAACAGCTCCTGGTTGGCCCAGGCATCGGCGCTGTCGTAGGCAACATAGATGGGTAGATCCCCGATGATGCATATTCCCCGATCGGCGGCGTAGCGCTTCACCGTTTCCCATTGACGGAAGAACAGGAACTGCTGGAATTTCTGCTGTTCGATCTCATCGGCTACGCGTTCTTGCCAGCGCTCCAGCTCATCCGGCTTGCGCTGGACCAACTCGACGGGCCAGCTGCTCCAGGCACCGGCCCGACTCTTGGCCTCGAAGGTTCGCTTCAGGGCCATGAAGAGGGAGAATTCCTCCAGCCAGGATCGCTCCCGCTCGCAGAAAGCGTCGAACCCCTGTCGGGCGGCGGGGTCACCCCGGCGTTTCCAGTGGGAATGGGCGTTCTTGAGGATTTCCCTCTTGAAGGCGAACACCCTTCCGTAGTCGACGTGATCTTCCGGGAATTTTGGAGCATTCTCCAGGTGCTCCGGCCTCAGGAACCCCTGCTGAACCAGATCCTCAAGATCTATCAGCAGGGGGTTGCCCGCGAAGGAGGAAAAGCTCTGATACGGCGAATCCCCGTACCCGGTGGGGCCCAGGGGCAGTACCTGCCAGATGCACTGCTCGCCGGCTTCAAGAAAATCCACGAAGGCTAGGGCTTCCCGGCCCAATGACCCGATTCCGTAGGGGCCGGGCAGGGAGGTTGGGTGAAGCAGGATCCCGCCGCTGCGGGTATTGTCCGTTCGGTGGGTTGCCCATTCCCGGATCGACTTGCTGCCTTCAGCCATCGGTATCTCCGGACAACTGTTTCCAGACCGCTTCTTGCAGGGCATCGAGAAAGCGCTCCACCCCCTCCGGGTTGCTTGCTACACCCTGCCAGCTCCTGCCTTTGCCTCCCCCCTTTCCGCCGATGAGGGGAAAAAGGCCGGGCAGGATCTGCCTCCAGGGCAGATCGAGATCCTCGCTGCAGCCGATCCGCCACTGAACGACATCATTTCGGTGAAAGAGGATGCAGGCTACAGTCTTCGGCTGATCGAGCAGATTCTGATAGACAGTCTGCACGGAAGAGCTCTCATCCGAGGAAAAGCTTTTAAGTATGAGGCGAACTCCCCCGCGGGTCTCCGCCCGCTCCAGCAGGTCCTGAACCCGCTGCCCCGCCAGGGACTTCGCCAGCTGGGAGATCCGCTGATCCCGCTCGCGGATCTTGTTCCTAAGATCCTGAACTGAGGGAAGGATATCCTCGGTTCCGCAGGTCAGCTCCCGGTTCAAAGCGGCGATCAGGCGGTCCTTGTCCCGGGTATCCCGGTAGGCCCGCTCTCCGATCAGCCAATGCAGGCGCAGGCGGCCTCTGATTTTCTCCAGGCCGTCGTATTTAATCAGACCCACCTCTCCGGTGGTGGCCACGTGGATTCCCGCGCAGGCCGCCGCATCGACCCCTTCGATCTGGACGATACGCAGATGCTCGACATCCGGAGGCGGTTTTCGCAGATTGTAGCGCTCCGCCTCCTGCGGGCGGATCCAGTGGATCTGCACCGGCAGATTCCGGGTGACCCGCTGATTGGCCAGCGCCTCCGCCGCCTCGATCTCCTTATCCCGAATTTCATCGCTGTCTATTTCCACGGCGGTATATCGTTCACCCAGATACGCTGAAATGGTTGGGTAGCCCGCGGCTTCGATCAAGCTGGCGGAGACGATATGTTGTCCGGTGTGCTGCTGCATGAACTCGAAGCGCCTTGCCCAGTCGATCGTTCCCTGCACCATGGTTCCCTCCACCGCTGTTCCCTCCGGTAGAGGCTCTGCAAGGTAGTGGCAGATCTCTTCCCCCTTTTTCTGCACGTCCAGGACCGGTAGATCGTTCAGCGTGCCCCGGTCGGCAGGTTGGCCACCCCCCTCAGGGTAGAAGGCCGTTCTGTCCAGAATCACAGCCCAACGCTCTCCCACCGACTTCTGCCGCAGCACTCGGGCTTCGAAGCAGGATAAACGGGGATCTGTGTAGTACAGTTGCTCTGTCATCATCGAGTAGCCGGAAGGTCGTTCATCGGAAGGCCGCCCCCCGCGGCTTCAGCCCCCCAGCTTACCAGATATTCGGCCTTTTGCCAGGTCTTGGGACATTGAAGGGGTTTGGCACGTAGAAACATCGGATCCAAGACCTGCCAACTGCCCCTGATGCCGGCTACTTGCATGGCCAGATCGAAGTGAGCCATGGCAATGCCCAAGTCGATACGCTGAAGATCGGTCGACGTGATCGTCTGGTATCCGGGAAAGCGCTGCAGGTAGAGGTGAATCGTGTCCCCCTCTTTGAGGCAGCGCCAGGGCTGTTTGTTGGAGGCCGAAGGTGCAAGGCGGACCATCTCCAGGGCGGTGGCGAAGCGACCGGCCCGATTCTGTGACAGGGGCGTTGCGGTTTCGCCGTCGTAGAACAGCTCTGTCCAGGATTTTCTCCGCTTCGAGCCGGCGCCCCAACGGATCACCCGATCGACCACGCTCCTCCGTTTTGTCGGCACGCCTATCGGGCTGACCGCCGGTATGATCTCCTCCTCCCTCAGGGCCATGGCCCTGGCAAAGCGGCTGCGGGTAAAGCTTCCGCCCAGCCAGCAGCTGCCCAGCTCCAGATCGGTTGCCTTGAGCAGGAGCAGCTCGAAAAGGTAGCCGAAGTCCTCCAGACTGAATCCGCTCGATCCTGTTGCTCCGGCTAGATAGGTCCGGGCACCGCTGATTATCCCGTAGGCTCCAACCCGCTCACCTTCTACACCACCACCGACATGGTTGTCGATCAGTCGGAATCGGCAGGCGCCGCCGAAAGGTCCCACCTGCGCAACCAGGCAGCAGCGTTCCAGTTCCTGACGGACCTCCCCCGCCACGATCTCACCGGTGAACCGCCGAACCGAGTTCCGGGCCCGAATCAGATCTAGTGGTGAATGGCTGTAGGAGATGGAATTGGTCATGCTGGTCTTTCCCGGGCTGTCATTATTAAGAATATAAAAGAGGGTAGTGACTTCTTAATATCGCGGCTACGCCGGAGATGTCCTTCGTAATAGTAATTTTTTTATCCGTTGTAGTACAATAGGCCAACCGAGAGAGGTCAAAAAATTTTGAGATCCAGGCGCACGCAGAAGGAAGAGCTGTTCGATCAGGCAACCAGGCAGAGCGAGGGGGAGCAGCCCCTGGCAGCCCGTATGAGGCCGCGCACCCTGGATGAGTTCGTCGGGCAGGAGCACATTCTCGGTCACGGGAGACTTCTGCGGCGGGCGATCCAGGCGGATCAGCTCTCCTCCCTGATCTTCTACGGCCCGCCGGGAACAGGAAAGACCACCCTGGCCCGGGTGATCGCCAACTCCACCCGAAGTCAATTTTTCAGTATCAACGCCGTGTTGGCCGGGGTCAAAGAGATCCGCCAAAACACCGCAGAGGCGGAGGAGCGGCGAAAGCTCTACGGGCAGCGCACTATCCTTTTTGTGGACGAGGTGCACCGCTGGAACAAGGCCCAGCAGGACGCCCTGCTGCCCTGGGTGGAAAACGGCACTATCGTTTTCATCGGGGCTACAACCCTCAATCCCTTCTTCGAGGTAAACCCGGCCCTGGTAAGCCGCTCCCGCATCTTTCAGCTCAAGCCGCTGCAGCCGGAAGATCTGTACGCCATCGCCGAGAGAACGCTGGCAGATGAGCAGCGGGGCTACGGCTCATATAAGGTGGAATTTGATCGTGAGGCCCTCGATCATCTGGTGGATGTTTCCGGAGGAGATGCCCGCACCCTGCTCAATGCGATCGAGCTGGCGGTGGAAACCACGCCTGAGCGCTTCCCCCCTCCCGAGGGGCAATCGGTCCGCATCACCCTGGATATCGCGGAGGAGAGCATCCAGCGGAGGGTCGTGCTCTACGACAAGGAGGGGGATTACCACTTCGATACGATCAGTGCCTTCATCAAGAGCCTGCGGGGTTCCGATGCGGATGCCGCCCTGTACTGGCTGGCCAGAATGGTGTACGCCGGTGAGGATCCACGCTTCATCTTCCGCCGCATGTTGATCTTTGCCTCCGAGGATGTGGGCCTTGCCGATCCCGACGCCCTGGTCGTGACCCAGGCGGCGGCCGCCTCCTTTGAAAGGGTGGGACTTCCCGAAGGGCGTTTCCATCTGGCCCAGGCCGTGCTCTACCTGGCCACGGCCCCCAAGTCCAACACCAGCATGGCCTTTTTCGACGCCCTGGAAGTGGTGGAGACCGAGCAGGCCGGGGAGGTTCCCAATCACCTGCGGGATGCCAGCCGCGACAAGGAGGGATTCGGCCACGGCGAGGGTTACCTCTATCCTCATGCTTACCGGGAGCACTGGGTGGCGCAGCAGTACCTGCCCGACACTCTGCAGGGCAAGGTCTTCTACCAGCCCTCGGATCGGGGTTACGAAGCCTCTATCCGGGAGCAGGTGCAGCGCCGGCGGGAAGCCCAACTGGAGGCAATGATGGAGGTGGATGGCCGCGGTGCAGAGATCCTGACCTTCAGCAAAGCAGATAAAGCCCGGGATCTTTGGCTGGAGCGGACGGTCAGCCGGACGAGTGAGCAGCTTGCGATGATCCGGGAGGTACTTTTTACCTCTCTGTCACTCTCACGCCATCATCTTCTGTTGGATCTAAAGGCCGGGGAAGGACTACTTACCTGGGAAGCCCTGCGGAGGGTTCCGGAAGGAGGAGTCTGGGCTCTGTGCGACGATTCGACCGCCGCCTCCCTCCTGGAAAGCAGAGCCCAGGCCCTCTCCGAGCTGGAGCGGCCGAAGCTCCTTGTAGGGGCCTTGAAAGCGCTCCCCGAACTATTGAAAAAAAGGGGGGAGGAACAGATCCGCTTCGACGCCGCGGTAGGGCGCAATGCCCTGTTCCGGGAGTCGGATAAGTCGGGTTGCCTGATCGCACTGTCTGCGGTGCTCCGAGCCGGGGGGCAGATCTCCCTGGCCGAGGTTGTGCCATCTAAAGGTATGAGTCTTTCCGAGCTGCTGGATCTGCATTCAGAGAGTGAAGCGTTTCGAAAGAATCTGCATAGAGCGGAAGAGAGTATTTACGCGGATCCGAACAATCCACTTGTCAATTGGTCGGTCGAGGATTTCTGCGGGATCGTGGAAAATGCCGGCTTCAACGTTCTGAAGAGGGAAACACAAAGATTTGCCGATCGCCGGACGATCCGATCCGAAGATATCGAACGCTGGTTCGCACCTCAGAGTGGAAGCTACGCGGCCCGGGCCTCCGCGTTCCTGAGCTCCACCCAGCTGGAGCACCTCCAAAAGATCTGCGCAGACCAGCTCAGCGGTCGGGAGCTGGACTGGCGCTCCACCATTCTGTTTGTAAGCGCTGTGAATAAAGAGGGTTGATCCCTCTGAACCTGCAGGCTTGGTTCTACTGGCCGTTCATTCCCCCGGCCAGATTTCCCGAAGGAATGGTGCCGAAGAAGCTCGTCAGCAGGGAACTTAAACCACGTTTGAGTGAGCTGTAGGAGAAGTACTTCTTTCCCAGCTCGAAGTTGCGCTCCACCATGGCTTGCCGGCGATCGGGGTCCTTCAGCACCGCCTCCACCTGCTGCACCGCAGTTTCGCTCAGAAATCCGTCGATGGCGATGACGTCGAAGCCTTTGGGCTCGATATCCACGATGTACACCGAGTAGCGGTTCACCAGCAGCGGCTTCTTGAACAGGATGGCCTCCAGGAAGGCGTTGCCGAATCCTTCGTACAGGCTCGGATAGGTGATCAGGTCGATGTGGGGGTAGACGTCCCAGAGGGTGTAGACCTTGCGGCCGTCCGCCGTTTGGGTGCGTGCTTCGTAGAGACGGTTGTAGATGAAATGGATGGGGACCTTTTGACGCTGAGCCGTATCTTTGATCCAGTTGAAGTACTCTTCACCCTCGTCTCCGGGGGAATGGGAGATGAGGAGCTTCAGGTTGGGGACCTGAAGACGTTCCACCAGGTAGAGGGCCTGCTCGATGCCCTTTCGGGATACGACGCGGGTCGGCTGCAGAATCAGGACGTCCTGATCGCTGAAGCCCATGTCCGCGCGGATGTTCTTGTTGTACTCGTCGATCCCCGTTTTTGCTCGCTCGAAGTCGATCACGTTGTAGATTAGATGGGAGGAGATCCCGGTTTTAGCAGCCAGATCCTTTTGTGCCACCGTGTTGATTACCACGTGCTTCATGGAGGGCAGGTCGGGGGGAAAGGCCATGTCCAGGATTTCGGGGATCGCGTTGAGCAGGAACCGGGGCCGCTCCCAGTAGAAGTCGTGATGATGGCCGATCGCCGGAATCCCGGTCTCGGCGATCACCTCGGTCAGCGCCACCCCCAGGGGGATGTGCATCGGTATGGCCAGTACATTCTCGGCCACCAGAACATCGATGCTGAACTGCTGGAGAAAGGCGTAGATTTTCTCCTTCAGGTACTCCTTCTGTTTGTAGATCCGGTCGGTAACGGTGCGGGTTCGGGTCTGCACCCCGAACAGCTCGCGGGACAGGGCGATATTATCGGGATGCTGGAAAAAAGCCTCCGGCACCAGCATGCTCGCTTGGGGATCCTTGTCCAGCTCTCCGGCGAACCAGAAACACCTGTGGTGAAATCCCTCGAAAATTTCCGCCCACTTGCTCGACTCCAGGGATACGCCGTCCAGGCCTTTGAAACGGGTGGAGAGGAAGCCGATATTGAGGGATTTAGCTCGTTTGTGTTTGCTCTTCATCGCGCCCGTTGTACCTGCTGACAGTACATCAAGGCGCAAAGGGTCGTCAAGATGGCCGCCCTGGGCTCCTCAACCCCGGCTTGAAAATCACCGGGGGCGCAGCGTATCATGGGTGCGGTATCGGACAAGAGCAACCGGCCATGAGATCCGTCGCCTTCACCCTGGTTTTTTTCGCTATTATAGGTCTCACCGCAGTCTGCACAGAGGAGCAGCCCTACGAGCTCGCCTGGCGCTACGTCACCGGCGGGCGAGTTGTTGCCAAACCGGCGGTCGATCACCGGGGAACGATCTATATCCTCTCCGATGACAGAACCCTCTACGCTCTTTCGGCTCTGGGGCGCGAGCGTTGGCGCTACTCTGTGGGACGGAAACTGTCGGCCGGGCCGGTGGTGACCTATGACGGTTCGGTCCTGCTCGGAACCCAAAACGGGATCCTCATGGCCACGGGAGCCAACGGGCGTCTGCGCTGGATGTTTTCTCCCAGAACGGGCGCTTGTCTGAATCCCGCTTTGGGATCGGATGGATCGATCGTTTTGGCGACGACCAGCGGGATGATCTACTGTCTCAGCTACATCGGGAAGGAACGCTGGCGGTATCAGGTGCGGGCGGAGCTGGCCTCCAGTCCTTCGATCGGTGAGGACGGGACGGTCTATATCGGTACTACGGACCGCCGTCTCCTGGCTTTGAACCGCGATGGCAGCAACAAGTGGGAGATCGAGCTTCCCGCTGCCGTGGGCACGCCGGCGATCGATTACCAGGGTACCCTGTACGCAGGTGCTGCGGGAATCCATCGAGTTTCGCCGGACGGCGTCTTACAGTGGAGCTATGCGATCCCCGCCGATACCGCCGATCCGGTGATCCGCTCCGACGGGGCGATCATCGCCGGGGCGGCCAACGGCAGGCTCTATGCGATCAGCCCGGAGGGACGGCTGATCTGGAGCAGCTCCCTCCAGGTTCCCATCACCTTCCCCGCCGTGCTCGGGGACGACGGCACAGCCTACGTCTCCACGGCTTCCACGCAGATCGCCGCAGTTTCGGGCAACGGGTTGATTCTTTGGCGGTTCCGGGCAAAGCAGTCCGTCGGTATGCCTACGATCGGCAGGGAAGGGATGGTGCTGGTTGGGGCGGAGGATTGGATCCTCTATGCCTTGTCCGCCGGTTCTACCGGTCTGTCTGCCAGCTCCTGGCCTCAGGCTTATCACGATGGGCAGCACACCGGCCGGGCCAGGGCTCTGACGGACCTGGACAGCCCCGCGGCGGTGCTGCTTCGCGAACTGGCCTACTCCGATTCGCCGGAGCTGAAGCGGATGGCCTTGCGGGACATCGAAGCACACTTCCAAGGACGGCGCTATCTGGCGGTTCATCTGGTGGTGCTGGAAGAGGTGCTCGGTTATCTTGCCGGGGAGGGTGTGATCTACCGCAGCTCGACGGGCGCTGCAGCCGGTCCGGGCGATCCGCAGATCAGATTGGAGGCCTGTCGCCTCCTCGGGGAGCTGGGTTCTGAAGGTGCGAGAGCCGTGTTGCTACAGGTGATGGCCGCCGATGAAGATACTGGGATGAAAATAGCGGCAGTCGACTCACTGGCAACTGTCGGTTTTGATCCGGATGGCGAGCTGGCCCGTGCTATACTGTATAAAGTGAGGGAGAGCGGGCGGGAGCGTTTTCATCTGGCCTGCGCCCGGGCTCTCTATCGGATCATCATGAGTTTGCAGACCATGGTCCATCCGGATAACTATCGTGCTCTGGCTGAGCTGGCCCAGAGGGATGCATCGGCCAGGGTGCGGGAACGCGCCTCCGGATATCTGCGTGATCTTTCCCAACGGTGGAGACAGTGAGAGGAGTTACGGTATGAAAAAAGCGATATTGTCGATCCTGGTATTCCTGTCGGTCCTGGGATTGTACGCCCAGGATGTGGCCGAGCAGGAGCTGCGGAGCGTAGATCGGGAAATCGTATTCGTCAACTATGAGGGCCCTTACGATCGCATCGACACCGCGGATGAGATCAAGGGCCTGGGCTGGTATCTGGCCAATGTGATTGGACAGAACAATGAAAGGGCCTCCTTCCTGCTTAAATACTCGGTAATCCGAGCCATAGACCCGGCGGAGCAGGGGAAGTTCGACGCGGATATCTTTTCCATCGATCGGGATGCCAAGGTCGATCACATCGATAACGTCCGCCGAATCCTGGCCGGGTACCTGGAAGGCACCTTCGACTACACCGCTGAGGATGCCCGCACCCTGGCTCGCTTTGCCACGATCTACAACGCCGTTTATAGAGGTCAGCTGGAGTACCTGTCCGACAGATACAAGTCTCTGGTCCTCTCCTACCTGACCAGGCAGAACGCCGGGCTCTCGACCAAATACTTCGAATGGCCCGGGGCGACCAGGATGCTCATTCCCCTGACGGCGGAGGCCGGGAAGGGAGTGCTGGGTTCCCTGAGCACAACCGAACTGACGGAAGAGAAGGTCATAGAGGAGATGCGTCAGCAGGAGGACATGAGTCTTGAAGACCGCAAGGACATGGTGGAGCTCAAGGAGCGGGAAGTAGAGCAGAAGATGG
>Ga0315553_10000733_pt1 | contig 28416 bp, 25 predicted proteins | sample SalMarSW160140MG_FD_203099 | JGI IMG/M metagenome (GOLD analysis project Ga0315553, IMG submission 203099) | Salt marsh sediment microbial communities from the Plum Island Ecosystem LTER, Massachusetts, United States - Salt Marsh Sediment SW1601-40 ... | reverse complement strand
GTGGCTTCGTCGAGGATGAGCAGGCGCGGATTGGTCATCAGCGCGCGGCCGATCGCCAGCATCTGCTGTTCGCCGCCGGAGAGGGTGTTGGCCATTTGATGGCGGCGCTCTTTGAGGCGGGGGAAAAATCCGCCGACCTTGTCGAGCGTCCACTCGCCCTTGCGCGCCGCAGCGATGAGATTTTCCTGGACGGTGAGATTGGGAAAGCAGCGCCGCCCTTCCGGCACGAGGCCGATACCGAGCCTGGCCGCCTGATGCGAGCGCAGCGGTGCAAGCTCTTTGCCGGCGAAGCGGATGCGGCCCTCACTATGCGGCATCATCCGGCATATGGTGCGGATGGTGGTGGTCTTGCCCATGCCATTGCGGCCCATCAGCGCGACGGCTTCGCCCTGCCCCACCGTCAGGCTGACACCGAACAGCGCTTGTGACTCGCCATACCAGGCCGAAATCTCCGTCACTTCCAGAAGCGGGCTCATGAAGCCTCCTCTCCCAGATAGGCCCGGCGCACCTCCGGATGGCCGCGGATCTCCTCCACACTGCCCGTCGTGATGATCCTGCCATAGACGAGGACGGAGATGCGGTCGGCCAGGGCGAAGACCGCATCCATATCATGTTCGATCAGCAGGATCGGCGCTTCGGCGCGAAGGCCGCTCAGCAGCTCGGTCAGCTTTCTCGTGCCGCCGGCTCCAATCCCGGCCATCGGCTCGTCGAGCAGAAAAGCCCTCGGCTTGAGGGCGAGCGCGATCCCGATTTCGAGCTGGCGGCGCTCCCCATGCGACAGATCGGCGGCGCGAACATTGGCACGCTCCTCGAGACCGGTGCGCGTCAGATAGATCATGGCCGGTTCGATGAGCGAGGCGTCCTTCAGCGCCGGCTTGAAAAAGGCGAAAGTCCGGCCGCTGACGGCCTGGACGGCGAGCATGACATTCTGCATGGCTGTGAATTCCGGCGCGAGCGAGGAGACCTGAAAGCTGCGCGCAAGGCCGAGCCGGGCGCGAGCGGCCATATCCAGATCGGTGATGTCGCGGCCGTCAAAACGGATCGTCCCGGCATCGGGCGCAAGCTCGCCCGCAATCTGCTTGATGAGGGTGGACTTGCCCGCCCCGTTCGGCCCGATCAGCGCATGGATCTCGCCCCGCTTCAGGGTTAGCGAAACATCGTCGCTGACGATCAGCGCGCCGAAGCGCTTCGAGACATGGTCCAGCTCGAGGACCGCCTCAGACATGACGGCGCTCCCCGGCCAGGAGCCCGATCAGTCCGCCGCGCGCGAACAGCACGACGAGAAGCAGAAGCAGGCCGAGCAGAAATTGCCAATGCTCGCTGACGCCGCCGAGCAGGAACTCCAGCGCGATGTAAAGCATCGCTCCAGCGACCGGGCCGTAAAGCCGCGCGACGCCGCCGAGAATGACGAAGACGATGATCTCGCCGGATGTGTGCCAGGACAGCATGGCCGGGCTGACGAAGCGGTTGAGATCGGCGTAAAGCGCACCGGCAAGCCCGGTGATCATGCCGGAAATCACGAAGGCCGACAGCCGGATGCGAAAGGGACGGATGCCGACGGAGGCGAGACGCAGCTCGTTCTGCCGCGCACCCTCGAGCGCAAGACCGAAGCGTGAGCGTGTGAGGTGCGAGCAGAACGCCAGCACGATCATCAAAATAACGTAGCAGATGGCGAAGAAGGTCAGCGGATCGAGCGTGTTCAGTCCCGGAAATTGGTTGCGCACATAGAATGACAGTCCGTCCTCGCCGCCATAGGCCGGCCAGGAGACGGCGAAATAATAGATCATCTGGGCGAAAGCCAGCGTGATCATGATGAAATAGACCCCGGCCGTCCGCAGGCTGAGCGCGCCGATGGGCAGGGCGGCGAGCCCGCTGACGAGGATGGCGACCAGCCAGATGACCGGCATCTGGGTCGTGCCCTCGATGGTGATGGGCCAACTCGCGATCGGCTCGTAATTCTGCGCCTGGCTCGCCAGAATGCCGGCCGCATAGCCGCCGAGCCCGAAAAAGGCGGCATGGCCCAGTGAGATCAGCCCGCCATAGCCGAGCACCAGATTGAGACCGGCGCCGGCCAGCGCGAAGATCGCGACCTTGGTGGCCAGCGTGACGTAGAAAATCTCGTCGGCGGCGACCGCGATCAGCGGCGCGGCGAGAAGTCCGAGCGCGAGGCAGAGATTGATCCAGCCCTCGCGTGTCATGTCAGCTCCGCGCTCCGTAGAGACCGCGCGGGCGCACAACGAGAACCGCCGCCATGAGAATATAGATCAGCATCGAGGCGAGCGACGCGCCGACCGATTTCGCGCTGGATGCGTCCATGAAGCCGGCGAAGAAGAGCGGCAGCAGAAAGCGGCCAAGCGTATCGGCCAGCCCGACCAGCAGCCCGCCGATCAGTGCGCCCTTGATCGAGCCGATACCGCCAATGACGATGATAACGAAGGCGAGGATCATCACCGGCTCGCCCATGCCGACTTGAACCGACTGGATGGTCCCGACCAGCGCGCCGGCAAACCCGGCCAGCGCAGCGCCCAGCGCGAAAACGATGGTGTAGAGCCGGCCAATATCGACGCCGAGAGCGGCGATCATCTCGCGGTCGGACTCACCCGCCCGGATACGAATGCCGAGCCGCGTATAGCCGACGAGCAGGAACAGGCCCGCCGCGACCGCAAAGCCTGCAATGATGATGGCCAGCCGGTAGAGCGGATATTCGATTCCGCCGGGCAGCGTCACGGTCCCGGCCAGCAGCTCCGGCACGTTCAGATAGAGCGGCACCGAGCCGAAATACCATTGCGTCGCTTCGGAAAAAATCAGGATCAGCGCGAAGGTGGCGAGCACCTGGTCGAGATGGTCGCGCTCATAGAGGCGGCGGATGACGAGCACTTCGACCAGCGCCCCGGCAACCGCCGCGGCGGCGAGACTCGCGGCAAGGCCAAGCCAGAAGGAGCCGGTGGCCACGGCGACGCCTGCACAGGCGAAGGCGCCGATCATGTAGAGCGATCCGTGGGCGAGGTTGATCAGCCCCATGACGCCGAAGATCAGCGTCAATCCGGCCGCCATGAGAAACAGCATGACGCCGAATTGCAGGCCGTTCAGCACCTGCTCCATGAAGAGCGCAAAGGTCAAAAGTCTCGTCCCCCGGCAGGCAGTCTCGCGCGGCTCGATCCTCACCTCTCCCGAGGGAGACCTCTACGAAACACCATACTCCGCGTCGCCCCGGCCCAAGGTGAGCGCTTGTCGCGATGTCTTGCTGATCGCGACCAGACAAGCGTCGCTCACCGTAAAGGTTCGCGAGCCGGGCCCTACTCGCTCGCTTCTCCGTCCGGCCCAGTGCTTGCCGAACCGCGAGTGGGTCCCGGACAGCCCTTTGGGCTTCCGGGACGACGAGGAAAAGGGGCCCACATGTCGCAGAGGTCTCCCATAGGAGAGGGCGCGCTGCGGCAAGCGGGCTACCGCCTACATCTTGCACTCGGCTGCATAGGCATCGGCGTGGTCCTTAAGAGCCGTGCTGATGATCTTGTTCGTATAGACGTCGCCTTCCTTGATCACTTCGCGGACATAAATGTCCTGGATCGGATGATGGTTCGGGCCGAACTTGAACGCACCGCGCACCGATTTGAAATCAGCCGCCTCCAATGCCTTACGGAAGGCGTCGGCGTCGCTCACATCGGCCTTGGCGAGTGCGGAGATCAGGAGATTCGCCGTGTCGAAGCCCTGGCTGGCATAGAGCGAAGGCAGGCGGCCATATTCCGCCTTGAAGCTCTCCACGAAGGCCTTGTTGGTCTCGTTGTCGAGGTCCTTCGACCATTGCGAGGTGTTCTTGACGCCCAGCGCCGCCTTGCCGACCGCCTGCAGAATGCCCTGGTCGAAGGAAAAGGCCGGACCGATCAGAGGAATGTTCACGCCGGACTGAGCATATTGCTTCATGAAGGCGATGCCCATGCCGCCCGGCAGGAAGAAGAACACGCTGTCGGCGCCCGAGGCCCGGATCTGCGCGATTTCGGCGGCATAGTCTTTCTGGCCAAGCTTGGTATAGGTTTCGCCCGCCAGTTCGCCTTTATAGAAGCGTTTATAGCCGGTCAGCGCATCCTTGCCGGCCGGATAGTTCGGCGCGAGAATGAAGGACTTCTTGTAACCCGCCCCATTGGCGTAGGCGCCTGCGGCTTCATGCAGATTGTCGTTCTGCCAGGCGACGTTGAAATAATTCCTGTCGCAGCCCTTCCCGGCAAGAGCGGATGGGCCGGCATTGGGCGAGAGATAGAACTTGCCCTGCCGCACGACGCTCGGCACGACGGCCATGGCGAGGTTCGACCAGATAATGCCGGTCAACACATCGACCTTGTCGCTCTGGATCATCTTGTCCGCAAGCTGCACGGCGACATCCGGCTTGCGCTGATCGTCCTCCACGATCAGCTCGATGTTCTTGTTGTCCGCCTGTTTCAGCGCCAGCATGAAACCGTCCCGCACATCGATGCCGAGGCTTGCCCCGCCACCCGAAAGCGTGGTGATCATGCCGACCTTCACCGGCTCGGCCTGGGCCGCGCCCGCCGTGACGAATGCGGCCAGCGCCGCGAGCCCGACTGTTCTGGCTATCATCGCTCCCTCTCCCCTTTTCTTGCAGGCCCCGCGGCTGCCGAACGCCTTGGGGGCAATGTGTCGTGAAACTTGGCACGTCTCATAAAGCTGTCATAGCATGGTTAGAGTCAATCGCGCCTATTCTCAATCTGTCTGATGGCTTAGGCCGTTCCGGCGCGTGGCGGCATCAACGCTTCCCATTCCCAAGGCTCAACGGACGTCATGATCACCGACTGGGACGACGCTTACGACAATCGCGGCCATATCGAGAATGCAGAGAGCTATCCGGCGCGCTGGGCCTCGGAGGCCCAGGCGTTTCGAAATGGCGCGGTACAGAGCGATCGGTGCGTTCTCGATTTGGCCTATGGCGGCGGGGAGCGCGAGAGGCTCGATCTGTTCTATCCCGAAGGCGAGCCGAAGGGGCTCGTCATCTTCGCCCATGGCGGTTACTGGAAGGCGTTCGACAAGTCCTATTGGTCGCATCTCGCGCAAGGGCCCGTGGCGAGCGGCTGGGCGGTTTGCATTCCCAGCTATACGCTTGCCCCGGAGGCGCGCATCTCACAGATCACGCAGCAATTTGGACGAGCCGCCGAGCTTGCTGAGAGTCGGATAGAGGGGCCGATAATGCTGACGGGCCATTCCGCCGGCGGTCATCTGGTCTGCCGGATGATCAGCGAGACAACGCCGCTCAAGGAGAACGTCACTCGGCGGATTGAGCGGGTGATCTCGATCAGCGGCGTTCACGATCTGCGTCCGCTTCTGCAAACACAGATGAACGAGACGCTTCGCCTCGATGAAAAGGAAGCGGCTGCGGAGAGTCCGGCTCTGCTGCGCCCCCTCGCCGGGCCAGCGGTTCTTTGCTGGGTCGGAGCGGAAGAGCGGCCGGAATTTCTCCGCCAGAACGATCTGCTCGTCAATATCTGGACAGGCCTCGGCGCGCTGATCCATGGCGTTCATGCGCCGGAGCGGCATCATTTCAGTGTCGTCGAAGATCTTGCAGATCCGTCCTCCGAGCTGACCAAAGCTCTCGCAAGCGGTGCATGATACGGTCCGGGCGCCATGCTTTGGACTTCACCTTGAGAAACGCTCCGGAGGGCCTGCGGCGGATGGCGGCCGACTCGCCGGGCGGGCGGTCGCCGAAGGTTCAGGAAGCGGGTTACCCCCCCCCGCTCTCGCTTTGGAGAATGGCGATGAGCGAAATCGTGATCTTTCACCGCGCGCAGGGACTGACCCCCGGCATCCTCGCTTTCGCAAACGAGCTCAGGCAAGCCGGGCATGTCGTCCACACGCCCGATCTGTTCGAGGGGCTCACCTTCGACACGCTTGAAGAAAGGGTGAACCATGTCCAGCGGACAGGCTTCGAGGAGATCGTCAAACGCGGCATCCGGGCGGCCGGGACCCTTCCGGCCGAACTGGTCTATCCCGGTTTTTCAATGGGCGTTCTGCCGGCGCAGTGTCTGGCCCAAACGCGCCGTGGGGCGCGGGGCGCGCTGCTTTTCCATGCCTGCTTGCCCGTTGCCGAATTCGCTCCGGAATGGCCGAAGGGGGTGCCGGTTCAGATCCACGCGATGAAAGACGACCCTTTCTTCGTTGCGGATGGAGATATCGACGCCGCCCGGGCGCTCGTTAGCGGGACTGAAGACGCAGAGCTCTTTCTTTATCCCGGAGACCGGCACCTTTTCGCCGATCCTTCTCTGCCTGACTTCGACGCCGCCGAAGCCGCCGAATTGATGCGAAGGGTTCTCGACTTTCTCGCGACGAAGTAAGACGCGATTGGTTCAAATTATCCGCCAGCGGTTGAAATGCGCCGGCCGCGGCCGTCCAGAATTCAGTGATCTCCAAGCTTTTTCAGCATGTTACGTGTTGGCACGCTTATTGCCATGGCCTTCGTAAAAAGCTTTCAACACATCGCATGGTGGGGATGCACCATGCGGTGCCGCCCGGAAGCTCCAGCTCTCAAGGAGACCATCATGCAGAATCCTGCCAATGAAACACAGGCGGCGGATCGGGATGACGAACAGCTATATCGCGTGCGGGAAGCCGTTGCGGTCTTCCCGACCGAGCAGGCTCTGATAGACGCGATCGAAATGTTGGAACAGGCAGGGTTCGACCGCGCGGAGATTTCAATCCTTGCCCCCGAATCTGCGGCTGCCGATAGGTCTCTCGCCGAGCTATACAAGGATGTCCGTCGCCTCGAAGATGACAGCAATGTACCCCGCAGCGCCTATCACTCTCCCCATTCTCGTGCCGAAGGCGAAGCTGCTGTCGTCGCGCTGCCGGTCTATGTTGGCGGGTTTGGCGGGCTGTTTGCCGCCGTCGCAACCGGCGGAATGCTTGCCTTTACAATTCCGCTGGTGATTGCCGGCGGGCTGACCGGCGGAGGTCTCGGCGCGGTCTGTGTTTACGCCATTGCGCGCCGGCATCGGAATTCGGTCGAGCGCCAGATGGCTGAGGGCGGATTCCTGCTCTGGGTGCGCACGCGAAACAGGGACCAGGCCGCCCGCGCGATACGGGCGCTCGCCGGTGCCGGCGGGATAGACGTGCATCTCCACGAAGTCACCATCAGATGGGGCATGGACAAAGTTCCCTTTGCCCACACTCAGCCGGACCCGTTTCTGGTCCAACTGTCGGATGCCGATTGAGCGGCTTCGGCGTCAAGATCCGGGCAAGGTGAGATTCGACCCGCACGTTTGCCCGCAGGCCGGCGGCCGCCCGAAAAGCGCCGCCGGGAAGGGTCGATTTTCTGGCATAGGCACCGGCCCCCCTTGTCCGGTGCCTTCCTGCTATCGAAAGGAAAAGACCATGACACGCAAGTCGATTATCAGCTTTGTTTCGGCAGCCGCCCTGGCATTAGCCGCCGCCGGTTCGGTTCTCGCCGCTTCCAATACAACGATGACGGTCACGCCTCAGAAACAGACCGTCAATTCGGCTGCACCGGGCATGACCATTGAAAGGGTCATGGCTGTCAAATCGCTTAAGGCCAAGCCGGTCAATCTTGCCAGCAAGATCATGGGGAGTCCTGTCTACACCGTCGGCGGAAAGAAGGTGGACGACGTTGCCGATATCGTTTTCGACAACAATCACAAGATGATCGCTCTCACGGTCGGCGTCGGCGGATTTCTCGGAATGGATGAGACCTATGTGGCGATCCCGATGAAGGACATCACCTTCTCATCCGTGACGAATAAGCTCAAGGTCATGACCGATCTGACCAAAGCGGACCTGCGCGCGGCAACCGCCAAAGCGTAACGCCCCTGGAACGGGCCGCTCACCCGACGGGCGGCCCGATCAGCGGTGATATCCACCGAAAAGATGTGGTTCATATCCACCAAATCCCCGTTCATCTTCGATATTTATAACTAAATATCAAATAGATAATGGGTGGCATGCTTAATGCACCTCGCTCTGTGTTTCAGACTTCGAGGAGCGGATAATGAATGTCATTGCCCAACAGCCCCCAAACGCCCTTTACACGCAGACCGCTCTGGTTCTTCAGGGCGGCGGCGCGTTGGGAGCCTATCAGGCGGGCGTCTATGAATGTCTCGAAGGCAGCCGCGCCCTGCCAAATTGGGTCGCCGGCATTTCGATCGGCGCCATCAATGCCGCGATGATCGCCGGCAACCCGCCCGGCAAGCGCGTCGAGCAGCTTCGCGCCTTCTGGGACAGGATTACCGAGCCGGGTCCCGACATGGTGCTCCCATTTACCGACACGATGTCCCGGCGCATTCACGCCACCGGAAGCAGCCTGCGCAGCCTGCTTAGCGGAATACCCGGCTTCTTCTCGCCGCGCATACCGCCGGCCTGGATGCACCCCCCCGGCGGCCCTGGCGCGACAAGCTATTACGACACGAGCGATCTGCGCGCGACGCTTAAGCGTCATGTCGATTTCGATCTGATCAATTCCGGTCCCGTCCGGCTGAGCCTCAGCGCGGTCAATATTCGGACCGGCAATTTTACCTATTTCGACAGCCGCAACATGGAGATCGGGCCTGAGCATGTGATGGCGAGCGCGGCGTTGCCCCCCGGCTTTCCCCCGGTCGAAATTGACGGCGAATATTACTGGGATGGCGGACTCGTCTCGAATACGCCGCTCAGCTATGTGCTGAACAATTCCTGCCGTGACACGCTGATGTTCCAGGTGGATCTTTTCAGCGCGATCGGTCCCTATCCCGAAACGATCGATGAGGTGGAAGAGCGGCGCAAGGACATCGTCTATTCCAGCCGCACCCGGATGAACACCGATATCTTCCGCGAAAAGCACAAGCTGAAGCAGGCGATTGCTCAGCTTGCAGAGCGATTGCCTCCCGGAGCCCGCACCGACCCGGTCGTGGCCGAACTGGCCGGACTCGGCAGCGATCACAAAGTCACGATCGTCCACCTGATCTACCGGCGGACCGCCTATAGCGGGCCAGCCAAGGACTATGAATTTTCACGCCGCTCGATGCTGGAGCACTGGAAGGCCGGAAAGGCCGACGCCCGCCGCACCCTGCGGGCCAAGGCGTGGCGCGAGCCGCCGCCGCCCGAGCTCGGCATTGCGGTCTATGACATGACCCGCTCCGGCGTCGCGTGAACGAAAAGGAGAAACTCATGAATATGCAGGAGGTTACTGAAAATGCTTTCGCCATGCCGGTCGCGAGTCCAGCCTATCCGCGTGGACCTTACCGGTTCTATGACCGTGAGTTCATGGTCATTACCTATCGCACCGATATGGAGAGGGTGCGCGAGGTGGTGCCCGAACCGCTGCAGGTTAAAGAGCCGCTCGTAAAGTTCGAGTTCATCCGCATGCCGGACTCGACCGGCTTCGGCGACTACACCGAAAGCGGCCAGGTCGTCCCGGTGACGCTTGATGGCCGGGCCGGCTCGTTCTCCGTCGCCATGTTCCTCAATGACGGTCCGCCCATCCTTGGCGGCCGCGAGCTATGGGGGTTCCCGAAGAAATTCGCGCAGCCAACGCTTGAGGTGCATCGCGATACGCTGGTCGGCACGCTCGATTACGGGCCGGTCCGCATTGCAACGGGCACGATGGGCTTCAAGCACCGGCCCGCCGATATGGACGCGATCGCCAAGTCTCTTGCCCAGCCGAATTTCCTGCTCAAGGTCTTGCCGCATGTCGATGAAACGCCACGGATCTGCGAACTTGTCGACTATCCCATCGAAGACATCGTCATGAAGGGAGCCTGGTCCGGACCGGCCTCTTTGGAACTCCATCCGCATGCCCTTGCGCCGCTCACCCAACTCCCCGTATTGGAGATCCTGAGTGCGGTCCATTTCGTTGCTGATCTGACGCTCGGCCTCGGATCGGTCGTTCACGACTATCTGCCGGGCGCCCATAGAACGCAAAAGGAGAAATGATCATGAAACTTGAGAACAACGTCGCCGTCATCACAGGGGCAGGCTCCGGCATCGGCCGGCAGATTGCTCTGACCATGGCTCGTGAAGGCGCAAAGATCGCTGTCTGCGACATCGATATGAAAGGCGCGCAGGAAACGGTCGAGCGCATCCAAAACGAGCACAAGGGTGAAGCCGTCGCACTTCATATGGATGTGACCAATGAAGGCGAGGTCAATGATGCAATGGATGCGGCGGCCGGCCAGTTCGGACGCATTGACACGCTTGTCTCGAATGCCGGCATTCAAATTGTCCATCCGATCGAGCACTTTCCCTATGCCGAGTTCCGTAAGCTGGTCTCGATCCATCTCGACGGCGCATTTCTGACGACCAAGGCGGCCGTCAAGCATATGTACAGACAGAAATCCGGCTCGCTGATCTATATGGGCTCGGTTCACAGCCATGAAGCCTCGCCGCTGAAATCGGCGTATGTCGCGGCCAAGCACGGCATTCTCGGTCTCGCGCGCGTCATGGCAAAAGAAGGTGCTCGACATGGCGTGCGCTCGAATGTGATCTGTCCCGGATTCGTCAAGACGCCGCTCGTCGAGAAGCAGATCCCCGAACAGGCGAAAGATCTCGGCATTTCCGAAAAACAGGTCGTCGAAGACATCATGCTCGGCGGCACGGTCGACAAGGAATTCACGACCATGCAGGATGTTGCCGATCTTGCCGTTTTCCTCGCCCGCTTCGATACCAACGCCCTGACCGGTCAATCCATCGTGATCAGCCATGGCTGGTTCATGAACTGAATGGAGGTCGGGAATGGCCTATTATCTGCAACGGACATTGACGGCGCCTTCCTTCGAAGCGGCCGTCCGCCAGATCAAGGAGGCGCTGGCGGCGGAAGGTTTCGGCATCTTGTGCGAGATCGATGTCGCCGCCATTCTCAAAGCAAAGACGGGCGCGCTCTTTCGTCCCTATCGCATCCTCGGGGCCTGCCATCCGCATTATGCGGAACAGGCGCTTGAGGCGGAGCCGATGATCGGCGTGATGCTGCCATGCAATGTCGTGGTTCAGCAACGCGGCGAGGTGATCGAGGCCGCGGCGGTCGATCCGGTTGCGACGATGTCGCAGGTCAAAAATCCGGCCCTCGACCCGCTTGCGGCGGCCGTGCGCAAGCATCTTCGGCGCGCGCTCAAAGCGGCGGCATCGGCCAAGACGGCCAGGTCGATCGAGGCCGGGGGCACGTCCGCGTCGAATAAGCCGCAGGACATTCACGAAACGCTTCGCGCCTTCGAGAAGCGCCTCGACGCGGTGATCTATCAGTTGCAGGTGGCGGGATTGCTTTCCCCGCCGAAGGCCAGGGATGTCATGCCTTCGTCCCTGGATCATCTGGGTGAGCTGGAGCGCGAGATGATCGCTCTTAAAACGATCATTCCCCAGCTCATCACCTTCTTCGATCGGTCGCAGGCGGAGAATTCCGCCAATGGCCGTTTCGGACAGCAATCGAGTGGTGAGTGAGCCATGGAGAAGATGAACTGGAAGGTCGTCGGCCTCGCGATGGCGGTGATGGCGCTCGTGGCCGGCAGCTATCTGGTCGGAGCAAGATGGGCCGCCGTTATCAAGCACGATCCTGTGTATGAAAAGCAGATTGCCAACGAAGCGATTCAGCGCGGCAACGACAAGCTGGCGTTAGACCTCTACTCGAAACTCGCAAAGCAGGGCGATACGGCGGCAACCTACCGCCTTGGCGAGATGTACCATTATGGTCTCGGCGTGAAAGCGGATGCCGGAAAGGCCGTCAAATGGCTGACGCAGGCCGCCGCGGCCGGAAATACCGACGCCAGCCGGCAGCTCGGGCTGCTTTACCTGTATGGCGACATCACCGTGCAGGATTTCGCCAAGGCGCGCAAATGGTTGGGAGAGGCAGCCGACGCCGGCGATATAACGGCGCTGCGCAGTCTCGGCGAAATGAACCAGCACGGTCTTGGCGGTCCGGCTGATCCGGTCAAGGCCTATGCCTATTATGCGGCCGCCGTCGTGCGCAATGATGGGAACGGAACGGCCATGCGGGACAAGCTGGAGCAGACGCTGAGCGCCGATCAGCAGAAGCAAGGGCAGGCAGCGGCCAGACAGATCCTTGCCAGGATCCCGGATATAAAGGTTCCGCAGGAGAAGGTGACGACGACCAAGACGAAGCCTGCCGACAAGGCGAGCTGAGCTCCGTCGAAGGCACGATCGCGGATGCTACGAGGTCATCAGCGCAGGAGACCCAGGCCGTGTCCCAGAAACAGTGACGCGGCGAAAAGCAGGACAGCGAGCATTGCAAACAGGACGATATCGATCCCCTGGCCGCTCGCCCTGCAAGGCTCCCCGGAATCGATGGCGTGTTCCGTCAGTTGGTCTTGCCCTGCCCCAGATGAAAGAAATAGCGTCGGTAAATCAGCATTTGCGCGGCGGCCATCATCGCGATCGCCCCAACCAATTCCACTCGATCCAGTTCCGGGGTGGCGGATCACCCCCATTCCATTGGCATAAGGGCCCGATTTAAGAAGATCGGGGACTGATCATCGACGTACATCTACTTGAGAATTCACACAATGTTAAAAGAGTTAAACTGTTGAAATGAAATCAAAAAGTTAACGGCTTAGATGTAATGAAATGTTAGTCTGCAGACAAAGGCCAAGTGGAAAGCTCGGTGGAGTCAGTCTATGCAGAATGGTGGGCATGAGGGGAGAAAGCAGCAAAAGCGTAAGGGGCGTATTCCAAAGCTACGATTCTATGGCGACCAGTTTGTACTCGACACGGTTGGCGGGAGGTTTTACCGCCTTACCCCAATTGCGGGCTCCCTCTTAAAGGCTCTGATCGAGGGTCGGAACGAAGATCAATTGGCGGAGATTGTCGAAAAACAATCGGGCGGCGACCATACGAGAGCGACGAGAGACGTTGAGTTCTTCTTGTCCGAGATCCGCTCGCTGGACCTTGTCGATGATAGCGGGCCATAAGATCGATGAAACGACCTCTCTCTGTTGCGGTCACGGGCCTTCATCGAGGCGATAACCCGCAGCCCGGAGCAGCCGTAATCCGAAGTCTGCGGCGGCTTATCCCGGATATTCACATTGTCGGCCTGTCCTACGATCCGCTGGAGAGCGGCCTCTATGGTCACGGTCTCGATCGGGTCGACTCGGCCTATCTGCTCCCGTTCCACGCAAAAGGACCCGAGATCCTGCGAGAGCGCATTCTGCATATTCAGGAGAAGGAGAAATTTGAGGTCCTGATCCCCTGCCTCGATTCCGAATTATCCAACTTCATGACGATTTACCCCGATCTGAAGGATCGCGGCATTATGGCAATGCTGCCAAGGCGGACGGCGCTCGAGCAGCGCGCGAAGGAAAAACTCAGCGAGTTCTGCAAACGCAACAAGATCGCAAGCCCGAAGACCTTTGCCGCGAACAATGCAACCTCTCTCATTCAGTACGCTGAGGAGATTGGCTATCCGCTCTATGTCAAGGGCAGATATTACGAGGCGTGGCTTGTCGATTCCCCTGCGGATCTCGTTCAGAAATACGACAAGATCGTCAGAAACTGGGGCGGGCCCGTTCTTGTCCAGGAAGCCCTGATGGGCGACGAATATGACGTGCTCGGATTGGCCAGCGAAGCAGGCGAGATCGTCGGTCATTGCACCATCAGAAAAATGCTTCGGACGAAGAGCGGAAAAGGCTTCGCCGGCATCGTCGTCGACGACCCGGAGATGATGCGGCTGGCAAAACGCATCATCAAAAAACTGAACTGGAGCGGTCCGTTCGAGATCGAATTTTTGAAGGTCCCCGGACAGCCGCACACCCTTTTCGAGATCAACCCGCGATTTCCGGCCTGGATCGATTTTCCCTCGCAGCTCGGCTGCAATCTGCCCGTGCGTCTCATCGAAATGCTGCTCGGGCGGGAAAAGACGCGGCTCCAGAATTGTGACGCCGGTCAAATGTTCATCCGCCACAGCATCGATCTGGTGGCTGACATTGCCGAACTCGCCAAGCTGTCCAGCTATGGCAACTATGATGCGGATTCGCCCGCGATGGCAGAAGAGGTCGTCCAATGACACAAAGCTATGAGGCTCCCATGATTTCCGGAGATCTCGGCCGCTCCGCCGAAGCAGCGATCGACCGCAATTATTATTCGCGAGGCGCCTACGTTCCTCCGCTTCCTTCAATCGACGGTGTAGAGGTGTCCAGGCTCGTGCGGGAGTTCGGCTCGCCTTTGTTCGTGTTTTCCGAGCACGACATGCGGACGAAGGCACGCAGGGTGAAAGAGGCGTTCGGCAATCGTTATAAGAAGTGCAATTTCGCCTGGTCTTATAAGACCAACAATCTCAATGCCATTTGCCAGATCTTTCACAGCGAGGGGTGGTTCGCGGAGGTCGTGTCCGATGTGGAATATGAAAAGGCGCGCAAGCTCGGCGTCCCCGGCAAGAACATCATCTTCAACGGCCCGCACAAATCGCAGGAATTCCTTGAGCAGGCAATAAACGAGCGGGCCCTGATTCAGATCGACAATTGGGACGAGCTGGACCGCATCGAGAAGATCGCCGAGAAACAAAGCGAGCCGATCGAGGTCGGAATCCGCATATGGCTCGATGCGGGGGTTCGGCCGGTCTGGTCCAAATTCGGATTTGCTCTCGCAAATGGAGAGGCGCTGCGGGCGGCGGCCCGTGTGATCCGGAACCGGAATCTGGTGCTCCATACGATCCATACGCATATCGGCACTTATATCCTGGCCCCGGAGGCCTATCGGATCGCAACGCAGAAGATCATTGCGTTAAGAGAGCACCTCCACCGCGAAGAACGGCATCTGGTTACCTGCGTCAACCTGGGTGGCGGGCTCCCGTCAAACAGTCTGCTGCATGGCATGATCGCGTCCGATCATCTCGTAAGGCCGGTCGAGGAATATGCCGAGGCCATTACAAGTGTCCTGAACGGGCTTCCCGAAAAGAAGAAGCCGTTACTGCGCATGGAGCTCGGGCGCCATGTCGTCGACGAGGCGGGTTATCTGCTGGCGACGGTGATCGCGGTGAAAGGTCACAACCGCCCGCCGCCTGCCGGGAGTGATCTGTCCGCCATGGCCGCGAAAGAGTGGCAAATTCTCCAGGACACGATCAAACGCGGCCTAGTGCTCGATGCCGGCATCAATCTTCTGTATACTGCGGCATGGTTCGAAATCGGGGTATCCCCCGCCAAGCTGATCAATTCACAGATCCTGCCGACACGGCTTTACGGCGATCTGTGCATGGCCATCGACATCATCCGCGAGACCGTCGATCTGCCAATGCTCGATATTGGTGACATCCTGACGCTGCATCCTGTCGGGGCCTACAATCTTGCCCAAGCGATGCAATTCATTTTTTACCGGCCGGCTGCCGCGCTGATTAGCGAAGACGGAACCCCCCAGCTCATCCGTCGCAGAGAAGTTTTTGACGATATCGACCGGCTCGAATTTCTCCCATCGCATCTAAGCGGGCAACAGCGAGATGCGCAGAGGACAATCAATGGCCGCGATCGGTGAACGACGATTTACTTCCCGGTTCAGCTCGGCCGGAAGCGGCCCGCCGGCCTGGCTATCGTTCCTGGCGGCAGAATTAGGCAATGCCTTTCTGATCAGATCGCCCTGGATCGGCACCATTCTCTGGCTGGCGATCGCGCACGATATTCGTTTTCCGATCCATGTCATCATGGGCCTATTCGTTGCCGACATCGTCGCCTGGCTCATCGGGGCCAGCGAGACGGTGACGCGCGGCGGATTGATGCGCGCCAATGCCATTTTCGCTTCGATTGCCGTCGCCTGGGCCACAACGGCCGTCCCGCTCCCGCTGGAAATCAAGCTGATCGTTACGATCGTTGCGTCAGTCTTTGCATCCTTCGTGACCGCCGCGCTCGTATGGGGATTGAACGTACTCCCGCCTTTGCAGTGGGGCTATTGTCTGGTGGGCGCGGTCATGTTCACGATTTTTCCGGCCTGGACGGAAAGTGCGCTGCAGGCCACGCTTCACTGGCCACGCCCCGCGGACGCCCTGGGTTGGCTCGACTCGTTCTTTCGATCACTGGGAATGCTGGTTTTCCTGCCGAGACCCGAGGTCGGCACTCTTGTGGCTCTTGCGTTTCTATTATGGTCGCGGGTGATGTTCCTGTCCGGGGTCCTGGGCTGGATTGCAGGAATATGTATGGGGCTTTTCCTGGAGCGTCTGGGATTGAATTATCTCTGGCTGCTCGCGGCTCACAATTATTTCCTGGCATCGGCCCTCCTCGGCGCCACTTTTTTTCTGCCCGGACTGACACTGGTCTATATGGCTATCGTCCTCGGTGCGGGAGCGGCAGCACTTGCAGCCTATTTCCAATTCCTGGTACCGGGATCCGCCTACGCCTTTCTGCCGATTCCCGCCGCCCTATCGATCTCAATCGGCATCGCCGCACTGTCGTTGAATCTACGGTTTCAGCGCAACACGGAACTCAATCTGCCTCCCGAAAGGGCGCTATGGAACCGGCTCAATCGGACCGAGCGCTTCGGCTGGGGAGAGCCGCTTTTCATCGTCCCGGTCCTCGGAACCGTCACCATCGCACAAGGCTTCGGGGGAAAGTACAGCCACACAGGATTGTGGCGTCACGCGCTGGATTTTCAGCGCCCGGCGACCACTGCCGTCGAGGCCAGCAATGCAATCTGGGGAGCGCCGGTCTACGCCCCGGCCGGCGGCATTATCGACGGTATCAGGAACGACGTGCCGGATAATCCGCTCGGTGTCTCGAACTTCGCCGACAATTGGGGCAATCACGTCATTATCCGTCTTGATCACGGCGGGTGGGCCTTGCTGGCTCACCTGCGGCAAGGATCGGTCGCCGTCACCGGCGGACGCGTGGAAGTCGGCACCTATCTCGGAGAAGTCGGAAATTCGGGCCGTTCGCCAACCCCGCATCTCCATCTTCAAGCCCAGGTTTCACGCGAACCGGGCTCGCCTACCATGCCGTTCCGCCTGGCGAATTTCATGTCTGTATCCGGTGAGCCCGCGCCGGAATCGCAGTGCTGGCACGCAACGGGCTTGCCGGAGGCCGGCTCCCTGATCGCTCCCGCCCAGAATAATCCGCGCGTCCATGCCGTGCTCGCCAGCATCGCGCCCGGCTCGGCCGTCTGGCAGATCGAAGCCGACGGCGCAATTCCCCGGCAGTTTCGCGGACACAGGACCGGCGATGCAGTCAGCATCGGAATCTCGGTCGATGACTATGGCCGGCATCTCTTCTCATCGCGCAAAGGCCAGCTCGTAACCTATATCGATGTCGATGCATGGCGCATTCTTGCCGTGCGCGAACCGCGCTGTCCCTTGCTGAAACTTATCGCGCTCTCAACTCCATCGGTCCCCTATGCGGCTATCGAAGGCACAGTCTGGCATGAGCCGTTCCCTCTTCCGCCCACGGGGTTCGATGCCTGGTACAAGCTGTTGGCCCTGGTCTATCAGCCTAAGCTGTCACGCTTGACGTGCCGTTGCACGGCCACGCCCGCCGACGGCACCCAACTGCTGACGATTGAGACGAAGCCGATAATGCCGAGCAAAGCGCTGCCGCAGCGGCTGACCTGTCAAGTGGACCGTTTGCGTGGCCCCGTCAAAATCGAGGCGTGGTTTGATAATGGCCGGCTATCTTACACGATGCTTTCCTTTTCGCCCGGCCTGCCCTTGAACCTTCCCTGATAAGAGCGCTCACAATTCGCGATTTGGATTTAGCGAGAATCATTGTAGGTTCGCGCCAACTTCTATTTAAAGTTGCGTTTCCTGAATTTCACAACCATATTAAGGTCGCTCCCAATGAACCGTATCCGGCTCTCTCGCGCTTGCCCGCATCAGGTCTCATTGTCCCCAGTCAGATCGCCGTCGATTGCATCGCAGATTTCAATCCTAGGGAGGTTACGGACGAAAAACGTGCTTTGCGCTTTCGCCATCCTCATTGGGGGACCCTGCGCTGCAAACGCGACGGACCTCACCGAGCCGGATCTCGTTCAGCCGGTCAAGATCTACAGCACCATCGTCTTTACAGGAATCGATGCACGCGAGCAGAGCTATTACGGCTATGTTGGCGCTATCCATGCATTCAATAGGAATCTCGGCTTCAATGGCTTCATGCTTAAGACGCTTGGATATTATGGTGAATATGATTACACGACCAATGCCGTGGCCGGCGGGAAGGTAGACGCCGAGTTTCGTGCATTCGATGCCGCACTTGGTTATCAGAGATATTTTGAAGGATTCGTGGGAAGAGCGTATGTCGGAGTCGACTACGAAAATCACGATCTTTCCCCGAACAACCCGGTCGATTCGAATCAGGGTGGTGACTTCGGTATAAAGCTTCGCGGTGAGCTGGAAACATTCTACAATTCGCCATTCTACGCCAGTTTGCTGACCAGCTACGGATCCGCCAAAGAGCGGTACTGGGCGCGTGGCCGCGTCGGTTATAATTTCGATGGGATCATTTTAGGCCCCGAGGGTCTTCTGACCGGCAATCCGGAGACGGATGAACAGCGAATTGGCGTCTTTGCAACACTGCGTCACCCGGATCTGGTTCCCGTCGAGGTGTCCGCATCTGGTGGCTATTCGGATACAGACAATAATCGGGGCGGAGAAAGCATCTACGGAACGCTGGAAATATCGCTCGCGTTCTGACGCATCATCTCGAACTCGGGATTCTCTGCATTTTCCTCCGGCCAAGATTTGCTGCCTCCGTCATCGCGAGCGGCCAAAGGCGGCGCGGCGATCCGTGAGCTGTTTGGACCGAAAGCGAATGGATTGCTTCGTCGGCTCCGTCTCCTTGCAATGACGCGAGCATGGCACTCCGTTTCAGCCAAACATGATCCCGCATTAATCACCGCAGGGCGGTTGGTCGATTAGGCGGGGGAGTGCTCGGCGGGCGGGGTGGTGTGAGCGACCGGCCGGGCGTCATTTCTCTCTTCTGAAGACATGTGGCCTAAGCATCCGGACAGGGACACAGGTCAAGCTTGCATTCGGGTCCCGGCGGTCTTCGTTGCAGACACGCGCAGTAACGAACGTTTAACCATTCGATCTTTTCTTATGGTTTAGTGGAGTAAGGCATTCCTTGCATGTCAATTTGAATATTTTTTTGAACAGATCGGTGATGCGTTTGGGTTAGTCTTTGACAACGACTTTTTGGGAGACTAACCCTATGCACGATCGCAGAAAATATCCGGTGCTTGGCGTTCTTTTCGCTGCGGCATTATCTGTTACGTCCTCAATCTCAGCAGAACCGGCCTTCGCGTCCTCAAAGGAGTCGGTTCTCCGCGTTGAGCCGAACGCGAACCTGACGTTGCTCGATCCCATCTGGACCTCGATCTACGTCACGCGGAATCATGGCTATCTGATCTACGATACTTTGTTCGCAATGGATGCCAGCGGAACGCCGCGCCCGCAGATGGTCGATAGCTGGACCGTATCGCAAGACGGGCTGACCTGGACATTCAAGCTGCGTGACGGCCTGAAATGGCATGATGGCAAGGACGTCACCGCCGAGGACTGTGTCGCATCCCTGAAACGCTGGTCGCACCGCAGCGGCGAAGGTCAGAAGTTGTTCAGCGCCGCCAGCGATCTTTCTGCTCCCGACAAAAAGACCATCCTTCTCGAGCTGAAGACACCCTATCCTTATGTGCTGAATGCACTGGCCGAGCTGTCTTCCATCGTGCCCTTCATGATGCCCAAGCGGATCGCGGAAACAGATCCTTACACGCCAATTAAGGAATATATCGGCTCCGGCCCCTTCATCTTCAAAAAGGATGAATTCGTTCCAGGGAAAAAAGCGGTCTACATCAAGAACCCGGCCTATGTTCCGCGCTCGGAGCCGCCTTCATGGGCCGCTGGCGGTAAGGTGGCCAAAGTCGACCGCGTCGAATGGGTCGGTTTTCCGACCCCCGCTAAAGCGATCAAGGCTTTGATCCGGGACAAGGTCGATTATTTGGAGTCCCCCGATCCGAAACTGATCTCCAAGCTGGAGAATCGTAAGGATATCGTGATCGGCAAGACCGGCCCCGACCCCTTCATCGGATTTGCCAGGTTCAACCATCGGATTCCGCCATTCGATAACGCAGAAATCCGGCGCGCCGTCATGATGGCAATGGACCAGCGCGACTATATGAAGGCGGCCATCGGCTCAAAAAAATACTGGCATACCTGCTATTCCGTCTATCCTTGTAACTCGCCTCTGGCGACGGACGCAGGCAGCGACTTCCTCAAGAAAGGAAGCCTTGAGGCTGCGAAAAAGGCGCTCAAGAAAGCCGGCTATGACGGCACGCCTGTCGTCATTCTGAATTCGACCGATATTCCGGTGGTCGCCCGCTTCACGAAGGTCACGGCAGACAAGCTGCGCAAGATCGGCATGAAGGTCGAGGTGCGTGACACGAATTGGGCCGACATGGCCACGAAACGCGCAAGTCACAATGGCTGGAACCTGTTCCACACCTTCTGGACCGGCGGCGATCTGAGCGATCCGACGAAAATCGCTTTCTCCGGCGATCCCGTCAATGGCTGGTTCGGCTGGCCAGCCGACGACACGCTTGAAAAACTGCGCTTCGATTTCGTCCGCGAACCAGATCTGGAAAAACGGAAGTTGATCGCGGCCAAGGTGCAGGAACGCCTATGGGCAATCGGCGCCTCGGCTTACCTCGGTGAGTTCTATCTGCCGATCGCCTATCGCAGCAATGTGCATGGTGCGATCGTCGCGCCCGTGCAGTTCTACTGGAACATCTCCGTGGAGAGATAGCCCAGGACCTTCGCGGCGGATGTGTTGATTTGCCGAGACCCGGACGGCTTCGCTCAAAACGTCTTATGGCCGTTGCCCATGACCATGACGGAATAGAGCGAGGTCGTCCCGCAAATGAAGAGCCGGTTACGCTTTAATCCGCCAAAACAGACATTGGCGACTGTTTCCGGCACGCGCACTTTGCCGATCAGCGTGCCGTCCGGGTCGTAGCACAGCACTCCGCTCGCCGCGCTGGTCCAGATGCGCCCTTCCGTGTCCAGCCGAAATCCGTCGAACAGGCCGTCCGGACACTCGGCGAACACCTCTCCGCCGCTCAGCCGGCCATCCGCGCCGACATCGAAGCGGCGAATATGCCGCGGCCCGTTCTCGACATGCGTGGCGCCTGTGTCGGCGACATAAAGGCTGGTTTCATCTACCGAGAAGGCAAGGCCGTTCGGACAGACGAAATCGTTGGCGGCGAGGGTGACGGCGCCGCTCGCCGGATCGACGCGGTAAAGATGATTGCCGCCGATTTCGCTTGCGGATTTGTGCCCCTCATAATCGCTGTCGATGCCGTAGGGCGGGTCGGTGAACCAGACCGAGCCGTCGGATTTCACGACGACGTCGTTCGGCGAATTGAACCCCTTGCCCTCGAACCGGTCGGCGATGACGGTGATCGAGCCGTCGAATTCGGTCCGGGTGACGCGGCGATTGCCGTGCTCGCAGGTGACCAGCCGTCCCTGCCGGTCGACGCTGTTGCCGTTCGAATAGCCCGACGGCTGACGGAAGACGGACACATGGCCGCTCGTCTCGTCATAGCGCAGCATTCGCTCATTCGGGATATCGCTCCAGATCAGATAGCAGCCGGCGGGAAAATAGGCCGGCCCCTCGGCCCAGCGGCAGCCGGTGTAGAGACACTCCAGCCGCGCATTCGGATTGACGAGCCGCGAAAAGCGCTCGTCGAGGATTTCGCGAATATCTGCAATCAGATCGACCATTCCTGCCTCGCGCGTTCAGCCGCCATGCCCCTTAGATCAACCTCGTTCAATTGGACTCAATTGAACGAGGTTGAATTGATCTATTTCAAAAGACGAGCGCAACTGTTCCCGCGTCCATCCCCGCCTTCGCGGGGACATGCTTGGACGCGCGTTACGCTGGCCCTTACCCTTCCGTCTTCGCACCGCGTCCGTAAGTGAGCAACATGGTGATGATCACCGTGCCATAAATGATCTGGCGGCCCATTTCCGGCATCTGCATGACCGACAGGATGGACTGCAGAAGCGTGATCAGGATCACCCCGACCATCGTGCCGATATAGCCGCCCTTGCCGCCGAGAATGCGCGTGCCGCCCAGCACCACCGCGGCGATCGCCGGCAGGAGATAAAGCTCGCCCATCGCCTGATAAGCCTTGGTGGCGTAGCCGGCGAGCAGAACGCCGCCGAGGCCCGAACACGCCCCCGCAATGGCGAAGCAGGCCAGGATGACCATGCGCGTGTTGACGCCGGAGAGGTAGGCCGCGCGCTCGCGATTGCCGAGAGCGTAGATTTTGCGGCCTAAGGTCGTGCGGTTCAACATGAAGATCATCGCGGCAGCGACGGCGAGCCAGAGCAACAGCGCATTGGGAATGCCGAGGACGGAGCCGGTCGCCAGGACGTGCATTGCCTCGGTGGCGCGATCCTGCGGCGCAAAACCGCCCGTGTGAACGACGACGAGCCCCTGCACCACGGCATTCATGCCGAGCGTGAAGATCATCGACGGCACGCGCAGAAAGGCGACCCCGAAGCCGCTGATCAGTCCGACAAGCGCGCCGCAGGCGACACCGAAGGGAATGGCGAGCGCGACACCCCAATCGCCCCACCATCCGGCGGCGGCGGTCGCCATCATGCCGCCGAGCGTGACGACCCATGGAATCGAGAGGTCGATATTGCCGAGCAGGATGATGATCATCGAGCCAGTGGCGATCACGCCGAGGAAGGAGGCGACCCGGAGCTGCTGCAACAGGTAGTCCGGCGACAGAAAATTCGGGGAATAGAGGCTCCCGCCGATGAGCAGAAGGACGATGCAGCCGCTGGCGATGAGCACGGCGGGATCGACATTGCGTCGGAGCTGCATCACGAATGCGGACATGATAGTGGCGCTCCCCTTGTCAGTGGAACAGATCGAGCCGGTTGCTCATCCTCAGGAGACGGAAGGCCCCGAGGCTGACGGCAATGAGCAGGATCACGCCCTGGAACAGCGGCTGCCAGAGGGGGTCGAGATCCATCACGAAGAGCAAATCCTCGATCGAGCGCAGCACGAAGGCGCCGAAGATCGAGCCGATTGCGCTGCCGAAGCCGCCCATCAGCGAGGTTCCGCCGATGACGACCGAGGCGATCGAATTCAGCGTGTAAGTGCCGCCGATCGAGGCGGAGGCCTCGCCGGAATAGGTGACGAATGTGAGCAGCAAGCCGGCGATTGCGGCCAGCAGGCCGGAAAGCGAATAAACCACGATCTTCACCCGTCCGATCGGGATGCCCGACATGTAGGAGGCCGGTTCGGAGGAGCCGACCGCATAAGCGGCGCGGCCGAGGACCGAATTGCGGTACGGAACCCAGATGAGAAAGACGACCGCGAGCAGCACGGCGAGCATCGCCGGAATGCCGCCGGGAAGCTGGCCGGTCAGCGCGTCGGCGAGGTCGCCATTCACATCGCCGCCCGGCACGGGGCGCAGCCAAAGCGCGAGACCGAAATAGACGGCGCCGGTCGCCAGCGTGGTGATGATCGGCTGGAGGCGGCCAAATACGATGATGAGCCCGTTGACCAGCCCGCAAAGGAGGCCCGCGAGGAGGACCACGACGATGCCGAATGCGGTCTGCAGCGGCGAACCGACGACCAACGCCGAGGCAAGGCAGTTGGCGAGCACGAACACCATGCCGACGGAGAGGTCGAGCCCGGCGGTCAGGATCGGCAGGGTCTGGGCCATGGCGACGATGGCGAGCAGCACGCCCTTATTCGCGATCGTCGTGGCGACGGCGGCGTTGAGGCCGCTATGGGAATTGGCGATATAGAAGATCAAGAGCGCCAGGAACACCGCAGCGGCAAGCAGCGTCCCGCGATGCTCCATCAGGCGGTAGCGGAATGTGCTCATGAATGGGCTCCGGGAATGGCTGCGCCGTCCAGCTCCTCGACCGGCATGTTGAACGCGCTGGCAACGAGGGCCTGCTCGGTGATCGCCGGTCCCGCAAGCTCACGCACAATGCGGCCGTCATAGAACACCGCCACCCGGTCGCAGCAGCCGATCAGCTCGTAATAATCGGTGGAATAGAGAATGATTGCCGCGCCGTCGTCGGCCAGCTTGCGCAGTAGCTGATAAAGCTCCTGCTTCGTGCCGACATCGATGCCTCGCGTCGGATCGTTGAGCAGGATGATCGCCGGCTTGTTCAAGAGCCATTTGGCGATAACGACCTTCTGCTGATTGCCGCCGGAGAGCGTGTTTGCAGTGTCTTCGGCCGACCCCATGCGGATGCCGAGCAGGCGCACCATCTCATCCACCGCGGCAGTCTCCGCGGCCGGCGAAATGACACCGCCGCTGGACACCTTGTCGAGCGCCGCGAAGGTGAGATTGTCGCGGACCGACATAGGCAGCATCAACCCGTCCGTCTTGCGGTCCTCCGGAATCAGCGCGATGCCGAGCGGGCCGTTCTTCGCCGCCTTCGGGCTCGCCGGCCTGACGCGCCGGCCATCGATACGGATCTCGCCCCTGACACTCTCAAGTGTGCCGAACAGCGCCAGCAGCAGCTCCATCTGGCCCTGCCCGTCCAGTCCTCCGAGCCCGAGGATTTCCCCACGATGCAGCTTGATCGTGACGTCCTTAAGGCGGTTTTCCCAGTCGAGATGGCTGGTCTCCAGAACCGGAGCGGCTTCGGTCTCGGGGCGCGGCGGCTTTGGCGGAAAGGCGTGGCTCGCCTCGCGCCCGATCATCAGCTCGATCACCTGATTGTCGGTCTTCTCGCCGGCTTTGAAGGTTGCAACATGCCGGCCGTTTCGGAACACCGAGCAGTCGTCCGCAAGCTCGGCGATCTCGGCCATTCGATGCGAGATGTAGATGATGGCGAGCCCTTCCTCGCGCAGGCGCTTCAGCACCTCGAAGACGCGCGTTACGTCCGCCGCGGTGAGCGCGGAGGTCGCCTCGTCGAGGATCAGGAGCTGCGGATTGCGCGCCAGCGCCTTGGCGATCTCGACCATCTGGCGGCGCGAGAGCGGCAGGCTGGAGACCGGCGCTAGCGGATTGATGTCGTCCGCCCCGGCGCGGGCGAGCGCCTCGGCTGCGATGCGGCGCTGAGCACGGCCGTCGATAAAGCCCCATTTCCGCGGAGGGTCGGTGATGCAGATATTGTCCGCAACGCTCAAATGCGGCATCAGCGACAATTCCTGGAAGATCGTCGCAATGCCGGCCGCGACGGCGTCGCTGGGACGCGGAAAACGCATCTCCTTACCGCCGAAAAGAATGCGGCCCTCATCCGGCTGTACGACGCCGGCCAGAATTTTGATCAAGGTCGATTTGCCCGCGCCATTCTCGCCCAGCACGGCATGGATGCGTCCGCTGTGGCAGGCAAAGTCGACGCCATCAAGCGCCTGGACGCCGCCAAAGCGCTTCGATATGCCCGTCATCTGCAGGATCGGTTCGGCGTCCCGCTTCGTCCGGGCAGGATTTTTCACACGCTGTTCCAACGCCGTGCCACGCTTTCGCTAGTGTCCCGATTCCGAGGTTCGCCCTGTCATCTCAGCACGCTCGGTAGCGAACTTCGGAATCTCAAGGGACACTCGCCTATTGATATTGCTAGTGTGATTCAGATCCAGAAGTTCGTTCGGCGTCTGCTGCGGGGCATGACGAACGTCTGGACCATCACACTAGAAAGGAACGGCATCCGAGCGAAGCAGGCGGCTTATGCCGCCTGCCCCGGATGTTCGCCTAGTTGTTGGCTTCGCTCTTGGCCATGATTTCCGCGCCTGTGAAATTGACATCGCAAGGCGGGAAGCTGTTGCCGACGAAGAAATTATCCGCGAGATCGGGATAGTAATTCTTGCCTGCCTCGAACTGGCCCTTCTCGACATACGGGATCGGGACGGAGATCTTCCGCGGCACAGGCTTGCCTTTGAGCGCTGTAATGGCCGCCTTGATGGCGATCGAGACCAGCGCGGGCGACTGCGTTGCGGAGGCGCAGACCAGCCCTTCATCGGCATGTTCGGCGCAAAGCTTGCGGAAGCCGTTCTCGCCTTCACCTGAAACGGGGATGAAGGGATGGCCGGCATCGATCAGCGCGCGGACCGCACCTGTGCTGCCGCCTTGCACATACATGCCGTCGAACTTCTTGTGAATGGCGACCGCGTCCGCCACGACCTTCTGTGCCGTGCCGTCGTCCCAATTGCCGACCACTTCGATGATCTCGAAATTGTTGCCGTCCGCTTCCATCACATCGCGGAAGCCCTTGTGCCGGTCGCGGTCCACCGAATTGCCCGGCAGGCCGCGGACTTCCAGAATCTTGCCGGATTTGTTGGGGACGTTCTTGACCAGCCATTCGCCCATCTTCCGGCCCATCCCCAGCTGGTCCTCGTTGACCATCAGCACCTGATCGCTATCGACGACATTGTCGAACGGCACCAGCACCACACCCGCCCGATTGGCGCGCTTGATGACCGGCGTGAAAGCCTTCGGATTGACCGCAATCGTGACGATCGCGTCATAGCCGGAATTGATGAAATTATCGATCGCGGCGATCTGGGCAGCGACGTCCGTGCCCGTAGAGACGACCTTGAACTCCTTGACGTCTTCCTTGATACCGGCCTGCTCGACGAACGCCTTGGCGGTCTTCACCATCTGAATGCGCCAGGTATTGCCGACGAAGCCGTTGGCGAGCGCGATCCGGTAGGGGCCGTCTTTCGCGGGCCATTTGAAGTAGCCGATCTTGTCATTCCATGGCTTGAAGCATGCCGGCAAGGCGCCGGGTCCCGACACGTTCTCCGGCCCTGCGGCCATGGCGGCATGTGGGGTGACAAGCAAAGCCGCAATCGCGGCGACAGCCAGCGTCCGGTTTAACATGGGATTTCCTCCAGTGCGTTTCTTCCCTGAATGCGCAACCAGCGAGGGTTGCGCTGCGTAATCTGTTAACGCTACCATCGATGCCGATCAATAGAAAGTCGCGGTGCGATGGAAAGCGCGGGCCGGTAGCCCCATTCTACACACGCTGCGGCTTTCTGCGACGAATATCTCCTGAGGATGCCGGTGCATGGCCTCTGGTGCTGTCCCTCGCCACAAGCTCATAGCCGAGATCAACCACTTTCGGGTCCGGCGCACCATCGTCCAGCCGCTGAAGAACCATCTCGACGGCGCGCCGCCCCATCTCATACCGCTTCGTCCTGACGCTGCTCAGAGACGGCTCCGCCGCCGCCATCATTTCAAAATCATTGAACCCGATAATGCCCATCTGCTCAGGCACGCCGATCCCCTCGGCCTGGCATTCGAAAAGCGCGCCGAGGGCAAGGTCGTCATTGATGCAGAAGACCGCATCGGCTTCGGGATCGGCCTTCCGCAAGTGGCGAAGCAGCGCACGGCCGACGCCGACCGAAGTCGGTCTTTCGGTCGTGATCTCGCGCAGCGGCGAATAAAGCCGATGCTTGCGCAGCGCCCTGCGGAAGCCTTTGAGCCGCCGCCGGACGCGCGGGTCCATTCGCGCGCCGAGAAAGCCGATCTTCGTGTAGCCGCGGGAGATCAGGTGAAGGACGGCGTCCTCGGCCGCCCGGTCATGCGAAAAGCCGACCATCATATCGATCGGATCGCGCGCGATCTCCATGATCTGCACGACCGGAAGGCCGCATTCGGCAAGCAGACGGCGAGAGGTCGCGGATTGATCGACGCCCGTCACGATAAGAGCCGCCGGACGCTGCCTCACGAAGAGCGAAATCAGGCGATCTTCTTCTTCAGGGCTATAGCGCGTATTGCCGATCTGGATCTGATAATCGGTGCCGGCAACGCCGTCATGGACGCCTCGGAGCGTGTCCGCGAATACGATATTGCTGAGCGACGGGATCAGCACGCCAATGGCGTTCGTCCGGCCCGATGCGAGCGCCCGCGCTTTGGGATCGGGAACATAGTTGAGCGCCTCGACCGCCGAATCGATCCGCTCGCGCAGCTCCGCCGAGACCTGCGAGGGGGTTCTGAGCGCCCGGGAAACCGTGATGGCGCTCACGCCCGCATGGCGCGCCACATCGTTGATCGTCGGACGTCCCGTACTTCGACGTTTGGCCATATCATTCTCGTGGTTCTATCTTAGAGTGTTGCACGGAATTGGATCAGATTGATATGCGATCGTGCATTCGCGAGCGCCGGTGATGGCCGATGCGGATAACGAGCGGTGGCGATGGTGGTTGGCGCAATGCGGTCATGTCTTCGAGGTCTTACGCTTCCGATCTCGTTCCTCATAATCTGGGTGAGCGTGGCCGCGGCTGTCGAGCAGCCCCCGAAGGCCGCCGATCCGAACGCCAGGATTTCATTCCACACGCTGGATAATGATATTCAGCAGGTAAACATCGATGAAATCTGGAGAGTCCGGGGCGCCACCGGCCGCGACGAGCCGGCGAGCACTATTGTCGTCGATTATGCGTTCGAGAGATTATTCGTTGAAGGCTCGCTCGAGGACATCATTGCTCAGATTCGCGACAAGAACAGGATCGCCAGGTTCACACTGCCGAGCGGCGCGCCGGTCTA